>CAJDXG010000139.1_pt1 | contig 11621 bp, 10 predicted proteins | sample 7391801 | NCBI WGS metagenome assembly CAJDXG01 (sample SAMEA7055713, study PRJEB34461) | soil metagenome | biome: terrestrial ecosystem; feature: Peninsula; material: soil | place: Antarctica | collected 2016 | reverse complement strand
ACATCGCTAATTCTTACGACACACTATATGGAGGAGGCAGAGTATCTTTGTGATCGCATCGTTATTATGAACGGGGGCGAAATTATTTCTGAAGGGACACTCAATGAACTTTTGAATCAGGAAAATTTAGGAAATACTGTGGAATTTACGATTCGGAATTCAGTTCCTGAATCAATTGAAAAACTAAGTAATGGACTGGAAATTAAGTGGAACAGGAACACCAGATCAGCCCGAGTATCCCTAAAAGACATAAAGTCTGACCTTCCTTATTTGTTTAGTTTTTTAAAGAAGAACAATCTGGAAATCGAGGATTTCAATTATCGCAAAGCAAACCTGGATGACCTGTTTCTGGCAAAAACTGGAAAAAGGCTGGAAGGATAGAGTAAGGTAAAAGGTAAAAGGTAAAAGGTAAAAGTAGGGGCGTCTTTCATGGGCGCCCAAAGGTAAAAGTAGGGGCGCCTTTCATGGGCGACCAAAGATAAAAGATAGTAAATTACTTTCTTATGTTTAAAAAAGAACTTTGGCAATTAATCATAATACATTTTAAAGAACTGATCAGGGAACCGGGAGTAATATTCTGGGGAATTGGTTTTCCTCTTCTCATGGCATGGGGTCTGGGAATTGCCTTTACCGGTAATACTGAACAGAGAAAAGATATTGCCGTAATCAATTATGAACGGGATTCAAGACTTAAAGATTTTATAAGGGAAAATGCTACCACATCCAGAACGGCGGATTCTTTAACCTCATTTAACTTTACCATAAATGATAAAGTATTTGGTAAAAATACATTCAGGTTCGTCCCCCTGGATCAGGAGGAAGCCATTAAGGGGATGAAACGGGGAAAATATCAGATAATCGTTGAGAGTGACTCTGACAGTATATATTTTTATCTTGATCCTGTTAATCCCGACGCCCGACTGCTTCAGTTGCAACTTTCCGGATTAATGGATGAACGGCAGGATGAAATCAGCCTTTCTAAAGCTAATATTATTCCTTTTGAACTTAGGGGAACCAGGTATATAGATTTTCTGATACCCGGATTATTATCCTTGTCTGTCATGATGTCTATTCTATGGGGGATCAGTTATACCATCATCGAACGCAGGAAGGGGCATATGTTAAGAAGGATGGTGGTTACCCCTATGAGCAAAACAAACCTCATGGTAGCTCATATGTCGTCAAGATTAAGCCTTAATTTTGTAGAAGCCCTGATCCTCCTGATTTTTGCATATTTTTACTTTGATATTGTGATTCAGGGAAGTTGGGTAGCACTATTTCTTGTGTTTGTGGCAGGTAACATCGCATTTACAGGGATTGCCATATTATTTTCCTCCAGAACTTCCAAAACGGAAATCGGAAATGCTATCGTAAACATAATATCAATGCCAATGATGATTCTTTCAGGAATATTCTTCAGCTACCAGAATTTTCCTGAATGGACCATTCCTTATATTAAAGTATTACCACTCACCATGCTTGTTGACAGTGTACGTTTTATTATGAATGAAGGAGCCGGGCTCATGGACGTTAGCAAAAATATCCTTATCCTTTCGGGTATTGGAATAATTACCTTCGCAGCAGGGATTAAGATTTTTAAGTGGCACTGAGGAAGGTAAAAGGTAAAAGGTAAAAGGTAAAAGTTGAGTGGTGAGTGATTAGGGTAGGTGATTGAGATGGGTGATGAGTGATTAGGTGAATGAACAGCCGCGTAGCGGTGATCTATTTGTAGCGATGAGGTGATGACAGCCGCATAGCGGTGACCTATTTGTAGAGACAATTCATGAATTGTCTCATTTAAAGATGCACGATCGTCCATCTTTGCGATTGCGCATTAGAAAGGTTGTGCATCTATACGACAATGCATCTAAACTGAAGCCTGTCTTAATATGAAGAATGACCCTGGAAAACATATGAATCCTGGATCGGGATAATATTACCTGTATATGTTAATTTTCCTCTTCCTATTCCAGTCATTATAGCCGTTGCATGCCCATCAGCCGATATGTTCATCAAAATGTCGTAGGTTCCGATATTTGACATAATAATCATGCGCAGGTTAAAATAATTCTTTTTCGCATTTGAATTGAGTTCCCAGGTAGTTAAAGGTCCATTGGCTGTGACGCCGCCTACACCATTATTGCCAAATCCATAATTTGACCCTATCTGAACTACTGCATCACTAGAGTCTACCATAATAAAATTGATAAGTGAGGTTACAGGAACCCGTTCACCATACTGGTTTCCAAGCCAATCTGCCTCAAGTACAAATTGTTTACTTTCCAGTAAAGAACGAGTATGTTCAAAATCCTTTTGGATTTGTTCTTTTTTCTTCTGTTTTCTGGTTTCTTTGTCATGAGTTGTATTCTGAGAATAGATTGGGCCTGAAAGCACAAAAGAAAAAAGTAAACTGATTGTAATCGCTATCTTTTTCATTCTTCTTTAGTTTTTAAATTACACTTTAAGAGAAACAATTATTGTACCATAATTGCCTAATTCGTTATTTCTCAATAGATTTAACGCTATTTAACACAACTCGAACAGTATAATCTTGCGAGGAAAACTGATCATTCAATATAAAAAGATTATGAAAAAAATATTAATTGTGGTTGTTGCTTTTTTAGCAACTCTTTGTGCCATAATCCTGTCGACCTGTTCGGAAAGTTCTATTATTATAAATGAAAAAGACGAACAATCCAACGTACTGATTTCTCAAAAACAGTGGTACAATATTAATTTAGAGAAACAGGCCCAACGGCCGGAATGGTTAGATACAATTCCCATCATTGTTGCCGGGGGATGGGATAGTGAGCCAGCCACTCAGCGCAGATGGGGGAGATTGGCCATTAACTATATCGAAGAATATGAAAAACGGATGTCTGAAGAAAATGTAGTAAAGCTAAAGGAAAGCGGAATAACACTGGTTATTACTCATTTTTTTAAAGGGTTTGGCTTAGAAGGTGAAAAAGAATATATGGAAAACACCCGAAAATTCGCTGAACTATGCCATAAGCACGGTCTTCGTGTAGGAGCCTATATTGGCAATACCATTATTACCGAACAATTGCTTCTCGAGTTACCAGAAGCTGAAGAATGGCTAGTGCCGGATTACCTTGGAAAACCTGTGACTTACGGGGGTACACAGACTTTTCGAAGGATTCCTTACATAGGGCATCCCGGTTATCAGAAATATATAAAACAGGTTCTTAAAAAGGCCATCGAGGAGGCTAAAATTGATTTAATTCATTTCGATAACTCCGTGGGATATGGTCGACCTGAAAATTTTCATCATCCTCTTGCAATTAAACAATTTCGTGAATATCTAAGGGAGAAGTATTCACCTGACCAACTTGAAGATAGATTTGATCTTCGGGATGTGAGTTATATCCTACCGCCTGTGTATGAAGGAACACCGCAGCCCATACAGGATCCATTGTTTCAGGAATGGACCGATTTCAGATGTCAAAAAGTGGGCGATTACCTTTTTGAAATGTATAAATACATTAAAAGATTAAATCCTGAAGTTGCCGTTGAGAGCAATCCTCATGGGGAAAAGGGAGATAATAACCCGTGGACAAGAGGACTGGATTGGCCAAGGGTGCTTGCGAGTACAGATATATTCTGGAGCGAAGGTGAAGGAGAACCTGGCTTACTTGAAAATGGATCAATACCAAGTCGTATCCGAACATATAAGATCGGTCGTACATTTGGAAATAAAAGTTTTGTACAACTAGGACATAATAGGTTAATGATGGCGGAATCAATGGCATATAATCAAAATAGCTTAGGTTATATTGGTGCATTGTTGTCTCATAATTACTGGGATGATGAGACAAGACAATATGTACGATTCTATCATGATCATTTTCAATACTATAGGAATACTGAGAGCAATTCTTCCGTCGCTATAATTAGAACTTTTCCTACAATGGCATATAGTTCGTATAATACACAATACAGCACTTTACTTTATGAACAAACACTTATCCAAACAAAGATTCCATTCGATATTATTTTTGACCAGCATTTGGAAGAAGATATATCCAGATATCAAACTCTGATACTTGCAGATCAGGAGTGTTTGTCGGATATTCAGATTAAACTCATACAGAATTATGTGAAAGAAGGAGGAGGACTGGTTATAACTGGGAATACCTCACTGTATAATGAATTTCGAAGGAGAAGAAACCAACTTGGCTTTCGTAATTTATTTAAGGAAGACCTTCCCTATCCTCCGGAGACAAAGATAAGTCAACATCCCTGGTCGCTTGATTCAAAATGGTATCGTCATGGAAGTTGGGTTCAGGATCTGGAAGGATTTACTGATGATAAAACCGGTGTAATACGCGGCGAATATGGAGCTGGACGAGTTGTCTATATACCACACATTAAACCTGGAATTAGTAAACCTTCTGACGCCCCCCCTAAAAGTGGATTCTGGAAATTACCTGATAATTTTCAGGAACTTTATGAAGCAGTAAATTGGGCTTCTGCGGACCGATTACCAATCAAAGTAGAGGCTCCATATTATGTAACAATGGAGTGGCTTACACAACAGGAGCAAAATAGGACATTAATTCATCTGGTAAACTACGATGCAAAGAATCACCCGACAGTAAAAAACATCAAAATAAGCATTCAACTTTCCGAAGGAAAACAAGTGAAAGATGTTAGAATTTTTTCTCCTGATACTGAGACAAAAGATGAAACATTATCCTATCAGATTAGTAATGGTTGGGTGCATTTATCTGTACCTAATCTACTTATATATGATATAGTCGCTATTCAGTTTGACTAAAAAAATAAATTGAGTCGATAAAAATAAACTGCTTTTAGTATTATACTAACCCTGTCATCTCCTCGCTAATTTTCCATAAACGCTGACTGTCTTCTATATTTCGGGATTCCTTCGTGGAGGATATTGCTTTCTTATCTTTGAAATACTTGCCTTTGAATACTTCTGCTTCAGGTGCAGATGCCAGCCAAACCACTGTTGCCGCACCCTTTTTAGCATTCCGCATTAAAGGCCGCGCCAATTTTAACATTACAGCGAATAGCCCTTTATAATCTTTCCCGAAGTTTGTATTTACAACTCCCGGATGGACAGCGTTTACAGTTACCTTAGTATCTTTAAGCCGTCTCTGAAGTTCGAAGGTGAATAAAAGATTGGCGAGTTTCGATTGCCCGTATGCCTTCATGGAACTATAATTATTTTCCATGTTGATATCGTCAAAATCCATTCTTCCGAATGTATGGGCTAATGAAGAAAGGTTTATAATCCTACCATGAGGAGCAGCAATAATGCTTTCAATCAATAGATTGGTCAAAAGGAAATGGCCTAAATGGTTTAATGCAAAAGTCAGTTCATAACCATCTGCACTAACAAGTCGTTTAGGGTAAACCATTCCCGCGTTGTTTATGAGTACATCGATAACAGGATATTTTAATTTTATCTTTTCGGATATCGAACGTACTTCTTCTATTGAAGAAAGATCAAAAATATATGTGTCGATTTTTTCGTTCCCTGTGGAAGCAATAATTTCATTTTTAACAGCAAGTGCTTTGGCCTCATTTCGAACCAGCATCACTAAGATGTTTTTTGTATGAATTTCGATGCGAAAGTATCAAACAAAAAGTGATTATTTAGTTTTGATCACTTGTAATTGCTTTTAAGGTGTTGACAATTCTCTTTATTTTCTACAATGTGACAGTTATTTTCTACGATTCCTATGATATATTAAAACAATTTAATCTTGTAAGCCATTGATATTCAGATTTATCGTATTCTCAATGAGTCCATGGCATAACAATTGTAAAATTTTTCGTCTTAAAGATTTTGATTTGAACTTTTAAATTAAGTATTTTGATACTGAATTGCCTGTCAGGGAATGGTATTAGTACTTTAAAAATTCTGCTATGCATACTGAAGTTATTCTAAGCATGAGTTTTAAACCTTTTATCTTCTACATAATACTTGCATTGTTTATCATTTCAGCAATGTTGGGTATATCCTGGTTTTTGGGAGAAAGAGGATCAGGCAAGGCAAAGAATCAGCCCTACGAATCAGGCATTAAACCTACAGACAGCGCCCGACTTCGTTTTCCTTCCAAGTTTTATCTTATCGCAATGTTTTTCGTGCTTTTTGATATAGAAGCGGTATTTCTATTCTCATGGGCAATGGCATTTCGCGAGACCGGATGGATTGGGTTCGCCGCCGCCGCAGTTTTTATCGGTATTCTTCTTGCTCTTTTGGTATATGAAATCAGCATAGGGGCCCTCGACTTTGAAATTTCGGGTAAAAAAATTCTTAAAGCGTTCAATAAAAGGAAAAATATGAACCATGAATAGAAAATCACTTTTTTATAAGGACGATGGCACGCCTTCTAGTTCCAACCATTCACTTGATGAGGCTATAAGAGAAAATATTGTTTTTACGAAGCTTCAGGATATGCTCGCATGGGGTCGGAAAAATTCTTTATGGCCATTTAATTTTGGGCTGTCATGTTGTTATGTTGAAATGGCTACCAGTCTCACGAGCCGGTATGATATTGCACGTTTTGGTGCCGAGGTTATACGAGGTACCCCAAGGGAGGCAGACCTGATGATCATAGCCGGGACAGTATTTATGAAAATGGCTCCTGTGATCCAAAGACTTTATGAACAAATGATGGAGCCTAAATGGGTTATTTCCATGGGATCCTGTGCGAATTCTGGCGGTATGTACGACATATACAGCGTTGTGCAGGGAGTCGATAAATTTCTGCCTGTCGATGTATATGTACCTGGTTGTCCGCCAAGGCCGGATGCGTTTATGGAAGGCCTGTTATTACTAAGCGAGCAGGTAGGCAAGGAGAAAAGACCGCTCAGCTGGAAAATCGGGCCGCAGGGAGTAATAAAGCCTGAAGAGTATTCATTGAGGGATAAAAAGAGAGAGGAGAGAATGAAAATGACTGAGATTGATTCTCCTGATAAACTTAATCGACTATAAATCTGTATGGAAAAGAATCAATTATTAATTGATATTAGCGAATCGTTTGGAGTTTCTGACTTGAAGCCTGTGGAAACGAAAGACGAAATTTTGACGCTTATCGTTCCTGAACATAGATTATCCGACCTTTTAAAGCACCTGAAGTATAAACTGAAAAGGCCCTTTTCAATGCTTTACGACCTCACAGCAATTGATATGCGTGCTTTTTCAACTATTGGTGAGCGACCTGCAAAGACTTTCTTCATTGTATATCATCTTCTTTCTTTTGAGCGGAATTGTGATTTGCGGATCAAAGTTGGTCTTGATTCTGATTATCCCTCAATTCCAAGTATCGTGGATATATGGCCCTCTGCCAATTGGTATGAACGGGAGGTATATGATATGTTTGGTATTAAATTTACTGGTCATCCCGATTTGCGGCGAATCCTTATGCCGGCAAACTGGGAAGGACATCCGTTGAGAAAGGAGCATCCTGCCAGAGCTACAGATATGGGCAATTTTGTAATGACCGATGATTATCTGGAACAGCAGGAAGAAGAACTTAAGTTTAATCCTGAAAAGTTCGGGATGAAAAGACAAACTGAAGATGCTGATTTTATGTTCCTGAACATAGGCCCCCAGCATCCTGGTACACATGGTATTCTAAGGTTGATTCTTCAGCTCCACGGAGAGGACATTGTGGATATTGTCCCGGATATTGGATTTCATCACCGGGGAGCCGAAAAAATGGGCGAAAGGCAATCCTGGCATACCTTTATTCCTTACACCGACCGGATCGATTATCTTTCGGGTGTTCTTAACAACATGGCTTATGTGGAAGCAGTTGAAAAACTGGGAGATATCTCAGTGCCGGATAGAGCTAAAGTTATTCGCATCATGCTCGCAGAATTGTTTCGTATATCCAGTCATTTAGTCTGGTACGGAACCTTTGCTCAGGACCTGGGACAAATGTCGCCTGTATTTTACATGTTTACCGACAGAGAAAAAATCCTCGATATTATTGGAGCAATTTGCGGTGCCCGTATGCACCCTAATTGGTTTCGTATCGGGGGCGTAGCACAGGATCTTCCTGAAAACTGGAGAGGAATAGGAATATACAATACAACTGAGGCCATTGAATGGGGAATTACCGGTCCGGGTCTTCGTGCTACCGGTTTCGATTGGGACCTTCGTAAAAAAAGACCCTACGGGGGTTATGAACAATTTGATTTTGATATACCGGTTGCCTCAAACGGGGATTGCTTCGACCGGGCTCTGGTAAGAATAGAGGAAATGAGGCAAAGTTTGAGAATTATCAGGCAATGTGTTGACAATATGCCAGAAGGAAATTATAAGTCCGATAACTCAATAGCCTCACCCCCCAGGAAGGAAAACACCATGTACGATATTGAAACTCTCATACATCATTTTGTTCACGTTTCCTGGGGTCCGGTAATTCCTCCCGGGGAGGCCTACTCCGGAATAGAATCTTCAAAGGGACTTTATGGATATTATTTAACGAGCAATGGAAATACCAGTTCATACAGAACAAGGATAAGGGCTCCGTCGTTTCCCCACATGCAAATGGTGCCATTTATCAGTAAGGGATATACCATAGCAGACTTATTATCAATATTAGGAAGTGTAGATTTTGTGCTTGCAGATATAGATCGTTGATTTTTTAAATTTATGTGATGCTATCAAAAGAGGAAAAAGAACTTATAGTGAAGGAAATGCAAAAGTTTCCCGTCAAAAGTGCAGCTAGTATTGAAGCGCTTAAGATTGTGCAGGATAAGCAGAAATGGGTTTCGGATGAATCACTGGCCGAAGTTGCCGAAATTTTAGAAATGCCTCCTGTCGGTCGTAATGTGATTTTCTTATGCGACAGTATTTCCTGTTGGGTGATGGGGTATGATGACGTTCTGGTTCTGTTGAATAAAAAACTCGGGATTTCGTATGGAGAAACCACCGAAGACGACCGCTTCACCTTGTTGCCGATTCAATGTCTGGGCAACTGCGATCATGCACCGTCCATGATGGTAAACAATGATTTGTACAATGATCTGACAGCAGAAAAGATTGATGATATATTAGAGAAATACCTATAGCTAACGACATGGAAACTCCATTGACAAAAAATATAGTCAGAGGTAAACCGGTGGGCATTAAGAGTTACGAAAATTCGGGTGGCTATCAGGGACTCAGAAAGGCTTTGAAGATAAATCCCGAAGATATAACTTCCATCGTAGAGGCATCAGGATTAAAGGGAAGAGGGGGTGCTGGTTTCAATACCGGGAAAAAATGGAGCTTCGTTCCCATGGGAGCTGATGCATCAAAAGTAAAGTACCTCATTGCCAATGCCGATGAGATGGAACCGGGAACCTTTAAAGATCGCGTGCTTTTGGAAGGTGATCCACATCAGCTTATTGAAGGAATGATCATTGCCTCCCATGCTATTCAGGCAAATAATGCATTTATTTTTTTGCGCTGGGCTTATAAAAATTCGGCTGATCAGCTTCGCAAAGCTCTAGCCGAAGCCCGTGAGGCAGGTTACCTTGGAAAAAATATTCTCAACTCCGGATTTGACCTGGACATACATCTGCATATCAGTGCCGGCAGATATATGTGCGGAGAAGAGACAGGCCTGTTGAATGCGCTGGAAGGAAAGAGAGCGATTCCGCGATCTAAACCTCCTTTTCCTCAGGTTAGCGGATTATTCGGTAAACCTACTATAGTCAATAATATAGAAACCCTGTGCAATTTGCCTCATATTATTGATAAAGGCGGCGATTGGTATAAATCTCTCAGTAAAACTGACGAGGGGGGAACCAAACTTTATGGGGTAAGTGGAAAGGTGAAAAATCCCGGATGCTGGGAGTTACCTCTGGGTACCAGCATGCGCGAGATAATTGAAGTGCACGCAGGTGGGATGCTCGATGGTTATAAATTCCGTGGCGCTTTACCCGGTGGTGCATCTACTGATTTTTTGATTGAAGAACATTTGGATGTTAACATGGATTTTGCTTCAATAATGAAAGTAGGGAGTAGATTGGGCACAGGAACTCTGGTGATACTTGACGATAGGACATGTCCTGTAGGTTTTGTGCACAATCTGGAAAAGTTTTTCGCCCACGAATCTTGTGGATGGTGCACCCCATGTAGGGATGGACTGCCCTGGGTAGAAAAAGTACTGCACGCCATAGAGAACGGAAATGGAGTAGAGAAGGATATGGAAATACTTGAATTTCATACCGGCTATTTAAGTCCCGGACATACCTATTGCGCCCTTGCCCCTGGCGCTATGGAACCTTTACAGTCTGCTCTCAAATATTTCAGAGAGGATTTTATGACCCATATTAAAGAAAAAAGATGTCCATGGAGGAGTAACCATGCCTAAAATTTACATAGATAATATAGAATACGAAGTTCAAGAAGGGAAGAACCTTCTTGAATCCGCCCTCACTCTGGGGTTGAACCTTCCTTATTTTTGCTGGCACCCTGCACTTGGTTCTTTCGGAGCGTGCCGTCAGTGTGCTGTTAAATCCTTCAAAGACGCGGATGATACTAAAGGAAAAATAATCGTATCCTGCATGGAACCCGTAAAAGAAGGGATGAGAATATCTTTAAAGGACCCTGAAGCAACCACGTTTAGAGCGCATATCATTGAAAGCCTGATGACCAATCATCCGCACGATTGCCCGACATGCGATGAAGGAGGAGAATGTCACCTCCAGGATATGACCATTATGACCGGACATACTTACCGCAGGTTCAGATTTAAAAAACGCACCTTTAAAAACCAATATCTGGGACCTTTGGTTAATCATGAAATGAACAGGTGCATAGCATGTTATCGTTGTGTCAATTTTTATAAAGATTATGCAGGAGGAAAAGATATTGAAGTTTTGGGCTCACATAATTATATATATTTTGGCAGACATGAGGATGGAGTTCTGGAAAGCGAATTTAGCGGTAATCTTGTAGAAGTTTGTCCAACTGGTGTTTTTACAGATAAAACACTTAAAAAACACTATACAAGGAAATGGGATTATACTACTGCTCCCTCTGTATGCAATCTTTGCAGTCTGGGGTGCAACACTCTTGCGGGGGAACGATACGGAACAATTAGAAGGGTCAGAACAAGATATAATAGTCAGGTCAATGGATATTTTCTGTGTGATCGTGGGAGATATGGTTATGAATATACGAATTCTTCAAAAAGAATACTGTTTCCATCAATACGCGATGATCAGGAGGAATCCGGCTTTAAGCATTCTGGAATTCAGGAAGTTCAATCGGAACTAAAAGAACTATTGAAAGACCGTGCGGATGTCATAGGGATCGGATCCGGAAGGGCCTCTCTGGAATCTAACTACGCATTGAAAACTCTTGTTGGTCCAGATAATTTTTATCTTGGGATGTCTGATTCTGATTATGAAATGAATCATATTGCCGCGGAGATATTGAAAAATTCTTCAGCAGAAATATATTCTCTAAAAGACATTGAAAAAGCTGAATGTGTTCTTATTCTTGGTGAGGATGTTACGAATACTGCACCGATGATTGCTCTGGCTGTTCGACAGTCTCTGAAGCAAAAGCCCATGCATAGAGTGGATAATCTTAAGATTAACCGTTGGGATACCAAAGCCGTTCT
>CAJDXG010000441.1_pt1 | contig 11680 bp, 9 predicted proteins | sample 7391801 | NCBI WGS metagenome assembly CAJDXG01 (sample SAMEA7055713, study PRJEB34461) | soil metagenome | biome: terrestrial ecosystem; feature: Peninsula; material: soil | place: Antarctica | collected 2016 | reverse complement strand
ATAATCCTCAGAAAATTTCCTGCTGATAGTGGTTCCGGCATCATCTACAATCGAAATGGTTCCTCCCCATTTTTTAAGTCCGGTGGCAGAGGTAGTATTGGTGAATATGCCCTTACCGTCCTTAATCTTCAGTGTAGTACCATCATTTAATTTAACTGTTGGGTCTTGTGTTGAGTCGTAAGCTGCCAAAAACACCTGAGCCTTGTATTCTTGTCCTTTGAACACATAATCAGATGATTCAAGAACAACGGCTTCAATTTTATTGAACTTAAAAGATCCTGCATCAATCTGGCTAAGAAGATATCCAAGCATTTCAGCCTCAGTATTTCTAACATCAGATTGCATTTTAGAAAGAATGGTTATTACTGAAGCTAATGGAAGGTGCTCGAAATGTTCAGATTCCCAGGTAATATTTTCACCTTTGGCATGAGTACTTCTTTCCGGTGCTTCAGTGCTGAGTGTACTTTGAATTGCACTAACAACAGCAGGGTAATCTTCTTTTTTATCAATCATGCCCAAAAGAGCTTCACGGAAAAGGTTAATACGCTCCTTTAGTTCTATACCGCGCTTTTTTTGAATCATCACTTCGGCCGGTATGTTAGCATTATCTTTTGCGTCAACTGCTGCAAGATCAATCTGATTATCCTTTAATGCTTCTGAATCGGGACCCTCGGAGATCGTTACGATCTCACGTTTAATTGATTGCATGAATTGGTATAATGAGTCTGACATTACCTGTACTTTATCAGCTCTTTTTTTCCAATCGCCAACTTTGGCAGGGTTAAGTTCATTGGCTTCATCAAAACTAGTATAGAGGCTACTGTTCTTTTTGGAGAAATTTTCCGTTGTTTCAGTCAAGCCTCTGTTAACCAGAACGAATGCGTCAAGGACATCCTTCGATACATTGAGTGCCAGTAGTGCAGTAAGCACCAGGTACATCATACCGATCATTTTTTGACGCGGAGTTTCCTTAGGGTTAGACATTTTTTAGTAATTATTTTTTGGTAACTATACTCATAGCGGAGAGCATATTTCCATATATATTATTTAACTCTGAGAGGTTTTGACTCAATTTACCGATCTCTTCGCGATATTTCTGAGTCTCGTCCACAGAAGACCGCAAATTTTTCATCATATCTTCCATACCTATGAAAACCTGATCTGAGTCTTTAGTGCGCTGAAGGCTTCCCTTTAATTGACTTTCGTAGGAGGTATTCAGTTCAGCCAGATTTTTGTTAAGATTAGACAATTGTTCACCAAACTGTTTCTGGCCATTTGAAATACTACTAAAATCAGTCTTAACGGATTGGTTAATCTGGTTGTAGGATGAAGTTAGTTCAGCTGATTGCTGAACAAATTTCTGAGCAACTTCTTCCCCTGATCTATTTACCATTTCTATTGATTGCTTCAGATGCAGCTCTCATGTTATTGAGGTACTCTTTGGTCGCAACAGAAGCCGCAGTGATATCCGAAAGATTTGCTGAAGTTTGACTTAAACTATTAAGTCCCGTGCTTAGACTTTTTAGAGTCTCTGGTTGGATATTTGCATCTTTAAACAATTCATCGAATTTTTGTAATCCAATTCCTCTGCCAGCGATGCTTTCCACCCGGTAATCATCCATTTCGTCCGGATCTGTCATTCCGGCGAGTTCCGGGTAAACAAGTGTCCAGTCGAGTTCTTCATGTAAAGGTTCGAAAGCAGAGAAGAAGAAAATAATAGCTTCCGTAGTGAGCCCTGCAACGATCATCACACTTGCAAATGGCCAGTGCATGATCTTAAACATAGCTCCAGTGATAACAACAGATGCTCCAATACCATAGAGTTTGGCCATGAAATTCTTCCATCCCGAACTCTGAACAATTTCAGTAACGTTCATAATAATGTTTATTTTAAATTATTTTGTACCAAGGTATGAACGGACACATCTGAAACCGATATACGATTTAGCAGTATCCTGATATTCATAATCTCTTACGCTTACCTGAAGAAAATGTGCAACATCTTTCCAAGATCCACCTCTTACTACTTTACGTTTCATAACAGGGGGATCATCAGGTTTGGCGTTATATTTATAATCAGGGTTCATATTGTGAGAAAAAGCATAAGCAGATTCATCGTAAGCATTTGCAGTCCACTCGGCCACATTACCGGCCATGTCATATAGTCCGTATTCATTTGGTGAATAAGCAGCCACTCTCTGTGTGATGAGTGCTCCATCGTCTATATAATTACCTCTCAGTGGCTTGAAGTTGGCAACGAAGCAACCAAGCTGGTTACGTGTATAAGGGCCTCCCCATGGATACATGCTGAGATCGAGGTTTCCTCTGGCTGCATACTCCCATTCTGCCTCAATAGGCAGCCTGTAATCCTGAACGAAAGGCTGATTTTGATCTGCCAGTGCTGCGTTCAAGAATTGAGTTCTCCAGATGCAAAATGAGTTTGCCTGTTTCCAGGAGACACCAACGAGAGGATAATTATCATACGAAGGGTGCCAGAAATATAAGTTAGCATAAGGTTCATTAAATGAATAGGAAAAATCAGCTATCCAGGCCAGAGTATCAGGATAAACTGCTACCTGATCTTTAAATACAAAGGATTGTCTGCCTTCAACAGGTGAAGTGGTACCATCGAGGTTAGTCACTGTTCCTTCATATTGCTGGGTCTGATAATTAAAACGGTTTCCACGTTTTGCAGCTTGTTGCAGATCGATCCAGTAATAGTTATAGATCAGTTTTTCAACAGCCAGCTCTTTGCGTCCAAAAAATTGAGCATCGCCAGTATAATACATACCGATTCTATCGACTGCATTCTGAACGTCACCATTTTTATCGTCATATTTAATTTTGGTTTTCCAGTTAATTAAAGGAGATTCCTGTCCATTTTTATTGGCCATAACCGGGTTTCCTTCACGATCCTTAAGGATAAAATCATCGATCTGGTCATCTACGAGGGCCTGACGCAAAAGCGAATCTTTTACCCAATAAACGAATTGGCGATATTCATTATTAGTGATTTCTGTTTCATCCATCCAGAAAGCATCAATGGTTACTGTTTTCGACATTGTATTCTGTGCGAAACTGACGTCCTGGTCACTTGGTCCCATTACAAAGCTTCCGGCAGGAATAAAAACCATGCCATAGGGGGTAGGTTCTGTGTAGGCTTTTCGGCCCTGGACTCCTACCAATTCCCCGTTGTTGTAATTAGCACAACTGCCAAGGATTGCCAGCATGATCAGCAGAGGAGCTAAATTTCTCATCCTTTTTAAAACCTATTTCAATAAAGAAAGAATCATCATAAGATCCTTACGCTCTTATATTTTTGTGGTGATTTGTCCAGTCCTAAATCGAAGCAATATCCTATTGATATTTCATGTCCACCACCACTGTATTTGAACATCTTCGAGATAGCAAAGTCGTAGGAATACCCAATTCTTACGCCATTAAACAATTCAATGCCAAAGAGTCCTACGATTGCATCACCGGCTCTGTAAGAAACGCCACCCCAAATCTTTTTATTGTATCTGACGTGGCCGTTCAAATATAGCTGGTTTGCTTTTCCATCAGATTTTAGAATGAACGACGGCATTAACTCAATGAGAGGATTTGCCAGTTGCAGCGTATAACCTCCTGTAACGTAATAGTGTCTGACGAGGTATGTAACTGCATTTTCATACCTTATACGGGATTGATTCAAATGGGTTGTGGAAATTCCTAAAAAAAGATTATCTGTATTGTAAAAAATTCCTAATCCCATGTCTAAACCCATCCTTGCCTCTTTGGTTTGGGGTATAGAAGGATCGCCTGAAACATCGCCCTGGCTACCGGTTTCACCGGAAATTACCCACTTAGGATCGATGGTTTTATTGATAACTCCAAAATTTGTTCCTATTCCTAATTTTCCTTTACCTAAGTCTAATTTATATGAATAAGAAAGCATAAACCCCAGGTCAGAGTAAAATCCATAAGCATCATTCAGAATAGATATGGCCCCGCCATGATTTGCTCCAAAAAAGGTAAAGGGTGTCTCTGCACTAAAAAATGATGTGGAAGGGTTTCCAGGAAAACCTTGCCATTGTTCCCTGTGTACAGCATTGAAACAAATTTTTTCATTGCTTCCTGCTGAACCCGGATTGAAATAATTTAAAACAGAGCGCGTCTGGCTAAATTCAGGGTCCTGCTGAGAATAACTTTGCGCGAAGCAAAAAACGAGAAAAGATAATATGATGAGCCTTGTCGTCATTCTTCTTATAGATAGCATTTAACCTGCTATACAGGTTTTTTCAATTTTTGTAAAATAAATAAAAAACTAAGTATGTAACAAATTATATAAGCACATTATTGTTAAGTAAAACAAACACTTCAACTTGCTGACTCTTAACTGTATTTACGCATTCTTCTCCACCACCTGTCAGGAATTTCTGATTTGCATGCCTGTGTGTAGTCTTCATACGAACATGCAATAATTTGGTTACGTCCCGTCTGTGAATCTTCTATGGGTAATTCAATCCACCATCTGTCAGTTAGCATACTTTTATAGAAAATCATATTGTCAGAAGGCTTGTTTTCTTTAACTATAAATTTTTTACTATTGCCCATGCGAGGATCTTCACTGGTTTTTAAAGAAAAACCTTCAATAAAGTACCATAACGACTGAGCTGCCAGATGTGAGGTAAGGCAGTTGAGGTCTTTATCCGGATTTATTTCAAAAAATCCAATGACTTTAATTTTATCAGAAGCTCCTGCATATCTTGTAAGCTGACATAGCTCGTGACCGAAAAATCCGTTTGGACTGGGCAAACTTGCTCCCGGGGAATCCGACTGCCTTACGCAACCAATGTCTATGCTTAGGATATCACTATCGCGGAGAACAGGCTCCATGTTTTGAATATTTGCTCTGGCATCACCCAATCTGATGCTTTCATGACCTGAAGTATCCAGTTTATCTAATAGATGGGGAGAAGTGAAATATACCTGATGGCCTATGTTTATATAGTTTAATCTGGGTGCGTTCTTTAATTTAAATATTTTGTCCAGGTAATTATTTGAGTTGATTGCTTCTTTTTCCCACCCAAAATCGAGTCTTGAATCGATGCTCGTGAGATTGCAAAAGCCTGGATCTTTTTCCATAGCAAGTGCGAAAGATAAACTAAGGTCCTGACTTCCTCCTAAGACTATAGCCAGGACGTTTTTCTCCATAAGTTCGAGAATGATATCCCGCAAGCCATAGTAACTGTCGTTAATATTGTCACTTATTTTGAGATTTCCCAGATCAGCAATTTTCGTCTTTTTATTGACATACCCTAAAAGATACAGCTTTTCCCTAATCTTGTCCGGAGCACTTGCTGTACCTTTGATTAACGCGTTTCTGTCTTCCTGTACTCCTAAAATGGCAATGTCAAATTCGGAAATATTGCGGATAGGGTTGTCGGGAGTATGGATGTTGATACACCGTCCAAATGTATTCGTCTCTTTTAACAGGCTTATTGCAGGCTTTTCAAGGCTTACCGGATCAAAATAATCATTGATGTTCATTTACTTTTTCTTTTTCCCTGCTTTTTCAATAATAGATTTACAATCTTCCGGAGTTAGCTCTTGTGGGATTGTGCCCCGTGGAATTTTGTAATTTTTCCCTTCATATGCTATATACGGTCCATAACGACCATTTAGTACTTCCAATCCGGGAAGTTCATCAAATTTCAGTATTAGTTTATTTTTTTCCAATTGCCGTTTATCCTCAATCAGTTCAGTATTAGTTTATTTTTTTCCAATTGCCGTTTATCCTCAATCAGTTCAATTGCCCTCTCCAGAGAAATGGTCATTGGATCGTCAATATCTTTTTTAAGGCTGTAAAATTTGGACTCATGCCGGGCGTAAGGTCCAAAACGGCCTATACCAATAACGACATCACTATCTTCATAATTGCCCAGAGATCTCGGAAGTTTAAAAAGTTCCATAGCTTCTTCCAAACTAATGGTTTCCAGTCTTTGTCCTTTCAGAAGGCTTGCGAAGCGTGGTTTTTCTTCATCAGATGCTTCACCTATCTGAACTACAGGGCCGTATCTGCCAATCTTTGCAATAACTTTTTTGCCGCTGACCGGATCAATGCCTAATTCGTTTTCACCTTTAGCTCTTTCTCCATGCTCTATGGTTTTCTCTACGATTTTATGGAATGGCTTATAAAAATTATCGATCATTTGCGTCCATTCCTTTTTTCCTTCAGCAATAAGGTCAAATTCTTCTTCTACCGATGCGGTAAAATGATAGTCCATGATGTCTTTAAAGTATTGCTCAAGGAAATCGGTAACTACCATGCCGATATCGGTTGGAAAGAGTTTGGATTTCTCCTGACCAAAATTCTCCGATTTCTCAGAGGAATCTATTTTTTTATTTTTCAGGATGAATTCCTTATATTTTCTGGTGCTTCCGGCTCTGTCTTCCTTCACAACATATTCCCGGTGTTGTATTGTTGAAATCGTAGGGGCATAGGTTGAAGGGCGACCAATACCCAATTCTTCCAGTTTTTTGACCAGGCTGGCTTCCGTGTACCGGGGAGGATGATTGTCGAATCTTTCGGTAGCCGTTATTCTATTCAGAGCTAAAGGATCATTCTCCTTAAGGGGAGGAAGGAGCCCTTTCACCTCTTCTTCCTGCTCGTCATCGCTGGATTCCATGTAGAGTTTCAGGAATCCGTCGAATTTCAATACTTCTCCGGTAGCTATAAAAAGATCCGGGGTTTTGTTGTTGTTGATCTTAATGCTTGTCTTTTCGAGTAGGGCATCACTCATTTGGGAAGCCAGAGTCCTTTTCCAGATAAGTTCATATAGCCTCTTTTCCTGAGCAGTTCCTGCGATGGTGCTCTGATCTATGTTGGTAGGGCGAATGGCTTCGTGTGCTTCCTGTGCTCCTTTCGTCTTGGTTGAATACTTGCGTGTATGGACATATTCTTTACCGAAGTTGGATTCAATGACCTGGGCAGCAAATGAAGTAGCAGAAGCTGAAAGGTTAACGCTGTCAGTCCTCATATAGGTTATTTTACCGTTTTCGTAAAGTTTTTGAGCGACTATCATAGTTTGCGAAACGGAAAAGCCTAATTTTCTGGATGCTTCCTGCTGTAATGTTGAAGTTGTAAATGGCGGTGACGGGGATTTTTTGCCGGGTTTTCTGCTTACTTCAAGAACACTGAAATCCGCGGGGATTAATTTTTCCAGAAGATTCTTTGTTTCTTCCCCGCCCTTCAGCCTTTTATTCAGTTCGGCAGACATGGAAACTTCTTTTCCTTCTTTATTGATCGTATCAAATAGGGCTATTACCCTGAAAGCTGATTTACTTTCATGCGAAGTGATTTCCCGTTCTCTTTCAACAATTAACTTAACCGCGACTGACTGGACGCGCCCTGCTGAAAGTGAAGGCTTGATTTTTCGCCATAGAATTGGGGAAATTTCGAAACCTACCAGCCGATCAAGAATCCTTCTGGCCTGCTGAGCGTTAACCAGATTGGTATCGATCGACCTGGGATTTTTTATGGCGTTGAGAATCGCATCTTTGGTGATCTCGTGAAAAACTATTCTGTGAGTATTTTCAGGCTTTAATTTCAATTCCTGAAACAAATGCCATGAAATAGCTTCCCCTTCGCGGTCCTCATCAGAGGCAAGCCAGACGATCTTTGCATTTTTAGCCAGCTTTTTTAATTCATCCACCACTTTTTTCTTATCGGGTGGAACAATATATTCGGGCTCGTAATTGTTATTAAGGTCTACACCAAAATTCTTTTTAGACAAATCACGAATATGACCAAAACTGGATTTAACAAGAAATTCCTTTCCGAGAAACTTTTCAATAGTCTTTGCCTTGGCAGGAGATTCAACGATTACTAGATTATTTCCATTCATATATTCCGGTCCCTTCGTATTATAATATGATTTAAAACGCTGCAAAGTAAATTAAAACAACTGCATACTTCAAATTTTGATTAAAAATTATTGTTATTTTTGTCATAAATCATTAAAAAATGACTTTAGGTAAGAAACAAAAAAATTTCTATACCCGGATTTTCTGGGCAGTGATCTTAATTCCCCCTGTATTGATTTTCCTACTATTTCTTTTCATTTCAACAGGGTACCTTGGAAGCCTGCCAACATTTGAAAGACTTGAAAATCCGGAAAACAATCTTGCGTCAGAGATCTATACTGAAGATAACAAACTTCTGGGTAAGTTCTTTGTTGAGAACAGAACCTTTATCACTTATGAGGAGCTTTCACCTGACCTTATTAATGCACTGAAGTCAACAGAAGACATACGATTTGAAAAACACTCGGGAATAGATGCGCGTGGACTTATACGGGTTGTTGTACGAACTATTATTGGCGGTCAGAATACAGGTGGAGGAAGTACCCTCACCCAGCAACTTGCCAAAAATCTTTTTAACACACGAGATAACTATAAAAGAAGCAAATTCAGACGGGGGATCGATCTTGTCGTTGTGAAATTTAAAGAATGGAATACAGCAGTAAGACTTGAGCGGTATTATACGAAAAAGGAAATACTGGTTATGTATCTTAATACAGTATCTTTTGGTCATGAAGCATTTGGTATAAAATCAGCATCCAATATCTTTTTTAATTCCACCCCCGATTCCCTAAGTCTTCAGGAGGCAGCTGTTTTAGTCGGTGTTTTAAAAGCCCCTACATATTATAGCCCGATACTTAATCCTGATAATGCATTTCGGAGAAGGAATGTTGTTCTTTTGCAAATGAAGAAATACGGTTTCATTACCGGGGCGGTTCGCGATTCAATATCAAAACTCAGAGCCATACAGCAGGACTTGCCACTCACTTCAGAACATATTTAAGTTTAACCTTAAGAGCAAACAAACCTATACGCGAAAATTATTTCACTTACGATGTTTTTCAGGAAGATTCGACGAGATGGGTAAATGATCCCACCTACGGATGGGTCAATAAAAATCCTAAGCCTGATGGCACTGCTTATAATATATATACAGATGGCCTGAAAATATATACGACCATAAATTATAAAATGCAGCAATATGCCGAGGAGGCTGTAGCAGAACAGCTCGGGAAATTATTGCAAAAAGAGTTTTTTGCTGAGAAGAAGGGCCGAAAAAATGCTCCCTTTTCTAACGATCTCACCCAGAAAGAAATATCCCAGATAATGGATCAGGCTATGCGGCGCACTGACAGATACAGGCAACTTAAAGCCACGGGAATGAGCCTGGATTCGATAGCATTAGCTTTCAATACGAAAAGAGAAATGAGAGTTTTTACATGGAAGGGAGACATCGATACCATTATGACCCCAATGGATTCCGTTCGTTACTATAAATATTTCCTTCGTGCAGGCATGATGGCAATGGAGCCTTCAACAGGACATGTTAAGGCTTATGTGGGAGGGCATAATTCCCGATACTTCCAATATGATCATGTTACACAGGGAAAACGACAGGTTGGTTCAACGGTAAAACCATTTCTTTATACCCTGGCTATGCAGGAGGGGTATTCCCCTTGTTACCAGGTGGCAAACGTGCCTGTTACTTTTATTGACAGGGATTCTACCTGGACCCCACGGAATTCTGGCAATTTCGACATGGAAGGGAAAATGGTTACTCTTGAATGGGGACTCGCTCATTCGGTAAACTATATTTCTGCATGGCTGGTTAAGCGGTTTCATCCTCAGGCAGTCGTTGACATGATTAAAAAGATGGGGGTGAAAAGTAAGGTGGACGCTGTTCCTTCTGTTATATACGGGACTTCAGATATAAGGCTTTCTGAGATGGTAGGTGCGTTTAATACCTTCGCGGGAAAAGGGATTTATGTTGAGCCTGTTTATATTACAGGTATTGAAGACCGGATGGGTAATCAGATATCTGCCTTTCAACCGGTTAAGACCGAAGCTATCAGTGAGAAAACAGCTTATCTTATGACTCAGTTGCTGGGTAATGTTGTGAATAGGGGAACAGCAGGCAGATTAAGATGGTTTTTCAAGCTTACCGCTGAAATGGGAGGGAAGACGGGTACTACCCAGAACCAGTCAGATGGCTGGTACATGGGAATTACTCCAAAACTTACTGCCGGAGTATGGGTTGGTGCTGAAGACCGTTCCGTTCACTTTGATTATCTGGGCAAAGGTTCAGGTTCATATATGGCCTTGCCCATTTTTGGATATTTCATGCAAAAAGTATACGCGGATCCTACATTACAATTAAGCCAGGAAGATACATTTGAAAAACCTGAAGGCTTTAATATGATTCTGAATTGTCCGGATGTGGAGAAAAATGCCGGAGTTGTCCGTTCGAATTTACACTATGAGGATACGGAAGAGTTTTAATTATCTGAGATCAAAGCCAATATCCTTGCGATAATATTTTCCTTCGAAACTGACTTTAGAGGCGTTTTCGTAACATTTTTGGAGGGCATCGTTCATATTCCTGCCAAGGGATGTAATCGCCATTACCCTTCCACCATCAGTGATTAGTTTACCTTCCTTCATTGTAGTTCCGGCGTGAAAGAAAATACTCTCCGAACTATCTGGAATACCGGTTATTTCCTTTCCTTTCGAATAAGAACCTGGATAACCACCGGAAACAAGCATTACAGCACACGCTGTCCGCTTGACGTTCATCAATCCGATAAATATAAAACCTTTATAATCAATACCTTCTTTTTGAAGTCCTTCAATTGTTGGCTTAACAATCCGGGCCTCGACCTTTTCCATGAATTCTCCACTGGCAAAAAGGACGGGTGAAACAGCACCCATTCCACCGGTATTTAGTCCGATATCACCTTCTCCGATACGTTTATAGTCTTTTGCTTCAGGAAGCATAAGGTATGATTTACCATCGGTCAGAATGAAGACGGATAATTCGATACCTTTAAGAAATTCCTCAATAACAACTTTATTTCCGGCCTCACCGAATTTCCCTTCAAGCATATCCGAAAGTTCCTGTCGTGCCTCTTCGATTGTATCCGGAATAACCACTCCTTTGCCGGCAGCCAGACCATTGGCTTTGAGCACATAAGGAGGCTTTAGGCTTTCAAGAAAACCGAATGCTTCTTCTTTATTAGCAGTAGTGAAGGTTTTATATCTGGCAGTAGGGATGCCGTGTCTAAGCATAAAGTCTTTCGCAAACTCCTTGCTTCCTTCCAATGCAGCTCCCTGACTGTCAGGACCAATAATCATAACCTGTTTAAGTTCTTCATCGTTATGAAAGAAGTCAACAATACCATTAACCAGGGGGATTTCAGGGGCAACCACTACCATGTCAATTTTATTCTTAAGAACTATAGTTTTAAGTTCCTTAAAATGCAGTGTATCAACTCCCAGGTTGGTTCCAAGCGAAGCCGTTCCGGCGTTTCCCGGAGAAATAAACAAGCGATTAAGTCTGGGACTTTTGGCAATTGCAGTGGCAAAAGCATGTTCCCTTCCACCGGAACCTAAGATAAGTATATTCAGCATTAAAAATTGATTTTAAAGGGATGATAGGGTGTGAAGCCCTGCTATAATATTCCTTGGCAAAGGAACAACATGAAAACAAAATACCAAAAAAAAAGGGCTTAATAATTTTTATTAAGCCCTTGTGAATTATAGGGCGACCACAAGGGTCGCCCGTACTGTACAATTATTTTTTTATTATTGAAATTAATTTATTCTCATTTCCGATTTT
>CAJDXG010000107.1_pt1 | contig 11846 bp, 10 predicted proteins | sample 7391801 | NCBI WGS metagenome assembly CAJDXG01 (sample SAMEA7055713, study PRJEB34461) | soil metagenome | biome: terrestrial ecosystem; feature: Peninsula; material: soil | place: Antarctica | collected 2016 | reverse complement strand
TGCTTCCTCTTCTCTCAACCCATGCTGTAGATAAGCAAAAAATCCGAAAAAAAGTATTGTTCGGTATCGGAGGGGAAATAGCCCAACGACTTATAGATATGGGTATGTCAATTCAGGAAACTGATTACGTAGTTGACCCTGAAGCTGCCAAATACGTGCTGGATAACATGATCAGAGAGGCAGGTGTAAAAATGCTCTACCATACATGGGGGGCAAATGTAATAATGGATAATAATGCTGTGAAAGGGGTATTTATAGAAAGTAAGTCAGGGAGAATGGCCGTGCTTGCAAAAGTAGTCATTGACTGCACCGGTGATGGTGATGTTTTTCACTGGGCAGGGGAAGATTATGATGTTATGAAATATAATATCGGGTTAGTACACAGACTTGGAAATATTGACAGAATCAATACCAAAAAACCAGGTTATACTCCAATGCCTATCGGGAATCCCACCCCTATACCCAGCGTAAACTGGGTAAATATGAATGGGAAGACAGACCAGGATGGACTTGATGTCCTTAACCTCTCGCAACTACAAGTAGAATATAGGAAAGATATCTGGGAAAGTGTGATGAAAATCAGACAAACTCCCGGGCATGAAGAAGTTTTCCTTCTGGATACCGCTTCACAGCTGGGAGTGCGTATGTCACGAATTCTTGAGGGGAAATACAAACTGACTTTGGAAGACACCATGACTTTTAAAACATTTAATGACGTTATCGGCATCAGCGGTGCCTGGACCACCATGTTATACAAAGGTCAAAGAGTTCCTAAAAATGAACGTCCGCTCTGGCAAATACCTTACAATTCCTTGCTGCCTAAGAAGACGGAGAACTTAATAGTAGCCGGCCGCTGTTTTTGTGCTGAAAAAGAACTGGCCGAAGATACCAGAATTATAGGCACCTGCCTGATAACAGGCCATGGAGCAGGCGCTGCAGCTGCTGTGGCTGTTAAAGAGCGTGTACAACCTCATAGTATTGATATACAAAAGCTAAAAAAATTACTCCATGAGCAGGGGGCCTGGTTGGGATGAGAATATGGTTTAAAGCATCCAATGTCCGCAGCCTGTCAACATTAGTGGCTGTGCTTTTAGCTCTACCATTCTCCTGGAAGGGATTTACCGGACTTTATAACTGGCTGAGTCCCTTCATCATGTTAAACTCAGTTCTGGTACTGAAATCAATTGTCTGGCTTAATGCTATAGCGTTAATTGTGCTGATTTTAGCAATTCTGCGAAAAAGATGGTTCTGTCGTTATTTATGCCCCGTAGGATGGGGATGCGATAAGATTTCCAATATAAGTCTCAGAAAAAAAGTGTCTTACAAACACTTCCCCAATATAGGAAAATGGTTAGCGATAACCTCGCTGGCTTCAGCTGCTGTTGGATTCCCTTTATTCATTTTACTTGATCCGATGGCCATATTCAACGGATTCTTTGCTACTTTTTCCGGGAGTCTCAGTTTTGCCGCTATTATTTCACTTTCAGGCTTACCCCTCCTACTGGCCATTCACCTGATTCTTCCCGGAATCTGGTGTAAAAAGATATGTCCTCTGGGAGGCTTACAACTTATTTTAATAGAAATTAAAAATCTGATAAATAATTTGTTTCGCGAACGACAAATCAAAATAAAACAGAATGATCCCGTTAGACGCCTGGTTTTGGCATCAGGTATGGGTTTACTGGCCGGGCTCTTTATTCCCGGAATATTAAAATCTGCAAAAAAAGAACATATCCTTCCGCCGGCTGCGCTTCATCCTGATTTATTCAACACTTTGTGTATCCGCTGCGGCAATTGCATCAAAGCTTGCCCGACAAAAATATTAAGCCATTACACGGGATCAGGTAATATACTTGCATGGATGACGCCAGAGGTAACATTCGAGAAAGGGTATTGTCTTGAAACATGCAATTTGTGCAGCGTGGTTTGTCCATCAGGAGCCATCAATCTGTTTAGCGTGGAAGCTAAAAGAGAAATTTTTATGGGTATTGCAGAAATTCATCTTGAGAATTGCCTGCTGACTAATAATAGCGAATGTGACAGATGCAGAGCAGCTTGTAAATATGATGCCCTGGATATTGTCCCGGTGAAGCATACCATTCTGGCGAAACCGCAAATTATCAAGGAAAAATGCGTGGGATGTGGAGCATGTGCTGTAATTTGTCCTGTCCTGACTATTGAAATGAAATCAATATAAGGAATGAAAATAAAAAGAGTTAAATTACATTTCTTGAATCAGATAATAATAAATCACTTACTTTAATATTTACTGTTTTTTCAGCAGGCCTTATATCGCCTCTCCGTAATATTAGTGCTGCGTGATAAAATAAACCAAATTTGGCAGGATCGTTGAATGTATCGAACACACCACCACGGTAATAGACACCGTTTAAGGCATTGCCAGTAATGGGCTTATCAATCATATCAACATTCTCATCCACCGAATATCTGTAGGTATAAATGGTAAATCCTCTATCTTACCATTGTATTTTGCATTAATATTTTCAGCTTCTTTTTCATTCGAATACAATTTAAAAAAACATTAAAACTTAATTTATTAATTGTTCATATTTTTTCAGTTTCAATTTTTTTAACTGCATTCATGGTATAAAAAATCGAATAATGGCAAAGAAACGATATGTGTGTATTAAAAAAGTTACTTAAAAATTGGTTCCAATGTTTGAAAGAACTGCAAAGGGTAGGTTTAAAATATATTTTATACATTTTAATAAATTAAGACAAATAAATCAGGGTTCAACCAACGGCAAGCATGATGGGTCAGGCAGTTGGCACTGCCGCTGTACAATCAATAAAAACCGGACAACCTGCAAATGATTTGAATACTGAAACCTTAATCAATACTCTTAGAAAGGAAGGAGCCAACCTCCCACAAAAAAAATTATCAAAAAAATGACGAAAGAATAATTCTTTTTTTAATGTATTTGACCTGTCTGAAAAGAAGATCACACGCACTGTTCCCAGTCTTTCGCAAATTGTAGGATTTATAGAGCAAGCAGCAGCGTTGGATCCGATTGTGACACATTAATAAAAATGACATCCATTTATAAATAAAGCGATCAATATTGATCGCTTTATTTATTTATAACCCGACACAACCTGCAATCCGACTACGGAACTAACGAGGGTCGTAAGAAAGAACATGCGCCAAAAAGTTACCGGCTCCTTAAATATAATGATGCCGGCGATAACCGTACCAATGGCGCCTATGGCACCCCAAACAGCGTAGGCTGTTCCAACGGGAATCGCTTTCTCTCCACCCATGGCTCTGAACAACAGGTACATGCTTATACTAACACTAAAAGCAAAAGCTACTAACCACAATAACATTTCCTTTCCCGAGGTTTGTTGTGCCTTTCCCAGACTTATGGCAAATCCAGTTTCGAAGATGCCACCTACAATCAGTATTACCCAGTTAATATTCATTATTTTTCAAGCTTAATGGTTATTAGTGAAGCTACTTTGCCGGATCGTTTTTTATTTCACCTCAGCTCTTCTTATTTTCAGACCTACAAAAATAAATTTGACGTGAAGATATATATTCAAATATTACTATTAAAACCTGTTTCAGGATTTTTTTCCCCAAACTTTTCTGTGAGGACGGGCATTATCTCATTTCGACTCTTTCCTTTTTTCTCTAATTCTTTAATAAGTATATAGGCTTTAAATAGAGAAGACTGAGCTATCTCCGACGAGAAGTACCCGAATCCCTGGTTCCAAATAATTAATGCAAATAACTCATCAAGTTGTTCAACTGTTACACCCAAATAATATGCTTTGATGAGTTCTCGTGTAGATTGTCTTACTCTTCCGGAACCTACAGCATTTGATAAGGAGATTAAAAGCTTTATTTTAAGTTCAATAGCAGGTTTTTCTTTATTCCAGATATTATCCCAGAAGTTAACTGTAAATTCTGCAATTTTTGGGTCAATCTCGGCATACCGTGGAATAACAATAGGCTTCAGGGGTAATTCCTTATCATCTGCATCAATAACTTCCTTTCTATAAAAATAGGAAGCGAATAATCCTTCTGCTTTTTTACAGGTATGGTATTCAAAGCCAAGATTCTTCATGGTATTATATAGAGGAATTGGTTCGAAATTTTGTAGTATCGTTATCCCTTCATCTTTGGGAATAGATTTTGCTTTTTTTATAATTGCTAAAAGAAAATTCCCTTTCAATGACCTTACATCAAACTCAACAAATTTCTCTTTATTTTTTAACCACTCTTTTTCCATTTTGTTTTGGCTTTTTTGAAATTGAATTAAATTTCATTTTCTTAAAGAGTTCATTCACATTCACGGTAGCAATTCCAGACGCTATATCAGACATAGCATACGGAATTATCAAAGTTCCTCTAAGTAACATAGCTCCACAAGAATAGAGAACATTTGGAACGTATCCTTCCCGTTCTAGTTCGTTTGGTGATAATAATGGTTCCTCCAGACGAGCAATTATTTGGGTAGGATCATCAAGGTCCAACAACATCACTCCAATAGAATACCGTCTCATGCTGCCCACACCATGTGTTAACACCAGCCAGCCTTTATCTGTTTCTATAGGTGAGCCACAATTACCAATTTGTACGAATTCCCAGGATTCTTGCGGTTTTTGAATTAGTGTAGCGCTATGCCAGAAGTGCAAATTATCGGAAAACATAATGTAATTGTTCTCGCCATCCTGTCGCGATAGCATGGCATATTTACCATTTATTTTTCTCGGAAAAAGAGCCATACCTTTATTTTTTACTCCTTCTCCATTCAAGGTAGCAATGTTGAAAGTCAGAAAATCCTTTGTTGCAATTAATTGAGATAAAATACTACGCCCGTTGTAGGCAGTATACGTTGCATAATAGGTTATTTCTCCATTATCGTGAGTAAAACTAACAAAGCGGGCATCTTCAATACCTTTACTTTCATTTGATGAAACAGGAAATATTACGCGTTCACAAATCGCTGTTTCATCATCAAACTTAACTTTATAGTTAGAATCTGCTAACCAATTAATGACATTAATTGTCCAATTGTCTATTTCAATGTCGGGGTTTGAAAAAACCTCTTGTATACTTAGTTTTAACTCAGCATACGTAAAAAAGCTTGAAAGTTTGTTCATAATTGTTTGGCTGGTGTCATTGAAAGCTTTTAAGTCTTTCAATTTCAATTGAAACAAACTATTGTCATAGAATGGATCGTGAACCATTGCAGGAGTTTGCACAAATGCCGAAACGGTATCAATATTGATAAAAAAATCTTTATGGATTACACCAGTTCGAAACACAATGGACGAGACATGCCCTTCCCCCGTTGCTCTTAAACTCATAATGAATCTCATGCTGTCTTTCGGAAGTAAGGTTTGATCAGGATGAGGAACAATGGAGGGATTGAAAAGTGCGGCAGATTCAATAGAATACTCCATGGTTAGATAGGCCCCGATCAGCATCTTTTTTAGTAAGCTTAAGAACCCTGAGTATTATATTACCGATTCGTGGTAACTCACTAGGAATATGAGGTAAAGCAATTACTCGTGAAGAGTCTCTACTGATTTTAATTTCTTCTCGTTTAACAATTTGTGAGATATCCATTGATTGCTTCATATGTATCATTTTTTGTGTAAAATTTGTTTATAAACATCAAAATAGCCTTCCACCATTTTTTCGAGGCTAAAATTCGAAAATGCCCACTCACGGCATTGTTTTCTGTTGATGGAATTTATTTTATTTAAAGACTCAACAGCTTCTTCAGCACTGTTTACAAGAAATCCTGTCTCAGAGTGATTAATTAATTCGGGCATGGATCCTCTTTTAAAAGCTATAACGGGTGTGCCACAAAACATAGCTTCTGCTACACTCAGACCAAATGGTTCGTCGAAACTAATAGGATGCAATAACGCAGCGGCTTCACCTAACAATTTGTCTCTTTCTTTTGGCCCGGAATTGCCAACATATATAATGTCTGTGTCATTGATGAAAGGTTTTACTTTCTCCTCAAAATAAGATTCGTCCTGAATCAATCCTGAAATTATTAATTTCTTATTTGCTTTTTTTGCTATCTGAATAGATTCCCAGGTTCCTTTCTCCGGATGTATCCTGCCAAAAAATAACAAGTAATCTTTAGGATTGGGATTGAAAGTAAATCCCTTACTGTCTATTCCATTATACACCGTGGCAATATAATCGAGTTCAGGACTTCGGTCTGAGTTACTTATTGAAACATAAAAGTTATTACTGTTGTATTTTTTATATACAGGTATTATATTTTGTGACGAAAATCCATGAATAGTTGTAACAATGGGCGTTTCAATTAACCGGGAATAGGTAAGCGGAAGAAAGTCAAAATTGTTGTGAATGATATCAAACTTTGATGCCTGTTCCATTATATTACTAATATGCAGGCATTCCCACACTTTGGGATCAAGACCAGGGTCTTCAGCATAAGCCGTTTCCGAAACATATTGTAGCTTTGCATCTGTGCGGGAATTGCCCGTGGCAAACAATGTTACATCTACGCCTTTCTTTATCAATCCTTCGGTAATGTTAGATGCTACCTGTTCCCAGGGACCATATTTTAAGGGAGGTGTGCGCCATGCTATGGGTGCTAAAATGCCAACTTTCATTTACAAACTATTTATAATTTTGACTTTGCTCATGTAGGCATTGCACTCTTTTATCGTTTGAATCGTGAAAGATAGCTACTTTACATGAAACTTAACTAATCCTGATGAAAAACAATTATTCTAGAGGGCGTCTCTGCTGTTTTTGAAGCAATGATCTACAAGCTCTTCCAGGTCAGCTGTTCCTACACACATAACCGTATCCGCTCCGCCCCAATAAATTTTTATACTACCGTCCGGTTCAGGAATTGCACCACAGGAAAAAACAACGTTAGGCACGTAGCCCGTGATTTCGTAAGTTTCCTCAGGCTGAAGAATCCATTCATCCCCTACTGCAATAATTTTCGACGGATTCTGCAAATCGTGTAAAGCAACGCCAAGCCGATATACACTGCCTGCCATGGTTGGGAATACTCCATGATAAATATTGAGCCATCCGCGCGAAGTTTTAATGGGAGTTGCTCCAGGACCAATTTTCATTTCATCCCAATGATATTGCATGGGTTTCATTATCAATTCCGAATCTCCCCAATAACGTAAGTCGGGCGAGTAAGAAATCCAGATAGCCCAGGGTGAGATGTCGGAGTGAGGACGATCTAACCGTGCGTACAATCCATTAAATTTTTCCGGAAAGATAACTACGTTTCTATAATCAGCTTCGGTGATTAATGAAAACCGTTCAACAGAAAGAAAATCCCTTGTTTTCGCCAGGCCAATTCTTACTCCGTGCTGTGAGTATGCACTGTAGGTGATTAAGTACTCACCATCAATAAAAACAATACGCGGATCTTCTATTCCATAAGCTTCGTACGCTTTAAAAATACCCTCTGTAGCCGGAGTTAAAAATGGTTCCGGATCTACTTTAAAATTAAAACCATCAGTGCTCACAGCTTTTCCAATAATGCTTCGTCCGTTTAGGTTGTGAGACCTGAAGAGCATTATGTAATCGTCTTTATATTTTACCATGCCTGCATTGTGCACAGTTGCTACCGGATAAGGAACATCGTTCTTTGTGAGAATAGGATTGTTCAAATATCTTTTTACTAATGTTTTTTTCAATTTATTTATTTTTAGTCTTTACGATAATAATCCTCATGTGCCTTCAGCACATTTAAATATGAAATTAAATAGGCTAAAGTGCTTTCAGCGCCCTGATTCTGATTAACGCCATAGCTCTCAAGTCCATCAAAACAACCTTTGGTCTCATGGTTATAGAGACTCATTCGCAAATCATTTTCTCCCAGGAACCATTTAAATGATTTAAATAGTTTACTTAAATAGCTTTTGTCACCAGTGATACTATAAGCCTGACGGAACATAAGAACCATACCCATGGCATCAACCGGTTGCTGGGCAAACACAGACCGATTGCCTTTTTTGTTAAACCATTCCTGATTCCCTATAATAGATAAATAACCATTGTGCATGGTATGGTCCATTAAAAAGTGCATCGAATCAAAGGCTACTTTTCTAATAGGCTCTTCATTCAGAATCTCCGTTGCATGAAGCATTGCTAAAGGAAGCATTGCATTATCATAAGCCAGTAGCTCTTCAAACCATTTCCAATCATTACGTGCATTTATTTCATAATGTTCCATTAAAACATGCGTAAGCTTTCTTAATCTTTCGATCATGATGTCGTCAGACATGTTACTGCTTAAATAATGGCATATACCAATTATTGTATTGGCAATACTCCTTATCGATTTTAAGTTGTCGAACATTGGTATGGCTTTATCGAAAATGAGTTTACCCATTTGATAATAAGAAGTATTAGGCGAATTGTTGAGCATATATCCAATAGCCCAAATTGTTCTTCCAAAAGAGTCTTCAGATCCTATCTTGTCTAAAAATTGCCTGTTAAAGCTTAGGAAGTTTTTAAAATTCCCTTCAGGATTCTGCATATAATGGATGTAACTTAAATAGATTGGGATCAACCTGAGTACAGCAGTGTCTTTTTTTATTTTATATGTCATTGCCGCCATAAGCAAGGCTCTGGAATTATCGTCCAGACAATAGCCTTCCTTAAGGTTAGGAATACCAAATTTCGCATGCTGAATAATACCGGTATCATCGGTAAGACGTTTTATATGCTCAATAGAGAACTTGGGTAAAAGTGAGAGATCGATCGGAATAACTTCTTTCTTTTCAATTTTAATATCCTCGTCAACTACTTTTTCAATTATATCGTTGTACATAGAACCAATTATTGGCCAGACAGTCTTTCTTCCATGCCCGAATGCTTTCTTTCGTATTGCAAGTCGTTTTTCGGGATGATCCAACAGGTCTATTAATATAGTGGATAACTTTCCGGAATTACCGAAATCAAAAAGAACACCTCTTCCATCACTTAACAACTCTGTGGCATGCCAATAGGGTGTAGAAACAACTGCAGAGCCTGCTCCCACAGCATAAGAGAGTGTACCACTGGTTATTTGTGCTTCATTTAGGTAAGGTGTAATGTATATATCGGAGGCAAACAAATACTTAAAGAGTTCTTTTTGTGTTGTAAATTCGTTGAGTAAAACCACATTTTCCTCTAATTTTAAGTCTTCAATGAGTTGGGTTAAGTACAAACGATACTCCTCCCCTGTGTGCTTGAAAACATTAGGGTGAGTTTTACCCAAAACAATGTATAAAAGATCCGGATGTTTTTCCACTACCTTAGGAAGGGCTTGAATGGCAGTCTCAATACCTTTATTTCTACCAATAAACCCAAATGTGAGCAAAACTTTTTTCTTATCCAGCTTAAACTCTTTTTTTACTTCTTCCTGAACATACTGAAAGTCTGGTACACCATGTTCAACAAATGCAATTTTTTCTTTTGGAATGTCATATATCTCTATCAGCATTTCTATTGCTTTGTGGCTCATAACCACTATTCGGTTGGCAATTTTACAGATACGTTGTAATATTTCTTTCTGGTTATATGATGGGGTTTGCATAACGGTGTGAAACGTTACTATCAGCGGTACATTTATATGATGAAGCAAGGGTAAAATATAGACACCATCCTGCCCGCCAAAAATACCAAATTCATGCTGTAATATGCAACAATCTGCACCGCTTAGATTTATATATTTAGCAGCAGCCAGATAGTCTTCCTGAAGTTCTTGTCCTATCGTGAGCCTTACCTCCTCGGGATAGGTTAACACTTCATCAACATCATTGATCGCTACAACAAAACTCTTTTTTTGGCCTGATTCAACTATATCCGATGCTACCATCGAGTTGAAAAGGTTTTTAGTAAAAGTTCCTATGCCGCATTGACGTGGTGGATAGGTTGAAATATAAGCATTTTTCATATTTTGTTTTTTGTTAAATGAAATGGGAAAAACCTATAATATACTAAAATATCTGATAATTTCAAAAACTCATTGGTGGAATCATTTGGTTCCACTGGCATCAGAAAAACAAGAAAATTGAACTAGCTTTAATTTTTCGGTCAGCAATCAGGTTGTTAATAAAATCTATAAAGAAATCTTATTAAGAATAAACAATCTTCTATTCCGGTTGTTTGCTGATTTAACGATAAATGGAAACGGAATTTTCAGAAGGATTCCGGTAATGTTAGTATAATTTTCTATAATAGGACAATAAGACCTTATAATAGTTTTATATTTGCCGAAATAATAATTCAAACAAAACTCATGTATCTCGAAACAACATCCCTGGTGGAGACCAAAGAAGAAATAATAGAGAGTATTTTAAGCGATTATTATACAGTCTGTTTAAGTCGACAGTTAAGCATATTAGGAAGAAGGGAGGTCCACAACGGACGCGCACATTTTGGAATCTTCGGCGATGGGAAAGAGTTAGCTCAGGTTGCATTTGCCAAAACATTTCGAAAAGGCGACTGGCGATCAGGTTATTACAGGGATCAAACATTTATGCTGGCCCTGGATTTATTAAAACCAGAAGAATTCTTTGCAATGATTTATGGTGATACGGACATTGATATTAACCCATCCACCGGAGGTCGTAATTTTAACAATCATTTTAGTACAACAAATATAAATACTGACGGACAAATTAAAAATCTGATGAAGCAATACAATTCAGCATCAGATATTTCCTCCACTGCCGGGCAAATGCCCAGGTTGTTAGGACTTGCCCAGGCTTCAAAAATGGTAAGGGAAAATCCGGGATTAAAAAAACACCTTAAGAATAATGTAGATGGAAATGAAGTGGCCTTTGGAACTATAGGTGATGCAAGCACCTCCGAAGGAATGTTTTTCGAAACGATTAATGCCGCTGCGGTTATGCAGGTTCCTATGGCAGTTGTTGTCTATGATGATGGTTATGGAATAAGTGTGCCTGTTGAACTGCAAACCGCAAAGTCAAGTATCTCAAAAGCTTTAAAGGGTTTTGAGAACGATGATGGTCATAATGGAATGTCGATTTACACCTGTAAAGGTTGGGATTACGATGCATTAGTAGAAACATTTTCGAAAGGCATTGAATACTGTCGCAAATATCAGAATCCGGCATTATTTCATATTCAGGAACTTACACAGCCCCTTGGTCACTCCACCTCAGGCTCTCATGAACATTACAAATCAAAAAACCGGCTTTCATGGGAAAACGAATTCGATTGCCTGACACAATTTAGAAAATCATTGATCAGAACCGGAAAAGCTGATCAGGATACACTTTCTAAAATTGAAAGCAGAGCTGCTAAAACTGCACGAGATGCACGCGATAAGGCATGGAAACATTATATGGACAGCTTTTCGGAGGAAACTCATACACTGGCTCAAATAATAGATCAGATCAATAAGAAATCACTCGGAAAATTTGATTTTACAGATGAACTCGAATCACTTTCCATCAAAACATTCCATACAAGACGTGCCTTATACAGTTTTGCCAAAAGGATTATTTTTGAACTGCATGGGACACTCGAACTATCCGATGAACGAGATAAACTGAAAGATTGGTCCGGTAAATTCGGAAATCAGAATTCAAAGTTTTATAATACAAATCTTCACAGAGAGGGCAAAGATTCTGCTCTTAAGGTAAAAGGTATTCCTGCACTCTATCCTGATGAGCCCTTGGAGATAAATGGTTCACAAATCCTTAATAAAAACTTTGATATTTTGTTCGAAAAACATCCCAATCTGATCACTTTTGGAGAGGATACCGGAAAGTTAGGCGATGTAAATCAGGGAATGAAAGGTATGCAGGCAAAATACGGGTCAGAAAGGATTTTTGATACC
>CAJDXG010000119.1_pt1 | contig 11857 bp, 11 predicted proteins | sample 7391801 | NCBI WGS metagenome assembly CAJDXG01 (sample SAMEA7055713, study PRJEB34461) | soil metagenome | biome: terrestrial ecosystem; feature: Peninsula; material: soil | place: Antarctica | collected 2016 | reverse complement strand
CGGATTTTTACCGCATCATTTACCCTGGATATTATTTCACCAGTTCTCATATTATGGAAAAATCCTGCGGGTAGTTTAAGCAGGTGTTTGAAATACCCTAATATGAGCATGGAATCAATCTTTTGACCGGTTTTTAATATCATAATGCTTTTTAGATATCCAATAAGTGATTTAAGCAGGATGATCGATAGAAGAATCAGACTGAACGAATTAAGAAGACTGTAATTTTCTGAAGGAATTATGATATCAAGTAATTTTTCCACGTAGATAGAGGTTGAGATTCCCAGAGCACTATAAAAAATGGAGCCAAGAAATGCAATACCAAGGATCGATTTGTGGGGACGGATTAAATTCAAAAATTGACTTAACACCGATATTGTTAATTTTCCTTTGATGAAATCTTTTCGGGGAGAAAGAATTAATGCAATTCCAGTCCAGTCCCGATTAAAGTCAGTGATTTTTCTTTTAATAATTTCACCTTTCGCTGGATCCATTAGCTCAACTCTTTCCCTGTTTATTTTATAAACTACGACAAAATGCAACCATTTATCCGAAATGCTTAAATGTACGATTGCGGGTAAAGGCAGCTTGTCAAGATGCTGTTTTTCGAGCCTGACTCCTTTGGCTTCGAATCCTAGTTTTTCAGCCGCCTCGATCATTCCCAGAAGATTGGTTCCCGAGCGGCTAGTTCCTGCGCTTTGTCTTATCCTTGAAATGGCGACGTCGCAACCATAATAGGATGATACTGAGGCAAGGCAGGCAGCGCCGCAATCGCTTATGTCATGTTGCTTGCAATAAACTCTTTTTCGCATTTACCGTTGGTGGAATTTAAAGGGCATTAACCCCATCCCTTATACCTAGAAATATATCATGAATGTTATAAAACACAAAACCCAGAATAACAACAATGACAATTGCTATAATCAAGCGCTTGTTTCTTTTTTTTCTTTCTGTTTTTTTCATTTGTTAGGACATTAATTGGTTTCACATATTGTTAATCAGTTTAATCTTCGTTCGTGTAGTGTTCTGGTAGACTGTAGTTTAGTGTGTCAATCCATATTTTAAAGTAAAAGTATACTAGAAACATAAAGTCTAAACTGTCACGAAACCCTTAAGTTTTATGGCGTTTCTATACATAATGGTTCCGGATCATGCTTTCTTTCCATAAAGCAATAAGAGAACGTGACAGCTTATTAATTATCTTGTCATATACATCGCAGATTGAATTAACAATCCCTGCGATCCATATTGTAAACTTCCAATGAACATACCGATGCACCAACCAATATCGTAACCTAGAGAGCTTTCTCTTCCCGGCCCGCCGCCTATAAGCCGAAGGCTTTCTTCCAGGCTGATCTCCCTTAAAAAACTATTTTGCTTTTCCATTTTCAAGTTTTTAATTTCTGAATTTAGTTTTAAATAATTATTTAAATTGCTTTCAAACCATCGAGAAAGCCCTTTTTAAGCTCTGTATAACTTCCCCCTATCCATTTTAAAATATCCAGGACCCAACCACCTCCATAACAATTTTGCATTTCAGCTTCCGATAAAGCGATTAGGAATTTATTTTCATAATTCGAGTTTTTCATAATTTAATTAACTTTAATGTTATTGCTTTTTACTTTTTGCAGTTTTACATTATGCTACCGGTTAAAGAACTTATAAGTCTAAGGATAGCATCAAAATACTTATTGCCAAACACAGTAACCCCACCCAGGGTTTGTTCCAGTTCTTTACCTTGTAAATCGTGAAACACATAATTTTCATCTTCTGTTCTTTTCATTTTTTTTAGTTTAATAGTTAATATAAATTCTTACCGGTATGTAGAAACTAATTAGTCTTTGTTTATTCCCCTCTTTTACATAAAGGGGATCATCTTTCGGATTCCTATTTGTAGAATGGCAATCCATAGATAAATTACTTAACAGGGGAATGGCTGATTAATTAAATTCGCGAGGTTGGTTTGTCAGTAACGTGTACTAAAGAATAACCTGAATTCATTTTCTTCAGTATAGACATAACTCTGTTCAAAAGCTGACCATGATATGGGTGCGCCCAGCAGCTTTAAATCGTTTAGGTAAATAAAGACAGATCTTTCGGAAAGACATAATTTAGATGCAAGTTCAGAAGGGTTTCCTGTAGCTCTGGATCTGATAAGCCTGTCAATCCTTTTTAAGCGTTCAAGGTATTTAATACATGACATGATTTTTCTTTTTTACCCCTTAATGGATAAAAAGGAAAAATCTATGCCTGGGTAAAATGAGAAAAATGAAAATTAGTTTATTTTCTCTAAAATCATTATGTATCCACCTCCCGGTGCCAGATTTATTTTCAGTTTTGAGCTGTTGCTAAGGGTTTTTTCTTCAACTTTAAAATCAACGGCATTTTTATTGGCATTAATCCCGTCCATATATGTTGTAGCCTTAAAGTTACCCTCAGGTAGAAAATCCAGGTTCAATTCTAATTCCCTTGGTGTCCAATTATTCATGGCACCGACATACCAATTTCCATCCTTTTTTCGCGCCAGAATAATGTAATCGCTTATTTTACCATCTATAGGTATAGTTTTATCCCAGGTTACAGGAACCTTTGAAAGAAATTCCATGGCTTCCGGCTCCTTTAAATAAATACTGGGACTTTCTGCGAGCATTTGAAGCGGACTTTCATAAATTATGTACATTGCCAGCTGGTGAGTTCTGGTGCCCATACTCATTGGTTTATCAAATACAGGAGAGAAATCCTTCCGAGTAGTATTGAGCATTGATCCTGGAGTAAAATCCATCGGTCCGGCAACCATTCTAATAAAAGGCAGTGTTACATTATGGTCCGGTGTAATGTCTGCACTCCATTTATTGTTTTCATTTCCCTTAACACCTTCCCTTGTAAGAGCATTGGGATATGTCCTGTAGAGCCCGGTGGGCTTATAAGAGCCGTGAAAATCTACAAGCATTTTCTTTTCAGCTGTTTTTTTGGCTATTTTTTCATAATAGTTTACCATCCATTGATCGTCCCTTTGCATGAAGTCTACTTTAATACCTTTTATTCCCCAGCTTTCATAGAGATTAAGCGCTTCATCGAGTTTCTTTTCAAGCCCGTTCCAGGTAACCCATAAAATGATGCTTACGTTTTTATCTTTGGCATAAGCCGTAAGTTCTTCCATGTCTATCTCAGGAATTACCTTTGTCACATCCTGAAGATCAGACCATCCTTCATCAAGAATGATGTATTCAATCCCATATTTGGAGGCAAAATCTATGAAGTATTTATAAGTCTTCTGATTAACTCCTGATTCAAAATCGACGCCGGTAATATTCAGAGAGTTGTACCAATCCCAGGCTACTTTTCCCGGTCGGATCCAATCAGTTTCCGCTATGGCAGAAGGTGAAGCTAATTTATAAACCATCTCAGAAGCGATCAGGTCTTTATCTTCTTTAGCATAGATCATGAGTCGCCATGGATAGGTGCGTTTGGCTTTGGTGACTGCAAGGTATGAGGCCGGTTTGGTTACAATCACATTTCGGTCGCTGGTTTCTTCAACCTCAAGTGGAAAAGGTGCAAATTTTCCAAACAGAGAATTCTTCATGATATCATTACCTTTAAGAAACATTCCGGGATAATCGAGGAGATCGGCTTCAGTAATCAGAACTTTACCTTTACCTGATCCAAGATCAACGAGGAGAGGGGTAGAAGCAAATCTTTCAGAACTGATATTAGATAGGTTTTCATTTAAATAAGATCTTTCCTGATGACTGTGCATACTTTCTTCTTCAGGGAAAAACAGTTTATAGTCTTCTTTGAAATTATATTCAACCAACTCGGAATCAACGATCACCTCCTTGCTGCTTTTTCCTTCAGTAAAGAACCTGTATGCTATACCGTCGTTATAAGCTCTGAATTCAAGGCCATAGTCTTTTTTGAATTTTATTTTTAAACTGTTAAAATGGTTTTCTATTTCAGCATTTTTTATTCTCACGACAGGATACAGGACTTCTTTGACTTCTTCTTTCATGGTCTTTGGTCTGCCGGGATTATTTCCCAACACCTCGCCATCAAGTGTCATTTCAATTTTGGATGGAAGAAGAAACTGATATCCATTGGTACTTGCCGAATAACTGATATCATTTCCAATGGAAATATTTATGATAAGATTTTTATTGGGAGAGGATACTTCAAATTTCTGGCAAAAGCCACTTTGAATTAATATAAAACTGATTAATATGCTGAAAAGATTTTTCATACGGAAAATGATTTAATTGGATAAAATATCTTGTAAAGTTCAACGATAAAATTTTTGAGATCGATATTTTTTAGGATATGTTTTTTTTCTTTAACATAGACATTGGCGTCATTTTAACGACTATAATTCTATTAATTCTCTGGGAAATGTTGTCAGGATTTCTGCTTCATTATCCCTTACCACTATTGTATCTTCAATCCGCAGGCCTCCGAATCCCGGAAGATAGATACCCGGTTCAATGGTGACCGTCATTCCCTTATGAAAAAAGAATTCTGAGGTGTTTCTGATGAATGGATATTCGTGGATTTCAAGTCCTACACCATGTCCAAGCCCGGGGTAGTAATAATCAATGTACTTATCCGGAATGTTTTCCCTAACCACCTCGTCTGCTCTTTTTCCTTCCACCCCGTCGCGGATACATTGAACAGAATCCCTTTGGGCAGAATAGATAATCGAATAAAGCTCCTTCTTTTTTGCATCGGCTTTTCCGATGATAAACGTCCGGCTCATATCTGCATGATACCCCTTATATGTTGCGCCAAAGTCAAGGAGTAGAAAATCACCCGTCTGAAGTTTATTGGCTCCGGGTTTTCCATGTAACAACGACGTTCGGGACCCGGAGAGTAATAGTGTATCAAAAGAGAGGCCCTGCGAACCATGTTTTCTAAGGTTGAATTCCAAAATTCCGGCAATTTCAGATTCTGTTTTCCCGGGTTTGATCTCTTTTATGGTATCATGAAGGGCGCGATCGGATATTTCGCAGGCTGTTCTAAGATATTCAATTTCCAAATCATTTTTAATAATCCTTAGATTCTCAACCAATCCAAAAAGAGGTATTGGATTTATATGAATTATTGAATTTTGCAATTCCGTAAATTCCGAATAAGTCAATTTATTTCCTTCAAAACCGATGGATTGAATATTAAGTTCTTTAATCAGAAACTCATAGGTTTCAGAGCTGTAGCGCTTATCGTCTAGCCATTTGAATATCCTGATATCTTTTGAGCATTCTTTTTCAGCTTGCTCGGTATATCTTCCGTCTGTTATTAAAACTATTTCATTCTGCGAAACAATAAGGCGGGAGGAATCTCCGGAAAAGTCTGTCAGATAGGTAATATTAGGTTCGGAATTTATGAAAATCGCGTCAGCCCTGGTTTTGCTTAAATTTTGGAGAAGTGTTTGTATTCTGTCCATTTTTTAAGGTATTTGGGATATGGAAATTATTTTTGAAGTGAATTGTATCAGACTATAAAATTATGCAATTCATCGACGGATACAAATGAAAAATGGAAATCCCTTTTTAAGTTTTACCGAAATTCTTAAGTTTTATCGAAACGGATAAATTTAAATACGGGACAATTGACTCGAACCAGCACACCCTAACGGGCACCAGCCCCTCAAGCTGGCGTGTCTACCAATTTCACCACCTGGGCATTTTTCAAAATGTTCTGCAAATATATGAAAAATGATTTATAAGCATTAAAATTATTTCAATTAGTGTAATAAAAGTTATTGTTTTTAAAGTTTGGCTGAATTTTAGCTCTTTTTGCATAAGCATTAGGCTCAATCGTTCTTTTGTAATAAATTTCTGTTCTGGTAGGATTTTAAGTAGCTATTTTTCCTTATTATTTGCTCTGAAATCCACATGCACCGTGCATAATGGGAGATCCTTCAACGTATCCATCAGACAAAAAAAATGGATTCCGTAGACGGGCACCGCACCACTGCATTTTGTATTCCGTTTTGCTTGATAGGAATTATTATACCTGATTATAGGTATTCTATTGAAGGTCGTTTATCAGAGCATGGGTTTGTATTACCGAGCGATGGCAGGTGGTCGTTATTCTACCACAAATTTGTATTCCTTAAAAATAAGATACAATTTTGCGATAAGAAATCATTTTTTTATGAAAAACTACAAATGCATCTTAATCCTGTATTGTTTAGGATTTTTCACTATAAATTTAGCTGGTCAGTCACCCCAAAAGAGTGTCATCCTAAATAAACCAGGACTTCCGTACATCTTTGAACTCAATACTGGTGAGAGCCATATTTTCAATCGCGATAATAATGGAGTTACTATTCAGAAGGAAATAAAATTGGTAAATGTGCAAAGTTATTCAGAATCTAATTTTTGGTTTTCTGGTAAGAATCAGCCGAGCAATTTTTATCAATTCGAAGTTGAATTAGAAATAGAAAATAATTCTGTCACTCTTTTTCATCGTCCTTATGAAATGCCTTTAACGACGAATGGACTAAGAATTTATATTGAGAATGTCAAACAAATGGATGAAAGTGGTGAATATGATAATTTAGGAGATATGGGAAAAGATGTCCGTATATCTGTTTGTCTTGAAGGTGAGGCCTGGGGGCCAGATAATTTTATTTTTCCGATAGACGATTATGTTTGGCGTTCTTCTGTTTATAACAATACCTGGTCTTCTTTAGTGCCTTTTAATCTATTATATTATCATCGAGGTGAAGACTATGGAGCAATTCCTGACTATTTTAACGTTATTGCTCCATGTGATGGAATAATCAAAAAGTCTCCACTCCCTGATGGAGATGGTGCATCAAACGCAATTTGTATCCAGGATAATAGTGGAATAGAATGGCGTCTAGCTCATATGAATATTGAAACAATAAGTAAAGAATTCACTGAGGGGACTGAAGTTACAGCTGGTACATATCTTGCAAAAACAGGTATGACCTGGTCAGGTAAAAAAAGTCAAAAAAGTGATCCTCATCTTCATGTTGATATTTCTGCGTACGGCATAAGATTGGGATCCTTCCCATTTTTAATGGAATCCTATTTGAGAAAGTATCCCGATCCTGTTTTTGCGATTGCGGGTGGGTATCGTTTTACAACGATTGGTGAACCAATTGAATTGGATGCAGAACGTTCCTTTTCACGAAATTTCTTACCCATAAAAAATTTTAAATGGAAATTAAGTAATGGGGAGTTAATAGAGAAAGCCAAAACAAAAATTGTGTATCATAAGCCTGGAATCTATTCTGAAGAATTAATTGTAGAGTCGAGTGAAGGACATCAAGACAGGGATTTTTTATATGTAAAAGTATATGACCCCTCCCGTAATACAGGATTTCCGCGTGGCTGGGCATATTACCTTCCATTAAGGGGCATTAAACCTGGAACTGAAGTATTATTTTGGAACCGTTTGGTTAATACGGATTCAGAAGTGAAAATTAATTTTGGTGATAATGATGAATGGTATCCAATTCTCACGCAAATCAAACATCGTTATAATAAAGCAGGAAAATACGTCGTAACTATAAATACAGTTGCAAAAGAAGAACCTGCGACACTTCAAATGGAAGTTACAGTTGAGGATTAATTTCGTCATTTTAAATAGCACTTCTTTCAATTTACATAGGAACCATAGCAGAATAATGGAATATTTATTGTTACTTAGATGTTTTTAAATTAACTATTTTTAGTATAAATCATTGTAAAATTTTTAAAACAATCATGAGGAATTTATTATTATTATCTTTTACTATTTTGTTTTTTTCATGTGCAGGACCGAAGGCAGATCCGAAGGCAGATCCGAAGTCAGATGTAAAAACTCAACGGCAAATAAGTGGTATTTACCCACATCTTGCTTATTACAATAATGAGGGTGAATGTGGCACCGGTGCTGTTGTTCCCTGGGCTAATCGCTTATGGGTTATTACTTATGCGCCGCACCAGCCATATGGGTCTTCTGACAAGCTTTATGAAATCACCCCTGATTTGGATAAAATAACAAGGGAAGAAAGCATTGGTGGAACTCCGGCTAATCGTATGATTCACAAGGAAAGTAATCAGCTTTTTATTGGCCCGTATGCCATTGATGCCAACCGGAATGTAAGGGCTATTCCTTATCAGGAAATGCCGGGACGCCATACTGGAAATGCCCGTCACCTTTTCGACCCGGGAAATAAAATATATTATGCATCAATGGAAGAAGGTTTTTACGAGGTAGACGTAAATACACTAAAACCCACGATGCTTTATCAGGATTTGAATAAAAAAGATGATGTAGGACCCAACCCCAACCTCCCGATTGCATCATTGCGCGGCGTTCATGGCAAAGGATTATATTCAGGACAAGGGGTAATGATTTATTCAAACAATGGTGAGGGCGGTTCGTTGTCGGAATGGGATGGAAAGGAATGGAAGTTAGTACGTGGAAACCAGTTTTTGGATGTGACTGGCCCCGGTGGAATATATGGTAATGAGAATCCCAAAACCGATCCTGTTTGGACTACGGGCTGGGATGAAAAATCCCTAATTATTGGAGTACGTAACCCGGAAACCGCTTGGGACTTTTATCGTTTGCCAGTAGCAAGTCACACTTATGATGGTGATCATGGATGGCATACCGAATGGCCTCGAATTCGGGATATTGGAACTGAGAAAAAACCCGATTTTCTGATGACCTTGCACGGTATGTTCTGGCATTTCCCCGAAACATTTACAGCAAATAATTCAGCAGGTATTCGCCCCAAATCAGCCTATCTAAAAATATTTGCTGACTATACCCGTTGGGAAGATAAACTGGTATTTGGATGTGATGATGCAGCTCGTAGACAATTTGGAAACCAACGTGTGCAAAAAGGGAGTATTGAAGGCGCCGGACAATCTAATTCTAATCTCTGGTTTACCTCATTCGAAAAGCTCGACCAATTGGGTACAAATACGGCTGAGGGTTTAGTTTGGCTTAAAGAAAAAATAAAAGCTGAAGAATATTCAGAGCCGTTCCTTTTTGTCGGTTGGCCAAAACGTTCGGCATGGATTCAAAACAGCGGAGACAAATCTGTTACCTTTGTTTTAGAAGTCGATAAGACGGGAAATAAAAATTGGAAGGAATTAAAAAGATTGACAATCAAAGCCGGGGAATCAGTAAATGTGGAGTTCAACGAAAAAGAATCCGGTGAATGGATTCGCGTTAAAACTGACTTGCCAACAACTGCAACGGTTAGTTTTAACTATTCGGGTGTTGAAAATCGGAAGACATCTCCTTCTACAATATTTAAAGGTCTTGCTGAAGTAACTGATACAAAAGCAATCGGAGGTTTAATGTACGTACTTGGCAATAACCGCCGTGCACTGGGGATTTCAGCTGTAAATTTTGAAAACGGACAAGAAACAGAAGCTGGTTATTACGAACTGGATGCGAAATTAAATCTCCTTAAAAAGGATTATCCGGAAACCCATACTTTCATCAAAGAAAAAATGGCCATTCCCGAAAATGTGATAGAAATTGGGGAATCATCCATATTGGTTATCGATGTTAGTGGCCGCCCATGGAGGTTGCCACTTGGACATGAAAAATTCAGAGATTTGACCAATGCAACGCAGTTACGCCTTTCCCGGGAAGTAGTCACCGAACGAGACTTATTTAATGCAGGTGGTACTTTTTACGAATTGCCAGCTGCAATTTCAGGTGATTTCGCCAAAGTGCGTCCTATTGCTTCACATAATTTCCGTATTCATGATTATGCTTCCTATCTTGGGCTGTTGGTAATGACAGGTATTGATCCGGAAACAGAAGCCGGAGAGCACATCATTCGTTCTGAAGATGGAAAAGCTGCCGTTTGGCTTGGTTCCATTGATGACTTGTGGGAAGTTGGTAAACCTATAGGGCATGGAGGTCCATGGAAAAATTCAGCTGTAAAAGCTGGCAACCCTTCTGATCCCTATTTAATTGGCTTTTACGATAAACGTTCATTAGAAATTTCACACGATTCAAAAGAGCCGGTTACATTCAAAATTGAAGTAGAACCAAATGGTAATGACGCATGGATGTTGTACAAAGAAGTAACCGTTAAACCCGGTGAAACATTTAAACATGAATTCTCTGATGTTTTCGAAGTGCGTTGGATACGTTTTAAAGCCGATAAAAATTGTTCGGCTACTGCCTGGCTGGAATATTTGTAATTTGCGATTACTAGTGATGCGTTAACTTTTTAAAATAGTTTATATATCAAAAATTTTTAAGCATTCTTTGATTTTTTCGATTTGATTTTATGGTTGCGAAAGTTAAGCATGCTTTTAAAACTAATGAAAATGTCAAAGAACAAAGAAATTTATTTAGTGACTAAATTTTAACGCATCATTAGTAATTTGCAATAAATTAATTATGAAACGTAAATCCATTTTTCTTCTTACTCTTCTCCTTACGGTTTTGTGCATAAACGCACAAAACATTAAAATTTCATCTGATTTCCCAGGAGGAAATATTGTTGTAAATAAAATAGAGGGAGATACAGTTTGGCTTAAACCAGATTTATCGTTTACTAAGGGCGATTGGTTTTACTGGTATTTTAAAATTAGTGGAATTTCAGGTAAAACAATAACATTTAAATTTGACCAAAATAGGGTGTTCGCAAAATATGGGCCTGCCTATAGCCTTAATAACGATGAAACCTGGAAATGGTATGGAGAAAACCGAGTTGCAGACAATACTTTTCCTTACTCCTTCTCAGAACAGGATACAGTGGCCTATTTCAGTGTTGCCTTTCCTTACACTGAAAAAAATCTATATAGTTTTCTTGAAACTCTACACAACCGGGAAACATTAAAAATTGATACTTTGTGCTTTTCTCCGGAAAATCGTGTAATCGAAAAAATAATAATCCCTTCGTTTAACAAAGAACCAACACATAAAGTTTTAATTACTGCACGTCACCATGCCTGTGAAATGATGGCTAGTTATGTATTGGAAGGGATAATAAAAAGCCTTTTAAATGATATTAATCTACAACAATTAAGGGAACGTACCGAATTTATGATTATACCGTTTGTGGACAAAGACGGTGTTGAAAACGGAGAGCAGGGGAAAAACCGAATTCCGAGAGACCACAATAGAGATTATGAGGGTGAACCGATTCATAATTCAACAGATGCAATAAGAAAAACAGTACCTTATTGGGGTGCGAATAAAATTAAATTAGCCTTGGACATCCATTGCCCCATTATAAGTGGTGGTAAATGGGAAGAAAACATTTATATTCTGGGCCAATCAAATTATGAGATGGGTCAGAATACGGTAATCTTTTCAAAATTACTTGAAAAAAATTCTTTCGGAGGAGAATTAAAATTATATCATAAGAATTTTTTACCGTCTGGTAAATCATGGAATACTGGTGAGACTCCTATTTTTGCAAAATGGGCTTCTTCTTTAGAAGGTATTAGTATAGCTACTACAATGGAATTTCCTTATGCATACGTATCTGGTACTATGGTTTCCAAAGACAACGCAAGGGTTTTTGGAGAAGCTGTTGCTTATTCAATAAAAGATTATCTTGATTTATTAGATAAAAAATAGATTTGTTTTGAATATTCAACTCGAATGTATGAAGAAAATATTTTATTGAATTGGGGACTTAGCCAATGCTTGCAAGCGTCTGATTATCAATATGCTTAAAACGTAAAATTGAGTAATTATATAAAATACTCCCATTCTTTATTATTTCAAAAGGCATAACAAGCCCTAAATGAGGAATGTGCTATACTGATTGATAGGTATAAGTGTTTAGGGCGTAACTTCATGCTTCTCACAATTAGCTATTTATGATTATTTTTACAATCATATATGAGTAATCTTCAAAATA
>CAJDXG010000076.1_pt1 | contig 12083 bp, 10 predicted proteins | sample 7391801 | NCBI WGS metagenome assembly CAJDXG01 (sample SAMEA7055713, study PRJEB34461) | soil metagenome | biome: terrestrial ecosystem; feature: Peninsula; material: soil | place: Antarctica | collected 2016 | reverse complement strand
GCATATCTCCCAGCTTGCAGACCGATTCATAAAAGACCCAAATGAAGTGGTAAAACTGAACCAGCACGTAAATGTGAAAGTACTGGAAGTGGATGTGGCCAGAAAACGGATTCAGCTGAGCATGAAGGAAGATAAAAGGTAAAAAGTAAAAGATAAAAGGGTGTAGAGACGCGATTAATCGCGTCTCCCAGAACAGAAGATAATAGAGAGAATGTAGGCGTCCAATCATGCGTCTGCGGGAAAACCCAATAAAAATGTAAATTGTAAAGGCGCCCAATCATGTGTCTGTGGCAAAACCCCATAAAAATGTAAATCGTAAAGGAGCCCAATCATGCGTCTGTGGCGTAACCCGATAAAAATGTAAATCGTAAAAACGCCCGATCGGGCGTCTCTGTACGTACCCAATTAAATAGACAATAAACCAGACTGACCCCATAAATCGCGTCTTTACCTTTTATCTTTTACCTTTTATCTTTTACCTTTGAACATAGTTCAAACAATCTTGTCTATAACATCAACGAATAAAATAGAATATTTTAATGATCGAGATAAAAGAAATGGTTAAACCCTGGATTATCCATGAAGTCCGTGATCTGACAGAAGCCAGCTATGTATTAAGGATTAGCCGTAACGGGATGAAATTTAAACCAGGACAACACCTCGTGGCAGGGACTCTGCAGAGCACCGATGCGAGAGAGTATTCAATTTACAGTGGAATGAATGATGATTACCTTGAGATACTAATACGCGAAGTAGATGACGGAAAATTAAGTAAAAAACTACGACACCTTAAAAAAGGTGAGGCCATAGACATTCAGGGCCCTTATGGCTTTTACATGTACAATACACAACCTGCACCGGAGAAAAAATTGATTTTCATTGCTAGCGGAACAGGGATCTCACCCTTTCATAGTTTTGCCAGAAGTACTCCTGAGGCCGATTATCGTATTATTCACGGAATAAGGAATATCAACGAATGTTATGACAGGGATCATTACCCTGATGGAAGATATTTTGCATGCACTTCCCGTGACGATAAGGGAGATTTTCACGGAAGATTAACAGAATATCTTAAAAAATCTGATCTGGAAACCGAGGCAATGTATTATTTTTGCGGTAATTCGGATATGATATTAAACGCTATGGACATTCTGAAAAAGCGTGGAATACCTCAGTCCCAAATGTATACGGAGGTATATTTTTAGTATGAATAAAAAGACAAAAACAATCGCATTTAAGACCTTAGGCTGCCGGTTAAACCAATATGAAACCGATGCCCTTGTTTCCCGCTTTCACAATGCAGGTTATCAGATTGTTGGCTTCGGTGAAAAAGCTGATGTAACGGTTATTAATACCTGCACAGTTACTAACCAGAGTGATCAAAAATCACGAAATTATATTAGTCAGGCCAGCCATATAAACCCGGAAGGGATATTGGTGGTCGCCGGATGTATGGTGAATCACAAAAAAGAAATTCTTGAAAAACAAAAAAATATTACTTATGTAGTTGAAAACGAGTACAAGAATAGCATTTTCGATCTCGTCGATTCTCATTACAATGGAGAGATATTTCATCCTGAACAATTGCCTCCCGATGTCTTTGCTTACGAAACCGTTGAGAAAAGTCTTCATACGCGTACATTTATTAAAGTACAAGACGGCTGTGATAATTTTTGCTCCTTCTGTATAATTCCCAAGGTAAGAGGAAGAGCAATCAGCCGTCCGGTAAATGACATTATCGAAAATGTAAAAAGAGTTACGGAAAACGGTTTTAAGGAAATAGTGATTACCGGGGTTAATATTGGCCGTTATGATTACGAAGGGACTAATTTTGAAAGCATGTTGGAAAAAGTTCTCGATATCCCGGGAGATTTCAGGGTCAGGATTTCATCTATCGAACCGGATGGTTTCAGCGAGCATTTCCATGAATTATTTGCTCATCCCAAACTTAGCCCTCATCTGCATCTATGCCTCCAGAGCGGATCAGATAAAATTCTTCTACAAATGCGAAGAATGTATAGTATTTCCTCTTTTATGAAAACAATCAAGAGTTTCAGAAAGCACTATCCATTATTTAATTTCACGACAGATATTATTGTAGGATTTCCGGGAGAAACTGATGAGGATTTCAATAATTCGGTGCAAATTGCTAGAGAGGCAGGCTTCAGCCATATACATACCTTTCGGTACTCCGACCGAACGGGCACACGGGCCAGCCGGATGCCACAACATATTCCTCCCGCCCTTATGGTTAAACGAAGTGAAATTATACGAAATATTTCCGAGGAAAATCGGAAGGCATATCATTCAATAATGACCGGCAAACTTCAAAAAGTGCTGGTGGAAAAAGTTGATAATAAAGGACTTGCCTCAGGGTATGGTGAAAATTATATTTTCCTTAACTTTCAATCTCCGGAAACCTTGCGAAATAGCTTCGAAGATATTGTGGTTTCCTCCGAAATGTTCGCTTAAATTTATAATCCTTAATCTTTTTCAATGAATCCCCCCAAATCCCTCATTACCCCCCCCAAAGCAAAAAAACAAGCGGTAAAACTCGTTAAACATAATCATACCCGGATAGACAACTATTTCTGGCTGAGAGAAAAGGAAAATCCCAAAGTGATCTCCTATTTGAATGAAGAAAATGCATACCGTGAATGGGCGATGGAAGAAACGAAAGGTTTGCAGGAAAATATTTTCAACGAAATAAAAAGCCGCATTAAACAGACCGATATGTCTGTCCCTTACAGGAGTAATGGCTATTATTATTACAGCCGTTTTGAGGAAGGAAAGGATTATCCATTTTACTGCCGAAAAAAAGATGAACCCAAGGCGAAGGAAGAAATCATGCTGAATCTGAACGAATTGGCTTCAGGGTATAATTATTTTAATGTGGGGGGAATGTCTGTTAGTCCTGATAACCAACTACTCGCCTATAGTTCAGATACATCCGGCCAACGTATATACTCTATCCATTTTAAAAATCTTAAAACCGGGGAAAATCTTCCGGAAAATATTGAAGGTACCAGCGGAAACATTGCCTGGGCAGAGGATAACTGCAATCTTTTTTACAGCCTGAAAGAGCCTCTTACCTTACGTACATATAAAATCTTTCGATATACCCTTTATGAAAAAGGGCAGATAGTGAAAGAAATATATGAAGAAAAAGATGAGACATTTTCATGCGCTGTCTATAAAACAAAATCGAAAAAGTTCATCGTGATAGTCAGCTCCGCAAACTTAAGTGATGAATACCGCTTCATTCCTGCCAATAAGCCGGATGAGGAATTCACCATCATTCAAAAACGTATTCGCGGACTTGAATACAGCATAAGCCACTTTGGAGAACATTTCTATATAATTACAAACCATGAAGCTGAAAATTTCAGGGTAATGAAAACAGCGGTTAAAACTCCCGGAATGGAAAACTGGGTTGAAATGGTTCCTCACCGAAAGGAAGTTTTTCTTTCTTCATTTGACATATTTAATAATTTTTATGTTCTATCTGAGAGAATAAACGGCCTTACCGGGATCAGGATAATACCATGGAAAAATGGAGATGAACACTACCTTAATTTCGGCGAAGAAGTTTATGATGCCTATGTTTCTATAAACCCTGAATTTAATACAGATATTCTGAGATTCAGTTATACTTCCCTGACAACTCCTTTATCTACATTCGATTACGACATGAAAAGCAGGGAAAAAACCTTACTTAAACAGCAGGAAGTCCCCGGAGGTTATCAGTCCGACGAATATGTTACCAAAAGAATTTATGCAAGTGCTGAAGATGGAACCAGGATTCCCATTTCACTGGTTTACAGAAAGGATATGAAAAAAAATGAAGGTAATCCACTTTTATTATATGGCTATGGAAGCTATGGCATAACAATGGACCCTGCATTTAGCCCAGTCCGACTGAGCCTTCTCGACAGGGGCTTCGTTTTCGCCATCGCACATATCCGCGGCGGTCAAATCAATGGCAGAGCATGGTATGAGGATGGGAAATTGATGAAGAAAAAAAATACATTCACTGATTTTATTGCCTGTGGAGAATTTTTAATTTCGGAACAATATTGTGCTCCCGGACATTTATATGCAATGGGTGGAAGTGCAGGAGGATTGCTTATGGGAGCAGTCATTAATATGGCTCCCGGATTGTTTCATGGAATCGTGGCTTCAGTTCCCTTCGTCGATGTTCTGACCACGATGCTCGATGAAACAATACCGCTTACTACCGGAGAATACGATGAATGGGGAAATCCCAATGATATAGAATATTATGATTATATTTTATCCTATTCCCCGTACGATAATATTCGGGCCATGGACTATCCTCACATGCTTATAGTTACAGGGATAAACGATTCTCAGGTTCAATATTGGGAGCCTGCCAAATGGATTGCTAAACTAAGGGAATTAAAAACAGATAGTAATTATTTGCTAATGTATATTAACATGGAGAGTGGCCATGGAGGTGCTTCGGCAAGGTTTGAAAAGTATCGCGAATCTGCTCTGCAATATGCCTTTTTACTGATGCTTGAAAAGAAAAATACCTGATATTCCTACTTTTCAGTTATCCTCCCTGCACTTGAAGTACTGAATTTCGTCGATTTTGGATTTCCCTGGTAGATAATCGTTCCGGCACTGCTGGCGTCGGCGTTCAGTACATCACTAACATTGACTTCAATGCTCCCTGAACTGGAGACAGTTAGTTTACATTTTTCAGAAATCAGGCCCGAAGCTTGCAAATGAGCAGCACTGCTGGCATTTGCCTTGAGTTTCCTGACCGTACCCGTAAGTAATGCGAATGCACTGGAACTCATTTCAACATTAATATCTTCTGTCTGGACCTCAATATTCAATTCTCCCGCACTGCTCATATCGATTTTAAGCCTGTCGCATATTAAAAAACACATCCTTTTTTACAGCCTCACGAATATTCCTCTTCGTCCGGATACGCAAAATATCTCCTTTAACTTCTGTTTCTATTATCTTCTGCAAGTTCTCATCTGTCACCACTTTGATAGAATCACTTTCTACACCGAATTCTATATAAACACTTATTCCGGAAGATACCTGAATACCGCTAAATGCTCCCAGGCTTCTGAATTCAGTAGTAACATTTCCATTCCCGCTGACAGGCTTATTAAAAATACCGATGCATGAAGATGTCAGAAAAGAAACGACAAGAAATAGAATAAATAAATTTCTGGCCGGAATATTTAATAGATTTTTTGTTTTTGCTGTCATTGAAGTGTTTATTAGAGTTTTAACTGAGGTTTTTATTGGAGCTATTATTGATGCTTTTATTGAAGTTTTTATTGAAGTTTTTATTGAAGTTTTTATTGAAGTTTTTATTGAAGTTTTTATTGAAGTTTTCATTGGAGTTTCAACTGGAGCATTATTGGATCTTTTATTGAAGTTCTAACTAGAGCTTTCATTGAAGTTTCAGCTGGAGCTTTTATTGGAGTTTTAACTGGAGTTTTCATTGGAGTTTCAGCTGGAGCTTTTATTGGAGTCTTAACTGGAGCTTTCATTGAAGTGGATTTTAGATTTATCGTTCAGTATAATAATAGGTTTCTGAATTAATATCAAATTATTATTAGACTTTTTATTCTGCCCTGAAAGGGCATTAGCAATAGCACAGGGCACCGCCCTGTGATAAAAAAGGATCAGGAAATTGAAGCCCTGAAGGGGCGTAAGCCTATTCCAAATCTTATTCTTCCTAATAATCAGCGCTAAATTCCTGAAATCACTCCCAACTAAAAAACCAAGATTAAATTTCCACATTTTCACAAGAGAAATTTAACACAATTTATAAAATCTTCAATCAATTCACAAATTAATCAACCTTTATAACCAATCCTTTAAGATATTCTCCCTCAGGGTGATAAACACTTATGGGATGGTCGGCAGGTTGGCTAAGCTGATGCAGGATACTGACTTTTCGCCCGGTATTTGCCGAAGCCGCGAAAACCGATTTACGAAAGTTCTCTCTGCTCACGACCTGAGAGCAACTAAATGTGAAAATAATTCCTCCTGGCTGGATACGCTCTATAGCAGTCCTGTTCAATCGCTGATAACCTTTCAGAGCATTTGGCAGCACATTGAGATGCTTGGCGAAAGCCGGAGGATCAATGATGATCAGGTCATATTCGTCTTCAGTTGTTGAAAAATATTTATAGGCATCCATGGAGAAAGCCCTATGCCTTTTATCGTCTGGAAAATTCATGGCGACATTCTGGCGGGCAAGTTCAATAGCTTCCCTGGACGAATCGACACTATCAACAGCAAGGGCTCCGCCTCCCATGGAATAAACGGAGAAGCCTCCGGAATAACTAAACATATTAAGCACCTTCTTCCCTTGAGAATAATTCTTTAAAAGCAACCTGTTATCTCTTTGATCCACATAAAAACCAGTTTTCTGTCCCTTTTCCCAATCTATTTTAAAAGAATAACCATTTTCGATAACTGTATTTTCCCCTGAATCACCACCTTTCAAATACATATCTTCTGTTACAACACCTGATTTGAAAGGAATTGAAACAGAACTTTTGTTATAAATATTTATCACAGACTCTCCCAGAATATGCTCTAGGGCTTCTGAGATATACTTAATAGCATAATACATACCAGCGGAATGACATTGAACAACAGCTGTTGAACCATAAATATCAATAATCAATCCAGGCAGACCATCCCCCTCCGCGTTTACCAGCCGGTAGACATTTATCTCAGGATTTTGCGTGTATCTGATCATTTCCCTTAATCTGAAGGCTGTGCCAATTCGGTCAACGAAAAAATCCTTATCAATTTTTTCATTGGAGAAAGTAAGTGCACGAACTGCGATAGACGATTTCTGATAATGCCCGGAAGCGAGATATTCCTCCTTATTGCTATAAATATCAACAACATTTCCCTCATCAGGTGAGCCAATAATTTTATCTATAGCTCCTGAAAAAAGCCATGGATGGAAACGTTTTAATGACTGTTCTTTTCCCGGTTTAAGAATGATCCTGGCTTTTTCCATAATTATTTATTGAATTTCTAAGTTTATTATAAATTTCGAGACAAGCCCAGGCATCTGTTGCTGCGTATATGGCTTGTGCATCATCCAGTTTTGCGGCTTCCCAATTTGATAGCTGCTGCGATTTGGACACTTTTATTCCGAGGACAATTGCCGCAAGCTTTCGAAGGCTGTTATCCTCAATTTTGAAAAATCCGGAATACTCCTGTAGCTCGAGAAAACCACGGGGCAAAAATGGATTTAACTTTTGCATCTTACGAATATCGTCACGAATGGCCACCCCGACTTTCAAAATACTTTCATTTTCAAATAATTGCCGAAGAGAATCGGGCAAGCCTGTTTTCATTGTTCTTAGCAGGAAAGCATCGGTAGGTGTAGCCAGTTGAACAAGGGAAAGCTCGTTAATCTGACCTTTTTTGAAACTGGGTTTCGTCTCCGTATCAAACCCAATTGTATTATGTTGGGATAGTTTTTTAACTGCTTTTCGGACCCCCGCTGAATCTTCAACGATCCAAATCCTTCCATTAAATTGTCCGGTTTCCAGGTCGTTTACTTCCTCTTTACTAATACTGTTCTTAAAATCCACTCTCTCCTCCAAAATCTTTTTGACGTTTTGATATTAACCATTCGCTTGTATTAATTTCCTGGTCCTGACTCACTTCCTTCCACTCGTCGTCTAATTGATCCAGCAATACATCATCTTTGAGCAGTATCCTGTGCAACGCAAGAGAAGCCCGTAACAACTTTTCACCCCAATAGGATTCAAAATTCATCCGGCATTCCCATAATGCATCGTTCATAATTTCTTCTGTTCCATTTCTGTAAAGCTCTAAAAAATTGCGAATATCCTGGTAAATATCAGCGATATCTTCTGAAATAGTTCGACTTATAAGCTCCATCCGGTCGTATTCCTCATCAAGTGGAATATCCATATATTCATTTTGAGAACCAAGGATAGACACCACCAGTCGAAAAACTTCAGCCCATTCTTCTTCGGTAACGAATTTCTCATTTTCACCATCGAAAATGGCTTCTTCAACGGGTATCTGCAGCATCCCGGAATACATTTCAGGAAGAGTTTGCTGAAGCGACAATACAAAAGCACTCCTTCCAGGAATATCCTTTAACTTCAGGATATTCATGAAAAAATTACATTTTTCCACGAACTTTAAAACTGTATCGGAATACACCAAATTATGCAAATTTTCCATGTCCGTTATTTACGCACAAAGTTAAGGATTTTTATTTTAGATTATTAGCCGGATTAATCCAACTGTTTTCATTGGGATCAAATGGGGATTGGAGAATATGGCTGGCCTAACCATCTTTCCCCCAAATAAATTTATTCTCCTCAGTTTTGATTACTTTTCCATGATCAATCAACCACCTTAAAAGCTTAATTATTTTCTCTTCAGAATGCTTCCCTGTTTTTGTAATTTCCACAATATCCAAAGACTTCCCGGTAAGCGCCGCTTTCAAATCCTTAAGAATAAGATCGAATTCATAACCACTTATATCCAATTCATTTCGTTGAATACAAACATCGCATTGGCCACATCGCGGGGCATCCTTCTCTCCAAAATAGGAAAGAAGAAACTGACTTCGACATTTATTATCGGCCGATGCATAAAGAAGCATCTCATGAATCTTTTCTTTAAACCGATCCTTAAGGAAAGAGTATTTCTCGTTAGAGATATGGAGAGTCTTCCTGTCAAGTCTCTCCTCTGTCAGCATGATGATCGGATTTCGCTTCTTTGGAATATAGCTTATGACCCCGTATTTCTGTAAAGTAGAAAGAAACTTATATACATCATCAAAAGTCAGCCCCGATCTTTTGGCCAATAAATTCTCGTCTATAGGCACATACGAAGAAAAAAGACCAGAATAAGACCTGAGCAACAATTTGATAAAGCCATCAAATTTTATATTCGAAACCTGAAATTTGTACAAATCGTCCCTTCCAACTTTAAAAAAAACACGGGAAGGGTTATTAATATCATCAGTAGTTTCCAGATAGCCTTCCTTTTGAAGAACCTGCAAGCTATTATGTGCAATCAGTGCATTGAATTTATATTTGGATAGAAAATCAGAAAATATAAAATCGAAACTTTGGCCCTTACCGCTTCCCACGGGAATTTGAAGGTAATTTCCAAGTGCATGATACACGTCCTTTATAATATTAATTTCAGGGAAGCTTGTGATGATTCGTTGTTCAGCAAACCTTTTGTCGCTCGCTGAAAATAACAATATAGCAAAGGCCTGTTTTTCGTCTCTCCCTACCCTTCCAGCCTCCTGATAATAAGCTTCAGGCGAATCGGGAAGGTCATAATGAACAACGCAACGCACATCAGACTTATCGATACCCATTCCGAATGCATTTGTAGCCACAATAACCCGCACTTTGTTATTTTTCCATTCTTCCTGTCTTGAACTTCTTACTTCGTGTGACAAACCGGCATGATAATAATCCGCGGAAATTCCTGCTTGCTTTAACAGCATGGAGGTATCGCGAGATTTCTTCCTGTTGCGCACATAAACTATAGCAGAACCGGCAGATTCATTCAAAAGCTTTACTAACCTTCTATTCTTATCTTCCGTCCGTTCGACCTTGTAAACCAGGTTCTTTCTCTCGAAGCTTTTTCTAAAAATCAATTTTTCTCTGAACATCAGGTTCTCCATAATATCATCCACCACCCTTAGAGTAGCGGTGGCAGTAAGCGCCAGAAAACCAACATCAGGCAGGTATTTCCTGAGATCTGCAATCTTTAAATAAGAAGGCCTGAAATCGTACCCCCATTGAGAAATACAATGAGCCTCATCAATAACAACAATATTGATGTTCATTTTCTCAAGTCTTACTCGAAACAGCTCAGTATTAAGCCTCTCAGGAGAAAGATATAGGAATTTGAAATCCCCATAAATAGAATTGTCCAGCGCGATATCTATCTCTTCCCTGTTCATTCCGGAATGAATTGCAATAGCACGGATTCCAAGTCTGCTGAGATTTTCAACCTGATCCTTCATAAGTGCGATGAGAGGTGTTATCACCAGACACACGCCGTCCATTGCCATAGCCGGAACCTGAAAAGTAAGTGATTTACCTCCTCCGGTTGGCATAAGCCCTAACACATCCTTCCGCTCAAAAACTGCATTGATAATTTCTTCCTGCAGTGGTCGGAAACGTGAATAACCCCAATATCTGGTCAGTATTTTCTCAAATTCATTCATCATTTTCAAACAATACCTTTCAAAGTAAACTTTTCTGTCGCAGATTGCCTAATTTTTTGTAATTTCACCCCATTTAAATTTAATAAAATTTATCGAATGTCATTTACAGAAGATAAAATAATTGCCGAAGGACTTACTTTTGATGATGTCCTTCTAGTTCCTGCATTTTCAGAGATACTTCCAAGAGAAGTGGATTTGACGACAATGTTCAGCCGGAACATTAAACTTAATATCCCATTGGTCTCTGCTGCCATGGACACCGTAACAGATTCGGAACTGGCCATCGCTATTGCCCGTGAAGGAGGGATTGGAGTTATCCATAAAAACATGCCCCTTGAAAATCAGGCTGCGCAGATCAGAAGAGTAAAACGTGCCGAGAGCGTGATGATTTTCGAACCCATTACAATATATAGGGATTCGACGGTTAGTGATGCCCTTAACCTTATGAAGGAATTTAAAATTGGTGGCATACCGGTAGTTGATCCTGAAAATAGACTAATTGGCATTGTTACAAACAGAGATTTACGGTTTGAAAAAAATATGCGCAGGCGTATTGAAGAAGTTATGACCAGTAAAGATATCGTTACGACAACTCAAAATACAAACCTCACTCAAGCTGCTAAAATCCTTCAACAATACAAAATCGAAAAACTGCCCGTAGTCGATAAAGACTATCGGCTTATAGGATTGATAACTTACAAAGATATCACCAAGGCCAAAGATCGTCCCTATTCATGTAAAGACAGTAGAGGCAGATTGCGGGTAGCTGCTGCAGTTGGCGTTACCAGTGACGCTATAGAGCGGGTTAGCGCTCTTCTGGATGCAGGAGCCGATGCAATTGTGATTGATACCGCACATGGTCATCATATTGGCGTCACTCAAACATTGAAAAAGTTAAAAAAAGAATTTGGAAAAGAAGATATTGACATAGTAGTCGGAAATATTGCTACAGCGGAAGCTGCGCAGGCCCTCGTCGATGCGGGAGCAGACGGTGTCAAGGTTGGAATAGGTCCTGGATCAATTTGTACAACGCGGATTATAGCCGGAGTGGGTGTTCCTCAATTGAGCGCGATATATGATGTGGCCAAAGCCATTAAATCGTCCGGCGTTCCCGTAATTGGTGATGGAGGCATAAGATATTCAGGCGATATTGTCAAAGCTATTGCTGCCGGTGCAAATTCAATTATGGCCGGATCGCTTTTTGCAGGAATGGAAGAATCTCCCGGAGAAACCATTATCTATAACGGGAGAAAATATAAATCATACCGTGGTATGGGTTCGATAGAAGCTATGCAACAAGGTTCCAAGGACCGGTATTTTCAGGACGTTGAGGATGATATTTCTAAACTTGTGCCCGAAGGAATTGCTGCCAGAGTTCCATATAAGGGAACTATCAATGAAGTTGTTTATCAGCTTCTTGGAGGTCTCCGGGCAGGAATGGGATATTGCGGCGCCACGAATATCAGTGATCTCATGAATGCGAAATTTGTCAGAATAACCAATGCAGGCGTTCTTGAAAGTCACCCACACGATGTGACTATTACCAGAGAAGCACCAAATTACAGCAGATAGAATTAGTTTGGAGTGTGAGTGAGTAGCAAGAGGAGGAGGAATTAGTTTGGAGTTTGAGTAGTGAGCAAGAGGAACAATGCAGCGGGGACCCAAGATGGGCGTCGTAAAGGTCGTAAATTTATTTGTAGTTTAAATATAATAGTTTAACCAGTTTAGAGTTTATTAGATTAATAATATAATAAAGATTATGATGCTTAGAAGGTTTTTATTTATCCTTACCTTTTTGATAATTTCCATAAGTTTAATGCAGGCA
>CAJDXG010000090.1_pt1 | contig 12186 bp, 7 predicted proteins | sample 7391801 | NCBI WGS metagenome assembly CAJDXG01 (sample SAMEA7055713, study PRJEB34461) | soil metagenome | biome: terrestrial ecosystem; feature: Peninsula; material: soil | place: Antarctica | collected 2016 | reverse complement strand
CCTACAGGATTGGGAAACTTCAATCCAAATACCTCTTTTTGTAATTTCGGATTTCTTAAACAAAATAGCTTTTGAAATAGGACAGAACCTCCTGGAAGCCAGGAAATACACTTAATTAAACTAACCACAAGATGGTGAACAGTTTCTGGTGAAAAAAGAAATAAAATGGGACGTATGACAGATTTGTACATGAAAATTTTTCTCAAAGATAAGAAGAATCAATTATTCACCTATATATCTTCGAAATTTACCTTCTTTATAAAAAATAACGATTTGTTCGATATTATCTGCTCTCTCCGGGTTTTGTTTACGATTGTAAACATCAGTTTCCGGATTATTCTCTAACTTAATTTCTTTATTTTCAATATCATTTTCATTGTCATCTATTGTTTTTGAATCTTCGATTTCAGAAGATTTAGAGATACTAATTTGCCGAGTGTCAGGATTAAAAAGATCAGGTTCTTTGTTAATTTTGTCAACCAACATCTCCCCTTTGCCAGTAAGCAGCCAATTGATATTGATTTCTGGAAATTCTTTTGCAAGTTTTAAAAGGAAATCAAAACTGGGTTTATTCCTACCAGCTAAAATATGAGATATTCCTGACCGTTGAACTCCTATTCTTTCAGACAGGCGGGATGCAGTTAGATTGTATTCGTTCAATAATATTTCCAATCTCTTTATCATGTTACAAATGTAATATTAATATTGTTTACTTATGTAAGCATACTCAATTTACATTTGTAAACTTATGAAAAGGTTAAGATTTGCTTGTTGCTATAAGGATACAGCACCCACTGTATGGATCGAAATTTTAAATTTTGTAGGACACAAATCTTTTAACGAAATGAGACTTAACTATTCTATCGTAATGGACTCATTCCCCTTGTTATATATGTAAATCGCTTAATATTCTCTACTATCTATCTCTATTTTTTTACGCTTCAATATTTAGTTCAATCAAAACACATAATATATTGAAAGTCAAATGAATAGATAGCAATTAACGTACATTTACGAGTATTTTAGCTTTAATACTTAAAATTACTTAAACCAAAAGTTAATATATATCAATTATAATACTGATTGATAGCATGTTACTCCCTATAAATAATTACTAATTATTAAGCGTATAAATATTCATTGGGTACTCATTTTCGATTATTCTTTAGAGCACTGTAAGGTTACACATGTACTATTTTAATGGTTACAAATGTATACTACATGTAATAATCAAATTTTATAAGATTTAATTTTAAAAAAGAAGACCGAGGCTAATCAATATTTTTTTTATCTTCGAGCCTTGAATATTTTTTGTGCACTAATTTGAATTATTGCTTGATGATTAAAATCCAATTACACTGGCAAATACTTATTGCTCTTATTTTAGCTATCATTTATGGACTCCTCTTTCCTACTGCCTACATTTTAAATGATTCATCTTTAGAAAAATTAAATAAGAAACAACTTCCTCAGAATGTCATAATTGAGCTCCACTCCATAAAAAATATCAAATATGAGAGTCAGAACGAGTTTAGGACATCCCTAAAAATAATTTTGTCCGATTCCGAATTTGACTTATTATCATCTTTAATTGTTAAAGAATCCTATTATAATCCGAAGGTAAATGCTATAGCATGGATGGGGGATATTTTCCTAAGGGCTTTAAAAATGCTTATAATTCCTCTGGTCACAAGTTCTCTCATTTGTGGAATTACTAATATAGGAAGTGGAAAACAGTTAGGGAGATTAGGGTTTAAGACTCTCACTTATTATCTTGCAACCAGTCTTTTAGCAATTTTTACGGGACTTTTTCTAGTCAATATCATAAAGCCCGGAGTCGGAGCAGACCTGAACCTTGCCCAAAAAGTTGAAGGACTGGTTGAAAATCAGCGGAGCTTTCGCGATACTCTAATAAATATCATTCCTGAGAACATCATTAAATCTGCCGTTGAATCTGATCTCTTGGCCATAATCTTTTTTAGTATTCTCTTTGGATTTTTTATTACCACGGTTAAAGATAAGCCCCGAATTTTCTTAACGGATTTGTTTAATGCCGTTTTCGACGTAATGATGAAGATTACTATGTTTATCATACTTTTTACACCTCTGGGGATTTTTGGTATCGTTGCTAAGGTTATAGCTGATCAGAATAATCTGGTTTCCATGATGTCCAGTATGGGGCTTTATATGGGAACAGTGATTCTTGCACTATCAATTCACTCTTTTATAAGTCTGCCATTAATTGTTAAGTTTATAGGGAAGGCAAATCCATACAAGCATCTCAGGAACATGAGCACTCCACTTTTAACTGCTTTTTCAACTTCCTCTTCAGGAGCTACCTTACCATTAACTATGACAGCCGTAGAAAAAAAATCCGGTGTCTCAAATAAAATTTCAAGTTTTACACTGCCCCTTGGAGCGACAATAAATATGAACGGTACTGCTTTGTATGAATGTATAGCTGTAATCTTCATTGCCCAGGCATACGGTCTTGAGCTTTCATTTCTTGAACAGATAATTGTTGTGATTACTTCATTATTAGTTTCAATTGGTGCTGCAGGTATTCCAATGGCAGGTCTGGTAATGATAACTATTATTTTAACCGCAGTTAACCTTCCTCTTGAAGGAGTTGGATTGATCTTAGCAGTCGATCGTATTCTTGATATGTTCAGGACTTCAACGAATGTTTGGGGCGATGCCTGTGGTGCAGTTGTTATTGCAAAGAGTGAAGGTGAGATTCTGAAGGTCTGAATCTAACCAGTTATTCTTTATCTTTAGAGTAGAGCCTTATTAATTTAGTGGAGCTCAGTTTTCTTTATTAAAGCATCAAAAAGAATATCAACCGGATGGAAGGCCTCTCTTCCTGTTCCGTCTTTAATTTGCTGTCTGCAGCTTGTCCCCGGCGCGGAAATAAGTGTATATGACGAAGATTTTCTTATCTCAGGGAAAAGAATTAACTCTCCAACCTTCATGGATAAATCATAATGTTCTTTTTCATATCCAAAAGAACCTGCCATGCCACAGCAACCGGAAGGAATTTCCTTTACTGTGTAATATTCGGGAAAAGACAGGAGGTATAAATCCGCATCGGTAGTCGAAATAGATTTTTGCTGACAATGGCCATGAAGTTTTATTTCACGTTTTTCTTTGGTGAAAAGCTCTTTAGATACCTTCCCGGCTTTCATTTCCCGGCAAAGAAATTCTTCAATGGTGAAGGTATTCCTGGCGATATTGTTTGCTGCTTTCTTTAGTTCTCCTCTAACAAGATCAGGATATTCGTCGCGAAAGCTCAGAATTGCAGATGGCTCGATTCCAACGAGTGGTGTTGAATCACTTATCAAATTCCTGAAAAGTAATATATTGATAATAGCTTTTTTTCTTGCTGTCCTTAAAAGACCTTTGGAAATAAAAGTTCTGCCACTTTCAACATTTTTTGCAATTTGAACTTTGTATCCCAATGATAATAAAAGATTTACTGAATTTACTCCCAAATTAGTATCGTTATAATTAGAAAACTCATCTACAAAAAGTATTACTTCCGATGCCTCCGGGCCTAATGAATTATTTGCTTTTTTCAAATTGGATGAACACCATGAACGTAAAGTATAATTATGAAGTAAAGGTAAACTTCGTTGCTGGGCGAATCCTAATAATTTCTTAATCAGAGTTCCAGTTCTCCTGACCATAAAATTATAAAAGCCTGGCCATATGGATCCTAATTTATTCAGTGAGGTAATGTAGGATATCATCCTTACTCTTAAAGGTATCCAATGATTATCATAATAGTTCTGTAGAAATTCGGATTTATACTTGGCCATATCAACATTTGATGGGCACTCAGATTTACATCCTTTACATGAGAGACAAAGATCCAGGACATTATAAATTTCTTTATGGTCAAGTGGATTCCGTTTGGTTGAGTTTCGTATATATTCACGAAGGATATTAGCTCTTGCCCGGGTAGTCGTGTTTTCATCACGGGTGGCCATATAGCTTGGACACATTGTCCCACCCATAAGTTCACTTTTCCGGCAATCTCCTGAACCGTTACATTTTTCAATGGCCCGCAAAAATCCTCCCGATTTCTCAAAGTCAAAGATGGTATTGATGACCGGTACTTCCTCCCCAGGATTATACCTGAGTGAAGTGTTCATTGGTGGGGTATCAATAATTTTATTTGCGTTGAATGTATTGTTTTTATCCCACAAGTTTTTAATTTCTTTAAACCAACTGAAAATCTCTTCCCCAACCATAATGGGGATAAACGAGCCTCTTAATCTTCCATCTCCATGCTCCCCACTCAATGAGCCGCGATATTTTTTGACTAATCTGGCTATATCCTCCGCAATATGTTGAAAGATAACAACATCGGCCGGATCTTTAAGGTTAAGAATTGGTCTCAAATGAAGTTCCCCTACAGAAATATGTGCATGATATACACATTCTAATTCATAATCTTCAAGTATTAGGTTAAACTCATCAATATATCGTTCTAACATAGAAGGTTTTACAGAGGTGTCTTCTATCACCGACACGGGCCTTGAATCTCCTGGAAGGTTAGAAAGAATCCCTAATCCAGCTTTTCTGAGGTTCCATACCTTTTTTATATCTTCTCCGGAAACCATTGGAAAATGGTAGCCCAATCCCAAATTACGAAGCTCATTTTCCAAGCTTTCTTTAATAGTCAATATCTCGTCGAATGATTTGCCGATTAGCTCAATAATAAGAATAGCTCCCGGTTCACCTGATACAAAAAATCTGTTTTTTCGTTGTTCTATGTTTTCGCGGGTAAGTTCAAGTATTTTATTATCCATAAGCTCTACAGCAGCTGGAGAATATTTTAAAGCGATAAGGTTGGCACGGATAGCTTCTTTAACAGATTGAAAATGAACACATAACAGCGCTTTCTCTGTTTCGGGTATTGATATCAGTTTTAATTTTGCCGAGGTAATAAATGCCAGTGTGCCCTCCGATCCGGCCAGAAGTTTGCAAAAATTAAACTTCGAACTTGATTGCTCTTTGCTAAAAACGCAATTATTCATAAGCTCGTCCAGAGCATATCCTGTATTCCTCCTAATGACTTTAGGATCAGGAAATTCTTTCGCCACTTTCGCTCTGTTCTTTTCCTTGCCCAATAAGTTATTGATTTGCCTGTATATTTCCCCTTCCAGCGTTTTTAAGTTTATCTTTTCATGAAATTCAGTCTCATCCAGTTCTGAAAATTCAACCTCACTCCCATCGCTCAACAATACTGTGACGGAAAGAATATGTTCACGCGTAGTTCCATATATCAGAGAGTGGATTCCAGCGCTGTTGTTTCCTATCATGCCCCCGATAGTGCATCGGTTCGAAGTTGATGTTTCCGGAGCAAAAAATAATTTGTGCTGTTTCAGACGAAGATTCAATTCGTCCAAAACAATTCCTGGTTCAACCCTTACCCATTTTTCTTCAGGATTTATCTCTAAAAGTTGGGTCATATGACGGGATACATCAACAACAAGCCCGTTTCCAACTACTTGTCCTGCAAGTGAAGTTCCTGCACCTCTTGGTATTAAAGTAATTCCGGTATTTGCTGACCACTCAATCAGCTTTTTTATATCGGTTTGATTTCGGGGCCAAACGACTCCTGCCGGGACTTCCCTATATGCTGAGGCATCTGTTGCATATATAAGCCGGGTATATTCATCAGTAAAGTGATCTCCTTCAATATCAGGAAAAGAAAAATTCAAAGCCATATTTTGTGGAATTTTTTGTTGGTAAAGTTAAAAAAATATGTTTTGAATCCTGCAAAACGGGCTATTGGAAAATTGGATAGCATTAATCAAACTATATTTATCAAAATTAATTCTTTTCAAAGCCTGAAATAACATAACTTTTCTTTAAGATAATCGTAAATAACAAAAGTTATGACTAACAAGAATGATCTAATCTCGGTTATTAGCTCTCTGGAAAAATCTTTACTGAGGAAACAGAATCAATTTGATTCTCTTTTTCATGAGATGAATGCAGCTTTTGCCTATCATAAAATAATTTATGATGAGCATGGTAAGCCTATAGATTACCGTTTCCTTAAAGTTAACAGAGAATTCGAGGATCTAACAGGACTAATAGCAGATGACATTCTCGGACGAACAGTTTTAGAGGTACTTCCGGGAATTGAACCGATATGGATAGAAATATACGGTAAAGTTGCAAGCACAGGTTTAGCAGTAAAATTTGAACAATATTCTGCTCTTTTGGATAAGTATTGGGATGTAAACGCATACTCTCCTGCAAAAAGTTATTTCGCCACAACTTTTCATGATGTTACTGACAAGAAAAACTCGATCAGAGCTATTGAAGAGAGTGAAAAGCGGTTTAGAGGCATTTTTCAATCTGCATCCATAGGGATCGCAGTGCTTTCTGCAGATTTTAAGTTCACCGATGTAAACGACAAGTTATGCCTCATCACCGGATATAAACCTGAAGAACTATTAGGGAAAGACCTCAGAGACCTTAGTCACCCTGAAGATATAAAACTTGATGAGGAGGGAATAAATTTCGCTAGTGTAATAAGGGATAAAAGTAGAGAAATAGCTTATATAATTGCTATCGTCAACGATATAAATACTAAAAAGTTGGCGATTGAAATGCTGGAGGAATCGAGAAATTTTGCAAGTAATCTACTCGAAACGGCAAATGTGATGGTTGTCGGGTTTGATAAGCTGGGAAATGTTCAAATAATGAATCCTGAAGCAGAAAAACTTACCGGCTACTCTTTTGCTGAATTAAAGAATAAAAACTGGTTTGATTATCTTGTTCCTGAAGACGAACTTCAACAAGCTCATAATATTATAAATGGAACCGGAGTATTTCCGGCAAATTATGAAAACACAATTATCACAAAAAGCGGAAAGAAAAGATTTATTTCCTGGAGCAATAACCAACTTATCCGGAATGGAAAAAATGTTGGAACTATATCGTTTGGCAACGATATAACAGATCTTAAGGAAGCTCTGAAAAACGTTGAGGAAAACCGCGAGCGACTTGCCAAACAAAACAAAGAATATGAGAAGTTGAACAAGGAACTTCAGAAGACAAACAATAAAATTAGAAATATAAATAAACAATTAATTGAAGCAAAGGAACTTGCGGAAGAAAGTGATAAATTAAAATCTGCCTTTCTCGCGAATATGTCCCATGAAATACGCACTCCGATGAATGGGATTATAGGATTTGCCGATCTATTGTCCATTGAAGAGGATGAAGAAAAGAGAACACACTATCTGAAAATAATTAAACGGGCTGGAATGCAGTTGCTGGATATTGTAAATGATATTATCGACATCTCTAAAATTGAGGCGGGAAATATTAATATGCATACTAGTAAGATTGATATTCAATCTCTTATAAATGAAATCCAGCAATTTTTCAGTAATGAAGCTGAATCGAAAGGCATTGAATTAAAAAGTGAATTTGAAGGAGATTTCAGGGAACTGGTAACAGACTCTTTTAAGCTGCGGCAAATTCTCATCAACCTCGTAAAGAATGCGATTAAATTTACCGACAAGGGTCATGTTATTCTCGGTGCAACAGTACATGAATCGAAGGTGGAATTTTATGTCGAAGATACCGGGATCGGGATTAATCCTGCTGCTCATGATCTTATTTTTGATCGGTTCAGACAAGTAGATTTGGGAAATCACGATGACAGAGGTGGCACAGGATTAGGTCTGGCCATTTCTAAGGCTTTTGTTGAGAAAATGGGAGGTAAAATCTTTCTTGAATCCAGTCCGGGCAAAGGAAGTAAGTTTTCATTTTTTATTACAGAAACAACTCCAATCTAAATCCGTGTAATAAACTTTTATCATTCAGCCTACTATACTGCTTTTGATGCTGGAAATCACTCCCCGTCTTCCCGGACGCTTCAAATGTTTCTCCACTTTCTTATCAGTTAAAGCTAAAACAAATCACTTATTATTTTAAATTGAAGAATTACGAAATTTAAAATATTAAAAACCTGATATAAAACATACCCGGGGATATCGAGCCTTCGTTTTTTTTTACTAATTTTAGGGAATAATTAATCACAATGCTAATATATTGATAATCAATGAAATTACTGGATCAGATTAAATTTAAAGCTAAGCAGGACCCTAAACGGATTGTCCTTCCTGAAGCTAATGATGAAAGAACACTCCAAGCTGCAGATCAAATCATGCAGGAGGGTATTGCAAAAATTATACTAATTGGCAACAGGGATAAAATATTGGGTAATGCACAACAATTAAAGCTCAAAAACATTGAAAGGGCACAAATTGTTGATCCTGCAACTCATGAAAAAAAGCAGGCATATATTGAACTTATGCTTCAAATTCGTAAAGAAAAGGGACTTACATTTGAGCAAGCTTCACTGTTAATTGAAGATCCGTTATACCTTGCCACTCTAATGATAAAAGCCGGCGATGCTGATGGAGAAGTTGCAGGAGCCTGCAATGCCACCGGTAACGTGCTACGCCCTGCCTTTCAATATGTAAAAACACGTCCTGGAATTTCAGTCGTTTCAGGTGCATTTATTATGATTTTGAAAGATAAAGAATTTGGAAACGAAGGAATGTTAGTCTTCGCCGATTGTGCAGTACACCCTAATCCCACCGACAGGGAATTAGCTCAAATCGCGATTGCAACCGCACAAACTGCAAAGACTATTGCGGGCTTTGATCCGCGCATAGCTATGTTGAGCTTTTCAACAAAAGGAAGTGCAAAGCATGAGATGGTTGATAAAGTGGTTTCAGCTACAAAAATCGCAAAAGAAATGGCCCCGGATTTATTGATTGATGGTGAGCTACAGGTAGATGCCGCTATTGTTGAATCCATTGGAAAATCAAAAGCCCCCGGCAGCAATATTGCAGGGAAAGCTAATGTGCTTATTTTTCCAACTCTTGAATCGGGAAACATCGCTTACAAACTCGTGCAAAGATTAGCACATGCTGAAGCCATTGGCCCGATTCTTCAGGGAATGGCCGCTCCTATTAATGATTTGTCACGAGGTTGTTCCGTAAGCGACATTGTAAATCTCGTTGCCATCACGGCTAATCAGGCATCCGGAAAATAAAAAAATATTTATAAATTAATTAACAAAACGCAAATGGGAGAATCATTAGAAGATTTTGCGCTAAGCAAAAAAATTGTTAAAAATCATGGTGCCATACATAAAGTAGCAGTCATTGGCTGCGGCGCAATGGGTCAGCAAATAGTTATCCTTATAAGTCAATTCGGAATGAATGTGGTGTTTATCGATGTCACAGAAACTCGAATTGATGAAGTGAAAAAGGAAATCAATTCACAACTTGATGAAATGATTAACAAATGGGGACTCACGGAAGGTGAAAAACGCGCTATCGTATCCAGAATCAGTGGATCAACCGATTATAAGGCCATCAAAGATGTAGATATGGTAATAGAATCGATCAACTCACGCAAACCCGGATCTAATATTGAAGCCCGGAAGGATGTGTTTCGACAGATAGAGGAAGTTGTATCTGATGATACCGTGATAACGTCAAATAATTCTACCCTTATGATCTCAGATCTGGCTTCTGTTCTCAAACATCCGGAAAGAGCCATAGGAATGCATTTTATCCATCCTGCTTCTTCGGTTAAAATACTTGAAGTGGTTAAGGGCCTCGAGACGGATAAAAAATCGTATGATCTCGTCCTCAAGTTCGCGAAAATGATAGATAAGCTCGCTATAACCATAAATGAATCACCTGGTCATGTTAGCGCCCGACTTATAGTTACCCTCATAAATGAAGCATGTGATGCCCTGATGGAGGGAGTTGCTTCGGTCCAGTGCATCGATACTACGATGAAACTGGGATATGGCCTGCTTTTCGGTCCTTTTGAAATGGCGGATAGGATCGGACTGGATAAATTACTTAAATGGATGGATAACCTATATGCGGAATTCGGGCTTCAAAAATATAAGCCATCCCCTATTCTGAAGCGCCTTGTGAGGGCAGGATATTTTGGGCGAAAAAATAATAAAGGATTCTACCGGTATGAGGACGGTAAAATTATAAGCCAGGCCATCCATGCTACAGAATTTAGATAATTATTATTTGACTTGACAAATTTTAAAAACTTAATCCTTTTCACCAGACATAATTTTATAAACAGGATGAAAAGGCCAAAAAAAGATATAAGTAATGAAAATCATTGTTTTAAATTGCGGTAGTTCATCAATTAAATATCAACTGTTCGACATGGGAAAGGCTACTGTACTGGCCAAGGGTGTCGCTGAAAAAATTGGATTACATGGATCTTTTATAAAACATGAAAGAGAAGATGGGGTTAAAGTAAAGCTTGAAGGTGAAATACTTGATCATCAGCAAGGTATAGAATATATTCTTGGAGTTCTTAAATCAGAAAAATACGGATCGCTGAAAAGTTTTAATGAAATTGATGCTATTGGCCATCGCGTAGTGCATGGCGGCGAAACATTTAAAAGCTCGGTTTTAATAACAGATGAGGTTATCGATAAAGTGAAGGAAAGCTTTGATCTCGCACCACTTCATAATCCACCAAACCTTAAGGGAGTTTATGCCATGCAGGAAATATTGCCTTCCACTCCTCAGGTAGGTACATTCGACACGGCATTTCATCAAACTATGCCTTCTGAAGCATATATGTATGCAATTCCATATTCATTATATACTAAATACGGTTTACGGCGTTACGGATTCCATGGTTCAAGCCATAGATTTGTTTCCAGCCGTGCTGCGGATATGCTTACGAAAGACATCAAAGATTTAAAAATTATTACCTGCCACCTTGGCAACGGGGCATCAATAGCTGCAATAAAAGGAGGTGTCTCGATTGATACATCCATGGGACTGACTCCTGTTGAAGGATTGATCATGGGAACCCGTACAGGAGATCTCGATCTGGGAGTGCTGATTTACATCATGCAAAAGGAAGGTATTGATTCTCATGTTGCAAACACGCTGATTAATAAACATAGTGGAATATTGGGCGTGTCGGGAATTTCTTCTGATATGCGTGAAGTAGAAGCGGCGATGGAAATGGGCAATGAAAGGGCTCACCTTGCCCTCGAAATGTATTATTACAGGATCCGAAAATATATTGGCTCCTACGCTGCTGCTATGGGTGGTGTCGATGTTATTGTTTTTACCGGAGGTGTAGGAGAAAATAGTCCTGTAACCAGAGAAGCAATATGCAATAATTTTGAATTTTTGGGATTAGAATTTGATAAAGAAGCCAATTCAGGTAAAAGAGGCAAAGAAGTTACAATATCAGCTCCTGATTCAAAAGTAACCGTCCTTGTAATCCCTACGAACGAAGAGCTTGTAATAGCAATGGACACTATGGATATAGTTCAAAAATTATAAAAATGAATATGGTCAGCCTGGACCAACTGCTTGATTCGGCCGGCAATAGGCCAAAGGAAACATTGATTGTTGCATCTGCTGCCGATGAACAGGTTTTGCTTGCCGTTAAACATGCAATTGAAAGGGGAATAGTCCGGGCGATTCTTGTGGGTGATGAAAGAGAAATAATAGAGATCGCCAAATCGATAAATTTTGATCTTGATGATACTGAAATTATTCATGTTCCTATTATGGATCAGATTGCCGAAGTGGCTGTGAGGACAATAAATCAGGGGAAGGCTACCATCCTAATGAAAGGATATATTCAGTCATCCATTTTGTTAAAAGCTATACTAAACAAGGAATATGGGCTCCGAAAATCAACTATAATCAGTCATCTGGCAATATTTCAAACGTCGTTTTACCCTAAACTACTTGGCATCACTGATTCAGCAATTAACATCAATCCTACTGTAGAAGAAAAGATCAGAATTATAGAGAATGCGGTGGAAGTCTTTCATTATTTAGGAATCCAGAAACCCAGAGTAGCACTGCTTTCGGCCCTGGAATCGGTAAATGAAAAGATTCAATCTTCAGTTGATGCAGATACTATCGTAAAAATGAAACCTGAAATAACCGGAGGTAGGTACCATTTAGATGGTCCTCTTGCGCTGGATATTGCAATTTCGGAAATAGCAGCTTCAAAGAAAGGAATAAAATCGGAAGTAGCCGGCAAATCAGATATACTTATTGCTCCGGAAATTAATTCTGGCAATATCCTGTATAAAAGCCTGCGCTTTCTATCTGATGGCATCGC
>CAJDXG010000012.1_pt1 | contig 12332 bp, 7 predicted proteins | sample 7391801 | NCBI WGS metagenome assembly CAJDXG01 (sample SAMEA7055713, study PRJEB34461) | soil metagenome | biome: terrestrial ecosystem; feature: Peninsula; material: soil | place: Antarctica | collected 2016 | reverse complement strand
TTGAAGTCCGGATGGAACTTCTGCCCAATTTGTTGTTACGGTAACGGGCAGTTTTGCTTCTTCGTAATTAATAGTGCAATCATTTTTAGCATTTTGTTGCGTGCAACTCAAAATGGTGAAGATAATTAACGGAAGAAGAAGCGTTTTTAAGTTTCTTGTTTTAACATTAAAGGACATAGCGTAGTTAAATTAAAAATGGATTTATTTTTTTGCCTGTGCTATTTACAACAAAGATAAAGAAAACTATAATTTGCGTTGTATCATACTAAATATTAACCTTATTCTCAATACTGTATATTCGCAGCATAATTAATAATTATTTTTTGTAGATTGTAATTTTTTATTCATTAGATAAAAAAATTAAAAACATAAAATTTCAACAAATGAAAAACCAGGAATCCAGAAGGAGTTTTGTGAAAAAATCGGTCGGAGCAACAACCGGACTTATGATGCCGGGTATTTTCCCTTTCAATTTAAAGGAAACGGATACTAATATTAGCACTTTCGGACTGCCTCTAGATGATGCTTCAGTGATGTTGACTGGCTTTGCTGAACTTGATATTTCACCGGAGATAGGAATGGAGCAGCCCGGCGATTATGGAAAATCGTTTCATGAAACATTCCATGATCCGTGCAAAGTGAGAGCCGTCGTTTTTAATGATGGAAAACAAAAGGTGGCTTTAGTGGGCATAGATGCTCTAATTTTGCATCGTTCGGTGGTACTTTCAGTAAGGAATAAAGTACAGGCAAGGTGTGGAATTCCCTCAGAATCAATTTTAATAGCAGCCTCCCACTCGCATTCATCCGGCCCTACGGGAGATATCCAGCCTGGGGAGTATGATCATGCCGATGCTCTTGTCAAATCACTGGCTTACGACAAATCGCCGTTTGCCGATCCTAAATATCTTGAGATGGTTGAAAAGAAACTGGTAGAAGTAATATGCCAGGCTAATAACTCGTTGCAAGAGTCCCATTTGGGAGTAGGATCAGGAATTGAGGATAAGGTTGCTTTTAACCGGCGGTTTCACATGAGAAATGGGCTTACTTATACCCATCCCCAGCAGGGGAACCCCGACATTATTAATCCTGCAGGTCCGATTGATCCGGAAGTAGGAGTGATTGGAGTATGGGATAAAGAAGGTAAATGCACAGGCTGTATTGTCAACTATGCCTGTCATGCCACCACCAATCCGGGCGGAATATCGGCCAACTGGATTTATTACCTTGAACAGACCATTCGGGGAGCAATGGGGCCCGATTGTATCGTTGTTTTCCTACCAGGTGCCAGCGGCGATGTAACGCAGGTGGATAACTTGAATCCGTTCAAAAACCTGTCGGGTGAAGACTGGACCCGTTTTGTAGGTGCCCGTGTAGGCGCAGAAGCCGTGAAAGTGCTTCTTAGTATGCCCCGTGGGGTCATGCTCCCATTGGATACCCGGGCAAAGGTAATGGAAATGAAACGTCGTGCTCCCAGCCCAAAAAATGTAGCAGAAAGCTATCAGATTATTCGAAAATCGCCGGAAGATGATGGAAGTGTCGTATGGATTTTTGCAAAAGAGACTATTTTGCTGGACGCGCTGATAAAAAAAGAACCAACAGCGCAGGTTGAAGTACAGGCAATACAAGTTGGCCCGGCTGTTTTTGTTAGCAATCCTGCTGAGCTTTTTTGTCAGTTGGGGCTTGATATTAAAGAACAAAGTCCGTTTAAATTCACTTTTCCTGTTGAATTGGCTAATGGTTGCTTTGGATACGTTCCAACAGAAGAAGCCTTCAGTCCTCAAGGCGGCGGTTACGAAACACGCCTCACTGCTTATAGTAATCTGGAAATAATGGCCGGTCCTAAAATGGTTGAAGCTGGGCTGGAGTTGGTCCGTCAAATGAAACCGGGCTCCTTACCGGAGTTTGCAAAGGCAGCACCTTTTAGTGGGAGGTCCTGGGAATATGGAAATGTGAAACCTGAGTTAGAATAAAATTAATATGCCGGTGGATATTGAAATGTTAAAAGACGGTGGTAATACCGTGAAAAAAAATATTTTCAATTCGTGAATGAAAAATAATAACTAAAAGAAAAAAAGTATTCCCAATTCGTGAATGAGAAATAATAATTAAAAGAGAAAGTGTTGGTTATGAAAAAAAATAAATTAATAACTCAATTTTTTTGTTATACTTGTATGTTGTTGATTATTATCAATGTACAATCAATTAATGCGCAAGCAAGCTCTGCTGCAAAAGATAGTAATGATTCCGGTAAAATTTTCAAAGCTGGCGCAGCAACAACTAACATCACTCCGTTCCTTGGTGGCGGCCTTGTTGGAAATTATGGAACTCCACCCCCTGCAGCTCATGTCCACGACGAACTTCATGCCCGCTGTCTTGTACTCGACGATGGTGAAACAAAGCTGGTGTTTGTAATTGTGGACAATATCAGCATTAAACGTGATTTAATTGATGAAGCCAAGAAGATAATTCAGGAAGAAACAGGCATACCACGCAGCAACGTTTTGGTATCCTCCATACACACCCACTCTTCGGTAAGTGCCGGTGGGGAAGGCGAAAAACGCCGACGGTTTGACAGTGGGCAGGATTTCGACTGGTATCAGAAATTTCTGATAAGACGGATTGCAGACGTTACAAGGATTGCTCTCAACAACCTTGAACCCGCGCAAATAGGCTGGGGGGCTGGCAGTGTTCCTCAGCATGTTTTTATACGTCGCTGGAAAATGAAGGAGCCGGTAATAAATCCTTTTGGTGAATATGACGAGGTGGTTATGAATCCTGGACGGGTTCCCAACCTGCTTGAGCCAGCCAGTCAGCCCGACCCCGAAGTCTCATTTATATCGGTCCAATCAACGGATGGCAGACCGATCGCCCTTCTTGCAAATTACTCTCTTCATTATGTAGGCGGAACTCCGAGCAATGATATTTCGGCAGATTATTTTGCTGTATTTGCCGATCGTATTCAGGAACTACTAAAAGCAGACAGACAGGAACCTCCGTTTGTAGGGATTATGTCCAATGGCACTTCGGGCGATGTTAACAATATAAATTTTGGGGAGCCAGGCATACGAAAAGAACCTTATGAACAGATGAATCTCGTGGCCGAAGATATTGCCCGGGAAGTATTTCGAGCCCATAATGCGGTTGAGTTTCACGATTGGGTGCCTTTAAAGGCTGCGGAAGAGGAATTGACTCTTCAGGTACGTAAACCATCTCCGGAAATGTTGGACCACGCCAGAAAAGTAATTGCAAGGCCCGAAACAGTCACGCCCATACACAGTCTCGAACTAACATATGCTAACCGGACACTTAATTTTGTGGAAACATGGCCTGATAATGTCGACATCGTTCTGCAGGTATTTCGTATAGGCGATTTGGGTGTGGCAGCCATACCCTTTGAAACATTCGCAGAAACAGGGTTGGAGATAAAGGCAAAAAGCCCATTCCAGCGATCTTTTACTATTGAACTGGCAAATGGAAATTATGATTACCTTCCAACGCCTGAACAACACAAACATGGGGGATACGAAACCTGGTACTGCATAAACAAGGTTGAGGTTGAAGCTTCCAGGAAAATTGTTGCAAAACTGATGAGCTTGTTTGCAAAGATAAATGGAGGTGAAACTGCATTAACTGTTCAACCAGAATAGCTTGATAATAATTATTTTCAGACTATAAAATTAAAATACTGGCACCTTGCCTCGACAAACATAAAGAACAATAGCCCAAATGGGCGGAGCTCTTAAAAAATACTAAAAGAGAATTCTCCTTTCGAGAATACACTTATTTTAACATTAGCTAACAGTCAGGAAGATTGCATTTCCCTTGGAAATACCTGGAAGGAGGGCAGCTATGAAATGTTATACCTTGGAAGTTTATATGGCAAACACTTTTTTTCGTTTTAAGCAATTTGAAGTTGATCAGTCAGGTGCTGCAATGAAAGTTGGAACCGATGGGGTGTTGCTGGGAGCACGGACGGAATTAGCAAGAGTTGGAGGAAGAGCAGGAGAAGAAGGAGGAGGAGAAGGAGGTTCTGTGATAAATGTGCTGGATATTGGCACGGGTACAGGATTGATTGCACTGATGATGGCACAGCGGTTTCCTGATGCCTTGATCGATGCTATAGAAATGGATGAAGGTTCATTCCTTCAGGCACAAAAAAATATCCGGTTGTCCCCATGGGATGACAGGATTAATGTTCACCATATAACCTTTCAGCAATTCAGTAAAGAATGTAAGCATGAATATGACCTGGTTGTCTGCAATCCACCTTTTTTTAGTCAGTCGCTTAAACCCCCGTCAAAATCCAGGACGCTTGCCCGTCACGATGATTCACTGACCAAAGAGGAGTTAATTGTTTTTTCTTCTCCTCTCATTAAGGAGAACGGAATTCTATCTGTCATCCTGCCTTTTGATGATTCAGACGATTTTATAATGAAAGCAAAAGAAGAAGGCCTTTTCCTTCATAGGATGATGCGGATAAGGCCTACACCACAAAAGGGTTTTAAGCGGTGCTTGATGGAGTTTTCAAAATTCTCTGATGAACCTGTAGTTTCGGACTTGTGCATTGAATTGTCAAGGCATGTTTATACACAGGATTATATGGATCTTACCCGGGATTTTTATCTGTTGGGATAAATCCTATTTTAAGAGTTTTACTGTGCATAAATGATTTTTTGTGAAGAAGTCTGTGATCAAGGACAGGTTATTTATTGTAAGAATTAATTTCTATTTTTGATTTTCTAATTTACGACAGATTGACAACTGAAAATAAAAAATATGTGAATACACCGCTGATGAAGCAATACTATGGCATCAAGTCGAAACATCCTGATGCTGTTTTATTGTTTCGTGTAGGAGATTTTTATGAGACTTTCGGTGAAGATGCAATCAGGGCTTCAGAAATTCTTGGAATCACTCTTACCCGTCGTGCGAATGGAGCTGCAAGTTATGTTGAGCTCGCGGGATTTCCTTATCATGCCCTGGATACTTATCTCCCAAAGCTGGTGAGAGCAGGGCAACGGGTTGCTATCTGCGAACAACTTGAGGATCCTAAGACAACTAAAACGATTGTAAAAAGGGGTATTACCGAAATGGTTACTCCCGGGATCAATCTTAATGAAAATGTACTGGATCATAAAGAAAATAATTTTCTGGCCTGCGTCTATCTTGAAAAGAAATCTGCGGGCGTATCTTTTCTGGATATGTCTACTGGTGAATTTCTCACTGCTGAAGGAAATTTTGAATACATTGATAAATTACTGAGTAGTTTTCATCCGAAAGAGTTACTTATTGAAAAGAGAAAGCAACAGGTTTTTAGTGAAATTTTCGGCGATCAATTCTACACATTCAAACTGGATGACTGGGTATTTACCAGGGAGAATGCCGATGACCGTCTGCTAAAGCACTTTGGAACATCTACCCTGAAAGGTTTTGGGATCGAAAGTCTTAACCTCGGCATTATTGCATCAGGGGCTATCCTTCAGTATCTTGAGATTACCGAGCATCTGGAAGCCAGTCATATCTCGAACCTTGCACGGATTGAAGAGAATGATTATGTCTGGCTCGATAAATTTACCATGCGTAATCTGGAACTTTTCAGGTCCATTTATGATGAAGGTAAAACCCTGATGGATATCATGGATACGACCATCACACCGATGGGAGCCAGGATGATGAAACGCTGGGTTGCCATGCCTTTAAAAGATATTAAGGCCATTGAGGAAAGATTGGATATTGTGGACTTTTTGATAAAAAATAATGAACAGTATGAATTTATCGGCTCTCATTTAAAGATGATAGGTGATTTGGAAAGGATCATTTCCAGGGTGGCTCTTAATAGATTAAGTCCCCGGGACCTGATTCAATTAAAAACAGCGCTGTCTGCTATTGGTCCATTAAAAGAAATTAGCCCGGAAGAGGTTCCGGAAGCCCTGAAGCGGCTAACCGGTCAATTGAATCCCTGTGATGAAGTAAGAGAAAAAATTGAAAAAGAAATTGTTGCGGATGCTTCCGGTCAAATAGGAAGAGGCGGAGTTATCGCTAAAGGAGTTTCGTCTGAGCTGGATGAGCTTCGGGACATCATGCATTCCGGAAAGAATTACTTATTGAAAATGCAACAACGGGAAACCGAACGTACAGGTATTTCATCCCTAAAGATCGGATTTAACAATGTTTTCGGGTATTATATCGAAGTAAGGAATACTCATAAAGACAAAGTTCCTCCGGAATGGGTCCGGAAGCAAACCCTGGTAAGCGCGGAGAGGTATATTACGGAGGAACTTAAGGAATATGAAGGTAAAATCCTCGGGGCTGAAGAAAAGAGTCTGACCCTGGAATCGCAGTTGTTTCAGGAACTTGTAAATTATATTTCTCGTTTTGTTACCGTAATACAGCAAAATGCTATTCTGCTGGCACGCCTGGATTGTCTCCGCTCTTTTGCCAAAACGGCTATTGAGAATCATTATTCAAGACCTGAAATCAATGATTCGGACATCATCGATATCAGAGATGGTCGTCACCCGGTAATTGAGAAGCAGTTGAAGGTTGATGAGGAATATATTGCCAATGATGTATTTCTCGACCGTAAAGAACAGCAAGTGATCATTCTTACCGGACCCAATATGTCCGGAAAGTCTGCTTTGCTCCGGCAAACGGCCCTGATCGTTTTGATGGCTCAGACCGGCAGTTTTATACCTGCGTCCAAAGCAAGTATAGGGATCGTAGATAAGATATTTACCAGGGTAGGAGCATCAGACAATATTTCATTGGGCGAATCGACTTTTATGGTGGAAATGCTTGAAACAGCCAGTATTTTAAATAACCTGTCAGACCGTAGCCTGATTATATTGGATGAAATAGGCCGGGGAACCAGTACTTACGATGGTATTTCCATAGCCTGGGCAATGGTGGAATTCATACATGAGCATCCGAGATTTAGAGCGAAAACCCTTTTTGCCACGCATTATCACGAAATCAATGAAATGGAAAATGCCTTTCCCCGGGTAAAAAATTATAATATTTCGATTCGGGAGATGGAGGATAAAGTTATTTTCTTAAGAAAGTTGGTACGGGGAGGAAGTGAACATAGTTTTGGTATTCATGTAGCGCGGATGGCGGGGATGCCGAAATCTGTTGTTAAACGAGCCGGAGAAATATTGCGTGATCTGGAAACTTCACATGACAAGAAAACTCTTGCAAAACCCGTTGCCGATCTGGCCGCCAACCGTGAAGGATATCAGATGAGTATATTTCAGTTGGACGATCCGGTTTTGAAACAGATAAGGGATGAAATAAAGAATCTTGATATCAATAATCTGACTCCGGTGCAAGCGCTGAATAAATTATATGAGATTAAGAAGGTGATGGGGGTTTAGGACTGATTGATTATAGTAGGGTATGAAGAGGCCGATTTGCAACTTTTTTAAAAGGTCTGTAATCCATCACCATCTCTTTTTAAATAAAATTCTGATTGCTGTATCTTCCCTGATTTATCTTTCCAACTTATTATATACCGACCTTTAAATCCTCGGAATGTTGCAGTGCCATCCTTTTGAACCTTTATAATATCATTTGTTTTCCATTCTTCGTTTATCAATTGGTTTAGTGCATAATAGGAAGGTTTTGGTTCCATATTGCGTGTGAACAGACCTGATATTGAAGTTTCGCCAGGTTCTCCGCAGCCATCAAGCACATTCCACCAGGTTATCCCCATCATGTTTTCTATGCTAAACCATATCCGATATAGATTTCGTGCAATGACAGCTTGAATTTCCTGACCTCGTTCATCATCGCCAGGGGATGTGATGGTTATTTCACTCAAATGGATGGGCAGACCAACCGTTGAAAGCTTTTTCATTTTCTCCCAAATTCTCTCAGGTGTTGCAATTGACTGTCCATCAGCAATATCGAGGCATTGCTGTGGATTAAACAAGTGCATCTGGGAACCCATGATGTCAATCCGGGAACCACGAGCCATCAGATCTTTGATTTGATTAATATACATCTCATATGAACTGTTTTCCCAAAGCACATTGTCATTTATGTTGAAAAGCACATTATTTGGAAAAACACTTCCTGCTATTTTAAAAGAATGATATGTATAATCTCCAGGCATTAAATTCATTTGACCACGCTGGGACAAACATATTCCATCTCCAGTTAAAGATGTTTTGTGGAAATCAAAATCTCTTCTACTTTCATTAACTACATCCCAACTGTGGATCCGGTCTTTATAATAATTGGCAAGGTCAAAAATTCGCTTTCTGAATAATCTGTTAATCTCATTGGAATATGTTGGAATCAATTCTTCAATTTGCATATTTGTCAACTCTCTCAATCCTTTATGTCCCAACTCATTGATTTTCTCCTTTTCGTCGTCTGGACAGAATTGCTCAAACAGCCACTCCGGATGAAATCTAGGTGCACACCAGGTAATTGGATGACCATGCAGGCGTATTCCTTTGCTTTCACAAAATTCAACAACCGGATCCGAAGCCGGCCTGCGCCAGTGGGGTTCCAACTCTGGCTCTTTTACCTGATTCCAATAATTTTCCGTGTCCCAATATTCTTCTTTAAAACGTATACGATTGGGCTGCATTTCGAATGGTCTCCAATAAAAAGCAATTGTAGCTGAGTTGAAAAGGGTTCCAAAAAGTTCTTTGTACTTTTGGTTGCGTTCAACAGTTCCTAACTGGTTGAAATTAAAGATATGCGCTCCAAAAATAAAATCGTGCGAAACCTGCTCGACGTTAACTTCAGCCCCGACAGGTAAATTTTCTATTTTAAGAACTGCAGTTGCTTTTCTGTACTGCTCAATATCACGATCAATTTTTGCCTGTACATCGGAGTTCCAAAGCTTCCAATAGGCTTCACTCATGACATTATCAATTTTGACGCTGGTGGGTACCTTGCCTTTTCTGCTCGCTTTTGCTGATTGTTGTGCCTCTAATTGGGCAAAGCAAAAGAAAAGAAATAAAGAAGAAAATAATAATTGCCTCATATTTGTTAATAAAATAGCCATCATACTAATCCGTTAATAACCTAAAAATTTAGCTTAACACATTCTGTCTAATGCAAGCCGTCGCCATCTTCCTTTAAGTCAAATTCCGCTTTATGCTTTTTCCCCGATTCATCAACCCACGTTATACGATATCCACCTTTAAAACCACGAAATTTCAATTGCCCGTTTTTATCTGTGCGAACGGTTATGTTAGTTTTCCATTCATGATTAATGAGGGTGTCCAATGCATAATACACAGGTTTGCTATTTAATTCCTTATCATAAATTCCCGAAAAAGAAGGTTCGCCCGGAGCAGCACCACCATCGACGACGTTCCACCAGGTGATTCCCATTACATTTGAGTAGCTGAACCATAGACGGTAAAAGTTTCTTGCAATATCGGCCTGGATGCTTTTTCCTTCTTCAGTATCATCGGGTGCACTAATCGTCACCTCGCTTACATGTAACGGCCTTCCGGCATCTGACATTAAATTCAGTCTTTCATATATTTTATCAGGAGTTAAAATTTCGGCACCATTTGCAATTCTGCGAGATTCTTCAGGATTAAAAATGTGCATTTGCACGCCTACATTATCAATTCTAATTTCCCGGTCAATTAAGTTTCGTACTATTTCGAGATACCGGCGAAAAAGGGTCATATCCCAATGCATATCTGAATCATTGATATTAAGCTGCACCGAATCAGGAAAATATTTCATTGCCGATAAATAACTTTTATATGTATAATCATCGGGCATTATCCCCCGGTTTGCCTGATCCGTAGGTTCATTTACAATATCCCATCGTTGTAACCTTCCTTTGTAACGTTCAGCCAGTTCACGAATATGGCTTTCAAAATACTTTTCCATCTTTTTGCGTTCTTCCGGCATCCATTCAGGCTGTCCCCATTTTCTCATTCCATAAATAATAGCATGACCGTTCATATTGATTCCTCTGGATTCGCAGAATTCAACTACCGGATCGGTTGGCGGACGTCGGTATTCATATGAGCTACCGGCTTCGTACCTCAGCTTTCCTTGTTCCTGCTCCAACGTTTTCCAATAAAAAGGGATGGTGGCAGTATTAAAAAGTGCACCAAATGTATTCTCGTACTTTCTATTCTGTTCAGGACTTTCAAAGTTTCCAAATAGGAAAATATTGCCACCAAATAAGAATTGGTGACTTATTTGTTCAATAATCACCTTTGTACCGGTGGGTATCCCTTCTAACTTAAGAACAGCATCTGCTTTACGATATTTATCAATGTCATGGTCAATCTTTGCCTGGACTTCAGGATTCCAAATCTTCCAATAAGCGTCACTCATCAATTCCTTCGTCATAACCTGCTGCTTCTGTGCAGTTAAGTTACTGAGAGAAAGCATCAAAATGATTAATATTAATAATTGTTGTTTCATAATTATTGGCTAATTCTGTTTATAAAACTCTGATCTTCATTCTTTTCCCAGCTCAATATGCACATCTGGGTAGCCTCCTATTTGTTAGCCATCAGTTATATTATTTTCTGAAAAAACTATAGGAATGTTTGAAATCCATCACCATCGTTTTTCAAATAAAATTCTGCCTGCTGTATCTCTCCCAATTTATTTTTCCAGCTTATATTATAATGGCCTTTAAACCCACGAAAAGTTACAGTACCATCCTCTTGAACCTTTATAATAGCATTTGTTTTCCACTCTTCATTTATTAATTGGTTTAGAGCATAATAAGAGAGTTTTGGTTCCATATTACGCGTGAATAGCCCTGATATCGTAGGTTCGCCTGGAGCCCCACATCCATCAACAACGTTCCACCATGTAATTCCCATCATTTTTTCGATACTAAACCATAGCCGATAGAGATTTCGTGCAATAACAGCTTGAATTTCAAGACCACGTTCATCATCGCCTGCTGATGTAATTGTTATTTCACTCAGATGAATTGGCAGATCTGCTTCTGAAAGTATTTTCATTTTATCCCAAACGATTTCCGGTGTTTGTATTGCCTTTCCTTCCGCTATATCAAGACATTGTTGTGGATTGAAAAGATGCATTTGAGAACCCATTATATCTATTTTAGCTCCTCTCGAACGTAAATCTTCAATTTGATTTAAATAATCTGCATCATTTTTATAATCATTAATGTTTAGCAGAACATTTTTAGGAAAGACACGGCCTGCTGTTTTAAACGATTCAAAAGTATAGTCTCCTGGCATCAATCCATAAACACTTTTACAAATTTTATCGCCCGGAACCATTCTTCCCAGACCAAAATCAGTAGCGCTTTCATTCACTACATCCCAACTGTGAATCCAGTCTTCATAATAAGTTGCCAACTCAATTATACGTTTGTGCATTAAACGATTTAACTCAATTGTATATTTTGGAATCAATTCCTCAATTTGAGAAGGTGTTAGTTTGAAAAGGTCTTCACGGCTAAGGTCTTTAATTTTTTCTTTTTCCTCCTGAGGACAAAAATCTTCAAATAACCAATCCGGATACTGCCATTTATTATTACCCCAGGTTATATTATGTCCATGTAGGCGGATGCCTTTGCTTTCACAAAATTCAACGACTGGATCTGAAGCAGGTCGTCGCCAGTGGGGTTCCAGTTTAGGTTCTTGTGCCTGATTCCAATATTCTTCGGTATCCCAAAATTCTTCTTTAAACCGGGGGCGATTTGGTTGCATTTCGAATGGTTTCCAATAAAAAGCAATAGTAGCTGAGTTAAAAAGCGTTCCGAAAAGCTCCTTGTATTTTCGATTGCGCTCAATAGTTCCCAGTTGATTATAATTAAAGATATGGGCGCCAAAAATAAAATCGTGTGAAACCTGTTCCACCTTAACTTCAGCCCCGACAGGTAAATCTTCTATTTTAAGAACTGCATTAGCTTTCCTGTAAAGTTCTATATCACGATCGATTTTGGACTGGACTTCAGGACTCCAAAGCTTCCAGTAAGCTTCACTCATAGCGGCATCGGTCTGTGTGCTAATTCCTTCTTCAGTATTCTTTTTTTTGTGTTCCTGTGCCACTGAAAAACTAATACAAACAGATGAAATAAAAAGAGAAAAAAATAGATGTTTCATGTTTATTAATTTAATTATAATTCAATTTGTTATCCGCTTTTTTACAATAATCTATCCGCTTAAATAATCTTTTTTTACTCATTTTCATTATTTATCTTCAACACGACTAAACAAGGCTCATCTAATGGGACATCTTGGTTACACATTATCCGATCCATCATAAAAAATTATAAAAGGGAATAAAGGAGAAAATTCTTCACTTGCCGGCTTTAGAATACATGACAAGATAAGAAGAGAAATAAAATATACAAA
>CAJDXG010000212.1_pt1 | contig 12371 bp, 12 predicted proteins | sample 7391801 | NCBI WGS metagenome assembly CAJDXG01 (sample SAMEA7055713, study PRJEB34461) | soil metagenome | biome: terrestrial ecosystem; feature: Peninsula; material: soil | place: Antarctica | collected 2016 | reverse complement strand
AATGCAAATCTTCAACTAAAATGGCTTGATCCCAAGCCTCATCGTTAATAACACCATCTACTTTTATTTCTTTTTCAGAAAAAGGAATAGAAAGCATAGATTGAGTGGAATTTTCACAAGAGAACATGACTATGACAACGGAAAATGTGAGAATGTACCGGTGTAAAATTTTATTCCGGACAAAATTATTTACTGATTTGAATGTCCAGAATCTGTTTATCATTTAATAAAGTGCTTTGTAAAGTTGAATAATTGATATCCTGTATTGCCACGCCACTATCTATTGCTATACATGCTGCTGTTGCTGCCGACTGCCCCAATACCATAAATACAGGTTCCATTCGTATTGAACCAAAAGCGATATGAGTTGCACTTACGCATACTGGAACCAATAAGTTTGAGCATTCATTTTTTTTGGGTACTATCGATTTGTAACTTATCGGATAGGGATCAGGTACATGAGCTTCCACATTGCCTTCATTCTGTACAAATCCGTTTGCATCTACATATCTTTGGACTTGATGGGAATCCATCCCATAAGCCCCCATTCCCACGGGATCTTCTACAAGATCTATCCTCTCGCAATTTTTCTGTGTCATAACATAGTCGCTTTTCATGCGGCGGGCTTCTCTAATGTAAAGTTGCTGCTGCCATCCATTGGACCCTTTTTCATACTCATCTTTACACGTGCCCCATTTTGACACTACGTCTCTAACTCTTATCGGAATTCGTGGATGATAGGCCAATGTCCACATTAATCCCTGCTGATAGTCAAGATGAGCCTGAACAATTTTTTCCCGCTCCTCATAACTTGCTTCGGGGTAATCATAATTCTGACCTATAAAATCGGTAGAAAATCCTTTTTGATTATTTGTGTCCGTTTTCCTATTCGGCATGGAAGAGTTTATCCATGGGACTAATTTATCTCCATATTTGTACATCTCTTCTATGGGGCCGGTAGCTGCTTCATAATTTCTAAACAAAAGCTCATAATTCAGCACATCATAGTTGTCGGGTTTTTTGAAAATTATTCTGTTTTCAGGATGATCAGTAAGTGTCATACGAAAGCAGTATGCTTGAATGCCTTTATCTCCATGTCCGTCAATTCCGGGACGTCCTCCTTCTACTATATATGGCAATAAACCGCTGTCTGGGTCGCCTTTTATAATATATGGATCTACACCGTCAATAAAATTGTGATTATATGAGTTTCTGGAAAGTGTCCATTTTAAAGTATTGCTAATCTTATTTGCCTGAACTCCATTTAAAGTTTCACCATACTCGCTGTTTGACTCCCTGCCTATGCTGTATGATACTCCGGCAGCAGCCATCAGATCACCTTCATAGGTAGCGTCAATAAACATTTTTCCAGTATATTTTGAACCGTTTTCCATTTCAATAGACACAATTCTGTCCCCTTTTTTTACAACACCGGTCTCACGGTTCAATTTTTCCATATAGACAACTTCAATTTTTTCAGGTGATAGCATTTGTTCATATACTTTCAGTGCTGCTGAAGGTTCAAATGTCCACATGGCATCTTCACTTAGTCTGTTTCGCCTTGTATCCCTATAGCCTTCTATCTTTTGCCATTTCCAATTGGTTGGATCATCGTAATATTTACGAATATTTTGATAGAATTCACGGGAGATTCCTCCGATCACTTGCTTATTCCCGATATCGGTCGCACCTAAACCTCCGGTAGTCAGACCTCCAAATCTGTTGGTGGGTTCAATGATTACTACAGATTTTCCCATCCTCGATGATTGAATGGCTGAAGCGATACCGGCAGATGTGCCACCGTATATTACGACGTCGAATTCTTTACTTTGTCCAAATATTATCGAATAATTTAAACTCAATAAGATAAAACTTAAACATAGAACTGAGATACTTTTTTTTGTAAGCATAATTTATTTATTAAAATGTAGTAAAATCTGTTTTAAGAATGATATTCCGTTTATTATCATAAGTATTTGCAATGACTTTTTAATTGATCTTCTCAAAAAGTATGGCATCAGCTATAATTAATCCTTTTGAATCCTTACTTATGATCTCTACGTAACCGTCACAAGTTTCGAAATCAAACTCTCCAATTACAGTTGAATCTGATGGATTAATCCATTTTGTTTCAATACCATTTTTGTCTTTAATATTCATATAGAATCCACCCATATGTTTTAATATTTTTTCTTGTTTGTAGAGAGGGCTATGGAGTGAGACTCTGTATTTCCCTTCTTTTATTTTAGGCATATATCTTATAAAATCAGTCTCTGATTTGCCGGAACTCATCAAAAAACTCTCGCCGATACATTGGCTCCATCCCAAACCCAGTTCAGCGTTTAATTTGTTTGTTACCCAGAAATAATTACTTTTCACACAATGCTCCTCCTGGTTGTCTATTATAATCTTATCTTCATCTCTGTACCTATAAAAGTTCACTATAATTTTAATTAAATACGGTGAATTTATAAATCCATTATCATGGATAACTAAGTATGCTTCAGATTTCCCCTCCTTTGTATTTAGTTGTTCAATTATCGGCATAAGTTTAATTATAATGGAATCATTCTGAGTTGTCTTTTCAACTTCAAAATCAAGCCAGTTTTCGCCATGTAAATAATTTACTTCCAGCCGTTGGGAATTCCTGCTTTCTGAAAGTTTATCAGAGTTCAGAAGTTTTAAAGATATTACTTGTGGTTCAATCATGTCCTTACTGAGATGAGGAGATGAGAAACTTACCGTATTTGACAATAAGGTTTCAGATTGGCCATATGGATCCATTTCCCATGAACGTCTATTAAAAAATGTAATATTTCTTTCCTGGTTTGCACGAAATTCGGGAAATGCTGTGGAAACTCCATTGATTGTAATGTGCTGGGTTATTGATGAGTATTTAATCCCATCGAATATGGTTAAAGTTACAGGATAAATACCAGGTTTCTGGAAAATATGCATCGGCTTTTGAGCTATGGAAATTCCTCCGTCTCCAAAAGACCAGTAAAATTCCGGAGTTGTCACATTTAATCCGGAAACTGATGTCGTCCCATCAAACTGAATGGTTTCGCCTGTTTTACCGGGTGAGACCGGTTTAATCTCAGCTTTTAGAGCTTTTGATTTAGATTTATTATTTTCAAGAATTTGCCAGAAAATAATCCATGGGTCAATGAAAAATTCGTCAAATCCCGGTTGCTTAACTTTAAAGACAAAATGGGTATGTGTATGTGAGCCTGCCAGTGTTCCGGCAGTATATGCATATTTTGTTCCTTTTTGTATTTCCTTGAATTCAGGGACTATCAATTGATTGAGATGATGTGTCTGTAAAATCCAGATATCTCCGTTTTCCCATTGCTTTAATGCCCGCCATCTGTTGTTGTTTTGGCCTGATTTAATGCTATTAAATATATAATTGTAATCGAGTGAAATTGGTGCCCATAACGAAGAGTTAGAGGGCATGTTAATATCAAGACCTCCATGTAGATCAGTGCCAAAATATGTACCTAACCAGGTGTCTTCGCCACGGTAAGAAAGGTTTACATTTGGGAAATCGTCCGGAATACTGCACCAGTTGGTAATTTCTTCTGTACAAATTGGCAGTGTAGCATCGTGGAGTGCAAGCCTGACATGTTTCTTTGGGACACAGTCTCCATGATTTTCTTTGTAAAGCTGATCCAGGCTTTTTAAAGCATCAAACCAGATTCGTAGCCCATTCACATTATAAGGCACATAAAATGATTCTTGTGCAGGAACATACCTTATCATATTAAGATTCTGTCCATCAATATTAATCTGGCACTCCATCTTAAAAACCGAAGCGTCGTTGGAAGAACCTTTTCTAAGTGAATCAATCGTTGAAAAAATAATTTCAGATTGATTTCCGATAATTTTTAAGTGAACGATTCTGCCAGACTGTAATTCGTATTTTATTTCATCACCTTCATTTAATTCAACTACGGTTAGTGTTTTTTTTGCTTTAATTAGAATTGTTTCTCCTTTCAGGTTTTGGTAGGGTGCAAAAATAATTAGCAAGAAAAATAAAAATGAATTTTTCACACTATCCAAAAATTTAAAATTCCTTTTTTTCATCTGATCTGTATTAATTATTAAGTTGATACGCCATTTCTTGTCCTTTTAGAGCTAGTTCTGTGGCAAGAAAACAATGGTCCTGAGTCATGACAGTTTCGGTGCGGTTAACTACATCGCTAACTAATTGTTCTCCATAAGGAGTATAAACATTGGAGCAATCGAAATACTTGGTTTCTTTTTTATTCACCAGGAAGAGGTGGTTTCCCCCTTTGCGACCTGCAATATCAATGTACTTTCGCATTTCAATATAACCTTCAGTTCCTAAAAGAAAGGTGCGTCCGTCGCCCCAGGTGGCAAGTCCGTCTGGCGAAAACCAGTCGATACGAATATAGCCTGAAGCATGTGGACTACGGATATTCATATCACCAAAATCCATGAATTTAGGATAGGCGGGGATGTTAAAATTTCCTACCTGAGAATGACTCACTTTGGCTTCTTTAGAGTTGGTGTAATAAAGAAACTGATCGCACTGATGGGAGCCTATATCGCATAAAATTCCACCTGCTTTTTCAGGTTGGATTCATACGGTGCGGGCCAAGACCAATCGTTTGAACTATTTTCCCGATTGCACCGGACTGAACAAGTTCGCCTGCTTTTACCGAGGCAGGATTCCCTAAACGTTCGCTGTAAAAAATGGAATAAATTCGTTTCGTTTCCTTTTGAACTTTTTTTACTGCTGCCAGTTGTTTCAACGTTACAATCCCCGGTTTATCGGTCATATAATCCTTTCCTGATTTCATAACCCGGATTCCGAGAGGTGCCCGTTCAACCGGTATGCCGGCGCTGGCCACCAAATGGATGGTAGAATCTTCTAGAATTTCTTCTTCACTTTTGACCACTTTAGCATTTGGAAAGCGCTTGATGAATTCGGGTAACAATTCAGGTTCTCTGGAATAAACCGCTACTAACGTTCCGCCGCCGCCGATCAGGGAATTAACCATTCCATGAATATGGCCGTGATTGAGGCCGATGACCGAAAAGCGGATGGATTCTTTAGGTACGGGATGGTTTTTGGGTGGGATGATAATTTCTTCGAAGTGGTTGGTATGGTGAAGTTCGTGGGCAAATACATCCGCAGGCAGAAATGAAGCGGCTGCTAGGCCGGTGGCTGAAGCAAATGATTGCTTTAGAAACTTTCTTCTGTTCGATTCCATTTACCTTGTTTTTTGTTTTTTTAATAAGCAATTACAAACTTACATTAAAATTCATGAATTCATTCATTGTATGTTCACCCAACTCAAGGTATTCTGAATCGCCAGTGACGTGATAGCATCCTGGCAATGCTTCTGCTGTCCAATAAGCAGCGTATTTTGTTTAAAGTGATTATTCCGTTTTACCTTTATTACCGTCAAATCTTCTAAACCATAGCGAAAGCATGTTTTTTTGTGCCCCATATTTTTTTGTGGCAAAAGATTATAGATAAAAAATAAAGTTGTATTTTGTAAAAGATCAAATTAGACTATGATAAATGAGTAGTAAGATTTTTTATTTCCTGGTTACCGTTCTGGCAACATTAAGTGGTTGTTATCATGGTTCCTATCTTGAAGAACTGGAATCTCCGATTCTTTTTAAAGGTGATGAAAAAACAGGGTATCGCGATCCGGCAGTTCTTTATCATCAGGATACTCTTTATCTGTTTTTTACATTGACGAAAATCGAGCATGACACTGTTTTTTCTTATACTGCTATGATCTCGTCTGCCGATCTCAAAGAATGGAGTCCCGTTAAAATCTTAACACCTCGCGACCAGCGTCTGAATTTTTCCAGCCCCGGTAATGTAGTAAGATACAATGATGAATGGGTTTTGTGTCTCCAAACCTATCCTCGTCCCGATTATACAGCCGATCAAGGGATTCGTTATGGAACTGAAGATGCACGCATTTATACGATGCGCAGCAAAGATTTAAAGAATTGGACTGACCCCCAACTTATGAGGGTAAAAGGGGCTGATGTACCCTTCGAAGAAATGAGGCGGATGATAGATCCTTATTTAATTGAGGATAAGAATGAACCCGGCAAATGGTGGTGCTTTTATAAGCAGAATGGGGTGAGTATGTCATACAGCTTTGATCTTCAAAACTGGAAATTTCATGGTTATACCCAATCTGGAGAAAATGTTTGCGTATTGGTTGAGGACAATGAATACATCTTGTTTCATTCACCCAAAAATGGCATTGCTATCATGCGATCGCCCGATTTGGTAAGCTGGGAGCCATGGGGAAATCTTATTACGCTTGACCAGCACAACTGGGACTGGGCTAAAGGAAGGATTACCGCTGGGGTAGTTTTGAATCTGAAGAATAATGAAAAGTTTGGTAAATATGTGATGTTTTATCATGGTTCGGGACCACTCACTGAGGAGGAAGGGGATTTTGATAAGAATGCATCTATCGGAATCGCGTGGAGTGAGGACTTATTGAATTGGGAATGGCCGGGTAAATGAGCCTGCTATTTTTTTTATAAATTTTTTAATTTGATGAATAATGAAAATTATTAAACTCTTAGTTGCCGTAATTTTAATTGGAGCGGTCGATTCGGCAACAGCGTCTGGTTTAGATTCTATCCTTATCTCAATTCCGTCAGAAAATGTTGTTAAAATATGGGATAAGGCGGAACATAGTGCCTTTACGGATCTTATTCGATTTAACGATGCATTTTATTGTACTTTTCGAGAGGGCTCAGACCATGCAGGTGGTAAAGACGGTAAAGTTCGCATTATCAAATCTACTGATGGTAAAGTTTGGAATAATGTTGCTTTATTAGAAAAAGGAGGGTTAGACCTTAGAGATCCTAAATTATCTATTACTCCTCAGGGAAAATTAATGGTTATAATGGGGGGGTCGGTTTATGAAAACCGGGAAATGTTGGAAAGAATTCCTCAAGTTTCATTTTCCAATCAGGATGGAAATAAATTTTCAGTACCGGAAAATATTTACATTGATACTGAAGTTAAAAATTCCTGGGATTGGGCATGGCGCGTTACCTGGCATAAAGGGGTTGGATACGTGATTGATTGGAAATATGAGCACAATGGAGGTAAGCCAACAGGACTTACTTATTTGTTAAGGACTGAAGATGGGAAGAATTACGATAAAGTAGCTTACATTGATGTATCCGGTTATCCGAACGAATCTACCATTCGATTTGATGAAAAGGACGCGATGTACATATTAATAAGACGAGATGGAAAGGATAAAATGGGAATATTAGCGAAAGGAGTACCCCCCTATAACGATTTCCAATTTCAGGAACTGGGTATTAGATTAGGAGGTCCGAATTTTTTAATTGAGGATAATAAACTCATTATAGGATCTCGATATCATGTTTAAAAACTCACCTTTATTATTAAGTAACTTTAAGGCATTCCATTGTTTTGGATTGTGACTAGCAGTTAAAATAATTCCACCGTCGGCATGTTCCATAATTACTGCCATTTCAACAGTTGGTGTAGTTGAAAGGTTTAAATCAATTACAGTAATTTTTATAGAGGAGCACATACTCTATCTTTCAGAATGCATTTTTTAAGGTACATAAGAGATTCATCTGAATTCCATACAGGCTTTTTTGAATAATCATGCCTTGCAATATCTTTCCATGTACCCCCAATACCTGGAATTGAATCCCCTGGATCTCCGGTAATACGTATTATCTCCACATCAAAATCCGGATCCTTAATGCTTTCGAGATAAGCCGGTTTGGCCATTGGTTGAGAAGGCCAGAACATTCGTACTGGATCTGTAATTAGTGGAAAATCCTGTGCTTTGGATTGATGAATGTTAATCATGGGGGAAAAGATTACCATTAAAATATACAATAGTTGTTTATTTCTTTTCATATAAATTTAATATGTGGGTAAAGTATGGGGTATTAATATATTAAGATTGAATAGTGGATGCCTAACTTTTGATAAAAACTTATCTTCATTTTTCTTATATTTATCCTGAAAACCAGAGGAATATATCAATTATAAATTAGTTATGTAATTATCATTTAAATGATTGTATTAAAAATAGGCTCTTAGAGATGCTCTTAATTTATTCATAATATTCATGAATGATTTTTTTATATATAAATAAAAATACCACAATTAAGTTGAATAGTATTGTTTAATGAATCGCGATTTATGTATTTTTGAAATATACAATTAAGAAGGATGTATTTTTTCATATTAAGATGATAATTTTTAATATTTAAGGATATTTTGATTGTTTGTGAACTGGCATTGCTTGGAGCATTCCGGCGCAGGTATTAAATAGGAATAATCATTTGAAATATATTTAAAATAAAAACTATGAAAAAGCAAGTTAAATGGGGCGTTATTGGTTCAGGCGGAATTGCCAGAAGACGAACGATACCTGAAGGAATTGTAGCTTCTGAAAATTCTACTCTAACAGCAGTCTATGATATTGATGAAAAGACTAACAAAAGTGTTGCTAAAGAATTTAATGCAGTGGCATCCAATAGTATAGAGGAACTTTTAAAATCGGATATTGATGCTGTATATATTGCTTCTCCGGCTAATGCTCATTATGATCATGTTGTTGCATGCGCTAAGGCAAAAAAGCATATTCTTTGCGAAAAACCTTTGGGAATGACCATTAAGGAAGCTGAAGATATGATTAAAGTTTGCGACAAAGAAGGCGTGCTTCTGGGCACTGGTTTTATGATGAGGTATTTAGCACAACATCAGGAAGCCTTGAAACTCATCAAGGAAGGAAAATTGGGGAAAGTTGTATTTGGCAGAGCTCAGCTTTCATGTTGGTATCCTCCTATGGAAGGGGCATGGAGACAAGATCCAAATACCTCTGGTGGCGGATCCCTGATGGATATGGGCGGCCATTGTGTAGACCTTCTTGAAATGTTTTTTGGAAAGGTTGAAAGCGTAAGCTGCTTCATTAATAATAATGTACATTCCTACAAATCGGAGGACAGCGCCATAGTTTCCTTGTTTTTTGAAAACGGGGCCATGGCAACTGTTGATACTTTTTTCTGTATTCCTGACAACAGTAGCAAGAATGTTCTTGAACTGTATGGCTCAAAAGGTAGTATTCTGGCAAAAGGTACTATAGGTCAGGGAGAATCCGGTGAAATGACAGCCTATCTTGAGGGTGGGGATGAAGCTTACAACGCACAGCAAACCAGAGCAACAGGAGGTGGAATGAGCATTAATCCAGCACCTGTAAATGCCTATAAGGCTGAGATAATGGAATTCAGTAATGCTATTCTGGAAAACAGAAAACCAGGTAACGGTTACGAGATTGGTATGAGAAACCAAAAAGTTCTCGATGCCTGTTATAAATCTGCCAAAACGGGTAAAGTGGAGAAAATTGCTTAAATTAAGGAAAATTGAAAATTGTTAAAAATTTCGACTCATTTATAAATCTATGAAAAAAATAGTAATGGCCATAGTAGCGCATCCTGATGATGCGGAAATTCTTTCTGGAGGAACACTTTCTTTATTGAGCAAGGCTGGCTGGGAAGTTCATATTGCCACAATGGCAAATGGAGATAAAGGCACAGCTGAGTATTCACGGGAAGAAATTATTAAAATCAGGAATGGGGAAGCTAAAGATGCTGCCAAAATTATCGGAGCAACATATCACTGCGTGGGATTTGATGATATTTATATTTTTTATGGAAAGGATACCATAGACCGTACCACCAGCTTAATTCGCAAAGTTAAACCGGATATAGTTATTACGGCCAGTCCTGAAGATTATATGCTTGATCATGAAACAACGAGCCTTATTGTACAGACTGCTTGTTTTTGTGCCGGAATTAAAAATTTGGATATTTCTGAAAAAGCATTTGAACCAATTCCATACCTGTATTATTGTGATCCTCTTGAAGGAAAAGATAAAATGGGAAATGATGTACAAGCCGATATTTTTGTAGATATAAGTTCTGAGATTGATGTTAAGGAAAAGATGCTTTCTTGTCACAAAAGCCAGCAAAATTGGCTTTTATCTCACCAGGATAGTGAATATATTCTTGCAATGAAAAAGTTTTCTGAATTTAGAGGAAAGCAGGTTAATAAACCTTATGTAATTAAATAAATGGAGGATATTATTATGTCAAGAAGATTAAGTATGCTGGCTCCCGGGTGGTGGGATTATACCACTTTGGATGAGAAAATACTGCAAGATGTTGCAAAACTAACGCCTAAAGATCTGTTACAGCTGTCAAGAGATGGGTTCAAGGTTAAGTTTTATGAGACCTTAGAAGATTTTTATCTTGCTGAAGCTCTTGAGTTTATTACAGCCTGGAAACAATCGACAGCAAGTAATCCTGTAGGGATATGCGGCCCCATTGGGCCCACTGAGCAACTTCCCCTCGTGGCAAGAATTGTTAATGAACTGCAATTAAATTTGGCAGATTCCCATTTTTGGGGAATGGATGAATGGTATGTTGACGGAAAAGCAATGGATGTAAGCCATCCACTGTCTTTCGAAAAAGCTGTTCGTGAACTACTTTTCGACAGGATTGATAAAAAACTTCGGATACCTGAATCTCACATATATTTTCCTAAAGAGGACTTGAAAACTTATATCGATACTTGGAATAGTGGAATAAAATGTGCTGTCATGCAAGGAGGACAGGGCGATACTAAGCATTGGGCTTTTAATGATCCTGTGAAAAGAGAAGGAATCTATAAGGATGCTCCCCCAACACCAGCGGAGTATAGAAAATTATCAACCCGTCTTGTAGATCTTCATCCTATCACTTGTATGCAGAATGCAAGGACAAGTGCAGGAGGTGTTGTAACGGGAATTCCTACCACTGCTTTGACGGTTGGACCGGTACAAACCTGGAAGTCAGAAAAAGTTTCAATCTGGCAGGCCGGTGTTCATGACAATCCATTTGGACAACGACTTACAGCTTTTATGATAAGTAAAGGAATTATGGACAGCTCTGTTCCTCTGTTCCTATGTCACTGTTGGCAGATCATCCAAATGTACAATTTAACTATTACAGGAAAGGTATCGGAACTACCGCCACCGAAATGCATTAAGAAATCCTGGGTTAATTAAATTGAGTCAAGAGTTTAATATTAATCTTGACTCGCATGAAAGATGTGTTTTAATTTACTAAAGTATTATTAATCAGAACCGAATCTGGTTCTTTATGACCTAGATAATTTTTAAATGGAAAAGATCATTATTTCAGGCACAGGCTGTGCATTGGCAGATTTTTTATATACTGACGTAAGTTTTAATAGTAAGGAGTTCATAAAATATCAGTCTGTTATTCCCGGGGATGGTGGGCTATCCCCGGGAAAACTGGTATTTACGGAAGAAGTTGAAAAATTTGCTTCCTTACCCTATCAAAAAATTCTTAAAGAGATAACCGGTAATAAGGAACCCGAGGCATTCAATATCGGAGGGCCAGGACTTGTTTCTCTAATTAATGTGTCCCAAATTCTTAATGGAAAGGATTTTTCCGTTCGGTTTTACGGCGGAATGGGAAAAGACGATACAGGGACGAAAATTTTAAATTTCTTAAAGAATAAAATTCCACTGGACATCACAAATTATAAAATTGTAAGCTCCAGTGCAAGTCCTTCTACAGATGTTCTGTCTGACCCGACCTACCATGATAATGAGGGAGAAAGAACATTTATTAACAATATCGGAGCAGCCTGGAGTTATTCTACATCTCATTTAGATGATGATTTTTATAATTCACATATTGTTTGTTTCGGTGGTACTGCTTTAGTTCCAGGATTACATGATGATCTTTCCCTGCTTTTAAAGCGTGCAAAAGCAGGAAATTGCCTGACGGTTGTAAATACAGTTTTTGATTTTAGAAATGAGAAAATTAGTCCGGAAACGCCCTGGAAGATGTTGAATGACCCACAGGATTTTGAACTTATTGACATTTTGATAATGGATGCTGAGGAAGCTATTCGGATCAGTGGGGAGAAAGATTTGGAAATCGCTGCAAGGTTCTTTATAAGGAAGAAGGTTTCTTCCTTTATTATCACAAATGGAGCAAGAGATTTTTTAGCGTATTCTGATGGCAGGCTTTTTAAGAAGAAGGAATTAAATCACTTGCCGGTATCAGAAAAAGTGTCTTACGATTTGCAAAGCAATCCATCCTTAAGGGGCGATACTACTGGTTGTGGAGACAATTTCGCCGGAGGTGCAATTGCCGCCCTTGCGATGCAAATGCGCGACTCCTCACCCGGAAACTATAGTTTTGACGAAGTACTTGCCTGGGCTGTTGCATCGGGCGGATTTGCCTGTTACTATGTTGGAGGGACTTATGTGGAATCGACCCCAGGT
>CAJDXG010000087.1_pt1 | contig 12422 bp, 10 predicted proteins | sample 7391801 | NCBI WGS metagenome assembly CAJDXG01 (sample SAMEA7055713, study PRJEB34461) | soil metagenome | biome: terrestrial ecosystem; feature: Peninsula; material: soil | place: Antarctica | collected 2016 | reverse complement strand
CTGCCAGAACCCTGAATCCAAATAAAACATGCTTTAAAACCAGTCTGAATGGAACTCGCATTTTTCCAAAAAGTGAAAGTGACGATATCTGGAAACTGGAATTATGAGTCCTTCCTCTGAAGATATAATAAACAATCATTAGCGGTAAAATCGCCAGAAGGTACAAGAACTCAATATTTGCAAAACTATAATTAAACATTGCCTGATTCTTTATCGCTGCTCACATTGTTTTGAGCAGGTTCTTCATTTTTAGTTTTTTCTACAAAAATATATGCTTTGTGTAGGTTGGTCTCATTTTCAGCTGATGAAGGATCTTCTTTTGCGAATTTTACCAAATCGGACATTCCAAGTAAATCTTCCAGCAAGTCAAGCAACAAGACATCATCAAATGCATATTTTTTAAATTTATACAGGATTTCAGAAGTTATAGACTCCATAGCGTCAATTTCATATCGCTCTTCAATATAAATTCTGACAGCGTTAGACATTATAGTGTAATGGTCTTTGACATAACCCTTTTGCCATAATTTTTCAGATTTCAGATAATCGAGTTGTTTAAGCGCCTTGATGTGAGGAGGAATATTGTCTATAACTTCAGCAAGTATAGGTTTGCGTTTTTTAAAATACCAGATTAAAAGAAACAGAATAGCCAGTAAAAATAATCCTCCTGTTATATACCAGACATAGGGAATTAATTCAGCCAGAGAAAACGGAGTATTAATCGGGGCCTTAATGTCTTTTAATGAAGCAGATGAATCTATTTCAGGGATATTTACACGCAATATTAAATCCGGCGTATAAAAGGTATCCTGATTTTCCGGCAAAGCAATTATCGGAATTTTTGGAATAGAATATAAGCCTGAATCAAAACTTGTAATCAGATATTGATACGTAAAAATTTTAGTATTGCTCGTTTCAGATGTGTCAGTTTTAAGTCCTAAGGTTTCAATTCCACTGTTAAACGGGTTTTCATTGGCGATTAAAATATATTGAGCAGGATCATCTTTATCGGCTTCTATTTTAATGCTTAAACTTATCTGGTCGCCGATCACTATAGTATCGGCACCGAGTACTGCAGTTATTTCCGGGTCACCTGCATGAACAATCATTGTTGAAAAGAGAAGACAAATAAATAATATAAAAATATTCCGGGTCATTGCTATCTAACGGTTTTTAAAAAGACGGATCAAAGGTTTTACATAATCAACTGAAGTGCTTATAGATGTATAATCAACGCCGCAACGGGAAAATACCTTTTTCAAATCTTCCGTCCGATCTCTCCAGTTTTGCGCATATTCCCTGCGAATCAATGACTTGCTGGTGTCGATCCACTGGTAAGCATAAGTCTCAGGATCAAAAAACCGAGCCAGGCCAAGATCTGGCAGTTCAACCTCCCGGGGGTCATATATTTGTAAGGCGGCTATATCGTGCTTCCTTCCGGCGATTTTAAGCGAATCCTCAAAATCTGAGCAGATAAAGTCGGACATGATGAAGGCAGTACATCTTTTCTTAATAGCGTTGGTCAGGTATTTCAAGGCTTCCTGTAAATCAGTTTTATCACTCTCCGGATTGAACTCAATCAATTCCCTGATAATATGAAGAATATGTTTTCTTCCTTTTTTTGGTGGTATAAATTTCTCGACTTTATCGCTAAAAAAAATGACTCCAATTTTATCATTATTCAGAATTGCTGAAAAAGAAAGTACCGCTGCAATTTCTGTTATTACGTTTTTCTTTAATGAGGAAACAGAACCAAACATCCTGGATCCACTAACATCGATAAGAAGCACTACTGTTAATTCACGTTCTTCCTCAAAAATTTTAATATACGGATGATTGAACCTTGCCGTGACATTCCAGTCAATGGCTCTTGTATCATCACCATATTGATATTCCCTAACCTCACTAAATGTAACTCCTCTTCCTTTAAAGGCACTATGGTACTCTCCGGCAAAGACCTGTCGGCTAAGTCCCCTGGTTTTAATCTCGATTTTTCTTACTTTCCTTAATAATTCTTGTGTATCCTCTTGAGCCATTGTAAAATACCAGATTTAGTTTCTACTTTTTTTTTACCTGAATGATGAAATACCATTCCTTTTCTTCCATATCCACAGTAAAGTAGTCATCTACTACTTTATACTCCCACGCGTTCTTACCTGTTTTATTAAAATCTTTGTTGTTTGCATCAATAACAAAATCGTATTCGGAATAATCGCAGATTATCTTAGATGATGTTGCGTAAAAAAAACAATTAAGGTTTTTGTTCCGGAGGAATTAACAAATTTCAAATAGTTAAATGCTTGACTTGTTGTCACGTCGTCCGGATAGAACCCTGTCTTTTTTGCCAGAACTTTCGTATCCTCTTTTGTTGAACCGATAAAATGTTGGGCAGTGCATTCAAATACAAAGAAGTATAATAAAAGAAAAGATGTCAGGAGTATGCTTTTCATTAACCAGATTTTTATGGCACTTCAATATTATTCAATATTTCCGTAACAATGTCAATGGCAGTTACATTTTCAGCTTCAGCTTCATAACTCAACCCTATCCTGTGCTGCATAACATCATGACAAACTGCACGTACATCTTCCGGCACCACATAACCTCTTCGCTTAATAAAAGCATAAGCTTTGGATGCCTTAGCGAGATTTATGCTGGCCCTGGGAGAAGCACCATATTGAATCAGGTTGGTAAATTGCTTCATTCCAAATTTTTCCGGTTCACGACTTGCAAAAACAATATCGAGAATATAGTTTTCAATCTTTTCATCGAGATAAACTTCCTTAACTATTTCGCGGGCTTTGAGAATATCGGCAGGAGAAAGAATTCTATTAGGCCTGGGGAATTCTTTACCGAGATTCTCGCGCATAATGAGTCTCTCATCCTCTTTTACAGGATATGAAATGATCACTTTGAGCATGAAACGGTCAACCTGTGCTTCAGGCAAAGGATATGTCCCCTCCTGTTCAATGGGGTTTTGTGTTGCCAGCACCAGGAAAGGGTCCTCGAGAGGAAAAGTATGTTCACCAATAGTGACCTGTCTTTCCTGCATAGCCTCTAAAAGTGCACTCTGCACCTTGGCCGGGGAGCGGTTTATTTCGTCTGCTAAAATAAAATTGGCAAAAACAGGTCCTTTCTTTACCAGGAACTCTTCATTTTTCTGACTATATATCATTGTTCCCAGCAGATCTGCAGGAAGAAGATCCGGTGTAAATTGGATTCTGCTGAATTTCGCATCGATAGTGTCCGCAAGAGTCTTGATGGAAAGTGTTTTTGCCAGTCCGGGAACTCCTTCAAGAAGGATATGACCATCTGACAATAATCCAATCAACAAGCGCTCCAGAAGTCTTTTCTGACCAATTATAACTTTTTGTAATTCGATATTCAAAAGGTCAACGAATTCACTTTCCTGTTTTATTCTTTCGTTTAGCTCTTTAATATTTCCACTTTGATCCATAAATGTTATTTTTAAAAAATAATTTTTGAATAATTTTTGGGTTTAAAAAATTCAGTCCCAAAATTGGCTCTAAAACACTTAAAAAACAAGGAGGATTGCGATTATCCTGTTAAAAAATGTTAAACCCTTTTAAGAGAAGGTTCGAAAAAACATGTGTAGTTTTGTATTTAGATAATTGACACAGATAAATAATACATCTATAATGAAAAACCGTTACTTCATTGAACTTTCATTTCGGGGAACTGCTTATCATGGTTGGCAGGCTCAAAAAAATGCGGTAAGTGTTCAGTCTGTCCTTGAAAATGCATTTCAATTAATTTTAGGTGAAGACATATCACTTACAGGTGCTGGCAGAACCGATGCAGGAGTGCATGCAGGGTATTTCGTGGCACATTTTGATGTAGTAAATAAGATTGATTCGTTCAATACAGTTTTTCGTCTGAATCGTTTCCTGTCACCAGACATTTCCGTTTTTTCAATTCGGGAAATGCATGCGGGTGCCCACGCCCGTTTCGATGCCTTAAGCAGAACCTATAAATATCTGTTTTGCAAAAAAAAGAATGTTTTTGCACAAGGCTTATCAACTTTTGTTCCCGGCGAAATCGATCTTTTAAAAATGAATATGGCAGCTATGGTCATCAAAGAACAAAAAGATTTTACCAGTTTCAGTAAATTACATAGTAATAATAAGACGAATATTTGCACCATAATGCATGCTGAATTTTCCGAGTGCGGTGATTTTATTGTGTTTGAAATTACAGCAGACCGATTTTTGAGAAATATGGTAAGATCTCTGACTTCTACTTTACTGGCGGCAGGCCATGGAAAATTAAGTCTTGATGAGGTGAGGCATATCGTTGTTTCAAAAGACCGGCGACTTGCAAAAGGTTCTGCTCCGGCCATGGGTTTATTCCTGGCAGATATAAAGTATCCCGTGGAATTTCTAATGGATTCCTCTATTTATAATGCTTTCGGACTATTTCAGGGTTTTTGATCAGATTAATAAAAAGCTATTTCAGATATGGATTAATTTTATTAATCAGTTCATTTTGCAGAATGGGTTTAGCTAAATAGTCATCGCAGCCAAAACTTTTCGCCTTTTCCCGCTCACCGGCAAAGGCATGGGCTGTAACGGCTATTACCGGAAGGTCGGGAGCCAGTTCCTTAATAAATGAAGTGGCTGTATATCCATCCATAATAGGCATTTTAACATCCATTAGAACCAGGTCGATGTCAGGGTTGGATTTACATGACTCAACAGCTTTTTTACCATCTTTCACCCAAATTGTTTTCGCATTGAAGTTTTTAAGAATTTCATCAACAAGAATAAAGTTAGTCTCTTCATCTTCAGCGATAAGGATAGTTTTACCGGTTAAATATATAGGTTCATAACCAATCGATGGTTCCATTAGCTTTGCTTCCGGAGCGTTCTGCAAACTGGTACCTCCAGGAAGGTCAAACCAAAATCTGGATCCTTTTCCGATTTCTGAATCGAAACCCATTTCCCCCCCGAGCAGGTCGACAATCCTGTGTGATATTGCCAATCCTAACCCTGTGCCCCGGTAGAGCTTATCGGAGTTGAATTCTCCCTTGCGAAATGGTTCAAAGATAAATTGTCGTTCATTAACGGGCACTCCTATGCCGGTATCATTAACAAAGAAACGTATATTATTACCGGGTTTTTCAAAACCAAAATCAATTTTCCCTTTTTCCGTGAATTTCACGGCATTGTTAAGAAGGTTTGACAATACTTGACGTACTCTAAACTCATCCGTAAAAAACATAACCTCTTTCCCTTCAGGTTCAATGATTTCAAGAGAAATCTTCTCCTTTCCGATCCGAAGGAGTTCGTTCTCGTAGCCTGAATAAATATCTTCGAGTAACTTATGAATGTTTATACTTGACTTATTGATACTTAGTTGTCCGGCCTCAATTTTGGAAATATCGATTATATCGTCAATAAGCTTCATTAACGAAGCTGAGCTTATTTGGATCAAATCAATGTACTCTTTTCGTTTTTCGATACTTAGGTCCTTATCGACCAACAAATTTGAAAATCCGATAATTGAGTTCATCGGGGTTCTGATTTCATGAGACATGTTCGCAAGAAACAATCCTTTAAGTTTATCTGCCTGTTCTGCCCGATCTTTAGACTTACCCCGATTTCATCTTTGCTTCTGGCTCTCACTCTAATGGAAAAATCATTTGAGTTTTTAATGTTTTCAAAAATACTGATAATTTTATTCAGGGGAGCAATAATCAGCCTGTCGAAAAAGTTGAATGTCATACCCAAAATCATCAATATAAACAGAGCAGGCACAACGATCAGCATAAGGCTGTTTTTCCAGAAGCCTGAGTCAATGAGCAATATTATGGAATATCCTTCCTCCAGGGTAACTGTATATAGAAAACGGTTAAAGCCTTTGCGCTTTATCCCATTTTGCGGCATTCTTTTCAGATTGATTATTTCACCCGAATACTTTTCTCCTTTTCCCTGAGCGTCCAGCATCATTGCTCCTTTAATATGCTCAAGTTTAATCAGTGAATCAACAATAGCAGATTTTAGCTTATAATCCTCCACCCCTTCATAGTGAGAAATAATTCGTGTTTCGCCTTCCGATATTGTTTTAAATATATTTGCTTCGTTCGAATACTGGTTAACGTGAAAAAAAAGCACAAGGGCAAAGGCCTCAAGCATTAAAGCAATGCTTAAAATAATAAGGAATTTATTTCTTAGAGACTGGTCCCGAAAGATCATTATAAATTAATAAAGTAAATTAAAAAATCGGCGGAAAATTTCAATCCTTGTTCCATAATCCCCATGAAGCACGTGCTTGCTCCTCAAGCATCTCAAGGCCATTTTTTGTTCTTGCACCTTGTTCACTGCCTTTCTTTAGAAAAGTTGTTTCCGCTGGATTATAAACGAGATCATAAAGAATATGTTTTTCTGTTATCAATGAATATGGTATTGAGGGGGAACATTTTATTTCCGGAAAGGTTCCCAGAGGTGTTGTATTGACAATTAAAAGGTTCTCTTGAATTATTTTTTCATCCAGGTCATCGTAGTTTAAAAAATCGCTCTTTTTCTCCTGCCGGCTAACGATCAATACATCGATTTTCAATTCTTTCAACACATATTTCACAGCTTTTGATGCTCCCCCACTGCCCAGAATAAGTGCAGAACGGACATTCTGATTTATTAATGGCACCAGCGACTCCTTAAAGCCTATAACATCGGTATTGAATCCTTTTAATACAATCTTACTGTCTTTTCTTATGATCTTTATTGTATTTACAGCCCCCACTTCAGAAGCTGTCTTATCGAGGAAATCTAAAAATGAAATAATTTCTTCTTTAAAGGGAATCGTTACATTCAACCCAATGAGTTCGGGATTCTTTTTTATAAACTCTCTGAAGCCGGAGAGGTTTTCCATCGGAAAGTTATTATAAAAACAATCGTTGAGCCCTTCTTTTTTAAATTTAGCATCAAAGAATGCTTTAGAAAATGAATGGCTAATCGATTTACCAATAAGTCCGTATAGTTTCAATTTTTTTCTTCTATCGTGCGTGTAAGCTTATATACTACAATAATAATTATAAACCCTAAAAGAGCCAACAATATAGCCGGAATAAAATCGGATTCAAGAGAGATTTCAGGAAGAATATTTTTCTCTACAAGAGGATGAGCTATCCCATGTGCATCCATATAAGTAGCAATTGTTTCCTTCCATGGCCAGATTTTATTCAATGAACCAATCATAAACCCGGACAGGACACCGATAGTAAGATTTCTATATTTCCGAAGCAGCCAGGATAGAAAATTTGAGAAAAGGATTATCCCCGTTGCAGCACCGGCTGAAAATACAAGGAGAACAATAATTTTCAATTCACTTACTGCATTCAGGATAAACTGATATTTACCGAGCAACAAGAGAATGAAGCTGCCTGATATTCCAGGAAGGATCATTGCGCAAATTGCAATAGAACCTGAAAGAAAAACGAACCACAAGGCTGTCGTAGTCTGAGCCGGAGTTACAGAAGTTATCCAAAAAGCAAGCGCAGCGCCAATCAAAATAGCAATGATTATCCCAATAGACCAGTTTTTTATATCAGCTAATACCATTATTGCTGAAGCAACTACAAGCCCAAAAAAGAATGCCCAAAGATGAGAAGGATAATTTATCAGAAGGTATTCCAATAGATGGGCGAGAGAAAAGATGCTTAATAATATTCCAGAGAGGAGAGCCAACAAAAACCAGGCATTCACTTTTTTCAGGAAATCATTCAGTTTGAAAGTGAATAACAAACGAAAGGCCTTAAAATCAAATTCTTTTATTGAATCAATAAGCTCTTCATAGATTCCGGTTATAAAGGCGATAGTTCCCCCGGATACGCCAGGAACAACATCTGAAGCGCCCATACCAACACCCTTAAGGAAGAGCATGAAGTAGTCTTTAATGCCCCTCATAATTTGTAACTCTGGTATTCTTCCGGAAGAAAATTAAAAAATGTATCTCCCCTCAACCCAAGGCGAAGGGCTTCAAGTGCCACAACTTCAGAATGAGCAATATTTCCAAGGTTCACATTGGCCCCTAACAAATTGATAAACCATACCTGCTGAGGTTTGTTTGGGGCTTCCCATAATACTTTGTCCACAGTTACATGTTCAATAATATCATCGATAAGCTTTTTGTTTGCTGTACCATCAGGATTATAAATACCAATAGTTCCACTTTCCCTTGCTTCAGCGATAACTTTCCAGGCTCCTGTTTGAAGTTCTGTCTTCATATTCTTAACCCAAACATCAGGGCTTAGCTCTACCCCTTTCACTTTGGATCCAACTTCAGAAAACACCCTAAAATCCTTGCTGAGCTCGGAGATGTACCTGAGTTTATCTTCATGCTCTATACGCATAGAACCATCGGAAACCTCAACAGTATCAAGATCATAATCATTAATGAATTTCCGGAATTCATCAAACATATTTCGAACAATGAAAGCTTCGAAAAGTGTTCCGCCAAAATATGGCTGCATGCCTGCTGAACGATAAATTTGAATTTTATCCTTTAGTTTTGTTGAAAAAGCAGCTGTTCCAAAGCCAAATTTCACAAAATCGGTAAATCCTGCACTTGTTTCCGAAAATGATTCGGCTTCATTAATGCTTAGACCTTTATCCATCATCATTGTAATTCCCGATTGTCTTTCTTTACTGGTTCTGAGCGGGATAAAGGGTAATTTAACATTCATCATCGTTAGTCTTTTTCAAAATACTCATTATTTTTTCATTCTTTTTGCCTTCAGGATAAATCTGGAAAAAAAGGTGGAGACCGCCTTCTCCAAGATTACTTGCTTTCTCTAAGAGTTGCATCCCTGCAACATCATCCTTCACTATAAAATATAAGGCAGAAAGACTATATACAATATCCTGAGAAGTAAAATTATGTTGATAGGCATCCCTGAGATAAGCAAGAGCCTCCTGGTATTTTGCGCTTTTAATTAATAATTTAGTTAGCCTGACCCATGCCTCCCGGTCTTCTTTTTCGAGAATTGTCACATGTCTATAGCACTGAATGGCTTCGGGAATATTTTCCGATTTCTCGTATATTTCTCCCAGGGTAAACCAATATTCGGAATTTTCTCTGTCGAATTCGATTGCTTTCAAGACATACTGGGCCGCGTCAGTGTTCTTTTCAAGATACATGTTTGTTATTCCTAAGCCAAACCAACCATCAGCATAGGTATTATCTATTTCAATTATCTTGTGGTAAATTGATAAAGCCTGGATATAGTCCCCGATTTCCTCGTAACATTCTCCGAGATAAGTCCATCCCTGAAGATTATCAGGTTCAATTTCCAGGAAATCATTATATACTTTAATTGCTCCGGTGTAATCTTTATCTGTGGCAAATAAATTAGCTTTATTGAAATAGGCCGAGGCGTATACAGGATTAACCGCGATGGCAAAATCATAAGCCTCTATAGCTTCCTTTTTTTTGTTTAATTTCGAGTAAACCACTCCGATATTGTACCACGCATTCTCAGAAAAAGGATCGATATCGAGGTATTTGTTATAAAACTCAAGACTTAATTTATAATTATGAATACGTTCGTAATAATAACCGAGGTCATATAGCACTGTAATATTATCCTTCTCCAGATCATATGCCATGACGAGGTATTTTATTGCAGTACGGTAATGCTTTGAATTTTCAAAGGCGATCGAAATATTGATTAATGTTTCAACTAAATCATCTTCCGTTTTTTCAATTGCGTTATCGAAATGTATTTCAGCTTCTTTATGCTTGCCGAGTTGGGCTAATGCAGTTCCTTCCAGTAAATATAATTCAGCCTGTCCCTCTTCATATTCTCCAATCTGATGTATTGTTTCTAAGGCCTGAACAGGCTTTCCCGATTCAAGGTGTACATGTACAAGTTTAATAATTAGTTCATTTGAATTTGGATGTTGACGCAAAGCAATTGTAACGGCTTCGTATGCATGTTTGAAATCAGGGGCATCAAGATAATAATCGATGATTTCCTCAAATTCATCAACATCGAAAAAAGAAGAGACATTTCTCAGCATCATTTGCTCGAATTTCTTCAACACCTGCTGGAATTCATTCCCATCATGCATTTTTTCCGGTTCCATATCCATTTAGCAAATTTCTTTGAGCTCAAAAATAGATAATATTTCATTCAGTTCGATAAGGTTTTATCAAATTCATCCAGGGGTGGACAATTTATCATCTGATACTGACATAACATTTTGCCTCTTAGACTTATTGAACCTGTTGATTGCTGAATTTTTAAAATCGGAAACCTGATTCAGGAAATCTGATTTACCTGTTGATAAATTCTCAATTACCTGCCAGTGTGAATTTAATTTACGCAACATTTCCTCACCAGTCCTGATCGATTTCTGATTGTAACCTGAACCTTCAAGCTCCATACATAAAGAAATAATATGATAATAAACATCATTAAAGTAAACCAGCTCTTTTGCAAGTGGCTTACCATATAAATTCAGGAGTACTTTCCAGGCAGAAAAAAATGGGTCATAATCTACACCATTCCAAAGATAGTCTGCGGCAGTTCCAAGTCGAACAAGGCTAAAGTCATTAACCGAATCAATATTCAAAAAGCACTCGTAATTAACCCCTTCTCTTACGTTATTTGTTATAGAAACGTGATAAGGTTCGAAAAGGCTGCCTGTAGCCATAATTCCAGGGTATAGTGAATGATAGGATGAAGGGACAGATTCTTCAGCTCTTAATGTAAGAGTATTGTCAAACAGGATTACATCAACCGGGTTATTAGATTTATATGACTGATAGTCTGCATCATCCAAATAAAATGAGGAATAAACAGGACCGGACCACAAGAATTTATCAAAAATGTCACTCTCCTTTTCCAATAGATCATAATAGGCGCTGACAGATTCATGCAAGGTATTCTTAACCCGATTGTCAGAAATTAAAGGGAGAAGATAATTAACCCTGTTAACTGATCCGATATTTTTAAACAAAGGCTTCCAAAATGCTTCTCTCAAAGACAGGTATTTTTTAAATTCCTCTTTTCTTCCAAACTTCATGGTATTAGCGAGCGGACCGTTATTCAATGCAGACCAAAGTAGTTTATCCGAAAACATTAAAAAATCAGGTTGCTCTGATTTTAATTTATCAAGAAGCCGGAGAAGGAGTTCTCCTTGATTTACAGCAGATTTAATGATCAAGGCCGAATCCGATTCCCATTTTAAGCCATTTACTTTTTTGAGCTCCGAATAACTTAGGCCATTGAAGGAATAGCCAAGTTTAAGAAATGGTAATCCTTTCTGTAAATCAATAAGGTGAGGATAAATGAATTTCGATTCTGAAATAAAATCTTCATGATCCAATTCTTCTCCCTGCGGTTCAATTAAAAAACTATTTAAGCCGGTTAATGTAAGAAAATCAATGCCTGATTTCAGAAGATCAGGTTTATCCTTACCGACCGGCCATAATACTGCCCTACGTTTAAAATCGGGAAAATCGATAATATCATAATGGTTATAAAAATTATTTTCCACATCACATAACTGGATTATGATATTAAGTGAGCGGAAGAGTCCTTGTAAATCTGAATAATCGATAAAAATCACATTATCAAGAGCATCAATTCGCTGAAGGCAGCAGGATTGCTCCATCATGAGCTCTTCTTCTCTATTTATCTGATCTGCATATTGATCCGAAAGCATGGTATTTCCGAAATTAAATATCAATCTCCCGGATTGAATATCATTTGAAGTAATACGATAGATAACAGGGCTTTCTAATCTATTATACAATCCTTTATCTCTTAATTTTTCAATTAACATGCTAATTATTTCTTTCTCTCTGGTGTCAGCATGTAATGGCAAAAGGATTAAAGGCTTTAATCCATCTCTCTGATCATCGGGAGCAATCAGGGGAATTGTTTTGTGAGAAACCGCACGATGAGGTTCGGGAAGGATTAGACGTGACGGGGCAATTGTAGAATCCATCAGAGCTTCGGTTTTTTCAAGAAATGTAAAGTTTTTGTTACTGTAACGGAAGTCAAGCCTGTCTACCCATAGTGTTCCTGTACCTTTAAGTCCAACGAAAATTTTAATATATCTGGCCTCATCAGGAATGTAGCCGTCGGTAAAAGGAAAATTTCCAGCTCTGGCAATTAGGCGGGCCCAACCGAAATCTTCAATAAAACTAAAATTGGACAAAGGAACAGCCTTAAAACAATTGTCGATTATATTGTCATAAACAGGGTGGTATAAATGGCTTTTTATTATCACCTTATTCCTATCGTAGAAAAACAAACGGATGTTTACGGCATCAAATACATGGTCAATCAGTCGTTCAAGATTGGTTTCTATATTTTTCAACCTTAAATCCATCGATAATTCATAATTTCCGGGAATAACTCTGATATACTCACTAATAATCCCTTCTCCCTG
>CAJDXG010000211.1_pt1 | contig 12426 bp, 11 predicted proteins | sample 7391801 | NCBI WGS metagenome assembly CAJDXG01 (sample SAMEA7055713, study PRJEB34461) | soil metagenome | biome: terrestrial ecosystem; feature: Peninsula; material: soil | place: Antarctica | collected 2016 | reverse complement strand
ATGGGATGGTGCATTGATTGCCATCGGACAAAAGAAGTGAATTTCTACGGTAATGAGTTTTACAAGCAGTATGAAAAGATCAGGAAGGAAACAGGTGGTACATCACCTGACGGATTAACGGTAGAAAGAATGGGTGGGATAGAATGTATGAAGTGTCATTATTAATAAATAAGCTGCCTTAATTATATAAGTATGGAAAAATACTGGCAAAGTCTGGAAGAGTTTAATGATGTTCCTGATAAAGAAGCGGAAAAATTTGAAAAAAAACATAAAAATTCTGTTGCGAAAAACCTGTCCAAAAAGCTATTCCATATGTTATCAAGCCGGAATCAATTACACCCGGGATGTCAAGCTATTATGCAACAAGTTTATACGATGGTAAGGATTTTGGTCATATTCTGGTTAAAACCCGGGATGGCCGGCCAATAAAGATTGAAGGAAACGAGCTTTCTTCCTACAATCATTCAGGTACTACTGCCAGGATTCAGGCATCTGTCCTCAGCCTTTATGATGATGCCCGCATTAAAAAACCAATGCATAATGGAAAGCCTTCCTCCTGGGAGGAAGTAGACAAGAATATACTGGAAAAGCTTTCTGAAGTTCAGTCATCAGGCAAGAAGATTGTATTGCTTTCATCAAGTATTATTTCTCCTTCTACTCTGCATCTCCTGGAGGAATTTGTAAAGGTGTATTCCAATTTCAGTCATGTAACATATGATGCAGTTTCTTATTCAGGAATCCTTACAGCAGCGCAAAAAATGTATGGCAAGCCGGTAATTCCGGATTACCGCTTTGACAAGGCCGATGTAGTCGTTAGTTTCGGAGCCGATTTCCTTGGCTCATGGCTCGCCCCTGTTCATTTTATCCCTTCCTACGTTTCCCGCCGAAAACTAAACGAAGGACAGAAGGATATGCTCTATCATATTCAGTTTGAATCTGCTTTAAGCCTTACAGGCTCCAACGCGGATGAACGTATTCAGATCCGACCTTCAGACGAAAAGAGGATTTTAACTTATTTGTATAATTATATCGCCTCAAAAAAAGGAAGTCTGCTTATCGATGCAGCGAAAACCGATAAGGATTTTTCTTCAATCGCTGAGAAATTGCTAATTTCAGGATCTAAGGCTATGGTTATATCAGGTAGCAACGATCCTGAATGTCAAATTCTTGTGAACGGTTTAAATAAACTTCTTGGTAATTATGGGGTATGTCTTGAATTTGCAGAATCCCTGAATCTTGCCAAAGGGTTGGATAATGATATGGAAAGCCTGCTAAATGATATGGAAGCAGGAAAAGTCGGGGCACTATTAATGCACAATGTTAATCCCGCCTATGATTATCCTGATAAAGTGCGTTTCGATAAAGCCATAGCCGGGATAGACCTTAGCATATCTTTCGCCGGATCCTCCAATGAAACTGCAAAGGCTGCCGAATATATTTGTCCTGTACCTCATTTTCTCGAATCCTGGGATGATGCGGAAGTAATACGCGGAAAGCTTAGTATTACCCAACCCTGCATTCATCCGATTTTTGATACCAGGGCTTTTCAGGATAGCCTGCTGATATGGGCTGGGAAAACTACAAGCTATCTGGATTTTATAAAACAATACTGGGAAGAAAATTATTATTCCGGAGGTGGAGGATTTACCGATTGGTGGAATAACTGTCTCCAAAAGGGGATTTATGAACATACTCCAAAAGAGTTTCTATCTCTGGAATATAATGAAGGTGTACTTGATGGGCTTTCAGGAATGATCTTTAGTGAAGAAACGCACTTGAGTTGGTTCTGCTTGATAGTGTGCAGATTGGAGATGGAAAAAATGCCAATAATCCCTGGTTGCAAGAATTACCTGATCCGATTTCAAAAGTTAGCTGGGAAAATGTTCTATATATTTCACCTTATGATGCCGGAGTTTTGGAACTGATTAACGGAGATGTCGTTTCTGTTCAGGATAAATTTGAAGTACCGGTTTTCATACAGGTTGGACAGGCCACGGGTACTTGTGCCATTGCACTCGGATACGGGAGGAACTCAACCGGGAAGGTTGCCGATGGAGTTGGTGTAAATGCATATCCGTTAGTAAGGTTTGTAAAAGGAAACCGGATTTATTCCAATAAGGATATTAAGCTTGTCCGAACAGGTAAAAATATTAAGCTTGCCCTTACCCAGACCCATAACTCTATGGAAGGCAGACCAATAATAAGGACGGCAAATCTGGAATCTTATCTTGAAGCCAATGTTGCGGGCAAGAAGCTCCATGAAGTAGATGATAATCATGATAAAACCCTTTATGCGGAAGTTGAATTTGCCGGATTTCACTGGGGACTCGCGGTTGATTTAAATGCTTGTGTAGGTTGTAATGCCTGTGTTATTTCCTGTCAGGCCGAGAATAATATTCCGGTTGTGGGTAAGGATGAAGTCTTTAAACGCAGGATAATGCATTGGATAAAAATCGACAGATATTATTCAGGAAAACCTGAGGATCCGAAAGTGCTTTTTCAGCCCATAATGTGTCAGCATTGTGATAATGCACCCTGTGAAAATGTTTGTCCGGTATCAGCTACTAATCATAGTAGTGAGGGACTAAACCAGATGTCGTATAACCGTTGCATTGGGACCAAATATTGCATGAATAACTGCCCATACAGGGCCAGAAGATTTAACTGGTTCCAATACGCAGGGAATAAGGAGTTTGATTTTAACATAAATTCTGATCTTGGCAGGATGGTACTGAACCCGGATGTTACTGTAAGAGAAAGGGGAGTGGTTGAAAAATGCTCCTTCTGCGTGCAAAGAATCCAGGAAAAGAAACTAAAGGCAAAACTGGAGAACAGGATACTTGAAGATGGTGAAATACAAACTGCATGTGCCCAGGCATGTCCTGCTGGTGCTATCATTTTTGGTGATCTTAGCGATCCTGATTCCAGGGTATCTAAATTAAAAGCTGATGTACGTAATTATCATTTGCTTGAAGAATTGCATACACTCCCTTCGGTCGGATATTTGACGAAAGTATACAATTCAAATAATGCATATAAGAATGAAAATAAAATAAAATCTGTTGATAAAAAACAGGAAGCGGATACAGTTTTTAAGGATGAAGAAAAGTCTTAATTAAAAAAATCACGCATGTATAACCGAGATATCAGAGGCCCCTTAATTGAAGGAAAAACCAGCTACAGACAGATTTCTGCAGATATTATTGCTCCTTTGGAAACCCGTCCGGGATTATGGTGGTTCGCAGCGATGGCCATATCCAGCTTTGCTGCCCTGTGGGGTTTTTATTGTATATATATTACCGTGACCAAAGGAATTGGAACCTGGGGGGTGAATAATACCATCGGATGGGGGTGGGCGATCATAAATTTTGTGTGGTGGATTGGTATCGGGCATGCCGGAACGGCCTTTTCAATTTTCCTGCTTATCCTTCGACAAAGATGGCGAACTTCTATAAACAGGGCTGCGGAAGCGATGACTGTAATTGCCGTAGCATGTGCTGCTCTTTTCCCCGCTCTACACATGGGAAGGATTTGGCTGGCCTTTTACATTATCCCTTATCCCAATACCCGGGGTCCTCTATGGGTAAATTATAACTCCCCCTTATTTTGGGACTTTATCGCAATTTCAGCTTACTTATTGATTTCATTTTCATTCTGGTATATGGGAATGTTGCCTGATTTCGCTACGATTCGGGATAAAGCAAAATCAAAAGTAAAACGTGCCGTGTATGGTTTCTTTTCTATGGGATGGACAGGGGCTTCAAAACAATGGATCAGGTTTGAAGGGCTTAGCTTCATTCTCGGAGGTATTGCTGCTGTCCTGGTAGTTTCTGTGCACTCCATTGTAGCAACGGATTTTGCTATATCCGTTGAGCCTGGATGGCATACAACGATTTTCCCACCCTATTTTGTGGTAGGTGCAATCTTTTCGGGCTTTGCAATGGTGCTTACCCTTATGATCATTATGCGCAAATTATTTAATCTACAGGCATATGTTACAGATAACCATCTTGATGCCATAGCCCGTATTTTGGTCTTTATTTCCCTTATCATGGGCTCATCATATATGGCGGAAATTTTCGTGGCCTGGTATTCCGGAAACCAATATGAGATTTTTACTTTCTTTTATAACAGGATAACCGGAGAATTTACTGTTCAGTTCTGGATAATGTTCATCAGCAATGCCCTTATACCGCAATTATTCTGGTTTAAACGGTTTAGACGAAATGTAGTTGTGCTTTTTATAATCTCCATAATAATTAATATTGGAATGTGGTTTGAACGCTTTAATATTGTTATCACTTCCCTGTCTATGGATTATTTACCTTCAAACTGGGCGTCCTATTCACCAACAATTACCGAGATAGGGGTATTTGTGGGTACCCTGGGGATCTTTGCAGCAGGTATACTTCTATTCTTCAGATATATCCCGATGATTGCCATCAGTGAGGTAAAAAGCGTACTTAAAATTGGGACGAGAAAAGAAGATTAGGTTTAATTTACAAGCTATGAATACAAAGTATAAAATAGGGGTTTTCGATGATGAGGAAAGGCTCATCTCCTCGATAAAAACATTACAGGCTCAAGGATGTGAAATACATGAGGTTTATATGCCTTACCCTGTCTTTGAGGTTCTTCACTTGTTGAAGAGAAAGACAAGACTTCCGGTGGCCGCTTATTTTTATGGTTTAGTAGGAGCTCTGGGCGTACTTGCTTTTCTTTATTATACTTCCGTTATCTCCTGGCCAATTGTTTACGGGGGTAAACCTCTCAATTCCTTTCCCTCGTTCATAATAATTACCATAGTGCTTATGATTTTTATTGTTACTATAGCTAGCCTGGCTTCGTTTTCTATTGTGTCTAAGCTTTATCCGGGCCGTAAAAACGTTATTTTTCATGAAGGCGCCACCGATGATATGTTCCTCATTGTTTTAGACAGAGATGCAATTGGGGAAGAGAAATATTTCGATGCCGGAGATATATTTATTAAAGAAGGTGCAATAGAAGTGACAGAAAAAGAACCCGAACCCTTAACGAATTGACCCATGGGTAAAATTAAAATAAAATATATAATACTAATGGCCGGAGTTCTCATGAGCACAGGATGTGATCGTGATAGAAACGAAACCGGATGGGATTATTTTCCGGATATGTTCTATTCCTATGCTTATGAATCGTGGACGCCAAATCCAAATTTTGAAGATGGCAAAACCATGAGAATTCCTGCAGAAGGATCTATTTCAAGAGACATCATCCCTTTTCAATATACTCTTGATTCAGGTGAAAAGGAAAGGGCAGGAGCTGAGCTTGTAAATCCCATTCCACTTGGTCATGAAACCTTGGTTAGAGGTGAAAAGATGTTTCAGGTTTTTTGTATGGATTGTCATGGCAGTAAAGGAGGAGGGGATGGGTTTTTGTATACCAGCGGATTGTATGTTGCGAAACCCAGATCACTCGTTGATGATATTGCACGTTCACTCAAAGACGGAGAAATATTCTATTCAATTACCCTGGGATTTGGTTCAATGGGCGAGCATGGATCTTTAATAAGACAGGAAGACCGGTGGAAAATTGTTCATTATATCAGAGAGGACTTACAGAAGAATCCTTCTCAGGACAGCATAGCTATTGATAATTTAAATGTTGCATATCCGGATAGTTCGGGGAATTCCAAACCTTAATAAATTATTTTTGAAAATAAACGCAGCTTCTGACTTGAACACTATTCAAAATAATAACAGTATGAATGAAGAATATAAAGTTTCGCTGACATTTCGTATTCTGGCGTCTATCATCGCCGCCACCGGATTGATTATCCTTGGGATAGGTCTTTTCAATGATCCGGACAGAGCATGGGCGAACTACCTCCTGAATAATTATTATTTTCTTTCCCTTTCTCTGGGAGCGGCATTCTTTCTGGCGATCCAGTATATTACCCAATCAGGATGGGCTTCCGGATTTAACAGAATATCAGAATCCATGATGGCATATATCCCTTTTGCGGCTATATTTTTTCTTTTATTGTTTTTTGGGATGCATAACCTATACCACTGGAGTCATGAGAGCGTAATAGAAGGGGATGCTCTCTTGCAACATAAATCTCCTTACCTAAATCTCCCATTTTTTTACATTCGCACGATTATTTATTTTGGACTATGGATTAGTCTGACCATGGCATTGAGGAAATTTTCCCTGAAGGAGGATGTCGCAGGCGGTTTGGAAAATTTTAATAAAAGTCATAAATACTCTAAAATTCTACTCTTTATTTTCGCGATAACATTACTATTCTCCAGCATAGATTGGATCATGTCCCTGTCCCCCCATTGGTATTCTACTATATTCGCACTTAAAAGTATTGTTTCCGCATTTTTACATGGGGTTAGCATCATGGTGCTGGTAGTATTATTGTTGCACCGAAAGGGATACTTCACTTTTATGAATAAGTTTCATCTGTGGTTTGTACAATTCATGTTGATCTGGTATGCCAATATCCCTGAAGAAACTGTTTATTATTACTACCGGTGGCAGGAAGGATGGAGAATATTGTTTTTTGCGGAAATCATTTTAAACTGGGGTTTACCATTTATGATATTGCTGCCTGTTGCTGCAAGCAGAAGTAAAATAGCAATCTGGATAGTGATCGTCATTTTGATTGTGGGGCAATATGTTGAGCAATACCTTCAAATTATGCCTCAAATTACAGGCGAGATACAATTTGGGCTGCTCGAAATAGGCAGTTTTGTTGGGTATGCAGGACTTTTTGCTCTTATTGTTTCTATTAGTCTTGGGAAAGCAAGAATCGTCCCGGTCAACCATCCGTACCTGGGAGAAAGTCTGGAACATCATTTTTAAAAATCTGATACGATTCTCTGAATATGATTTTCCGGATCGTAAGGTTAAGTGATTAAGAATAGAGTATTTGTGAAAAACCGTTTTTTATATTATTTCCGCTTTTGGTCTTTGGACATTGTTCTTGGTGTTGTTGCCGGTTCATTGTTCGCAGCATCTGTTTTCAATATTACATTACTTCCTTCTTATATTATAATTATTGCTCTATCGACATGGATTATTTATTTTGCAGACCATATCATAGATGGAATTAAGGCAGGTCCGGAAGCCAAAGATCCAGAGAGAAGAGCATTTTATAAATATAAGATTCCGTTTATAGTCATTGCGTTTATTCTTGCCGTATTTGATTTCAGGTATATACTCTATGTCTTGTCGCCGGATATCATACAGTTTGGTATTGTATTATTGATGGCCGTTGGTGTTTATTTTATGTTGCAACTTTTTTATGGTAAGACGTACAAATTGTTCTTTATTAAGGAATTGTGGGTAGCCATTATTTACACTCTGGCAATATGGGGTGGTCCTGTAATCTATTATGGGCACGATATCAGGACTGCTGAAGTTTTAATAATATGTGTCTATGGCCTGCTGGTTCTTTCCAATGTTCTGATATTTAGTTATTTTGAGGTTGGAGATGACCGGGATATGGATAAAAAGACGTTTGCAACGGATTTTGGGATTAAGCTTACCCGAGCAATTATTTACATAGTTAATTCCCTGGCATTCATATTAATTATTGTTGTGTTCTTCTTTTATGGACGGCTAACTTTACTTCCATTTCTGATCCTTTTATTAATGAATATCGGTTTGATGGTCGTTGCTTTATTCCCACGTTATTTTAATATTGGCAGAAGGTATGGGATTGTTACTGATGGTCTTTTTCTGCTTCCTTTTGTGGTGTTGATTATGTAGGGTAATTATAGGATGCCCTTAATGTCTCTACCTGGTAATTCTTTTCACCATATATCCAAAAAGCGTTGTAGTAAAAAATGAAAATGAACCATATACAACTGCAACAATTGCCATAGCATTATTATTCAAAAGAGTTGCAGCAACGAATATTGCCAGTGCGGAATTTTGAAGCCCAACCTCCACTGTGATAGTGAACTGGTTTTTCTTATTAAGTTTTGAGAATCGGGCAATAAGCCACCCGGCTAACATAGACAAGATGTTTAACAGGATTGCTATGGGAAAAAGGAAAAGGAAATCCCTCATATTTGTAGTTTCATTGCCCTTATCAACAAATAAAACTCCCAGATATACCAACATAAGAAGAATTGGCAGTGCGTATTGCAATGGCTTCTGAAGGTTATCAGCAATGCCTTTTAGATATCTTCTCATAAATACACCTGTCACTGCAGGTAGGATAGTGATTAGAAAAATATTCAGGATGGTATTTAATACGGGTAAAGTTATGTCAGTATGATTACCTATAAAGAAATCGAGCGATAACCCAACTATAAGTGGAATTGTAATGAGGGTTATGAGATTATTTATGACCGTCATGGAGATGGACAAAGCGACGTTTCCTGCGAGTATATAAGTAACTAGGTTTGACGCGGCCCCGCCGGGACAGGCTGCGATAATCATCAATCCCACTTTATATACCGGGTCTATATTGGCTAATGAGCTGATCGCAAAGGCTATAACTGGAAGTAGAAGTAATTGGCTGGACAATCCGATAAGCATTGCTTTTGGATAACGGAAAATTCTTCTAAAATCGCTAAAGGTTATGGAAAGCCCCATTCCCATAGTTATAATGGCGAGTGTGATGGGAAGAAAGATTTGAGAAAACAGGTTTTCCATTATGGATAGGGAATAAAGGAAGCGAAATTAACCAATAATTGGGGATTTTAGCCCTATTTTGAAAAATCTTAGTTTTATTATTGGACTCACTCTGTGCTTGCTGATTTATTTTAATCTTTAGCCAAGTTCATTATATATCCTGGTTAAGTGCTATATTTTTTCATTCCTGATTCGGTACGGAGCCCGGATTAGGTTGTTCAGATTAATCCTACGTTTAAAAGAATCCTGACATCATAGAATCAGACATTCCTACAGAAATATGGTCTGTTCTTCAGAATAAAGAAAATTAATACTGAGCGATATGAAGTGTTTATCAGAAACAATACATCATTAAACCTATAATTTAACAAATAGTTGATTGCTGTTTTAAATGTACATGATGCTATTCCGGTTGTAGTAGATTCAGGAACATTTAATGATCTGACCAAACTAGCATCACATCATACTGGCAGGCGTTATATGCGTGTTGCTACGGCGGCTTCAATGGATGGTTATACTTCTTCTGGTGCATTAATAATAGCCGATGGAGCCAAGCAAACATTTAATTGTCCATCGTCCCAGGCCTGTCTGGCCGACGTAGATATCATCGGTAAAGCTCCTGCTTATCTTACCAGATTTATCACTTTGCCTGAGAATGCAAATACTGCCCATCATATCACTAAAATGTAATGGATATATTTACTTAGTTTTGCAGGATAAATATAAGTAAAATGAAAAATATAACCCATCTTTGACTCTTTGACAATTATTTTTTATTCACAACCATGTTCATACTAAAGGGGCGATTTAACTTTAAATTAATCACAAACACAATGAAATTAAAAATTATCTTATTAATAGGTGCTTCGCTAATCCTAAACGCTTGCAAGCAAAGTTTACCGGTAAATTATCAAATAATTCCTTTTCCGAATTCAATTACCTACTCTTCCGGATCATTTCATTTTAATAAGAATGTGAAAGTGTTTTTTACAGACGAAATTGAGAATGAAGCGAAATTATTAGCCGAATATTTTATTTCAGATTTTGGAGTAGAATTAGAAACAGTTGATGAGAAGAAATCTGCTGATATTATATTAGATCTAAATAACCAATATGTCTCTGAAAAAAACGATGGGTACAATCTCGAAGTAAAGAAAAATAATATTTTACTTACTTCAAATTCTCCTTCCGGAATACTAAATGGCATACAGTCATTGCGTCAGATTATTCGGCCTGATGGTGAGAGATTTATCGTACAGCAAGGAGTTATAAGTGATTACCCAACTTTCGCATGGCGCGCATTTATGCTTGATGAAGGCAGGTATTTTAAAGGAAAGGAAGTTGTTAAAAACCTTCTGGATGAAATGTCTTTGCTGAAAATGAATGTTTTCCATTGGCATTTAACGGAAGATCAAGGTTGGCGTATTGAGATTAAGAAGTATCCAAAATTAACGGAAGTAGGTTCTTATCGTGATTCTACAGAGATTGGTTTTCATAGTGATGTATATGATAGGAACCCACACAGTGGGTTCTATACACAAGAAGAGATAAAGGAGATAGTTAATTACGCTAAAAAACTCCATATTATGGTAGTTCCGGAAATCGAAATGCCGGGGCATTCAACTGCTGCGATTGCAGCTTACCCATGGCTTGGAGTAACTGGAAAACAAGTTAAAGTTACAACTAACTTTGGAGTTCAAAATGATATTTACAACGTTGCAGATCCGCGGGTCTTAGAGTTTTTTAATAATGTGTTCGATGAAGTTATTGCACTCTTTCCCTCTCCTGTAGTTCATATTGGTGGGGATGAAATTCGATATAATCAGTGGAACAATTCGGCTGAAGTGAAATCATACATGAAAAAGAACAATCTGAAAACGCCCGCTGAGTTACAAGTTTTTTTCACCAACAATATTTCCAATATTTTAAAAAACAAAAATAAAAGAATGATGGGGTGGAATGATATTACAGGCGCAAAGCTGCATGATTATCAGTCGGATGAAGACACCCGGGAAAGTGATCAAAAGTTGGCTGATGGGACCATTGTACATTTCTGGAAAGGAGACTCTGCATTGATGCTTAACGTTATAAAAAGCGGGTATGATATTGTAAATTCGTTTCATGAATACACATATTTAGATTATAGTTATGAATCTATTCCTTTAGCAAAAGCTTATTCATTTAATCCTATTCCTAAAGGATTATCGGTCGAACTAGAAGATAAAGTGCTCGGCATGGGTTGTCAGATGTGGGGCGAATTAATTCCCACCATCGAAAGTATGCAAGAAAAAACTTTTCCACGCATAGCGGCTTACGCTGAATGTGCCTGGACTTCACCTGAAAATAAGAATTACGATGTGTTTTTGGAATCCCTCTCTAATTTCTTAAGGAGATGGGAGAAAAAAGGAATCGTTTATGGAGACGTAGGCCAGAATTAAGATTGATATACTAAGCTTGCCAAAGTCACTGCGACCCATGAAAAACTGAGCCTGCTGATCTGAATCCTGGAAAAAACATCGCTAAGTACCGGCAATCCGGCTTTTTTATATTCCTTACCATATTTCAGGATTAGCAGCCAAAAGTGAGGTACCTGCCCAATGAAGAAGATAAAAGCAAGGAGTATGGACGTCTTATCCAATAAATGACCTCCTGCTGCTGTCCAGCCAATGACCGGGGGGATGGCTCCTGTTAAAGAACCCGGCACTACGGCAAATGCAGTGACCCGTTTGAGGTAAGTATATACCCCGTTGTACCACAGGATTGAAAACAATCCTAACAACATTGCTGTTAATGAGCCGTAAGCCCAAAGCAGAAATGATCCGCAAATTAATGTAACTGTCAGGATAGACCAGGCAAAAGATAATGACATTTTGCCAGAAGGAATAGGCCGGTTACGGGTCCTTTCCATCGAATAATCGATTTCCTTTTCCTGTATCTGATTAAGAGCTGAGGCAGTTGCTCCTAAAAGAAAAACACCAAGTGTAGATAAAAAAAGCCCGGGCCCTGGATATGGGGCAAACATGAAGTAAGCAGTAAATGAAGTAAAGCTTACAGGGATTAAGACCGGAAGCTTGAAAAGTACAACAATATTCCTTAATGTTTCTATTAAGCTTTTAGTCTTTGAGAGTTTTGATGTATTCGATAATCTTACCAATATCTTCTTCACTTATAACCCCTTCGTAGCTTTGCATCATGCCTTTTGGATATCCTTTTACTATTTGGGAGTTAGGTTGATAAATTGAACTTTTAATATAATTTTCATCTACGCTAACCGTTTTTTCGGCTCCGTTTTCAATCACGACTTGTTCTTTTTCCCAAATTCCAAGATAAGAAGGACCTACAAGTTTTGATCCGTCAGATGAATGGCAGGCGTTGCATCCCTGGTTTTGCAATATGGAAAAACCTTCTGCCCCGGGAAGGTCTTCGTTATTCAACCCGGTAATCACCGCAGCAGTAGTGTCTGAATACCATTTTTCAAAATCCTCGACAGACAGGACTTCTACGCTGGACTCCATGTATGAATGCCTCAATCCGCAATATTCAGCACAAAAAATATGATATTTGCCAATTACGTTGGGACTGAACCACATTTTAGTTTCAATGCCGGGAACCATATCTTCTTTCAGTCTAAATGCAGGAATATACAAACTGTGAATTACATCGACACTTACCAGATCTATTACCACAGGCTCGTTAACAGGTATTACCAGTTTATCTGATGTTTTACCGTTTTCATATTGAAATGAAAAATTCCACATCCTCGCTATACTTGTAACCCTTCTGGCACCTTCC
>CAJDXG010000020.1_pt1 | contig 12431 bp, 9 predicted proteins | sample 7391801 | NCBI WGS metagenome assembly CAJDXG01 (sample SAMEA7055713, study PRJEB34461) | soil metagenome | biome: terrestrial ecosystem; feature: Peninsula; material: soil | place: Antarctica | collected 2016 | reverse complement strand
TATACTTATACCTTTCTTCTATTGAGGGAGATCGAAAAGCTCTTGACACGTTCATAGTCAGGTCAAGTTGAGTGGTAAGCTTATATATCATCCCAATGTTCGCACTCCAGCTGTAATTATTAACATCGGCCGCTTCAAAGGTAATCCTCTGGTTTGGTGGATTATCATTCCGTTTTCCATTCATAATTATATATAAAGGATCCACCGAAAGTTCATTTTCAACATGAATAAAATCGAACCTTCCGCCGAGCTGAATGGAAAGTTTATTTTGAAACGCCTTGTAATCATCCGTAAAATAAATACCGGCACTGGTATAACTGGAATGTGGAATAGGCACTTCTCCACGAACGATATGGTTAGTGCCAATAGTGGTTCCCAAGGAATCTAAAATGGGCTGAAGGATATTCTTTTCCCTTTCCGTATCAAGTTGTCTCTGCCAAACATCAATTCCTGCAATCATGGAATGTCTTCCAGGTAGATTAAGTGAAGTTTGTATCTGGAGACCATTTGTTGTATGATAACCTGATGGAGTTACAGTAGTGGCCGGATTCGGCTTCATGATTACATCCCTGGAGATATACTGATAAAAATATTTAAATTCGATATCCTTAAGTATTTCTCCATTATTCCTGATAGCATAAGATGCAGAAAACATATCTCTGTATATCTCCGAATACTTTGCTATTGCAGGAACCGGAAAAGCCTCTCCTCCGGGAAGGCCTACATCTTTTGCATAAAACCTCTGGTAAGCCAATTTGATTTCATGATTAATGAAAGGTCGGATTCCCGCTTTAAAAGAAATATTATTATCCCTGAATTGACTATTTTCCAATTCTCCTTTTGGGGTCATTGTATTTTGAGCATCCCGATAAGTCCCTGAAGCTTTTAAATACCATTTCTTATCAGAAAAAAGAAGATTAGCATTTTCAGAGTGCATCAAATTCACCGATTGATAAGCTGCGGAAAGACCACCTCCCACGCTAAAGCCATCGGAATAATGCCCGGGTTTTGTAACAATATTTACCACTCCGCCCATAGCTCCGGTACCATATAAAGATGAAGCTGCACCTTTGATCACTTCAATCCTGTCGATATCATTAACATCAATCATGGACATTCCTGCCGCCAGATCAGTGGCAGTTTCGACTCTATTCCCATCAATAAGAGTCACAATCCGCTGTTCTGAAAGCCCGCGAATATTAAAACTGGTTGCCCAAATACCATCCCGGGAAAGGGCTACACCTGGTTCATTTCTTAGCATATCAGCGGGAGTAAACCCTCCAATTTTGTCCATTTCCTGGGATGTTACGATAGCCATTGGAATAGAAACATTCATCAGCATGCTTTCTTTTCTGACTGCATTCACAGTTACCTCCCCTACCGGAACTGCAGCAGGAAATAATTCAACATTTATCTTAATTGGTTCCCGGGAAAATATAATTGCAGTTTGATAAATATTGAATCCAATATAAGATACCTGGATATTCAGAATCTCGCCATAATACCCACTAAAAATGAAATCACCATTCCTTCCGGTTATTGTATGGTCTGCCATTGTCTGTCCATCTTCATGATAAAGTACAACATGTGCACCTGACAGTACTTCCCCTGTATTGGCATTGCTCACCTTTCCCGTTATTTGAGAAAAAGCAGCAGGGATTAAAAGGTTAAAGATTAGAATAAATGTAAAATTTCTCATGTTTCAGCTATTTTTTATTAATACCGATTTCAGTTTAATTCCCGACAAACGTCCAAGCTGGCCGGTTAAAGAGCCTATCTGATCGGTGGAGCCTTCAAGTACAAGAGAAATGATGCTCAATTTTTTATCGCGGACAGGAATTCCCTGTCTGCCGATAATTATTTCAGCATGGTTGGAAAGGATAGTATTAAGACGATTGATTTCGGAGGGATCCATTACAAGGATGAGCACACTCCCAATTCTCTTTTCCATTAGTACATCTTTTGGATCAGACAGTTTATATTTTTTCTTTGAAGCAGAATTTACTACCTCTCAGAATTTTTTTATTTTGGACAAAGATAATAAATTTATTGTTATTGAAATAACAATTGAGGATATTTTTATAAAATTATTTGAGCTTTATGTCTATTTATTTAATAAGACATTCACTTGCAAGGGAAACAAAGTGCTTTTTGAAAGCATCACTTCTGCCCGTGTTGCTTGTTACATCCTCTTTATCTCCACACTCCCTTATCCCAACAAAAGTTTCATCAACTTCAACCTCTCCGAAGTATATCACAGCCCACCACGTGAAATGAAACCAACGTAAAATTAGTAATCCCGAATTTAACTGAAATCTGATGCCCGTAATTACTGTATTCTATTAATTGATTTTTACAATAACAGATCCATTGAGACCGAGATCCGTTCTCCGAACCCAAATGTTACCCAAATTCTTATCAAAAAAGTAGCCATTCTCCAAGCTACTCTGAAAATCATCTTGTGATGAAAATTTGACAAGTTTGAATTCAGAATTTTCAGTTTCAACGTTCTCAATCTCAACCTTATCGTTTAGATGAAGTCTTAAAATGTAATCCTTATTGGTTTCCGACCAGGAAACAACAATCTTGTCACGACCCGTTCTTTCACAGGAAATTCTTACACTGTCTTCTCTATCACTAAGAATGAATTCACTAATGCCAGAAAGTTTTGGCCAAATCGCGAGAGTTATGAACGATTTAGAACCAGAAAACCCGAAGCCGGTAGCATCATTGGATATTTCCATAGGAATGATTGCCCCTTCTTTTACATAAAGCGGAAATCTATACAAACTATCTGCATCTGTTGTTGTCCATTTGAATTTCATTGGACCTATCATGCTTATCTTCTCGTCCATGAAGTCATACCATGTACCTTCGGGCAAATAGACGTCCCTGCTCGCAGTGGAATCAAGAATAGGCGCAACAAGTATATCATTGCCTACTGTAAACTCATCATCAACTTTCCATGTGTTGATGTCATCCTGATAATTCCAAACAAGAGGTCTGATTATCGGGGTGCCTTTCATTTTCGCCTCTTTTGCCAGGCTCATCCAGAATGGCGCAAGATCGTTATGAAGCCATGCAAAGTATCTGAAATGAGCTATGGTTTTGTCTGAAAACCACCAAGGCATATGCAGAGTCTGCATTCCTGGTAGAAAAGCTCCAAACTGAACCCATCGGACCAGAACATTTTCTTTAGTAGGTTTTCCCGAGAAGCCTCCAATATCAGTAGAGACAAAAGGGACACCTGAAAAAGCAAGACTAATTGAAGAATATACGGATGAAGGTAGGCCATTTGTCGCAAAGTTCACCATTAAATCACCTGGCCATTTAAAATTATGATAAGCTGAAGACCCAATCGAAGCAGCTCTGGGAACCATCAGGAAATCATCTCCAAGTTTATTTTTCAAAGCTTTGTAATAAACCTTATTATATTCCAGAGCATTGGAATTATGAAAATCCTTGCCTAAACGTCCTTCATACAAAATAGCATCCTCTTCCAGATCCTGCCCTGAATCAAGCTTAAATCCCTTTAAGCCGAGTTCCGTTGCCTTTTCAATTTGATCCTGCCACCACTGAGCAGCAGCAGGATTAAGAAAATCAATATAATTATAACCGGTGCTGCTGGATCCTGATATTTTAGTTTCCGCATCCAACTGCTTACTATCAGGTCTTTGCACTAAATATTTATTACTTACCGCCTCCTCCCAGTTTGACGAACGTTCAGTTGTCCAGGGAGAAGTCCAGGCTAAAGTTTTAACTCCCTCGGCGTCTAACCTCTTTATTAAATCCTTTAAGTCGGGAGAAAAGGCAGTATTAGGAACAAAAGAAGAATTTGCATCCTGCCAGGGAGGTTCAAACCAGGTTACACCAATAGGAATATCCAGCTTTTTGAGCTTTTTAACCATCTGTATAAGATGCTCACCTTTCAAGGTCTTCATACTTGATGCAGGTTGTTCAGGATCATGTATTAACCAAAACCACGGCTCAAAGGCCCATCTTGGTGGAGCTGCAGGAAGCCCTGTTACTGACACAAAATTTTCAACGGATGAAGCAATGCTGTTTCCGGCAACAAGAGTAAAGTCAAGGTAGGAAGTTGGTGCTTCATAATTCAATTCTTCAGGACTTGCTTTACCCACATCAAAACTTACCAATCCACCATAATTTATAAAAAAAGCATAATTTGAAGTGGAAACATAATACGGCATATATGCACATTCATCGGGGGTTCCTTTTACATCCCATATTTGAATCTCCTGTCCCCTCTGAGCTACATGCCCGTTCCACATTTCACCAAAACCAAAAATTTCTTCAACAGGTTTTAAAAAATTACTTCCCCGAAAGGAAATAATATCTGAATCCTTGCTTTTTAAAACAATATTAAATGCATCAGGGCTAAGGGATTTAATCTCAACTAACATAATGCTTCCATTTGAAAGTGAAGCGTTCATGCTTACACTATTATTCTCAACACTAAGTATTTCCTCTACTTTAGTCAATGATTCCCAGTTACCATCAATTAAAAAAGAAGGAGGTCTGTTCTCTGTAAATCGTTCATTCCCGTCCTCGCCAAATAAAACAATCTTCCACTCATCCTTTGTGATGCTAAGACGAGACTTCTCATTATTAAATGAATAGTCCAGCTTGGATTCTTTAAAAAAATGATCGTTCTTTTGGCATGACATGAAGCCGAAAATTGTACCTGTAAAAATGACTAAAACAATTATTTTAGTGAAATAATAACAGTACTTTTTACTAAAACAATGAATTTTTCTTAAATGGTTTGCCTTCATTTTACTTGTGTTTTTCATTTGGGGTTTTAGAAGTTTTATATACTCCTAATAATTCAGATAGATTTGTTTTGAGAAAATATCTAATTACTTCTATATTAAAGCATTTTCAGCAAAGTTACTTATTATTATTATTGGAATAACGTTTTAGAATGTTTTATAAAATTATGATATCCTTATCACTATTGCTTATGTTGGAGAGTGGAAATATCAAAAAAGAAATTATCTTTATGTCATCTGACACAATTATCGCATTAAAATCTCAAATCAATGTAAATGAAGAGAAAACTTTCTCGGAAATTTGAGAAAACATGAAACCATTTGAATAGATTCAGCGATTTTTTGTAATTGATGTATTGGGTGATAAGACTGTAAATAAAAAATATTGAAAGAGTAAAATATAAATAATCAACAAAATGAATGCAAAAATAACTTTTATAATACTGACAGTTTTGTTTTATGGAATATTGTCATCGTGTAACAATATAAGCTCCGACAATAATATTCAGGAAAATATGTTTATGGTTGATTATCAGGATGATATAATCCAGATCAGCAATGATAACTTATCTTTATCTTCTATCTTTAGGGCACCTGATTTATCTCTTGGTTCTAATGAAAAAGCAAACTGGAAATTTAAAGAAACTATAAAAAATCCCATGACTTTTGCAGGAGAAGAAGGTACTTTAAGAACAGATATCTTCACTTCTAATAACGGTAAACTTGAGCGTAAAACCTGGATTTCCGGGCAAAATAATCTAGTGGCTTTTCAGCATGTCTATTCCAATTTATCTAATACAGATGTAAAGCTTAACGCACTTTATCCGCTTTCTCTGTCTGGTAAACAGAACCTATTTGGTAAATACAATAAATATCGTGTTCTTTTACAAACGACACATACTGGTGATCGAGTTGTTTTTTCCAAGGGTGGAGAAGTTATTAAAGGTGATCCTTTTTTAATAATCACTGATTCATTGGAAAATAGTAACTTATTTATTGGATCTCAAAGTTATTATCTTCATTTATTTGAATTAAATCTGGAATTTATTGACAAAGGCGATGGGCAACAAATCAAAACATTGGAAAGCAAATGTAATTTTGAAGGTGTAATCGTACCTCCTGATTTTTCAAGGGAAAGTCAATGGATCGTGATGTCGCAGGGCAGAGATCCATATAAACTGATAACTGATTTTACAGAAAGAACAAATAAATTACATGGTACTAAAAAACCCGACAAGGCACCACCTTCTGTTTATTGTGAATTTTATTATTATGGGCTTGGGTATAATGAAAATTATTTTAAAAATGATATTGCTACATTTAAGGCAGATCGGATGCCATTTGATGTTTTCCAGATAGATGCCTGCTGGCAGCAAAATTATGGTCATGATTTTGAAACCAATGAAAGTATTTTCCCTTCCGGGATGAAGTGGGTAGCTGATCAAATAGAGTCTTTGGGCTATATTCCCGGTATTTGGACTGCTCCATTCATTGTGAGCAAAAATTGGTCTAACCCGGCAACCGATTTGAAGAAAATTCACCCTGAATGGCTGTTAAAAAATAACAAAGGAGAATTTATAACATGGCTCGATTACTATTATATACTTGATACCACTTACCCAGGCGTAACTGAATATTTGGAAAAATCTTACCGTAAACTTGCCAGGGATTGGGGATATAAATATTTTAAACTGGATTTTATGAGGACTATTTTCTTCCTGAATTCAGGCCAGCAATTTTATGATAAAACCTCCACATCTCTGGAGGCTTACAGAAAAGGGCTGGAAGCAATAAAAAGAGGTGTAGGCGAGGAGTCCCAAATATTAATTTGTGGCGGGCATTTTGGAGCATCTTTGGAATTAGCCGATTTTCAACGAATTGGGGGAGATACAAATTCAAAGTGGACCGAGGAGGAAGTCTTCAACTACCGTCTGAACATATTAAGGACATGGATGACTGATTATTGGCATAACGATCCGGATGCTATGGGAATACGTCGACAGGGAATATCATTAGCAGGAACTAATAATAAGTCGCTGGGACTATTTACTGATGATGAGGCAAAAACAAATACACTTAATCAATTTATGGGAGGAAGTATGGTATGTTTTGCAGAAGATTTCGCAGATATTGACCAGGATAGAAAAGCATTGTACCGGCACGTAATTCCCTCTATAAATTCGCCTTCAAAGCCCATTGATCTTTTTGATCCTATATGTCCTAATCTAATGTTAACCAAAGTAAAACCTGTCTGTAAAGATCTTCCCGAGTGGGCTATGCTATCATTGGTTAATTGGTCTGAAAATCCAAAAAGTTATGAAATAATATTGGATGAAAAAATCCTGAATTCAATTGAAGGAAATAAATTTGTAGTCTCTGAATTTTTTTCTCAAAAAGTACTGGGTGTTTTTGATAAAAACCAGTCAATAATTATAGAAAATCAAAAACCGCACCAAAGTCAATTATTTAGAATTATGCCATGGGATGGCAAAGAACCTGTATTAGCTGGTACCGATCTGCATTTTTCTGGCGGTGGAGTGGAAATAACCAACTGGAAGGTGGAAAATGGGGAAATAACAGGAACTCTAGATACTCAATGGGATTACCCTGTGAAAATCACAGTTCTTCTTTCCGAAACAAGTGAAACAGGCTTTAGAACAGAAACAATCAATCTTGCACCCGGACAGAAAGATTTTACATGGAAATTTAATAAATAAATGAGTAGAAACCTTTCGCACAAATTTTAGAAAACATGCACCTATTTGAATATTGAGCGTTAGTTTGTAATTGATGTATTGTTTGATAAGACTGTGAATAAAAAATATGAAAAGAGTAAAATATAAATAATCAACAAAAATGAATACAAAAAGGAATATTATTATAATATTGACAGTTTTGTTTTATGGTGTATTGTCGTCATGTAACAATATAAGCTCCGATGATGCTATTCAGGAGAATAAGTTTATCGTTGATTATCAGGATGATATAATCCAGGTCAGTAATAATAACTTAACTTTATCTTCTATCTTTAAGGCACCTGATTTATCTCTTGACTCTAATGAAAAACAGAACTGGGGATTTAAAGAAACCACAAAAACTCCTATGACTTTTGCAGGAGAAGAAGGTACTTTAAGAACGGATATCTTCACTTCTAATAACGGTAAACTTGAACGTAAAACCTGGATTTCTGAGCAAAATAATTTAGTGGCTTTTCAGCATGTTTATTCCAATTTATCTAATAAAGATGTAAAACTTAACACACTTTATCCTTTTTTTCTGTCTGGTAAACAGGACCTGTTTGGTGAAAAAAACAAATATCGTGTTTTTACACAAAACACACAAATGAACGGGCTTCCAGGAGTTGTTTTTCCCAAGATAGGAACAGTTATTAAAAGTGATCCTTTTTTAATTATCACTGATTCATTGGAAAATAATAATTTATTTATTGGTTCTCAAAGTTATTATCTTCATTTATTTGAATTTAATCTGGAATTTGTTGACAAAGAGGATGAGCAACAAATCAAAATATTAGAAAGTGAATGTAATTTTGAAGGTGTAATTGTACCCCCCAATGTTTCAAGAGAAAGTCAATGGATAGTGATGTCTCAGGGAAAAGATCCATATAAACTGATAACTGATTTTACAGAAAGAACAAATAAATTACATGGTACTAATAAACCTGACAAATTACCACCTTCTGTTTATTGTGAATTTTATTATTACGGACTTGGTTATAATGAAGAGCATCTTAAGAGTGATATTGCAGCATTTAAGGCAAATCGGATGCCATTTGATGTTTTCCAGATAGATGCCTGCTGGCAGCAGAATTATGGACTTGATTTTGAAACCAATGAAAGTGCTTTCCCTTCCGGCATGAAGTGGGCAGCTGATCAAATAAATTCTTCGGGTTATATTCCCGGTATTTGGACTGCTCCATACATTGTGAGTATAAATTGGTCGAATCCGAAGACAGATATAGCGAAAAATCATCCCGAATGGCTGTTGAAAAATAGTAAAGGAGAATTTGTAACCTGGTACAATAATCATTACTATATCCTTGATACTACTTACCCAGGTGTAACAGAATATTTGGAACAATCTTACCGCAAACTTTCCAAGGATTGGGGATATAAATATTTTAAATTGGATTGGCTGAGAACTATTTATTACCAGAAAGATGTAGACCAACAATTTTATGATAAAAGCTCCACATCTCTGGAGGCTTACAGAAAAGGACTGGAAGCTATAAAAAGAGGTGTAGGCGAGGATTCATATATATTAGTTTGTGGCGGACATTTTGGAGCATCTTTGGGAATAGCCGATTTTCAACGAATTGGGGGAGATACAAATTCAAAGTGGAGCGAAAGTGGAGTTGGCAATTACCGTCGGAACATATTAAGGACATGGATGACTGATCATTGGCAAATAGATCCCGATGCTATGGGAATACGTCGACAGGAAATAGCATTACCAGGAACTGATAATAAATCGTTGGGATTATATACTGATGATGAGGCAAAAACAACTACACTTAATCAATTTTTGGGAGGAAGTATGGTATGTTTTGCCGAAGATTTTGCGGTTATTGATGAAGATAGAAAAGCATTGTACCGGCACGTAATCCCCTCCATAGATTCACCGTCAAAACCCATTGATATTTTTAATCCTTTATGCCCTAATTTATTGTTAACGCATGTAAAACCTGTTTGTAAGGATCTTCCCGACTGGATTATGTTATCAGTGGTTAATTGGGCTGATACCACAAAAAATTATGAAATAATGTTGGATGAAAAAATTTTGAATTTAGTTGAAGGAAATAAATTTGTAGTCTCTGAATTCTTTTCTCAAAAAGTGCTGGGTGTTTTTGAGAAAAATCAGTCAATAATTATAGAAAATCAAAGACCACATCAAAGTCAATTATTTAGAATTATCCCATGGGATGGCAAAAAACCTGTATTAGCTGGTACCGATTTGCATTTTTCTGGTGGAGGAGTAGAAATAAAAAATTGGAAGGAGAAAAAGGGAGAAATAACAGGAACTCTTGATACTCAATGGGATTACCCTGTGAAAATCACAGTTCTTCTTTCCGAAACAAGTGAAACAGGCTTTAGAACAGAAACAATCAATCTTGCACCCGGGCAGAAAGATTTTACATGGAAATTTAATAAATAACAAATTGTTGTCGTTTTCCTGACAAACATTACAGGTTTTTTGAATCTCCCTAATTGATCAAAGCACGGAAAATGGACTTTTTGAAAATTTAAATTACTATAAAAAGATTTTCATATAAATGCCGTCTTTGACACGCGATAAATCGCGTCTCTACGCCTTTTACCTTTTACCTTTTACCTTTTATCTTTTACCTTTTACCTTTTACCTTTTACCTTTTACCTTTTATCTTTTATTCCCCCCATCCCTTATCCAAATAACGAAATGAAGGTTGAAATTTCTCCTTGCCTACATCCAGAAGACCGGAATCAGGAATCCGCTTATCCCCCCAATTAGCCTTCATAATTTCTTCAGTTCCATAAGGATAAAAATTCCCAAAAAATTCATTATTAGTAAAATGGGGTTTATCCTCATACAAGTCATCATAATGGACCATTCCGTTTTCATCGAGATAAACGGAGCTGACAAATTCACCTCTAAAGATGCCGGAACCAAAACAAGACTGCTTCTCAAAGAAAACATAATTGCCTGACAAATAAGCTCTTTGAAGTCCAGGGATAGAGCTATCTTCTAGAAAACCTGCTTCAGAAAATCCCTGAAATTCACAACTTATTTCTTTCACTGTAAACTCACCGTAAATGAAATATTCAAAAGGATTATCATAATTCTGGATAAGAGATTTAAAATGGATGTAAAGCCTTTGAAAATCATCACCAATGAATCCCAACCTGTTTTCCGAGGATTGGAGACCTGCCCAGACGTAACCAATATCCTGATTCTCAAAAGCTGATATCAGCACTTGATAAGCACTGGCAGAATCGGATCCAGCTGAGGAAGCATCTGTAATTTCTTGTTGGGAATAGCTAATTGCAAAAAAAAATAACAAGGAAATAAAACTTAAGGGAAGGGAATTTGGAATAGAAAACAGTACTAAATTAGGCTTTAGAATAGAATCAAGTTCAGAAGGCTCATTTATTTCAGGTTCGGCTTTGGGAATTTTTGATGCTAAGGCAGGCGTTCAGAAAAATAATGAAGTCTCAGGATCAATCAGCATTCTTCATCAGGATGTAATCAGTTCAGCAAATAGCCGAGAATCTTATGAGCATGAATTGGATATAGGAGTCGGGATGGGTTTAGCTGTAAAAAGTAATACGTCGCTTATGCTTGAGCAGTTCAGATCCAAAGAGTATAAATCCATGGCAAAATCAATCGGAGAATCATATTCCGATTCCCCAGCAACGAGAACATTCCTAGACTATACTCAGACGGAACAATGAGCCTTGTAAGCAAAACCTTTGGTAAAATTATCGGAGTTTATCAAATTATTGGTTCTCTAATTGGTTTCTATTATCTTATACGATTTACCCTAGCCAATAGCCTAGTCGACTCATGGCTTACTATAGTCATTTCTGTTCCTCTCATGGCGTTTTCTGCGTATGCGGGTTACGATGCATTCAAAAACAACTCATTTGAATTGACTCTTTACAATCAGTATCTGCAAATTTTTCAGCTCAAATTAAACGGATTTGCGTTTTATTATATCGCAGGAATTTACATAGGCGCAGGAGTGATTTTTCCGAGGGAATTGTATTTTGATCTTTCCTTATTTGAATCTGTATTTTTCTTCCGCATAAATTCGCCCGGTGGTAAGAATGTTATTGGCTTTAATCTCATTTCGCTATTGCTTACCCTCTTAACCATTTACGTAAAAGACAAATTAGGAAGGCATCTTAAAATATGATAAACAATTACCATCAGAATGATTTTATTCTGTCAAATGATACCTGTAATTAATATGCAGCTAATACACCTATTGATTTAGATTGTTTAGAAGCTAAGTTGGCTATTTATGGAATTGGAGCAGGTGATGAAGCTACATTTCTAGCTAGAGCGATTAGACATGCAGCAAGCTTAAACAAATATCATGCTTCTGTACATGGAACTATGTCGGGTAGTGATTTTATAGAATTGCTTCAAGCACAAACTAATAATGAAGGGAGTATTGCAATTTTTACCATTTTTAGTCATGCATTTCCAGGTGGCGTGATGATGAATCCGGCTGATGGATTTTATTCAGATAGGAATATTAATGCAGGTGGCGGTACTGATGCTGCCTATGTTAGTGATTTGGTTAGTAACATAGAAATGGGAGTACAAGATTTCAGGCTAATGCTATTGCAGTTTTTGGTAGCTGTAGTTGTGCAGGTTATGAAGACACAGAGGTAGGTTGTTTAGCCACATCATTTACCGAAAAAACAGGAAAGGAAGTGTGTCACCCGAAATTTTAGATGGGAAAGAGACCGGGAAATTAATTTCTGATAAATCTTTCTTTCGTTTCGAATTGCAGAATGATGGAAGTCTTTTATCTACAAACGTAGGAAATAAGATAACTCCTGCATATTATGATGTTGATATCACCATTCCAAAAATGGAGAAGTTCTTGGAAAACTACTAGCCAAAACCAAAATATGA
>CAJDXG010000072.1_pt1 | contig 13210 bp, 13 predicted proteins | sample 7391801 | NCBI WGS metagenome assembly CAJDXG01 (sample SAMEA7055713, study PRJEB34461) | soil metagenome | biome: terrestrial ecosystem; feature: Peninsula; material: soil | place: Antarctica | collected 2016 | reverse complement strand
GTCAAAGATAGGTAAATAAAAAACGTGACTGGTGAAGATAAGAAATATTGATTTAGGCGAACAGCCTGTTTTACTGGCCCCCATGGAAGATATAACCGATCCGTCTTTTCGGTATATCTGCAAAGAATTTGGTGCAGATCTGGTTTATACTGAATTCATTTCATCTGACGGTCTTATCAGAGATGGCAGGAAATCGGTACAAAAGCTCGACATATTCGACAATGAACGACCTGTGGGGATTCAAATCTATGGCCATATAACACAATCTATGGTTGAAGCAACCATCCTGGCCAATGAAGCAAATCCGGATCTGATCGACATTAATTTTGGCTGTCCGGTAAGGAAAATTGCCATGCGGGGTGCCGGCTCCGGGATGATGAACAACCTCCCCCTGATGATGGAAATGACGAAGTCCATTGTCTCCGCAACAAGTTTACCGGTAACAGTGAAAACCAGACTGGGATGGGATGATGAAAATAAAAATATAAAGGATATCGCTCTGCAATTGCAGGATCAGGGAATTGAAGCACTAACAGTTCATGGGCGTACCCGGGCGCAGCTATATAAAGGGAAAGCCGACTGGACCCTGATCGGCGAATTAAAAAATGATTCCCGGTTAAGTATTCCTGTTATTGGTAACGGGGATGTTACCAGTCCTGAAATTGCTAAGGAAAATTTTGACAAATATGGAGTAGATGCTATTATGATAGGCAGGGCAGCTATTGGGAAACCATGGATTTTCAGGGATATTAAACATTATCTAAAAACCGGCGAAATCCTGCCTGAACCAACAGTTGAAAAAAAGGTGGCCCTTGCAAAAAAACATTTTCAAAGATCCCTCGAATGGAAGCAGGAACCGGTAGGTATTTATGAAATGCGAAGACACCTTTCAAGCTATTTTAAAGGCTTGCCTAATTTTAAAGAATTGAGATTGAAATTGCTGACATCACTCGAAAAGGAGGAGATCTTTTCAATTCTGGATACGATCAATTTAAAGTACGGGGGATTTGAGGCTGAGTCTAATTCGAAGGATTAACTATTTAACGCTGATTTCTAAATTTTTCCCTAATCCGGTTTCAATGATTTTTCTTAAAGTGCCCAACTCAATATCAGATTTGTCATTTTCAATTCGGGAAATATATGTTCTTGAGGTTCCACTCATAAATGCTAATTCCTGCTGGGTTAATCCCAATGACAATCTTGTTTCTTTGATCAATCGCCCAATATCCAATCCTGGTTCTGATTTTTCAGAACTGCTATATTTTAATAGCACATCTGCTCCAATTTGATATGGAACTTTCATTTTTTCCTTATTCTTCATTGTAATATACTGCTCAACATTATTCCAGGATAAAGTGTTATTCTCCAATTCTGCTTTGGCAAATTCTTTTGAATCATAAAGAATTCTCGCAGGAGAATTTTCAACCAGATTAATTTTGTTTAGTACTTTTCTAAAATCAATAATTCTTGATTCTCCATTATTAAAAATAACCGAAACAGATAAATCTTTCATCCAGTTTATTTTTAATATCCTTGGCATTTTAATTGTCTTTCTCATAATAATTCCGGATTCAATTCATAAAATACTTGCAATGCCCATTCAAAATTTTCAGCTAACCAGTCAGATATCTTTTTCATCTGTCTATTAGGCAGCTCTCCGGCATAAAGATTTCCATTCTCTATTTCTATAACAACTTCAAATTCATTGTAGATTGCATGAATATGAGGAGGTCTGTGCTCACCTCCATAGATACAAACTTTTACACCATCAATTATATCTATTACCAGCATTTTAAATCTTTTTACAAATGTATCTAAATAGATACTATTGTCAAAATTTTTTAATGAATATTTTTAGCAATGGATATAATGGATTTCTTCAATTGGCAAATGATCGTGCGTCCTGTACATCGGATTCTAACGCCTTTTATCTATTAGTCATCCCATCATCATCAATAATCTTGTTTCAGCGTAAACGGTGGTTGAGAGTAGACGAAACCTACCTTTTATCTTTTCTCGTCAAATCCAATACTGCAGTCACAAAAGTCAACGGATGAACAGGATTTCCCGGAATGTACAAATCCACCTCATATTTATCCAAAAAACTCCGGTTTATGGCAGGGCTCTCCGCAAAAATCCCACCACTTATTGCATCAACTCCTACAAGAATAATTATTTTCGGCGAAGGAATCGCATCATAACAAACCTGCACGGCTTCAGCCATATTTTCAGTGATAGGACCAGTAATTACAATTCCATCAGCATGTCGGGGCGATGCCACAAATTCAATTCCATATCGTCCCATATCGAAGTTCGCATTCCCGGAAGCGTTTAATTCATATTCGCAGGAATTGTCCCCACCGGCAGAGATTTGTCGCAATTTCAATGATTTCGAAAAAGTCTTTTTTACCTCTTTTCTGATTTTATCCTTGGCAAAAACTATGGGTTTATCTTCACCTTCTTTGATAATTAAATTTTCGCGAATATTCGTTGAAGTCCTATAATCCTGAGAAAACTTTATTTTTTCAGGAAAAGCAAAAGCACATTCCCCGCAAAACGAACATTTCCCCATGTCCAATCTGACAGGATTAGCTGAAATCGCGTTCAATGGGCAAACATCTACCAATGCCTGCTCATCAACTATGGCAGAAGAAATAACTGGTCTGCCGCGGAAGGGAGCCCTGAGTTTAACATTTTTTAAATCCGGAATATATTGCTTTCCGTTATGAATTATAACTGTAATTTCGTTCATCATTGTTTGAATCTTATAGATCGTGTCCGCAATAACTTAAATTATAGCTTTTATTGTTGATCGGGAAATCTGAGATTTCAACGTTTCTCATCGACATCTCTAAGGCTTTCCAATTGTGCATTGAAGGGTCCTTTACCTTATAATGCTGCAACTCTCCTTTTTCATCGGTAATGGCACAATGGCAAACTTCACCCCGCCATGCTTCATTGATGGAAATAGCGAATTTGTTGGGCTCTAATGATAAAATGGTTTTTGGTTTTTCAGTTTTGGAAGAATCAAAGTGATAATTATCCATTAAATTCCGTATCCAGGCAATTGATTGATGTATTTCTTTTTTCTTTAATGAAAACCGTGCAAACACATCCCCGCTTTCAACCGTGATTGTTTCATAGGGAAATTTTTTTAAAACCGGATTTGGATGTGTAACTCTTATATCCCGCACAATATTCGTCATTCGTGCCGATAACCCGACAGTGCCCATTAAAGCAGCCTGATTTGGTGTTATTACCCCAACGAAATCAAAGCGATTTTGAATACTTGGCAAGCGATATGTTACATTTGCCATTTCAATAAATTGCTTTTCGTATTTTAGCAATACTTCAAGCAATTCCTTTTTCAATTCTTCCGTAAAAGGGAAACGTGTGCCCCCCACCCGAACTAAACTTTTGCCCAAACGATTTCCACACCAATGTTGAGTGAAATTGATGATTGCAGTTCGTAAAATCCCGAAAACATTTGCACCAAGATGATAGGCTGCATCAATGCATAATGCAGCAATATCGCCGGTATGGATGGCAATGCGTTCCAATTCCATAGCTAATGCACGTTCTATTTGGGTTTGCTCAGAGATTTCTTCACCAGCAAGGGCTTCCATAGTTTGTGCAAATGTGGTTGTATGCCCTATTACAGTATCACCGGCAATATTCTCAGCCAGTATATTTCGTTGCAGGATTTGCTTTTTACCTAAAAATAGTTGTTCAACTCCACGATGCTGCCAGCCTAATTGAATTTCCAGATGTAACACATTTTCACCGTTGCAAATAAAACGAAAATGTCCAGGCTCAATAATACCTGCGTGAATAGGGCCAACACCAACTTCATGTAACTCTTTACTTTTTATAGCATAAAACGGATAATCGTTGACTTCCAATTGTTTATTAGTTCGGTTATATGCAAATCTAACAGGCTTTAACCAGGGGTGATTTATAAACTGAATCCCAAAATTTTCATGTATTTCGCGTTCAAAAATATGTAATGCAAAAATCCTTTCACTAAGAGATTTTAATTCTTGTTTTTCAACTGATTTAAGAAAATGGGAAAGTATAACTATATCCTGATTTTTATCATCGGCAATGGCCATAATAAATTGAAATCCCTCATCCTTTTTATAGGCAAAATAGGTAAGACAATGATTATCTTTCTGCTCAAATATCTGCAAAACAAACTCATAAAATTTATCGTAATGTAAACGGGTAATCGCATTTAAATCGATAGACTGATTGTTCTTTATCCGGATTATATTTTGAAATTCAATCATAACTTATCAGTTTAATATGGCAATTGCATTATTAATTAGATTGATAAAAAATAAGGGAGGATTTATTCCCAGGTAAATAACTAATCCAAACAAAATAAACTGCGAAATAGTCTCGTACGGATTAGTCTTCACGATCTTTTGCTCAAAATCATCATCAGTTTTGCCATATAAAAGATGAAGAATATTTTTACTAATAGAATAAATAATTATCGTTAACAGGATTAGTACAAAAACAGCGATATAATAATACTCCTGAATAAACATAGCTTTAAAAATCAAAAACTCACTGATGAAAAGTCCTGATGGCGGAATAGCAAGAATTATAATCAGTCCTAAGACCAAGGCTAATCCACCTGCGGGGTTCATTTTAAAATAACCGGCAACATCTTTTATCCAATAAGACTTGAAAAATTGATGAACCTGATTAATTTGATAAAATAATCCTGCTTTTGCAAATGAATGAAAAACAATATGTAGAAAGACGGCATAATAAGCTACTCCACCAATTCCCAGACCCAGGGCAACTAAACCCATATGTTCCAGACTCGAAAAAGCAAACATCCGTTTATAATGTTTTATTCTTAAAAGTTGAATGGCAGACATAAAAATTGAAATAACTCCGGCTATGATTAAAACATGTTGTGCCCATTGCAGGACTTCTGTTTGAGCAACAACTGTAAAAACTCTGAAAATCCCCAGAAAACCAACATTCATCAGAGTAGTTGAAATAAAGGCACTTATAGGTGGGGGTGCAACTGTATGTGCATCAACGGTAACTGTATACAAAGGGAAAATACCCATTTTTGCACTAAATCCGGTTAATATTAAAAGAAAAGCCATTTTTAACCACATAGGATCCATGGATTGCGAAACACTCAACAAGTGACTTAAACTCAACCCAGTAATGCCACTGGTACTTGCCGTAATGCTCAGGAATAGTATTCCGATAAAAGCCAACGCTACACCTACAGATGATACAAATAAATATTTCCAGGCTGCTTCCAGAGCCGCTTTCGTTCTTTCGTGAAAAATCAGAAAAGAAACGAACAAGGTTGTCGTTTCAATACTGATCCATAATACAGCAATGTTTTCAGAGAAATAAGCACTCAACATTGCTGTTATCAGCATAATTAATACACTGTAATACCCTGCTTCCTGCTTAATTGAGAAATTATGCCGTTTCAGGTATAAAAAACTATGATAGAAAGTTGCCAGACTCAGAATTCCTAAAACCAATGCCAACAAAACGCCGGGAGCATCAAACTTATAATACCAGGAATTATTTTCTTCAAGGTGCAGGTAAGCGTACCCAATAATCATAAAAAGAAAAAGTAAAAACAAGCATGAAACGACTTTTGTAAATAAATTGTTTTTAGCCAGGTAAATACTTAAGCTTATGATAACCGACAGAATAATAAATATTAAAAACATTGTGTTAATCTCTAAGGTTAGATAGTTGTTCAATTCTGGTACTTTCAAAGGTATTTCCAATGCGGTTTATAAAAACCCCAAATACCAAAACGCCAATAAGTACATCAAGTAATATTGCCAGATTTACCATCATCGGCATTTCACTACCAACCGCTAGTGACAATAGAAATATTCCATTTTCAATGATAAGATAACCAACCATATGAGAAAAGATATTTTTATGTATGATGATAAAATAGATACCAAACAAAATAGATGCGAAGGATACTGTAAAGTATTTAGTGTGTATATAATCGCTTTGCAGATGATTACTAACCATAAAACTTAACAGTAGGCTAATTACCACGACAATAATTGAATAAAAAACAGGAACTGAAGGTTCGTGTATTCGTTTCAGATTATTGTGCTTTCGTACTTTATTTATGAACCAGGGGACAATAATAGATTTTACTATAATCGTTTCGGCAAGAATAAAAACAAAATCGAAAAGTTCAATTTCATTCAAACTGAAAAATACTATCCCAAAAAGAATTATTCCCTGAATTGACAAGAGCCAGACAAATTTCTTTACCCGCTCCGACAAAGCAAAATAAATCAGGGTTATTGCATATAGGATAATAAATAAGTATGTCATTTTAATTTAAAATTATTTTTTGTGTGATAATTAGTGCCGTTAAAAACACTACAATTGAGATGGCCGAAAGTATAATAATCCATTGCGGGTTTTTTTCCATTTTATTCCTTGCTTTAAATGCTTCCAACATACCAACCGTAATAGAAAAAGCAAACTGAATCCCGAAAAAAGCGGCGATTTGCCAATAGAAAGCCCATGAGGTTTGGATAATAAAATTAGAAATTAAAGCGCCATAAATTGAAAATTTTAACCAGCTGGAAATGTGTATCAATCCCAAATCGAATCCACTATTATCAAGAACCATGACTTCATGAACCATTGTTAATTCCAGATGAGTTTTAGGATCATCAACCGGCATTCTCGAATTTTCAACCATTGCTATATATATCAGCACATATATGGAAGCAATTCCAATGATATACCCCAGGTTTGAATCAACATTAAAATTTAAAAATAAAGCATGAAAAGAAGTGTTATCGGTAAATAATGCCACTGAACCAATTAAAATAAAAAACGCAGGCTCAACCAGCATTGAATAAAGGGCTTCCCTGTTAGCCCCCATTCCTTCAAAACCGCTACCTGTATCCATAGCAGACAGGATCATCATGAATTTCCCAAGTGCAAGCAAATATGCAAAAAACACGAAGTCACCTTCAAAGGATAACAAAGGCTTAAGCGAGCCTATTGGCATAAATAATGCTGCCACCAAAGCCGAAGCGAAATAAACTAAAGGAGCAATTTTAAAAATAATACTCGTTGTCTGACTATAAACAGCTCCTTTTTTGAATAATCGGATTACATCATAAACCAGCCTTATAATAATCCCGACAAAAAACAGAGACGAGATTAATATCAATAATAAATTAATCATCCTATATCAAATTAAAATAATTGAGTAAAAATATAAGGGCTAAAAATAATAGAGCATAAAGAAGATAGTGTTGAATTCTACCCGTTTGAAATACCGCTATTTTCTTCAGCCAAAACAATATCTTATTGCCGGGGCGTGTTATTAAATTGTCTTCAAGAATATCGCTTGAACGGGTTTCAAATTCTCTGCTTTGAGGGAATATTTCGCTTTCATCAAAATCTTTAAACTCTTTTTTAACATTCACCATTTTTGATGATAGTTGTACGAAATTATCGGCATAAGAAGCTGCAGTATATTGATGCAACGCAGGATCAGCACCTGTATACGCACATCCCCAGGTTGTATTTTCCATTATTGTCTGCCGTTTTTGTTGCCAGCTTCTTAAAATCCAAATCAAACCAACAACGATAATAAAAATACCTGAAGATAGACTAATATAGTTTAAGCTTGGTATAACTTGCTGGATTGCTGATATATCCGCCGAATATAACAGGACTATCTGAGATAGCAGATTCATAAAAAGAACAGGAATAAATCCAATTATTATTATCATAAAGCCTATCATAAAATCAGGAATTAACATGGAGGTGGTAACTTCAGATGCATGTTCCACTTTTGAAGATCGGGCTGTGCCAAGGAATATAATGCTGAAGGTTTTTGTAAAGCAAAAAAACGCTAAACCGCCAATAATTGCCAGTCCTGTAAAACTGAACAAAAGCAATATATCCGTATATAAACTTGCTTCATGGAGTGATTTAAATATTCCTGAATAAATCAAAAACTCTGAGATAAACCCATTAAAAGGAGGCAATCCGCTAATTGCCACTGCTCCAAGAAGAAAAAACAAGGCTGTTTTAGGCATTTTTTTAATTAAGCTGCCTAGATTTTCAATGTTTCTGGTATGTGTTTGTGAGTAAACCGATCCTGCAGTATAAAAAAGTAAGGGTTTAAAAAGAGAGTGATTAAAAATGTGTAAAATTCCTCCGCCAAAACCAAGAACTGTCAATACAGGAATATTCTCTGCCATTCCTATTACGCCCAAACCGATGCCGATACCGATAATCCCAATGTTCTCAATACTGCTGTAGGCCAAAAGCTTTTTTATATCACGCTGAACAATAGCAATAGAAATGCCTGCCAAACCAGTTATAAGCGAAATAATCAAAATGAATAATCCAATATTAAACAAGTCATGATCGATATACAACAGCACACGTAGAATTCCATAAATGCCCATTTTAATCATTACACCACTCATTACTCCTGAAACATGCGATGGTGCAGCCGGATGTGCATGAGGCAACCATGTGTGTAAGGGAATAAATCCGGCTTTAATACCAAATCCAATAAAAAATAACAGAAATAACCAAAATGGATTATGTGCCGCAAAATACACAGATAAACCATTGAAGCTAAGTTCTGCATCTGTTTGCACATAAGCAAAAATAAATGCAACCATTAGAAAAGCAACACCTATATGCATTTGTATCAGATACTTAATGCCAATTTTAATCGTTTCCTTTTTCTCCGTTTCAAAAATTACAAGGAAAAATGATGCCATTGACATTATCTCCCAAATCATTAAAAAAGCAATAGCATCGCGAATCATTACTACTAAAAGCATTGAAATATGAAGCCATAAAAAATTAAAAAAATGCCATGCCATTTCCGTTTTCCCCCTTTTCTGGATATAGGGCTGTAAATATCCCCGGGCATAAATAATTCCGGTTAACATGGTGAAATTTATTACCAGCATAAAGAAAGCTGATAATTGATCGATCTCAATGTATAGGGTGCTTCCGAGAAAAGGTATAAATGCCAGAGTGATTTTTGATGAAAAAACCAATGAGTTAACCATCCATATGCTTGATATAGCAATAATTAAGATGTGCATTATCAAGCTGAAATAATACTGAAATTGCTTTGGAAGAATAAATACCGCAAATGTGAAAATAATCACGATTTTAAATAAAATAATATCCATCATTATTCATTAATTAATGTAGGGAACAGTTTGGGCGGTATGATTTTGTTGGTGTCCTGAAGCTCTTCCATTCCCTGTGCATAAAATTTAGAATAGAAAATAATTAGACAATCATTTGACCTTCAATATAATATACTGCATATTGACCTAAGCAGATTGCGTTGGCAAAAGTACTAATTCTTCCTATAATTCGGAATTATTAATCATTAAATATTATAATCATCCCGTCTGTTTCTTTTCTTCCTGTTCTTTATAATTTTCTGATCAGTGGGTCTTTAGTATTTAACGAATCAATACTGTGAATTTTGGGCGTATTTGAACAATTGTTTTTGGGTATATGTAACTTATAATTTATAAGCTTCATTTTATACAAAAATACCTTTTTTCAATCTCTTGTCAGTATATTTGCTGAGTCTTAGTTTTTAATCCAGTTTTACACATCAGCATCGTATGGAAAAAAAAGTAGATTTTTTGGTAATCGGCAGCGGTCTGGCAGGAATGAGCTATGCTCTGAAAGTAGCCGAATATGGTAAGGTATGCCTCGTGACCAAAGCGAAGCTGGAAGAAACGAATACCCGTTATGCTCAGGGTGGTATTGCCGCTGTGACATACAAACCGGATAATTTTGAGAAACATGTAAAAGACACTCTCATTGCCGGAGACAATATTTGTAACGAAGAGGTGGTCAGAATGGTCGTTAGCGAAGCTCCGGAACAGATTCAGGAATTAATACGCTGGGGTACGCATTTCGATAAAGTTTCAAACGATAAATACGAACTTGCCCGGGAAGGCGGACATTCAGAGCATAGGATCCTTCATCATAAAGACCAGACGGGTGAAGAAATACAAAGAGCGCTTTCCAAAAAAGTGAGAAGCCATCCTAACATTGAAATCCTTGAAGAGTATTTTGCCGTCGATCTGATTACCCAACATCATTTGGGTAAACTGGTAAAAAGGTATCATCAGGATATTGAATGTTTTGGGGCTTATTTTCTAAAAATCGGTACGCATGAAATTATCAAGATCCTTTCACGATTTACCATACTTGCCACAGGTGGTGCCGGGAATCTATACCAGACAACTACCAATCCGTCTATAGCAACCGGCGATGGTATCGCTATGGTTTATCGGGCAAAAGGAGTAATTGAAAATATGGAATTCGTCCAGTTTCATCCAACCTCTTTATATAATCCTGAAGAAAGACCTTCATTTTTGATAACTGAAGCCATGCGCGGATTTGGAGGTATTTTGAAAACTCAGGATGGTAAAGAGTTTATGCAAAAGTATGATGAACGGGGAAGTCTGGCTCCCAGGGATATAGTAGCACGTGCGATAGACAATGAAATGAAAATTTCCGGACTCGACTTTGTCTATCTCGATTGCAGGCACATCATTTTCTTTGTGGAGGTATCATTGTGGATATGAACGGACGAACCTGGATACACAGGCTTTACGCAATAGGAGAAACATCATTCACCGGCCTTCACGGCGCTAACCGTCTTGCCTCGAACTCCCTTCTTGAAGCAATTGTTTATGCGGATCGTGCAGCGAAAGATTGTATTGCCAGTACAACTGAATATACTTTCCCTGAAAACATCCCTGAATGGAACGATAAAGACACAAGCCACCCTGAAGAAATGATTCTGATTACCCAAAACCTTAAGGAGGTTCAGCAGATTATGACAAACTATGTTGGCATTGTACGTTCTGAATCAAGATTGCAGCGGGCATCAGACAGGCTGGAAATCATTATCAGGGAGACTGAAGAACTGTATAAAATATCTAAACTTTCCAGGGAACTCTGCGAATTGAGGAACCTGATTAATGTAAGCTTTCTGGTAATTAAAATGGCACGGGCAAGGAAAGAGAGTAAAGGTTTACACTACATGCTCGATTATCCCAGAAAGACTGGAAACTGATTGTTTTTCAAGAAGGATTCTGAATATCGTATGAAAAGAAAAGTTTTTAGGCTACTTTTGTCGATTCATTTTTAACCTATTAAGATTTTTTATATGTCTCAGGAAGATGTTTTTAAAAAGCTAGTATCACATTGCAAGGAATATGGATTTGTTTTCCCCTCCAGTGAAATCTATGACGGATTAGCTGCTGTATACGATTACGGCCAGAATGGAGTAGAATTAAAAAATAACATAAAAAAGTACTGGTGGGATTCGATGATCCTGCTTCATGAAAATATCGTCGGACTCGATTCAGCGATTTTTATGCACCCCGATACATGGAAAGCTTCCGGTCATGTGGATGCGTTTAATGATCCTTTGGTTGACAATAAGGATTCCAAGAAGCGTTACCGTGCAGATGTGCTGATTGAAGATCATCTCGCCAAAATTGAAGATAAGATCACTAAGGAAGTCGATAAGGCAAAAAAACGCTTTGGAGATAAATTTAACGAAAAAGTCTTCCGGGAAACTAATGAGAGAGTACTGAATAATCAAGCCAAAATCGATGAAATCAATACACGTTTTGTTACAGCATTGAATAATTCCGATCTGGCTGAAATCAGGCAGATCATTCTGGATTGCGAAATTGTCTGTCCTGTTTCAGGTACTAAAGACTGGACGGATGTAAGACAATTCAACCTGATGTTTTCAACAGAAATAGGTTCCACAGCGGAAGGAGCTTCGAAAATATACCTGCGCCCCGAAACTGCTCAGGGGATTTTCCTGAATTACCTCAATGTCCAGAAAACAGGACGCATGAAAATTCCATTTGGAATAGCTCAAATAGGAAAGGCATTTAGAAATGAAATCATTGCCCGTCAGTTTATTTTTCGAATGAGAGAATTTGAACAGATGGAAATGCAATTCTTCGTCAAACCCGGTGAGGAGATGCAATGGTTTGAGCATTGGAAAGCGTTCAGGATGAAATGGCACCAGAGCCTGGGATTCGGCGAAGAAAATTATCGCTTCCACGATCATGAAAAACTGGCCCACTATGCAAATGCAGCTGTTGATATTGAATATAAGTTTCCTTTTGGGTTTAAGGAAGTCGAAGGCATCCATTCAAGAATGGATTTCGACCTTCGCAGTCACCAGAACTTATCCGGTAAAAAATTACAATATTACGACCCGGAGATGAATGAATCCTATATTCCTTACGTTGTTGAAACATCAATTGGATCCTGAAAAAGCACGACAGATCATTGAGGAGCTTAAGTATGACATTAATTGTAAGTATGATGAGAAAGATTCGATAGGGAAGCGATACAGAAGGCAGGACGCAATCGGAACTCCTTACTGCATTACTGTGGACCATCAGACCATGGAAGATAATACCGTTACCATACGTTACAGAGATTCCATGAAGCAGGAGAGGATTGACACAAACTTAATAGCAGACACCATTAAATCTAATATCAGTTATAGGAAATTATTCCAGAAACTGATCGAAAAAATGTGAAACGAGTTCTGATCATAACATATTATTGGCCTCCAAGTGGGGGAATCGGGGTACACCGTTGTCTTAAGTTTGCAAAATACCTCAGGGACTTTGGATGGGAACCCGTAATATTTACGGCGAAGAATGCACAATACCAGATAATTGACAAGGGCAACGCAAGTCATGTTCCGGATAATCTCGAAATCCATACTGTTTCAATTGTCGAACCTTTTTCGCTTTTTAAGAAACTTTCAGGCAGAAAACCTGAAGAAAGTGCCAATCCCGTATTTGTAAGAGATAAAAAAAGATCCTTTATCGATGAATTCGCGATCTGGGTCAGAGGAAACCTTTTTATCCCGGATGCCCGTGCTCTTTGGATCCGTCCTTCAATGAAATATCTTAAAAAATATCTTGCGAACAATAAAATCGATGCCATTTTTTCAGATGGTCCTCCCCATACGAATACCCGCATTGCATATCATGTTTCAAAAAGCAGTGGGATTCCGTGGCTGGCTGATTTTCAGGATCCATGGACACAAGTCGATTATTATCCCATGCTGAAAATTGGTTCCTGTGCTGACCGAAGACATCGAAAAATGGAAAAT
>CAJDXG010000023.1_pt1 | contig 13423 bp, 10 predicted proteins | sample 7391801 | NCBI WGS metagenome assembly CAJDXG01 (sample SAMEA7055713, study PRJEB34461) | soil metagenome | biome: terrestrial ecosystem; feature: Peninsula; material: soil | place: Antarctica | collected 2016 | reverse complement strand
GTTTGTTTTAAGGAGAAAAGATGCGAAATATTCCGGGTCTGTTTTAATAATATTCAGGTAATATGGGCGAAGGCGGGTTACATCGGCCGTAAATCTGAACTCCGGCAATTCATCGCTAAAATCCACTTTGCCAATAAAGTTCATCTGGATATTGGGATCACTTATGTCCAATGACCCATCGAAGGTTTTATCTAAAAACTCCCCACTCACACTAATATTTTCATAAACATAGGAATTAAGTTCAATGCTGTCGATCCGACCTGTTAATTCAGCCCTCAGTGAATCGGGCGAGGTGAAGCCATCGACCTTTATTTTCATCGATAAATTGCCTATTAATTTCTCTTCATCCAGAAAATCACCGATATCAAATGATTCTGTTTTTAATTCTCCTTTGAAAGAAAGTCCTTTTCGGATATTTGGTTTTATGAGTATGTCACTGGATATTTGTCCAAGAGAAGTTTTAAATTTCCCAAAAGCCACAAAGTCATCTATATAGCCCGTGAATTCTCCAGCATATCTTATAGATCCCATTTTATTCAACTTATCTGGTATCGGGATATGTTTACTGCCCGGCAAGGAAATATCCCGAATGTCTTTCATGCTCGTTTGAAGCCGTGCTATATTAAAATGCATGAAGGTTTGACGAAAATCAGGCAGACCAATCATATAAAAACTGGTTTCCAGCAATGTTTCTTCATTATAGGAGATAAGGATTTTGTCAGCGCGCATATCAGATATTTTCCCTGTAATCAATCCGGAAAGCTTAAATTCCTCATCATAATTCATGAAAACCGGAGCAAAATATCCTATATCTGTAAAATTTACAGAAGAAGAGCGAATGTTGAATTTATTTTCGACGAGGTTGACGTAGTCGGAGAATTCATAAAAGCCACTGAAATTAAAATCAATGGTGTTGGCGCTTAATTCAGAATAGGGGGTGTTAATCCGAATATTTTCAAAAGACATATGCCTTTTACTGAGACTCATATCAGCAGTCAGATTTTTGAGACGGAATCCTGACACTTCATTAAACTGTAACTTTTTGATATTGTAGGCAATTGTATCTCCCATAATTGCAAAATTCTTGACCTGCAAATTAAGTGAGTCCAGGTCCATGGCAAGGAAATCAATTCCTGTCTCGTGTGCGTGAATGCTATCTTTAGTATATCTAAAGTGTGAGTTGATGAGAGCGATGTTGTCAAAACCGAGTTTCCAGGCGTTATCTCTATTTTTATCAGTTTCTTCCCCTTTAATAAAATCTATAATAAATTTAAGGTTTATGGTTTCTGTGGAATCAGTGATAAGATGAATATATGCATCTTCCAGCGTGAGATTTCCAATAGAGATGCTCTTGTCCAGTCTGTTAAGCTGACGAAGGCTGCCTTTGACTTTTTTTGCATACAAAAGGGTGTCTCCATGAAGATCCTGGAGATAAATATTTTTTAATTGAACCCGGTTGATGAAATTAACCGAAACACTTTCCACACTTATTTCAGTGCCTATAATTTTACTTATTTCAGAGGCTATATATCGTGTCAATCCGGTTTGTACCCGGGCATTCTGAAGAAGTAACAGAGCTGTTGCCGGAATGGTGAAAATCACCAGAAGGAAAATGATCGATATTTTAAGAAATTTTTTAATAGTATATAATATAATTTGGAAACGGGAAAAAACAAAAAATAGTTTAATTAATCAGCAAATATACACTGTAAACAAGGATATTAAATCAAAGGTTTTCAACTATATGCACTAAATATTGAATAGCAGTTCCTTTTTTGCCAATTTGTAATTAATTTTGCCTTCATTATGAATGCAATAATCAAACCAAAAATGGGATTGTGTATACTTGGTATTGAATCTTCATGCGATGATACTGCTGCAGCAGTAATCAGCGATGGTGTCCTTCTTTCAAATTGCGTTGCAAACCAGGAAGTTCACGAAAAATTTGGAGGAGTTGTCCCGGAACTTGCCTCCCGCGCCCATTTGCAAAATATAATTCCGGTTGTGGACCTCGCACTTTCTAAAGCTGGAATAGCGAAAGATAAAATAAGTGCCATAGCCTTTACCAGTGGACCCGGACTTTTAGGTTCCTTGCTTGTTGGAACTTCCTTTGCCAAAGGCTTTGCCCAGGCTTTAAGTGTTCCGCTTATTGAAGTTCATCATCTTCAGGCTCACATTCTGGTTCATTTTATAAAGTCGGCCGGAAAAGATTATAATCCCCCCTCTTTCCCATTCCTTTGTCTGCTGGTTTCCGGGGGGCACACGCAGATTGTTCTTGTGAAAGATTACCTGAAAATGGAGGTTATTGGAAAGACCATCGACGATGCTGCGGGAGAGGCATTTGACAAAAGTGCAAAAATTATGGGGCTTCCATATCCCGGAGGTCCGTTTATAGACAAACTTGCTAAAGAGGGGGATAAAGACAGGTTTTCTTTTAGTAAGCCACGAATAGCAGGACTTAATTTCAGTTTCAGTGGATTGAAGACTTCATTTTTGTATTTTTTAAAGGATGAAATGGCAAAAGATCCCGGTTTTATTGAAAGGAACAAGGCAGACCTCGCAGCGTCTCTTCAAAAAACCATTGTTGAAATCCTTCTTTCTAAATTAAAGAAAGCTGTTATAGAAACCGGCGTGCAGGAAATTGCTCTTGCCGGAGGGGTTTCTGCAAATCTTGGTTTGAGGTCGGCATTGCTTGATGAAGGTATGAAAAGACATTGGAGAATTCATATTCCGGAGTTCAGTTATACTACTGACAATGCAGCAATGATTGCTATTACAGGCTATTATAAATTCCAGAATAGAGAGTTCAGCGATATGTCGGTGGTGCCTCGTGCAAGGATGGAAATTTAGAGTTCGTTGTGAAGTTTCTCAACTCCTGATTCAATGGTTTCGTCAAACATTTCTTCAAGCTTCTGATTTTGTTCTCTACACCCGTTAACTACTTCCTGCGCCCAGTCTAAATAACTCAGCTTCCGTTCAGTACTCCAGTCCAGAGGATAGTTTGTTATATCGCGTACATTACAGATCTTATCAGCTATTTTCAATTTCTTGGCCAGATCGGATAGATTTGGAGCTCCTTTTATTTGTAATTCTTTTCGAATAGCATAAGGAAGTTCTTTATCGTCGGTGACTTCCTTTACCAACTCTGCAACTTCCCGGCCAAATTCCGCAAGGATTTCTTCATAAGTGGAATCTGTATCCTCTACAACATCGTGTAAAATAGCAGCAAGTAGGAGTGTTTCGTCAGTTTCTCCACATTCGCTTAATAAAAGCGCCACTTTCAAAGGGTGATTAATATAAGGAATTTGGTTAAATCCTTTCCGCCTTTGATACTTATGTTTATCAGCAGCGTAAACTGCTGCTTTTAAGATCTGGTAAGAGTCCATAAGAAATATATCATCAAGGATTCATTATTTAAATATTTTTATACAAAATTAAGATAATGAACGTAAGATCACAAAGAAAATCCCTTTCTTTGTCGCTAATTGATTTACCGGATAAGATTTTGACAATATTATTTTGCCATCAAAAAAAAACAGTTTAATTTAGAACAAATATTTAATTAGTTGGAAGATTACCATATAGAAGGAACGCGAAAGACACCCACCATCTCATTGAGACGTGATGGGATGATAAAATTTGAAGGCAGGTCAATACCGGAAGATGCTCCAATGTTCTTCGAAAAGGTCGTTGACTGGATTGAAAGGTATGTTGCTGCGCCGAATGACATTACACGTGTTGATATTTCATTTGAATATCTCAACAGTGGTACTTCCAAGTTTGTACTTCAAATACTAAGGATACTTAAAACCCTCGCAGTCAATCCCTACAACCTTATTGTAAACTGGTACTATGAAGAAGGGGATGACGATATTCAGGAAAGAGGAGAGTATTATGCTTCCATTTTAGGGCTGAGAATTAACTTTATTGAAATAGAATAAGCCTGCCTGATCCCAGAGTCCGATACCCTAACCGGAAATGATTTGTTGCCTTTTGATGATCTTCTTCGGGATATATTTTTTCCATAGGACCCAAAAACCTGGTTTTGTCTGTATATAATACTTCATAATAAGTTCACTGAATATCTGCGTCAGAAAATATTGGAGTAAAATTCCTGATGTGTTTTTCGTCGGTGCAAATATTCTATTCATCGTTGAACAATCGAAAACTATTCAGTTTATGGAGTGAATTGTGGAATATCACCGGAACGGAAGGAGCCGTTAAAGTGTTTTTCTGAAATATTTTGTACATTTACATTCGATTGAATAATGTTTGGAATAAGAATAATCCTGTTACAATGATAGAAGAACTCAACATTAAAATCCTATACAATAACCTGGGTGAATCTCCCGGCTGCATTGCAGAGTGGGGGTTCTCAGCACTCATTCAAATGAATGGTCTCAACATACTTTTTGATACGGGCGGAGATGCCGGTATTTTTGAGAAGAATCTGAATGCCTTATCCGTTCCTGTCAATGAAGTTTCATACATTGTTATTTCACATGAACATTGGGACCATATCAATGGGTTGGAAAACCTTGCAGGAAAGCTAGCCCCCGACTATAAGTTGTTCCTTCCACAGAGGGCTTTTTCGAATATTCCGTTTACTGCAAATTTTGAATCCATTGAGAGGGTGGGAGAGGCTGCTGAAATCGCTCCTGATATCTGGCTTACCGGAGAAATTCATGACCCTGTGAAAGATCTTGTTGAACAGGCGCTCGTTCTTAATTTTAAAAATGAGCTGTATATAATCACGGGCTGCTCGCATCCGGGAATTGATGCAATAGTAGCCAGGGCGAAGGAGATGTTTCCGGACCGGGACATAGCTCTTGTTACAGGAGGGTTTCATATCCGGGAGAAATCGCGTCAGGAAATCATAAAAATCTCTGACCGGCTGAAAAATTTTGGAGTAAAGAAAATTGCTCCTTCCCATTGTTCCGGAGATCTGGCCATTGAAGTATTCCGTGAAGAATGGAAGGAAAATTTCGTACAATTGTATTTGGGAGATGAATTCCGGGTTTAGATTATTTTTATGATGAACATTCCAAAAGATGAAATAAGGAGATTGCTTGTCATAAGTTTTGGGGTATTTCTTTTTGTGCTTTTTTTTCAGCCTTTTCCATTAGATATCTCTGACTTTAATAACCGCTTGCTTTATTTCACAGGCTTTGGTCTTATAACCTTTATATTTTCAGGATTGCTGTTTATATTGATTCCTGCTGTTGCTCCATTCTGGCGGAAATTAAATAAATGGGAAGGCGACACTCCTTATATTCCCGGCATGCTTTTTCTTGTGCTGAACTCTATAGCGTTTGCTTTCTATATTCGATACGTGGGCCATATCTCTTTAGATCTCTACATCATTTTTAAAATCATTTTAGTTTGTCTTTTGCCTGTAATTATTCTGCTCTCTTTTTTGAAGAGTAAATTCCTGATAAACCATATTTCCGAACTTGAGAGACAACATAATGTACTGTTGAAACAGTCGAATTCAATAAAGCATAACGTAAATGAGCAGAAAATTGAAATTTTTTCTGAAAACCAATCCGACAAGCTCCGGTTATTACAGGATGACATTATTTATGTTAAATCTGCCGATAATTATATTGAAATTTATTATTACGACGATGAAATTAAAAGTGTCCCTGAGCAGCCATACCCTCAGGTTCGTAGTTCATTAATAAGAAATACGCTTAAGAATATTGAGAAACAGCTTTCGGAGAAAAAACTTTTTATTCGTACTCACAGGACTCATATTGTCAATAAAAATCATATTGAAAAAATTGAACGGAGCTATAGTGGATATAGTTTGAAACTATATGGCATTAGCGAGAGAATTCCCATATCCAGACAATATTTGAATCAGGTAAAAATTGTTGTTGAAAGCCAAAAATGAAGTTGTTGTTCGCCCCTGAATACGTTCATTCGCCCCATTCCCCCCTTTTTTGAGTGTTTCAGCCCTTTTTTTTGGATGAAGGATAGAGAGGTAATATATTTATAGCCTAAAAAAATTGTGTAGTCATGGAAACAACAGTTCAACGGAAAAAAATAAAATTCTTACCACAGGTTCACCCTGAATTCATTAATGAATTAAGGCAAAGTGTTGATACCTATTTTAAAACAAATCATTTATCAAAAAATGGCAATTCATCGTTGTATATAAAATCCATTGTTGTATTGTCGCTTTATCTTTTACCCTATTTATTAATGATCACCGGCATTGTTAGTTCATTTGCTATGGTACTGATGTGCTGGATACTTATTGGTATGGGGAAAGCTGCAGTTGGGATGGCCGTCATGCACGATGCTAACCACAGGACTTTTTCCGGGAACCCTAAAGTGAATAGTTTTTTCTCGAAATCTTTATTTCTTTTGGGAGGGTTTCCACCAAACTGGCAGCATCAGCATAATACTATGCATCATGGATTTACAAATATTGACGATTACGATGAAGACATTGATCCGGGTCCTTATCTGAGATTGTCACCGCATAAGCCGCTCTATAAAATTCACAGATACCAGCATTTATATGCCTGGTTTTTATATGGTCTGATGACGATTTCATGGGTAACATCCAAAGACTTCGTTCAGCTAAACAGATATAGGAAAGAAGGTGTGAAGCTGAATAGTACGAAGACCTATAAACAGCTATTTACTAACCTTGTCTTCGCAAAGATTCTATATTACGCAGTCTTTATTTTAATACCAATGATTGTGCTGCCTTTTGCATGGTATTGGATCGTAGTATTCTTTTTCGCCATGCATTTTACCTCAGGTTTTATCCTCACGGTTATATTCCAGACGGCCCATGTTGTGCCTTCAACTCTTTTTCCTTTACCTGATAAAAACGGGACTATTGAAAACAACTGGGCTATTCATCAGTTGGCAACAACTTCAAACTTTGCCCCTAAAAACAAGCTTTTGTCCTGGTTTATTGGAGGACTTAACTATCAGGTTGAGCATCATCTTTTTCCTAATATAAGCCATGTTCATTATCGTAAGATTTCACCGATTGTTGAGGCTACAGCCTTGAAATATAACTTACCCTATAATGTTCAACCGGGATTTGTGCGTGCGGTGATTGCACATGGAAGAATGCTTAAACAGTTGGGAAGACCTCACAATCAATTTTGATAATATTTTAAGCTATAAAAGGTTTTATTCATTCCTTCTTTTGCAGTTTCAATACGCATCTTTCAACATCCGACATCGAAAAACCATAGGTTCGACGCAGGCGCCCTAAACGCTCGTTGTTAGAAGTTGTGACCGGAATTCCTAACATTTCTTTCAATTTATCACCCGGCACATTAAATTGTTCAGCCACTTCCGAAATGGTATAAAAACCCTGGATGTCCAAACCATTGTCCTTTTCAGAATGTTGACGGGTTTCATCTCTCTGGTTTTTTGGATACTCTTGCTGAATGGTATCTCTATCGTTCCTATTAGCTCCTTCATTACGATTTAGACCATCTCCCTGGTTACGGTTTAGTCGGGTTCCTTCATCACGGTTCCGACCTGCTCCTTCATTACGGTTTAAACGATCTCCGTCGCTACGGCCTCCTTGAATTGCTTCGTTTCTGTGGCCCCGAACAGGCTCGCCAACTTTAACGGAAAGCAGAAAAGGACTTATTGCTAAAACAAGTGAAACCAGCAATAATGCGCCCACCGATGCATAACGCACTTTTTTTGTCGGTAGGTATTTTTTTATCCAAATCACGATTTGTTTCCAATGAAAAACCAGATGAAGTACTACCAGACAGATCAAAACCAAACTTGAAATCCAATGAATGTACCCCCACTGGTGGCGGTCCATTCCCAAATAAGTCAACTCCACATTATCACCGTATATTAACCAGCGGTCGGAGCCATGAATCAATACATACTTGAGGAGTAGGCCGATTGCACTCACTACAATTATTGCCAGGAACATTAGAATATCAATGGTAAAATTTATCTTTTGACGGATTGCTGCTTTCATTTTCAATAGATTAATGAGTATATAAAAGAAGTGAAAAATACTTCTCCCATAAATATAAAGAACTTACGGATTGAAATGAAAGGATTTGCTTAAAATCAGACCAGAACAACAACCAATTACTAAAAAATCATTATATTTTTGTCCCGGTGGAACACTGAATTACGAAGTGTTAATAATTAATACTTGCAATACTCAGGTTCCTGACCTGAGTTAAAATTCTTTGCCCTGAAGGGGCCTTAGCAACAGCACAGGGCAACGCCCTGTTTATTCAAGGATTTATTCAAAGCCCTGAAAGGGCGTAAGCAAATTAGTAACGATATCTTGATTTTACTTAAAATTTGAAAGTACGTTTATTTGTTTTAAAATTGTTTATGATAAAATGGATTAGGCTTCCGCCCTTTCAGGGCTTTAAATTTCGTCATTGTCAATTTCACAGGGCGGTGCCCTGTGCTATTGCTAAGGCCTCTTCAGGGCAGGTTTAACATATAGCATTATCGATAATAAGCATTCGATTTAACTCCGATTGCCGGTTCAATTCTTTACAGACTTCTTTATCCAGTCCCTTGCATTGACAAAGGCTTCTATCCAGGGTGTAATTTCGTCATCTTCCCTGCCTGAAGGGTAGAACGGCCACTGCCATGGGAGAATCGCACGTTCGGGATGGGTCATCATAGCAAGGTGGCGGCCATCTTCGGAGCAAATTGCCGCTGCTGCATAATCAGATCCATTTGGATTACCGGGGTATTCAGAATAAGAGAATTTTAGGGGGATGTGATAGTTTTTCTCTTCCAGGGGCAGATTAAATCTGCCTTCTCCATGGGAAAGCCATAACCCCAGACGGTAACCGCTTAAACTTTTTAGCATGACTGATTCGTTTGGAAGAACCTCTACGTTCAGAAAAGCTGATTCAAATTTACCGGATGTGTTGGGGCCCATCTTTGCGGGATTTTGATTTCCCTGGAAAATAAGGCCAAGCTCTACCATAAGCTGACATCCGTTACAAACCCCCAGGCTGAGGGTGTCGTCCCTTTTGTAAAAGTTCTCAAGAGCCAATATTGCTTTTTCATTGTATTTGAAAGCTCCTGCCCATCCTTTCGCCGGAGTAGGAACATTGGAGTTGGTAGATCCGCCAACAAATACGATCATGTTCAAATCCTCAAGGTTTTCCCTGCCCGAAATAAGGTCAGTCATATGAATATCTTTTACGTCCATGCCTGCAAGATGCATTGCATAGGCCATTTCCCTGTCTCCGTTTACTCCTTTTTCCCGGATGATAGCGGCCCGTATATTGCTTTGGCTATTTCTTTCGGGATCAATGCCATAACTTGTAAATTTTCCTGTGAAATTATGGAAATCGAATCCCAAAGGCTGTTTCTTGATATTTGTAAACCTTTTTTGTGCATGATATTCACCACATTGTTTGGCATCAAACAAATAAGATGTTTCAAACCATTTTTCACGATAAAGATCAATGTCTAATTCGTAGGTCTGCGTGGAAGTTTTGATTTTCAGAATCCTGTTGATTTGTGGTCTGCCTATAATATCATAGTCGATATCTTTTTCATTCAGGATATTGAGGAATTTTCTATCCTTGACCTGGATAATGATCCCCGGATTCTCTGCGAATAAGGTTTTGAAACCTGAACGGGCATCAATATCTGAAATATCGATTTCCATTCCTCCGTTAGCGTTGGCAAAATTCATTTCCAGAAGACAGGTAATCATTCCTCCGGCAGAAATATCATGTCCTGACATAATTTTTCCTTCATGGATCAATTTCTGAACTGCGTCAAATGCCCTGGCAAAATAATTTGTATCCCTTATGGTTGGCGCTTCATCACCAATCTTACCTAATATCTGTGCGAAGCTGCTTCCTCCGAGTTTTTTATTATCCTGCGAAAAATCTATATAGATGAACCATGTATTAGGATCAACAATCATTGTGGGGTTAATGATTTTTTTGACATTTTCAGTCGGAGCAGCTGCTGAAATAATGACGGTTCCGGGAGCATATACCACTTCATTCTCATATTTCTGGGTCATTGACAAGGAATCTTTTCCCGTTGGGATATTGATACCCAGATCAATGGCAAATTCACTGGCAGCTCTGACAGCTTCGTACAAACGGGCATCTTCGCCGGGATTTTTGCATGGCCACATCCAGTTGGCCGAAAGCGACACGGACTTAAGATTATTGCTCAGGGGAGCCCAGATAATATTCAACAAAGCTTCGGCTATGGAAAGCACTGATCCGGCACTCGGATCAATAAGCCCGGCGAGTGGGGCGTGCCCTACAGAGGTAGCGTATCCTTTGGTTCCCCGAAAGTCGAGGGCTATCGCTCCCAGGTTATTTAAAGGCAGTTGTATTTCTTGAAGTATCGTATTCAATGGCTGAAAAGCTGCTTTTTATCCTTTCATCTTTTAATACTACACGGGGAGGACTCCCAAACATATCAATAAGTTCCAGATCAATAGGCTTCTCTCCTGTTTTGCTGTTTTCGAATGTAAATCGATGGTTGCCGGTTACTTCACCAACTACATACAGAGGTGCCCGTTCTCTATCTGCAATTTTCTGTAGGAGTGGGAGGTCGGCTTTTTTAATGATAAGTCCCATTCTCTCCTGAGACTCGTTTCCAACGATTTCTTTCGCTGAGAGGGTAGGGTCGCCGATTGGAAGTTTAGTGATATCGATTAATCCCCCTGTCAATTCAACCAGCTCGGAGAGACAGTTAAGGTGTCCGCCGGCCCCGTGGTCATGAATGGATATGATGCTGTTTACCCCGGCTTCTGCCATAGCGCGGATAGTGTTATATACACGTTTTTGCATTTCAGGGTTTGATCTTTGGACAGCATTGAGTTCAATAGCATTTTCGAACTTGCCGGTATCAACCGATGATACTGCTCCACCACCCATTCCTATGCGATAATTATCTCCCCCCATTACCACGATAAGATCTCCTTTTTCTGGTATATCTTTTTCGCTGTTTTTGAGATTTCCTTGTCCGATACCTCCGGCCATCATAATTACTTTGTCATAGCCATATTTCTTTCCGTTTTCAAAATGCTCGAAAGTGAGTAGGCTTCCGCAAATGAGTGCCTGGCCGAATTTATTTCCAAAATCGCTGGCGCCGTTAGATGCTTTCATCAGAATTTCCTCCGGACTCTGGTATAACCATTTTCGTTCGGTGGTTCTTTTTTCCCAGGATCTTTTGTCATTGAGGCGGGGGTATGATGTCATGTAAACAGAAGTGCCAGCCATCGGAATAGCTCCCTTTCCACCCGCCATGCGGTCTCTGATCTCACCCCCTGTGCCGGTTGCACCACCATTGAAGGGCTCTACGGTTGTCGGGAAGTTATGGGTTTCAGCTTTTAGAGAAAGCACACTTTCAATTTCTTTTATTTCGAATGTACCTGCAATATCTTGTCTGTGCGGTGCAAATTGTTCAATTACAGGACCTGCAACGAACGAGCAATTGTCTTTGTAAGCGGAAACAATTTGGTTGGGGTTAGAACTGCTGGTTTTTTTTATCATCTGGAAAAGACTGGAATGTCTTTCTTCCCCGTCGATGATAAAGATTCCGTTAAAAATCTTATGTCGGCAATGTTCGGAATTTACCTGAGAAAAACCGAAAACTTCCGAATCGGTGAGTTTTCTTCCAATTTTTTTTGAGAGATCCTCCAGGTATTGAATCTCCTCAGGGCTCAGAGCAAGCCCTTCATTTTCGTTGTATGAAGGAATATCATCAATGCTGATAATAGGATCGGGAGATTTATCAATGGAGAAAACAGACTGATCAAGGTTAGTGTACTTGCGATTGAGCATCGGATCAAAAACCGAATCATCTCTCTCTCTCAGGTATTGCTCAATTCGCTCAATACCTTGTATACCTATGTTTTCACATATTTCAACGGCATTGGTACTCCAGGGAGTGATCATTTCTTTTCGTGGCCCCACAAATTTACCGGGTATTGGATCGCTTTCGCAAAGTTGGGCATCACTAAAGAGCCAGGATAGTTTTGATATGTCTGCCTGTGGCAGCTGGGAGTTGGAATTTACTGCAATTATCTGATTTTCAGTAACTTTAAAAAACAAGACCATAGGGATTTTATTTTTATTTTTTGTTTCATTTCAATTTACAAATATATGCAGAAAATAAATTTTTGGCCAGAGAATTTTACATAGTTTAATAACTTTTTATATTAAGTCGGATTTTTTAAGTTTCAATGCTTATTTTTGAATTATAGATTTTATTAAATATATTTATCAAAATCAAATCTTAATGCAATGAAAGAATTCTGGAATCAACGATATAGTCCTGAGGCTTTGGTTTACGGAACGGAAGCAAATGAATTTTTTCAGCAGGAACTTCCTCTTTTAAAACCAGGGAAGATTCTTATGCCTGCGGAGGGTGAGGGCCAAAATGCCATTTTTGCAGCATCAACAGGGTGGGGTGTGAATGCTTTTGATTTCAGCGAAGTAGCAAAGCAAAAAGCCTTGAAAAATGCTGTATCCCAAGGGCTGACAATAGATTATCACTTAAGCTCGTGGCTTCTGTTTCCTGGAAGGAACGACTATTATGATGCAATTGGATTATTCTTTTTTCAACTTCCTTCAATCCAGCGCAGGTTGTTTCATTCACTTCTCATTGAATGGCTTAGACCAGGCGGTACCATAATCGCTGAGCTTTTCAGTAACAATCAGCATAGCAGAAATTCCGGAGGGCCTCGAAATCCGGAGAACCTATATAAGATTGAGGATTTGGAACATGATTTCTCCGGCGTCAACATTGAAGTACTCAGAGAGGTGAAGCGAAATCTTAATGACGGAGAGTTCCATCAGGGAGAGGCGTGTATATTGCAATTAAAGGCGAGGAAGCCCGGTCGATAGGATTTTTAAAAACTCTTAAACTATAGTTATACCTATAGATATTACGTTATTGCGGTTAAAAGATACAATGAAGAAAAATGCGAAAAGCAGTAATTTTTATATTCTTCTTATCTTAGCCAACTTTAAGACATTTTTTTCGTTTTCAAATAATGATAGTCAAACCCAGATTTATTCTTCTCTTTTTTATATTGGCACTGATTCTATTTTTGCTGTATAATTTTCATGTGGTTGTGGACAAGGATCTTCAAAATATCCCCACGGTTCAAAATGATCAGCCACCGAAAAAGCAATATCCGGAAATGGACACGCTCGTAGCCCGGTACGATAGTTTGGTTAGTCAGAAGATTGAAAGTGCGGGTTCCGTTGGGGGAGCTATTGCAATTACCTATAAGGATCAAATTGTATTTCTTAAATGCTATGGAGTCAGAAAAAAGGGTGAAACTGCCCTTGTGAATCCTCATACACTTTTTCGGCTTGCTTCAGTATCAAAAACAATTACCGGTGTTTTAGCCGGGATCCTCGCAGAAGAAAATCTCATTCATCTCGATGATAAAATT
>CAJDXG010000013.1_pt1 | contig 13515 bp, 9 predicted proteins | sample 7391801 | NCBI WGS metagenome assembly CAJDXG01 (sample SAMEA7055713, study PRJEB34461) | soil metagenome | biome: terrestrial ecosystem; feature: Peninsula; material: soil | place: Antarctica | collected 2016 | reverse complement strand
CCACTTAACAGGGTTAGGGTAATTTTTGCCCAATTCAAATGGTAAGCTTTGCATATTATTTTGGATGCCTACGGTGCTGGCATATTGATATTCTTCATCAACCATGTGCCACTTTGGTTCCTTTCCTCCGTCATAATCCTTCCGAAGATAATAAGTTTTTAAAGGAGTACGTTCATAGCTGCTTAGGGAAGCGAGAGTAGCTCCGTTATCCGGATTCCAATCATACAAGGGAATGTCAGAAGGGTTAAAGTGTGTTATAAGCCCTCTTTCTTTGGCAATATGAAACAATCCGAAATTGCCAGGTTCATGTCCGGCAATCCAGTGCCCTATGATGTCAACATAAAATGGATTTAATCCGAAGATAATATAGTTGCACATATAATCTTGCGCAAGGCCTGGGGCCCTCCAGGAAGTCTCCATCGCGTCCGTAAATGCCTTCAATGACATGCAGGCCCGCTTTTAAGGTGAGATTATTATCTATACATCGCGAGGCCCAGGTTTCCATCCAGATGCCACCACTACCGCCAGGCTTGTTCCATCGGGGTATTCCATCTGCAACGTGTCGGTTATAATTATTCATGATTTTGGTGAAAGCATCATCATATCTATCAGCGGCTTTAATTTCAAGGTGAGTGCCATGTCTGGAACAATGCGCCTGATAATTCATAGCAAGGGCACCTTGTATATTTTTGGCGGATAAGGTAATGCCCATTCCATGAGCCTTCAGTTTGGAAACATTCATCAACCATGAATCGGGAGTGTTATATGGCCACAAATAAGGGAGTTTTTTAAAATAAACTCCATTTGGTACATCTTTCCATTGGATTTGAGAAGGATCAAGGTCATAATAGGGTGTCTCAATTCCGGCAAGATCGATGCCGGTTCTTTCGGCCATGGCTATGTACCCTCCGTCAGCAAGGTCCTTTGCGCAATTCACTTCCCTTATATGCATTCCAGAGCCCGGTATCCCTAATTCCTGCATGCTGTTGATGATCCCTTCCATAAAATTGGAATCGGTGACTATCCCCATGGAGCCCTCCACAGTGTATTTGCTGGACGATGATTGCCGACAAGTCAGATTTGGTCTGAAAACGTATTTGTGTGTCAGGGGAATGCCAGTTTCACTGTCGTTGCTATATCCGAAAACTGAATTAGCAAACTGGAACCCGGCTTCTTTCATGGCCTCCGAATTTGTTTTTATATCCACATCGGTTTTCATAATGAAAACGGCGTTAGGATTTTCCAGTAAGAAAGGATTCAAGCTAAAAAGTTGTTCATTGAAAGCTGCTTGAGAAGCTTTTAAGCTGAATGGATTTAGAGCAATGCCTCCGCCCGCAATCAATGATGCCCGTATAAATGATCTTCTGTCTAAATTCATATCGTATAATTTACAGTAATTTTCGATTCATTTTTGCGATGACAAAAAATTATGATTTTTTCACCCGTATGACTCAATTTTTTTCTGTAAAAAATTTGTGTATCTTGTGGCAAAAAATCATACAGTATGAATAACAAATCCTTCTTATTAAAGTTCGCATCGTTATTATTGTGCTTCATTGCCATCACTATATCTTGTACTAAAGAACCTGTAGAAGTTGATAAGAACTTTCCGGAAGGAAAGGTGTTTTCAATCACTTCAGATCCGGGAGGTACGATATGGGTTGGTACAGAAAGTGGATTATTGAGCATCAGAAATGGTTCCTGGAAAAGGCATTCAAACTATACCGGTGCTCCGAGTGGAGATATTTATGAAATAGCCAATTCTCTTAAGGGAGGTGAAGGAAATGAACTTTGGCTCGCGAGTGACGCCGGTCTTGTAAACTTAAGCTATAGTGATGATACCCCAAATAAATTCGTGACATTCACGACTGAAAAAGGAGGGCTTCCGGATAATAAGGTACTGGCATTAACGATTGATCACTCAGGTGGTAAGTGGATCGGTACGAGAAGTGGACTAAGCTATTTTAAGGATAGCACCCAGCTTACTATTGATGAATTCGGTGATTTAATTCTACATCAGATTACATCGATCGATAGTGATGAAGAGGGCTGGATATTTGCAGGAACCAGAGGCATGGGTGTTGGGCGATTTCAATTGAATGAAAATTTGGATGCTATTACAGCTGCTTCCTATTATGAAAGTGATTGGTCGGGTATACGTTCGGATACGATATTGTCGGTTTTGGTCATTTCTCATGATGAACAATGGTATGGGACTCCGGAGGGTCTGGCACATCATACTTCATGGAAAGCTAAAGAAAAATGGCGTTTTTATACTGATAAAGAAGGACTTGCGGGTAAGAGGGTTCAGTCCATTACCCTTTCAGAGGATGGAGCTTTATGGATTGGTACAAATAAAGGAGCCTCCTCTTTTATAAATGATTCATGGCAATCATACACTGTGGCTGACGGACTCATTTCCGAGAGCGTAAATGACATCGCAATAGGAAAAAATGGAATTACATGGTTTGCAACTGAGAAAGGTGTTTCTTCTTTTGACGGCAAGACGTGGGTTAATTATCTGAAGCCTTAATAAGAACGCTTCAAAAGTCCTTGATTACAGTCTACTTGTGAACATCAATAATTTAACTTAAATTTAACTTCAATTTAAGTTAAGATGAAAAATCTCCTTTTTGAAAGAAAACTTACCTTACTTGCTTTAAGCATTGTAATGATGGTTCCTCTAATGACATTTGCTCAGGATGAGGTTGTTGTCACTCCAGGTTTAGGAACTTTACAAAACGCTGTAACCGAAAATCCGGGAAAAACGCTTGTGCTAAAGCGTGGTGGGGATTATTTAATTGATGCTACTGTGGAAATCACTGTACCTACCGTCATTAGGTGCGAGGATACATACGCTGATTCAAGACCTCCAGTCATACAATTCATTGCTGACCCCGGTCAAGGTGGCAAAAGAATGATCGCTGTTGCCTCCGATCTTACGTTGGAGGGTATTGGTTTTATGGGCTTTACGCCGGATGATCAACATACAAAAGAAGTGGTGGGTATTACGAAACCGGGTGTTACATTAACCATGGATGGATGTATTTTGCAGGGAGTACAAACCTGTATTAAAAATGATGGTCAGAATAATGTTGAGATACTCCAGAAGAATTGTATAATTTATAATCATACCACTGTTGGCTATGATAATTCTGGAGGCTCTGGTGTTTACGGGGGTGGAGATTCATTAACTTACTATGCTTACAATAATACCTGGGTTAATGCAGGCAGAATTATAGCAAACTATGGTGGAGCAGGTCCTAATGGAACAGACGTCATTAATCATAATACATTTGTACTTACCTTTGGAAATCCAACATATCCCATAGATAACGCAGATATTTTTATTCGTAACAATATATTCTATGATTCTTATATTCGTGGTTACGTTGGTGAATTTAAACATCCAACAGCAGATACAGTGATCTGGAAAGGTGACTCTGTCGACTGGAAATATGATCTCCTGTCAGGATTTATATCTATCAATCCGCATAAATGGGACTCAATAGATGAACCTGAATACAGATGGATTAAAGTAAATAACAACCTGCAAATGTATTCCGATCATGTGCTTGATTTCTTTGCGGCTAATCAAGTGATCCCTCAGCCCTTTTTTCCTGCACACGTTTATACTTTTGGCGAGAAATATGGCTGGGACTTAAATAATAACTTCACTCAGGATACAAAAACGCAAATTGATCCTGAATTTGATATGGGAGCAATCCCCGCTGAAGCTTATACTAATATGTTCAAACAACGTCAACAACGACATCTGCCAGCATCTATGCAAGATGAAGATTATCCTTACGAATGTGCATGGAGACCTGAAGGTGCTGAGCAAAATGAATTTATTTGGCCTCTTCCGTTTTCTTTTAAGCCCACAAATGAGGAAATATGGTACGCTGGTGAAGACGGTTTTCCGTTGGGTGACCTTAATTGGTTTGCTCCTGAAGTTCGTGAAGCATGGGAGAATCCGCCTAATCCTCCAGGCCCTTACGCAGTTAAACAATTTACTATTTATAATAGTTTGAAACTTGAAAACTATCCAAACCCGTTCAGGATTTCAACCACGATCCGTTACGATGTACCTGCTCAAAGTAATGTGAAGGTGAGCGTATATAATTCAATCGGAGAAAGAGTTGCTTTCCTCGTCAATGAAATCCAAACTGCAGGGCAGCATGAGATGGAATGGAATGCAAACGGTAGAACTCATGGTTTGTACTTTGTTAAAGTAGAAGCAGGGAACTATTCACAAGTACGCAAAATTGCTCTTATGGAATAGTTTTCTTATAATTTTGTTGACGGTCTCTTTTTTCAATTTTTTATTATTGAATTTTAACTCAGGTTAGAAACCTGAGCAGTTACAAATATTTTTATCTTTGTAGGAAAGCAATAATCTTAATTGGATATGAATATTACAAAATCAGCTTACGGAAATTTAAAAGACGGCCGTCAGGTAGACCAGTTTACACTAGAAAATGATCATGGTATGATCGTAAAAGTCATAAATTATGGTGGTATAATCACAAACATCATTACTCCTGATAAAAACAATAATCCTGGTGACGTTGTTCTTGGATTTGATAATCTGGATGGTTATCTGGGAGAACATCCCCATTTTGGTGGAATTATCGGCAGGTTTGCCAATCGGATAAGCAAAGGTCGGTTTGTTCTTAATAATACTGAATATAAACTCGCTTTAAATAACGGTCCTAATGCCCTGCATGGTGGAATCAAAGGATTTGACAGACAGCTTTGGACTGCTTTTAAAGAGATGAAAGAAGATGAAGTAGGTGTTACACTTGCTTATGAATCGCCCGACATGGAAGAAGGCTATCCGGGTAATCTTCTTACTGAAGTCCGGTACATTTTAAATAATAGTAATGAGTTGATCATCAAATATAAAGCCTCCAGCGATAAAGATACGGTGATAAACCTTACAAACCATTCGTATTTTAATCTTAACACGGATGAGAGTAAAATTTTTGATCATACGCTGCGGATGGAGGCTGATTATTACACTCCTCTGGATGAAACTCAGATACCCACCGGCGAGATTATCGAAGTCAGGAATACTCCCTTTGACTTCACAAAGAAAAAGACCATTGGAAAAGATTTTGAGGAACTTGAAAATGGTTACGATCATTATTTTGTCATCAATAAAAAGCCCGATGAGCTGAAATGGTTTGCAAATGTTGAAGATCCTCTATCAGGCAGGCGTATGGAAGTTGCAACAACGGAGCCAGGCGTACAATTATACACTTCAAACTTCCTCGATGGAATAAAGGGGAAGAATGGCCGGTCATATAGTTTTCAGGATGCAGTATGCCTTGAGACCCAACATTTCCCTGATTCTCCGAATAAACCTCAATTTCCATCTGCAATCCTTGAAAAAGGCAATGTATATACTCAAACAACTGTATATCGATTTAGTATTGCATAAGCAGTGAGTCAAAAGGTTGAATGTTAATTTCTTAATTTTTTAATTTAATGCCAACCACACTAAAAGGATTATTTTTATTTTTTCTTGCTGTTTCCTGCAATTTCCCGACATTTTCTCAGCATGATTGCTCAATATCTGCGGGAAAAAAGATTACTCCAGGGGCAGTTTCACCAACATTCTCTTCCCTTGAAGAGAAGTATGATGTTAAATTCTATTTTCTCGATCTGTTTGTGGATGGTACATCCATTAATATTAAGGGTTCAACTTCTATAAATTTTCAAATGCTGGACAATGCGGATACAATAGCTTTTGAACTCGGTAATAATGCTAGCATTGATTCAATCTTCATAAATGAAAGCAGAACATTTTCTTATCATCATTCAGAGGACTTAATCAAAATTTTTCCTTCAACCCTTTTCGATAAAACTTCTTTTTACACATTAAAAGTTTTTTATCATACCAATGAACAAACAGGTAGTGGCCTTTATAAGGGGGTTAGCCAGGGTAGCGAAACGAAATATAAAAAACAGGCGACCTGGTCACTTTCTGAGCCTTTTCAAGCTAAAGATTGGTTTGTATGCAAACAGGATCTTAATGATAAGGCTGATTCAGTATGGGTTTATATAACCACGCCTAAAAGTCAGATGGCAGGTTCTAATGGTTTACTTACAAAAATTACTCCATTGAAAAATAATCAGCACCGCTTCGAATGGAAATCGAAATATCCTATTGCATATTACCTGATTTCATTTTCGGTATCGGATTATATTGATTACAGTTTCTATGTCTCTGCTCCCGGATGGGAGGATTCTCTTCTCGTTCAAAATTTTATATACAATGATAAAAACATCCTCAAACATGAAAAGGAAAGGATTGATGCTACTGCTGATTTATTGATTTATTTTTCTCAAATTTTTGGGCCTTATCCTTTTAGACAGGAGAAATATGGTCATTGTATGGCCCCGATGGGAGGGGGTATGGAGCACCAAACAATGACTACCCTTGTAAATTTCAACTTTGAACTGGTAGCTCATGAACTGGCTCATCAATGGTTTGGAGATAATGTTACCTGTGCATCATGGAGAGATATCTGGGTGAACGAAGGCTTTGCTTCGTATGCCGAGTATCTGGCCCTTGAGGCATTAAAAGGTAAGAAGGAGGCAAGTGCATGGATGGTATACGCTCACTCATTTGCTCTTAATTATCCAGACGCATCAATATATTTAAGTCCTGAAGAAGCAAAAGACCACGACCGCATTTTTGATTATGGACTGACCTATAAAAAGGGTGCTGCCATACTTCATATGTTGCGAAAGGAAATTAATAATGATGATTTGTTTTTTCAGGCATTCAGGGAATATCAGAATCAATTCAGAGACTCAGTAGCTCTTACGAGAGATTTTTTAGAGGTTGTTAACCAGGTGACGAATGACGATTATTCCTGGTTTTTCGATCAATGGTACTATGGAAAAGGCTTTCCTGTGATACAAACCACCTGGAATCAGGATACTGATAGCGCGCATGTAGAAGTCCTTCAGCATTCAAGCAGCAATGAACAACAGTTTTTCAGGGCAAATATTGATTATAAATTTATTTTTGAAGATGGGAGCGATACTACCTTGAGATTCAAGCTTACGAAAAATCTTGAAAAGTTTTCAATTGGTTTGGACAAAAGGGTAGAGGGTGTTTTGGAGGATCCTGATGGCGACATTCTGATGAAATCTGTGATATACAAGATGTTTCCAAAAGATGTTCTTTTTGATGTCTTTCCTATTCCTTTTTCCTACAGCTTCAAGATCGAATTCAGGAAATTTCAACCAAATGCGAAAGTTTACCTAACAGACCTTAAGGGGTGCATCCTTTATGAGGAGCGTGTTAGTGGTAGTTCCATGGAGTTTGAATTTCCGGAACTCATCGAGGGGATTTACTTTTTCATGCTTATAGACGGTGAAGGGAAAAAGTATGCCACAAAGATCATGAAGATTAACATATAAAAAATCTAATCCGTCAACAAACTCAATGCACAATTTAGATTTACAATCTCTGTGACTACTCAGTGAAACTCTGTGTAAATATTTTGTTACACAGATACACACAGAGATGGCACAGAGAACCACAGAGAAAAATAATGAAAATGGAATTAAAGGATATATGTATCTAGGATCAGATATTTATTGTCTTTCTATCTATAATATTTCTTTAGCGCCATCCCCAATTCCGGCGATATAGAAATCTGGACTAATGCCGATTCGTTGTTTATAGTTTACAGCAACTTTTTCTTTGAACTCTTCAATGGCTTCTTCCTTTATTAGACTTACTGTACATCCGCCGAATCCGGCGCCTGTCATTCTGGAACCCAATACCCCCTTGATTTTCCTGGCCTCTTCCACAAGAGTGTCAAGTTCAACTCCGGTTACCTCATAATCATCCCGGAGAGAATCGTGTGATTGATTCATCAGCTCACCAAATTTCTTTAAGTCATCGTTTTGCAAAGCTTCTACAGCATCTTTAGCACGTTTATTTTCTGAGATAACATGTCTCGCCCTTCTGAATACCACCTCATTGGTAATTGCATCTTTCATAGCCATAAACTGCTCAAAATCAATCTGACTAAGATACTCTACTTTTGCTTTTTTATTCAACATTTCTACAGCCGTATCGCATTCACTTCTACGTTCATTATATTTTGAATCGGCTAGCCCCCTTCTTTTATTGGTATTTGAGATAATCAGTTTATGTCCATTCATCTTAAGCGGAACCAGATCATATTCGAGAGTATGACAATCAAGAAAGATGGCATGATCTTTCTTACCCATAGTAACGGCAAACTGATCCATAATTCCACAATTGACACCGATGAACTGATTTTCAGCCTTCTGCGATAATTTTACGATGTCCAGTTTACTGATACTAAGGGAAAACAATTCGTTTAAGGCAAAGGCTGTTACCGTTTCAATTGAAGCGGAAGAAGAAAGACCAGCTCCATTAGGGATATCTCCTGAATAAAGAAAATCGCAACCTTTGACCGAATGCCCCATTTTTTGCAGCTGATCAACCACTCCCAGAGGATAATTGTACCAGAAACTATCGATTTTTTTCAGTGCATTCTTTAGCGAAATTTCACCTTTTTCAGTGAAATTGGTTGTTGCAAATCTCAATTCATCCGAATTGTTTTCTCTGATTACCAGCTTTGTACCGAAATCCAGTGCACAAGGAAATACATAACCTTCGTTGTAATCAGTATGCTCTCCAATTAGATTAACTCTTCCAGGTGAGAAAAATGTACGGATTGAATTTTTATTGGATTTACCATAAAGTTCTTCAAAAAGCTCTGTTAATTCGCTGGTTTTCATATTCTTTAAATTTATTTTAACCGGATACTTATCATTTGAGTAATATAATCATCCTTATCATCTTATATCTATGTGGGTTAAAGATACATTATGTCAGGTGAAAATCAAAAGTAAACCTTTCTTTAAGCAGAACAATTATAAATTAGTAATTTAATCAAATCCATTCTTCTGCTTATAGCTATCTTTATGACCAAAATTATTTAAATGGATGCTTCAAAACCTACAAATATCAGACTCATTCTGATATTGTATTATCTGTTTTTGGGACTTGGAGTCTGGCTTATTTTAAAATATGGTAATGCAGGATCTTTCTTGTTATTAAACTCCCTTGATAGTGTATATTTTGATTTCATAATGAAGTATTGGACCTGGCTTGGGGCAGGATTATTCGTTGTTATAACAGGCATTGTGTTTCTTTTTTACAGAATAAGACATGGTATATTTATTTTATCAGGATTTCTGTTATCAAGTATAGTTGCGCAGATTCTTAAACATGTTATTTTTCCCGGTGTTATCAGGCCTAAGTTGTATTTTTCCGAACTTGGGATAAGCCCTCGTTTAATTGATGGGGTTAGCTTGCACAGCCATTTTAGTTTTCCGTCAGGCCACTCCACAAGCGGGTTTTTACTGTTTTTTGCGTTGATTATGCTATTTCAAAAACCCGGAGAAAGAATTATTTTCTTTATTTTAGCTATTGGAGTTGGGTATAGCAGGATATATCTCTGGCAGCACTTCCCTGCTGATGTTCTTGCAGGATCATTGATAGGGGTAGTAACAGCTCTTTCGCTCTATCCTGTTATTATGAATTTTAAGTCACCCTGGTTGGATAAACCCCTGTTGAAGCTGTCTAAATAATGATCAAATCCAAAAATATATTTGCATTCTCATTTGCTTTATTGGCAGGGATTGTTCTTTTTATTCCGTTTTTGGGTGGCTTACATCTTTTTGATTGGGATGAAATCAATTTTGCCGAATCAGCCAGAGAAATGATTGTGAGTGGAAATTATTTGGATGTTCAGATAAACTTTATGACTTTCTGGGAAAAACCCCCACTATATATCTGGTTACAGGTCTTGAGCATGAAGATTTTTGGAATTAATGAATTTGCCGCTCGTTTTCCAAATGCAATTTGTGGAATAATAAGTCTCTACGCAATTTATCTGGTTGGGAAAAAAGTCAGAGATTATAAATTTGGTTGGATATGGATGATAACTTACATGGGAAGCATACTTCCCTTCTTTTATTTTAAATCCGGCATAATTGATCCCTGGTTCAATCTTTTTATTTTTTTAGGGATCAGTTTTTTTAGTTTTTATTTTATTTATCCTGAGAAAAAACTCTTAAGACTCGCACTTTCAGCATTATTCATTGGTCTGGCAATTCTTACCAAGGGGCCTGTCGCCTTACTTGTATTAATTATTGTTTTCACTGTCTTTTTAGTATTCAGATGGAGGTCTATCAGGACAAGCTTAAAGGATGTTACCCTTTTTATTGGAATCTTAAGCTTTACCGGAGGCTTTTGGTTCATACTGCAACTTATAAACGGAAATATAGATATCATCAGTGATTTTATAGTTTACCAGATACGTTTATTCAAAACCCATGATGCCGGGCATTCCGGATTTTTCCTCTATCACTTCATCATTCTGTTTTTTGGGGTTTTCCCCGCTTCTATTTTTGCTTTGCCGTCGATTTTTAAAAAAATTAATGGGGATGAAGGTTTCAGTAAATATGTATTCTGGATGAAAACCTTGTTTTGGACGGTACTAATTCTTTTCACCATTGTACAGACAAAAATTGTTCATTATAGTTCCCTGGCATATTTTCCTCTTACCTTTATTGGAGGAATTACTATTTATGATATTCTGGAAAAGCGCAGATCGTTTGGTTCAGGCCTCAGGGTTACGTTGTTTATTGTCGGAGCCTTATTTTCATTGCTTATCATTGCACTCGTATTCTTTGGCATTTATAAAGAGGAAATCTTGTCCGGCGGTATTAAATTGGATGAGTTCACAAGGGCAAATTTAGCTGCCAATGTCCATTGGTCAGGAATTGAAATGCTTATAGGCATAGTGTTTTTATTTATGCTAGTATTTTCTCTTTTTATTCTTAGAAATAATCGTACGTCACTTATAGTCCTGGTAATCAGTACGGTAATATTTGTCTATTCAACAATTATTTTTATTACTCCTAAAATTGAAGCATATTCACAGCGTGCAGCAATAGAATTTTTTAAAAGTTTGAAGGATGAAAATGTATATGTTGCAACTTTGGGATATAAGTCATACGCAAATTTATTTTATTCTGAAGTAAATCCTGAAAGAGATATCAGGGCGACTGATTCCCAATGGTTATTGGAAGGAAGCCCCGACAGAGATGTTTATTTTGTTTTTAAAATCAATAAAAAAGATAAGTATTTTACTCAATATCCTGAACTACAGTTCCTCGGTGAAAAAAATGGATTTGTCTTTGCAATAAGAAAATTTAAAAATGATTAACAATCAAAAAGTAACAATTGTATTGCCGGCGTATAACGCTGAATTAACGCTTGAAAAAACATATCGGGAGATTCCTTTTGATATCGTTGATGAAGTGGTCCTTGTAGATGATAAGAGTATTGACAACACATCCCTTGTTGGAGAAAGGTTAGGTATTAAACATATCATTGTCCATTCTGAAAATAAAGGTTATGGAGGTAATCAGAAATCCTGCTATAATAAAGCTCTGGAATTGAATTCAGATATTATTGTAATGTTGCATCCTGATTATCAATACACTCCAAAGCTTATCCATTCGATGTGTTATCTGATTGCGAACGAAGTTTATGAAGTAGTCCTTGGATCGAGAATATTAGGGAATGGGGCAATTAAAGGAGGAATGCCCATTTATAAATATATTGCAAACAGGCTGCTTACTTTTACACAAAACTTATTAATGGGCCAGAAACTCTCGGAATATCATACTGGTTATCGTGCATTTTCAGGTAAGGTATTGAAGTCTATCCGTTTTAATGAAAACTCGGACGATTTTATATTCGACAACCAAATGCTTGCCCAGATTTTTTATGCAGGCTTTGAAATTGCGGAAATTACCTGTCCGACAAAATATTTCGAAGAAGCATCATCTATCAATTTTAAACGTAGTACGATATATGGAATTGGTGTATTATTTACGTCAGTCAAATATTTTTTACAAAAAATCGGTATCGCGAAATTTAAACTATTTTCTCCTCCAAATAATAAACCATGAAAATTCAGTTTTTAGTTGATATAAAATTGTCAATTATATTATATATTTCATAAATATAATCGTTAAAATAATATGAAAATCACGCATTTATCTCGTATTCGGAATGCAGTTCTCGGATTGAGTGTCCTGTTGTTTTTTTCGGCAACAGCATATGCACACAACAATGAAAAGGTCTTGTTAATTAATAATGGTAAGCCTCTGGCAGTGATTGTTTTGTCGAAGGGTCCACTGAAAGGAGAGCAGGTTGCTGCGGACGAATTGAATCGACATCTGGAATTGATGACCGGTGTAAAGTTGCAGATCATTTCAAAAGGTGCCAAAACCGGTGGATTGTTGCCTATTTACATCGGAACAGCTGCTGAGGGTACACGGTTCGCTGTTTATGAACTACTTGAGCAAATTGGTTTCCGATGGTATATTCCTGGAGATCTCGGTTACGTTGTGCCCGCTGGCAACACTGTTCACCTCAATATTCAAGTAGAGACGCAGGTACCTTCAATGGATTTACGTCAGCTTCAGCCCTTTGATAAAGTAAATACAGGGTGGATTGACCGGATGCGTTTGGGCGGTGAGAAACGTTCTACGGGAGCACACAACCTTCCTGGTGTGCCTCATAGCTTATTTGAAGAACACCCCGAACTGTTCTCTTTAATCAATGGTGAACGCCGTCAGGGAAAACAATTATGTATCTCGAACCCTGAGGTATTGCAGCGTGTCGCCGAAGCGGTCCGGGAAGATTTAGAGAATGAGCCCAACAAAAAATACGTAGGCATGGGACCGAACGATGGGAGTGGATACTGCCAATGCGAAGGCTGCCGGGCTCTTGATGGCGGCGTTTATGATCCTTTAAATGGGGCGGAATCGATGACCGATCGCTATGTCTGGTTCTTCAATCAGGTACTAAATGAACTGGAGACTGAATATCCTGATCTGCATATTGTTTTTTATGCCTATGCCCAGCACATGTTTCCGCCCAAAGTCGTTAAACCGAATCCTCACTTAGTTCCGGTGTTCGCCCCAATTTCATTGGACCGTATACGGGGAATGGATAATCCCATGAGCCCCGACCGTCATATATTTCGTTATGTTATAGATGCCTGGGCTGAGTTACAGCCCAATGAGATGTATTACCGCGGCTACTATAACAACCTTGCTTGCCCTAATTTCCCCAAAACCCAGTTGGATCGTGTGCGTAATGAGATTCCCGTTTTACACAAAAAAGGAATCAAAGTAATGCGGGTCGAAACAATCAAACAATCCTGGGCCTCTGATCCACTCACGCTTTATGTGTCTGCGCGGTTAATGTGGAATGTAGATACAGATGTTGATGCATTGCTGGCAGAGTTCTACAAAAAGTTTTACGGCCCGGCAGAAGAGCCGATGAAAGCCTATCATGAAGCTCTGGAATCTGCTTTTGCCGACACGCCGTATTTTACCGGCTCCAGCTATATTTACTTTCCTATTTTC
>CAJDXG010000025.1_pt1 | contig 13624 bp, 4 predicted proteins | sample 7391801 | NCBI WGS metagenome assembly CAJDXG01 (sample SAMEA7055713, study PRJEB34461) | soil metagenome | biome: terrestrial ecosystem; feature: Peninsula; material: soil | place: Antarctica | collected 2016 | reverse complement strand
CTTGCCAACCTGTTGATAACCCTTACCAAAAGCAAAGTAAAGCGGAAATGGGCGTTCTCAAACTTAGTGTCCGTAGTTAGGCAGCAATTGATGAACTATATTGACATATATCGCTTCTTGGAAGACCCGGAAGGAAGTTGGCGGGAAATAGTCGAAGAAAATAAATTGAAATATCAAAATTCCCTATTCCCCGATTGGGAGGGGGCTTACTTTTGAAAAATGAAAACACTGATATTAAGAATCAGAGAGTTAAAATAGGAAATTAATGAATTCCCGGGTTTACCGGACATCAATGATAATAAATAATGTGATTGCTGTAAAGAATAGTTGTGCTTTCATAATAATTTCATGTGGTAATTGATTAAATACATTTAGCGTTAATTTCCATCCAAATTTACGCATCACAATTCTCACCTAATGTTCAAAAGGTAAAACCTATGCTCATTTCGTAAAAAAAGACAAAAAAAAAGCAGGTTTTTAAAACCTGCTTCGTATCTAATTAATCATTTAATACAATCTTTCGGACGTGAACTATTCCGTCCAATTCAATCCGGACATAATACAGTCCGGAAACTGTTTTTTTCCTGCCAGACTCGGTTCCATCCCAGGTTAAACGGTGAAGTCCGTTATTCAATTTTTTATTCGGGAGAAGGGTTGTTATTCTTTGTCCCAGATGGTTGTAAATAGTTGCTTTCACTTCTGTTTCCATTCCCAGATTAAATTCAATGGTTACTTCATCTTTGAATGGATTAGGGAAACAATTGATTTCTGTTTCATTGGATGAAAGGTTATCATCTAAACCGGTAGAGGCGTATTTCTCCAGGCTTAATTTTGAGGTTTCATGCTTTGCGAAAGTGGAAGTACCTTTTAGAATTTCCGGATTCAATTCATATTCATTGTTTTGCAGAGAACTCCATAATTTTAAGGTAAATATATTACCTTCCTTAAAACCGGGCATGCCGAACTCGTCGGCTGCAGAAACTGCAATTGGAACAGCCTGGTCGCTAAAGTGATGAGGCATTAATGCAACAGCTCCCACACATAAATCTCCATCATAAACCGCCAGTTCATCTCCAGACCGGAAAAAAGTTTTCGGCAGATTGGTTATATTGATGTTCATATGATCTACTCCATTCCCCAGGAAAGTAGTTTTAAAATGTTTTGTCGGAACCTGTTCCGGCAGAATAGCAACGGATTTTAAATAGCCTTCCATAATTTGAATGGTATCGTCAGCAGATAGTTTTATTTTATATCCTTTGCCGGGAGTAAAATTTTGAATAAAATTTTTCCATCCAAGGGGATAACCCCAATCTTCAATGGCATTTCCCATTTCATCCTGTACTTTCTCCAGATTGTTCTTGTCAATGAGCGATTGAACTACTTTTTGTGCATCAACATCTGTTGTTTGCGGAAAACCCATAATGTTCCAACCGGCCTTTAATGATATAGAATAGGGGTAATCCACTAAAGTTCCACAAATTTCAATCGAATCTTTCCCACTAACTCTTAGTTTATATCCCTTGCCAGGATTGATGTCACCAATGAAATTTTGCCAGCCCAGAAAGCCATAATCCTCAATTGCATTTCCTGCTTCATCCTGAATTTTCATCAGCGTTGAACTATCAATGAGTGACTGGAACAGGAATTTCATGTCGGATGAATCAGGAATTACCGGAGCCGAGATAATTTGCCACCCTTCGGTTAGCTGCATCTTCTGACATAGCACGTCAGATTCATCTATTTTAAGCGTTAATACTCTGCTTGTGAGGGTTAAACCGGTTACGACATCATTAGTTACAATACAAAAATATTTTCCGAAATCTTCATTAGCTAAACTGTTAATAATTAATGAAGAAGAAGTCTGTGAACTCAGAATCGCATCATCTTTGTACCACTGATAGTTGTTTTGTTCCCCTCCTGTTGGGGCATCGTAGCTGAATGATGTTCCCAATTTTTTGACAATGGTATGAGTCAAACCAACACTATCTTGCGGAGCATAATAGAAATTTGCATATTGTGCCACATCCATATTGTATTCCAGGTGTTCAAATGAAAAATTATTGCTGGAAACATCCAGAATAGTTAAATTTTCCAAAGCAGTTATTTCAGGCAGTGCATCGAAATGATTTGAATGAAGATCAAGTACTAGTAGGTTTACTAATTGATTGATTTCTTCCGGTACTGCGCCTGTTATTAGATTTTGGCTTAAATCCATCCATTCAACATCTGATATTTGCCCCACCTGAGCAGGAATTATACCCGATAATTGATTTGAGTTCAAGTAAATCAACCTGAGCTTGGTAAGCTGCCAGAATTCAACGGGTAGTTCCCCGGTTAACAGGTTTTTACTTAAATTTAACCATTCGAGGTCAGATAACTGTCCGAGCCCGGATAGAACAGATCCCGAAAGCTGGTTTTCGTTCAAATAGAGCAATTTGAGGTTTGTTAATTCTTTAAATTCATCCGGGATTAATCCTGTAAGTTGGTTTTGGCCTAGATTTAACCAGAGAAGATTCAATAATTGTCCTAATTCAGCCGGAATGATATCGCTTAACTCATTTCCATCGAGGTATAATTGCTCCAGGTTTATAAGATTAGCCAATTCTACCGGGATTTTGCCACTCAATTGGTTTTGGCTTAATATCAGCCACCTGAGAGGTGTCAATTGTCCAAGTTCAGAAGGGATGGGGCCGGTCAACTGGTTTTGGCCCAAATCCAGAAATACCAGTTGTGTGAATTGTCCAAATACCTCAGGGATGGGACCGGTCAACTGATTGTCGCTTAAATCAATCCATCTCAGCTTTGTAAGTTGTTCAAAACCATCAGGAATGGTTCCGGTCAACTGGTTATCGCTTAAGTACAATAAACTAAGGTTTGTGAGTTGTAACAATTCCAACGGGATGTTACCGGTTAACTGATTGCCATCTAAATACAGGTATTCCAGTTGTGCAAGTTGTCCCAGTTCTATTGGAATGGCACCGGTCAATTTGTTTGTATCTAATTCCAGATGTTTCAGTGAAGCTAATTGTCCAATGTCGGCGGGGATTGTTCCTGAAAGATTATTGTCATTCAACTTGATTTCGGTTACAACTTCGGCTTCAACGGTTATCCCGTACCACGTATTTACCGGGCCGGTAAGCCAGTTTGCATTGTTGGTCCAGTTGGGCCCGTCAGTAGAATTGTAAAAATTAACCAGTAGAGTGGAGTCAGTTTCGCTAACTGCTGATTTAACCGGGATATCTCTTATTACTGATGATTTAAGAGCAACTGAATGCGAATTTTCTGTGCTATACAGTTTTTGCAGTTCTGCATTAACACGGTTAGCTACCTCTTTTTCAATTTTAGCTAATACTTCTTTTTTCCAATTCGGATCGGTAGTTTTTTGAATTGTTTGAGCCATTAACTGAGTATCCAACAATAAAAAGACCGCCAATACGGTTAAAAGTGAAACAAATTTTAAAAGCGTCCAATGTTTTTTCATTTTGTAAGTTTTTTAATAGTAATACTTTATAATTTTAAAGTGAGTTTGCTTATTCTTCTGCTTATAGCTTTTCAAATTACAAATTGTGTTTAAATTCCGCCTGATAAATTCAAATTACTTTCAATCTGCCACAATTGACTTTAAGCTATAAGAGGTATTTAAATAACAATTAATGCACCATAACAATTAAGCCTGTGTATTGCAGTACTTTACGTTTTTTCATAATAAAAATGCGTCTCATTTCGGGACATTTACCTTATAACCTTTGCCGGGCTTTAAATTACCAATTTGATTTCTCCAACCCAGGAACCCAAAATCTTCGATGGAGATTCCGTTTTCGTCCATAACTTTAATCAGATTGCCGTTGTCGATGAGCGGCTGAAAAATCACCAGAGCATCCTGCTCATTTGCCGAAGGCCAAGAGATAATATTCCACCCTTGGGAAAGTAGTATTTCAAACGGGAAATTCGTTCCAGTGCCGGTTATCTTTAGTGTATCTGATGAGGTCACACTTACTTTATAACCCACTGCTCTATTTAAATTACCAATTTGGTTCTGCCAACCCAAAAATCCAAAATCTTCAATAGGATTTCCGTTTTCATCCATCACTTTTTTCAGATTACCTGAATCAATAAGCGGTTGAAAAATGTTCAGCAGGTTTGGGTCTGCAGGCATGACCCTCATTGAAACAGTATTCCAGCCGGGAGAAAAAGTTAATTCTTGTTTTTCCTGATGCTCGTATGCCCCCATGTCAAAACCCATTCCCTGGGTTAGAGGATATCCTGAGAAATCTTGCATCCCAGGATTGATGTTAAAAAGCGTCTTTAAATCTAGCCCAGCATTAATCACTGGTGACCCATCTTCAACATAATAATTTGTAATTTCAGATAATTTGGTTGGATCGGTCAACGTTAAATTTCCGGGATTTAGAAACATCGGATTCGCATATATTCCAGCAAGCTTCCCATTTACCATTTCCTGGTTGTTGGCTTGAGCCCATTGGGCAAAATCAATTTCGGAATTTAGATAAAACGAATTGTTAAATGAATACCAGCAGTTTCCCTGGAAATTTTCGTTGTCAATTCCGTTATAAACGCTGCTTTGCTTGGATACAAAGATATTATTATAAAAATTGAAATTGACATTAAGGTGGTCCCAAAAGGCCAAAGCAGGCCCATTGGAATTGTAAACCACATTATTATTAAAATAAAGTTCCTGGAATGTATTGAGGTTATTTGTGCCATTCCAAACCGAAATACTCCCTCTTTCTGTTAAAATCGCATCATTTTGACTGATGCAAAACCTGATGGTATTGTTTTTCCATTCTGATGCGCCTTCGTACTGAAAAGCAGCAAACCCAGCGCCCTGATTATTGTATGACAGGCAATACTGTATAACGGAATTGGTTGTACCTCCATCTAAATCAAATCCTACGCCGTCCAGCCCGCCTTCTGATGTTTTGTTATCGTGCGAAATGCAATGCTGAATAACTGCACTTTCAACTTCGGCCACCCATATTCCACCAGGGCCATTCCCTTTGCGTGGCATGTCCCAGCCATTGTTTGATGCATTGCAATATTCAATTAGAATTTCGCTCGCCATGTATGCATAAATTCCGCTTCCGCTGTGGTTATCCAGTAAGGTTGGGTCGCCAGGATTGTTATCGGCTATACTGTGCCCTATGTAAATATTTGAGAGTGAAGTTTTATAATTACCAAACAAATAAATCCCTGAATAACCATTCTCATGGGCATATATATTGGATAACCTAAAGTTTTCTCCTGTTGCTCTTACGGTAACACCTGAATGCTGAAATCCGGAAACTTCAATGCTGTCAACAACTATATTGGAGCAGTAGCTTAAAATAACTCCGTTACCAGTATTTCCGGTTTTTCGTCCGTCGCCCGTAAAATTCAGGTTTTTAATGCTGAGGAATTGGCACTCTGATGCCACAATCCCCGCACCAGCGCCTGCGTTTATGGAAGCCCTTCCAACGCCATAAGAACCCAACTGTACATAATTGTTTAGGTTACCCGAATCGAAACTGTTTAACCTGATGGTTCCAAAAAAGGTTTTTCCTCCTTCGAAAAGGATTTTATCGCCCGGTTGAAAAATTATTTGGTTTATTTTTTCAATGGATTTCCACGCATTGCCCGGAGAAGCACCAGTATTGCTATCGTTTCCTAAAGGGCTGATGTAGTAAGCGCCCAAACCACCTGGTTCGTGCGGAACCTGCCCCGCATTATTTGCAATAAGTGAAACATCGTCTATCCAAACATCTCCTGCTTCAGTTTTCCAAATGTAGATATTGGGGTCATCATCCGGATTTTCGCCGGTGGTAAAGATTAAACTATCGGTTTTAAATGCTGTATGATCAAAAGTAATAGTCACCGATCCGCTTCCAAAACCTTTTGCACCCAGAAAAACTGGAATACCCGATTCAGATTTAATGGAAGCTTTTAATGTATAAGTGGTATTGGGCTGAAGGCTAATACGTTGATAAATGTATACTTCATTGTTGGCAAGTTTTGCACTATAACTCCCTGAAAATGGATTAATTGGATCTACAATAGCATAAACGCTTTCATGAATTGGCCAGAATGCCCAATAGGGAATGAAGCTTTCTGATTCAAATCCCGGGTTTTTCACCAAATTCTGAGCGGAAATATAATTCACACTGAATAAAACTATGCTTGTAATAAAACAAATCCTCAACTTTACTTTAAGGTTAATCATTTTTCTAAAATGCTTTAAAATTGTGTTCAAATATAATGGAAATAGTGAGTATGCTATCTCATGCTGTTATAAATTACCTTATTAAAATATATTCCATTTAGGAGAATAACTCTAACCGTGTAAATTCCTGAAGAAACTTGTTGGTTTGCAGAATTTCTTCCATTCCAAAAGAATCGATGATTGCCATTTTCAAGAAGTATTTTATTTGAAACCATATTAACACGTTGTCCCAACTGGTTCAGTACTTCCATCTGCACTTCAGCCTCATGTGCCAAGTTGACTTCAATGGTTCCATCTTTACTGAACGAATTTGCACAACAGCTAATATTTATGTGGTCTAACACGCTCCCTTGGTAATCTGCCGAAAAAGGTTCAGAAACATCTCTTTGGGAAACCATCGCGATAGATTTGGGATAAGCTTCCTGAATCCAAAGAATGTCATCAGCAGTAAGTTTTATTCTGTATCCTTTCCCCGGAGTAAAATCACCAATGAAATTTTTCCAACCTCCAATAAAGCCCATATATTCTATGGCATTTCCCAATTCATCCTGTACTTTCTCCAGATTGCCATTGTTAATAAAGGATTGAATTACATCCAACGCATTAACAGCCGAAGTATGGGGAAACCCGATTAAATTCCAGCCGGTTTTTAAAGGAACAGGATAAGGATAATCCACTAAAGTTCCCCAAATTTTAATCGAATCCTTACCGCTCACTTTTAATTTATATCCTTTGCCAGGATTAATATCGCCTATATAATTACTCCAGCCAAGAAAACCATAATCCTCAACGGAATTTCCTGCTTCATCCTGGATTTTTACCAGTGTCGAATTGTCAATGAGGGGCTGGAACAGATTTTTTATATCGGCAGGTTCAATATAATTTGGAACAGAGAAGATGTTCCAACCTAAATTTAAATGCAGATTCAAAGAAATTACCGGTTCATCTTTATGAAATTTAAATTCAATGCTATCGCCCATGATCTTAACATCATAAATTCTGAATGAATTCATGGCGCCATTTTCAAGGAAAGGATATGGATCGCTGAGGGGGGTTAATTCATTCCGGTTGTTAATATCTGAAAAAGCAGCTTTATTCAAATATCCGCCTGGCGGGTTTTCAGGGATGCCTGGCCTTAAAACATAAACTTCATCTGGCGGGCCAGTGGAATTCCCATCATGTTGTGAATTTACCCGGTAAACTAACAAACCTTCGTCATAATGCCAGGAAAGATTCTTATCATATCCTGATTTTTTTCGAAATTCCACCATGAAAAATTCGTTGAACGATTCGGGCACCGGTATTTTATAACATGCAAATGGATTAACCGATACAGCTGCCAGTTTATATGTTCCACTAGCATTGAGCTCTGGGATGTTTTGAAACCAATTCCCGTATTTGTGCTTTAACCAGGTCATTGTATGCTGCGCATTATCGGAAGCCATCAAATCCCATCCGCCAACCGGGTTACTTCCATTGGATTCGTAATGGTAAAGATCTGGTGCGCCAATGGTATGAAACATTTCATGACACAACACAGAAACATTGGTCCTTTCGCTGAGTTGAAAATTATAATCCCAAACCCGGAGGTCGTTAATAAAAACTTGTTTGGAATAAAGCGCCCATCGATGGGGCCAGAGCAATCCAGACCAACCCTCAACATTTCCCTGAATAATGAAACAAATGTTGTCAACATCTCCATCCTGGTCTGCATCAAATTCGAGTCCGCTTGCCTCTATGGCTGGTTTAACAAATTTTACAGCATTCTGAAGCAGGGTATGTTCCCGTTCAGTCAATTCATCATCACCTGAATATCCGTAAGGGTTGGAAGTAGCATTGTATGCCTGGTAATAATTCCTGTCATAGGAATCCCGGTAAGAAAGTATCAAATCATTATTTGGTCTGGGATAAAATGTTGAAAAGATGTTCAACTGATCTCCACTTATTTCGCTGAAATAATCTAAAAGGCTGAAATCATCGCCATTAAAAATATTTTGATAATCTGAAAAAGGAGTATTGAATTCCTCTTGATCGGCAAGCCGAATGAAGATGACAATATTGTTCAAATATCCGGTTGTGGAGTTGCTGCTTTTTAATTCGATCCGGGCCGATTTAAGAAGTGTTTTTTCAGGAAAAACATTCAAGCCCGGTTCAATTCCTGATGCCTGTGGATCATCTTTTCCAACCACAAATTCTGAAGGTGCCAGTTTTCCGTCTTCGATGATGGCAAAGACATACACCCCATTTTCAGGATCTTTAATTATCGTGTGGTTTCCGGCATCATGTAACCAATTATAATATTCGTCACCCGATGCAAAACAATCAACTACCTGTCCGTCGGGCTGAGTGATTTTTACCGGAACATTTCTCAGATAGGCAGCAAAAACAATATTGGATGCCAGGAGGAACAATAATATTGTTACTATGAGTGGCCGCTGTTTTTTCAAAATTAGCTCATTACAGGCACTGTTCAAAAAAATAAAATCCCTGCAAATATTTGCAGGGATTTAAAATTATTATAAAAGTTCTATCGTAAGGTAATTTTCTCTGTGCGGGTAAAGCTTTGAGAAGAAACTTTAATGATATAGATTCCGGCCGGGTGAGCAGAAAGATCGAGTCGAGTTGTTTGCGCTTCAACGTTTCTGAATAAAATCATTTGACCAAGTTGATTGAATACCTGAACTTTTGCTTCTTTTTCCGGTAACGAATTAAATTGGATATTTACCAGTCCAGAAGTTGGGTTAGGGTAAACCTGCAATGAAGCAAATTCGAAATCGTTAATTCCAACTTTAATGGAAATGTTAAGCTTAAAGGAAGTTTCAACGGTCTCAGCGCCATCGCTGGCTTTCAGGGTAATGATGTGTTCGCCCAGCAAGCTTTCCAATCTTGGTATGGAATCGGTTGACAGAATAGCAGTACCATCACCGTTATCTTTTAAAACAAGCCATTCAGGCAATTCATCTGCAAAAATGGAAATTTCGTCCATCGCATCTGGATCAGTTACTGAAATATTAACTGAAAATCCGTAACCAATGTCGGCGGCAACATCTTCAATAGCGTCAAATTCAGGCGCCCTATTTATTTGAAGAACGGTAACAAATATGGTGTCAGGTTGCGAATCCAGTTCTCCATCGTTTACCACCAAAACCACTGGAATGGTAGTGTCTTCTTCCACTTCGGGGGCAGTTAGGCTTGCCATTACCTGATCAGGGTTAGTAATTGAAAATCCTTCTGCGCTCCATGAATAAGTCAGTACAGCGCCCTCAGGGTCGTAGGAACCAGATCCGTCGAAAGTAATTTGTTCCCCTCCATTTACTGTAACATTAACGCCGGCATTTGCAACAGGTATTCTGTTTACTTGCTTAATGGTAACCTGAACACTGTCGGGTTCCGAATCCACCATGCCGTCGTTCACCACCAACGATACCCATACGGTAGTGTCGGCATGAACTTCGGGTGCAACAAAAGCAGGCGTTGCCGAAGTAACATCATCCAAAGTCAGGTACTCGGAATTCCAAAGATAGGTGAGCGGATCACCATTGGCATCCGATGATGCTGTTCCGTCCAACATTCCTGATTCGCGTTCGTTTACCACCAAATCTTCCCCTGCATGGGCAAGCGGTGCGGTGTTCAATCTTGGTTGTACGTAAACCCTTATAATCAATATCGAATTCTCCTGTCCGTCACTAACTTTCAGCCTTATGGGCATCAGAGTCAGCTCGTCCACTTCGGGTGCAACAAACGAAACCTGAGGATCATTCGGGTTAATTAGTATCACTTTGTCCCGGAATGCAGAGTTGTATTGTGTCCATGTAAAATTTAGTATATCGCCGTTAGGATCCGAGGATTCTGAAGCATCCAGGGTAACGCTTTCGCCAGCCCAAACATATACTTCTTCGGCACTAACGATTACCGGTGGAAGATTACTGATCACTTCAACACTAACAGCAGCCGTGCTACTTGCACCCAAATCGTCACTAACTTCCAATTCGAATAGGAAAGTCTCGGAGTACTCGTTCGTCGGGGCAATAAAGGTTGGATTTGCAGTCGTCTCACCTGTCAAAGTTAATCCGGCAGGGGCCGTCCACAAATAGATCAATTCATCATCATCGGGGTCGGTAGAACCTTCGGCATGAAGGGTTACGATTTGTCCGGCATTAACTGTTTGATTGTCTCCGGCATCAGCCACCGGCGCTTTATTTGCAGTTACTGTTACTGTAACTGTTGCATCATTTATTTCCGCTGATCCGTCAGTAACCTCCAGGGTGAAAACATATTCGGTATCTACTGATACGTCAGGTGCCGTAAAGGTCGGAGTTGGCGAAGTTGCATCATCCAAAGTAATTCCTGCCGGAGCAGTCCAGTTGAAAGTAATAATATCCATAGCATCCGGATCGGTTGAAGCAGTTCCGTCAAGAGTCGCTTCTTTTTGTTCACGGATGGAGAAATCGGATCCGGCATCGGCCAACGGAGGTTTGTTAATGTTTTTAACGGTTACAACTATAATGTCAGTGGCAGTATTGTTTACATCTTCGCCATCATCCACCATTAACGTAATTATAAAGTCAGTATCTTCTTCTAAGTCCGGAGCTGTAAACGTAGGAGATTCAGCCGCCGGATCATCAATAACAAAACCTTCGGGGGCAGTCCACAAGTATGTGAGAGGTGCATTTTCAGGATCGCTTGAACCAGAACCGTCAAGCTGTCCCTGCGTGTTCTCATCAATACTGAAATCCACTCCGGCATCCGCAGTTGGTTGCAAATTAGTGTGCAAAACCAAAACCGAAACAGTGTCTGGTTCTGAATTCACGATACCGTCATTCACCACCAAAACAAATCGGAAGGTGCTGTCTTTCATCAAAACCGGCGGCTCAGGCGCGGTAAATGATGGTGAAACCAGCGAATTATCGTTTAAAACTGCACCATCAATCGAAGTCCAGGTGTAGGTTAAAACATCCAATTCATCCAGGTCTGCAGAACCGGTTGCGTCCAATTGAACCAGTGATCCTTCATCAACGGTCTGGTCTTCGCCGGCATCAGCTAAAGGCGGTTTGTTAATGTGAATTACGGTAACAGTAACCTGGTCTGGAGCTGAAGTCCAAACTCCGTCATTAACTGTTAGACTGAATACCAAATCCGTATCTAAATGTACTTCCGGCGCAGTAAATGATGGAGTTGCAGAAGTTGGATCGTCTAAAGCAACACCTGCCGGAGCCGTCCATACAAACGTCATAGGTTTGTTCTCGAAATCAGAAGAACCTGATCCGTCCAATTGTACCAGCGTGTTTTCATCAACAGAAACATCATCGCCGGCATCAGCTAACGGTGCAATGTTTTCGTGAATTACCCGCACCACAACACTAGCGGTGTCTGAATCTAATTTTCCGTCGTTCACCACCAATTTAAATTCATAGTCAATAAAGTCTTCAACAATAGAAGGCGATGTAAAAGTAACTATCGGATTTGTGTTGTCTCCGTCAAATGTAATTCCGTCCGGCGCTATCCACATATAAGTAATGACATCGCCATCGTCAGGATCGGATGAACCGGAAGCATCTAGGGTAACGATTACACCTTCATCAACCTGCTGCCCCTCACCTGCAACGGCCACGGGTTTACGGTTAAAGTCTTTAATGGTGACTATAACGGTATCTTTTGCACTCAGCAGTACTGTATTGGTTACGGTAAGAATGGCGAGGTACTCGGTGTCGTCAGTAACTGTTGGCGCTGTGAATGATGGAGTTGCCGAAGTGGCATCGTCCAACGTAAAATCCGCCGGTTGAATTTCCCACGAATAGGTAATACCGAGGGCTTCCGGGTCATTCGAGGCGCTGCCATCAAGCTGGCCGTCTTCACCTTCAATCACTTCAAAATCGGTTCCCGCTTTGGCTACCGGCGGAAAAGGCACATCCACAACTGTAACCACAACCGTAACGGGTTCTGAATCTCTTTCACCATCGTTAACGGTTAAGGTAAACCGGTAGGTTGCATCTGCTGAAACCGATGGGGCGGTAATCGCCGGTTTTTGCGACGTAAAATCAGTTAAACCAAACCCGTCAATATCTTCCCACAGGTAAGTAAGAGCTAGGTTTTCAGGATCTACTGAGCCGGAGCCATCCAATTCTCCTGTTCCTTTTTCATCCATAGAAAAATCTGCTCCGGCATTGGCCACAGGTTTGTAATTGTGCGTACCTAACACACTTACAAACGCAGAGTTTCCATCGTAAAATGGTACCGGACTAATTACGGTGGACTCTTTCATGTTGTAATAGATGATGTCAACCGAAGTAATTTCTTCTCCTTCGGAAGCATCCCAGAATTTAACCGAAATTGGATTTCCATTTTTAAATCCATCCTTTGCAGGGGTATCCGGATCATCCACGCCTGCAATACCCGGTTTAATATACATATCGTTCCAAGCCCCAAGCCCTTCAGTTAAAAGAACTACTCCAACGCAGATTTGCCCGTCAAAAAGTCCAATTTCATCTCCTGCAATAAGGTCATTTCCGTTAACTTTTGCTTCAAGTAAATTAAAGTTAAAGTGCCCGGGAGGATTAATGTTTCCGTAAATTGGAGAAAAGTGTGTTTGTGCTATTGAGATTTTATTTAGGGTTAAAATCAGCACAACTAAAAGAAATAAAATGTAAATTTTTCTCATGATTTGATAAAATTTTAGTTAAACAATTCTAAAACGACAATTTATAATTATTCTATGAATGTCTCGCAACAAATATAGAAAATAAATTTCATGCGAATCAATAATTAAGAATAAGATAAAAAAAGCTTATTAAATAACTGACATTCAGTGAATTAAATTTATTTAAGTTAATAGTAATCAACACCTTTAGGTCAGTTACCTTTAGCAATTAGATATAAAGACAACAAGTTAATAAGAATTTATTCTATATCTGTGATAAATTTGAAGAACTCCAATTTAATTGTGAAAGATTTAATAATAACAACAAACCAGAATTTACAGACCAAGAGACTATGGCGGTATATTTACACCACTTTATTTGGCGGTTAAATTAGCATATAAAATGGTATACTGGTTTTAGTCACAACTCTTGCAAGAGACCATTGGTAGTGCCACTATAAAAAACTATAAATCAAAAACTCCCTGCAAAATAAATTCGCAGGGAGTTTGTTTAATTTCAAATTATTGGTTCATTTCAACTTATCGCAGTATAATCTTTTCGGTCTGCGTTGCGCCGTCGGAATTCACTTTGAAGTAGTACATTCCTGCGGGATGTGCAGAGAGGTCGATAACGGAGTTTTGCTGGTCGATTTGCCGGATAGTGATGGTTTGCCCCAGTTGGTTATACACCTGCAACAGGGTTCCGATTGCCGGCAAGCGGTTGAAATCAAGATGAACGATTCCGCTGGTTGGATTAGGATAAACCTGAA
>CAJDXG010000010.1_pt1 | contig 13703 bp, 10 predicted proteins | sample 7391801 | NCBI WGS metagenome assembly CAJDXG01 (sample SAMEA7055713, study PRJEB34461) | soil metagenome | biome: terrestrial ecosystem; feature: Peninsula; material: soil | place: Antarctica | collected 2016 | reverse complement strand
ATTAAAAAGATTTTGAATATCCTTCAATTTCAATTGGGAGAAATCTCTGGCCACCAGATCTGCATGTCCTAGTTCCTCCTGTGCATGTGTGGTTGCGAGGGCGATTACCCTCATCCCTGCGGACCTTGCTGCTTCAATACCATACATGGCATCTTCAAAAACAATGGAATGAGAAGGTGCAACTCCAAGGAGTTCAGCGGTCTTTAAAAATATTTCCGGATCAGGTTTACCATTTTTGATCATGGATTCATCCGTAATAACTCCAAAAAAGGAAGATAGTTTAGTCTTCCCTAATACGAAATCGACATTTGCAGTAGATGCAGCAGTAGCAATTCCCAAGAGAAAGCCATTCTCTGACATGAGTTCTAAAAAAATTTTAAGGCCGTTGACCGGTTTTATCCAATCGGAATAAATTTCCCGGTATATTTCCTCCTTTTCATTTCCCAGGGCTTTAATCTCTTCATTGTTGAGTTCTTCTTTATAAAGCCTGTTGAGAATCATTTTATTGGTATTTCCAAACCACGATTTAACATCATTGTGGGTAATGTTAAAACTATGCCGTTTGGCAAATTCCTTCCATGCTTTGTAATGATATTCTGAATTATCAACAATAACCCCGTCCATATCGAAAATCAATGCTCTTTTCATTTAATTTTATTTTTTAATAAAAATGTTAAGCCAGGCTTATCACAAATAACTATGAGATTGGTAAAAAAACTTCATATGTAAAACTCTGTTTTTCAACGAGCCAGCTTTAAAAATACATCATTCATATTTTTTGCCTCATATTTTTGCTTGAGGTTTTGTGGAGTATCCAGGGCTTCTATTTTCCCGTCTCTCATAATTGAAACCCTGTCGCAATATTCCGCTTCATCCATATAATGCGTTGTAACAAAAATAGTTATCCCTTTTGATGCAGATTCCTGTATCAATTCCCAAAACTGTCGCCGCGTAACCGGGTCTACCCCTCCTGTTGGCTCATCCAGAAATACTACAGAGGGATTGTGAAATACAGCCACGGAGAATGCGAGTTTCTGTTTCCAGCCCAGAGGGATATCTGCAATCAGCCTGTTTCGGATATCCCCAAGACGCAACTTCTCAAGCAGCTCTTCAGCTCTTTCCGTCGTTTCTTTCCGTCTCATGCCATAAATACCCGCATAGAGCCTGATATTTTCGATAACGGTTAAGTCGGTGTACAGGCTAAATTTCTGACTCATATACCCAATGTTTTTCTTTATCTTTTCCCGTTGAGTATATACATCATATCCGGCAACGGAAAGTGTTCCTGAAGTGGGGTATGACAATCCGCTTAGGATCCTGAGAGTAGTTGTTTTCCCTGCCCCATTGGCTCCCAGGAATCCAAATATTTCCGACTTATATACATCAAAACTAATATGATCATTGGCAAAAAAATCGCCATATTTTTTCACAAGATCTTTTACTACGATTATCTTTTCCTTATTCATCCGGATTGCCCATTAATTCAATAAAGCTATCTTCAATTCCGGCAGGTATCCGTGAAAAACCTAAAATATTCTTCATTTTAACGGCATCATTCTCAAAAACAGCTATGGAATCCTGATCATTCAGGCTTAAATGGATATCCTGTCCAAAAAGCCATGCAGAATGGGTCCATTTCATTGAACGAAGTTCATTTAAAAGAATATACGTTGAAGAGGAGGCCTGAATTGAATAAAGTGGTCTTGAATAGCTTTCATTGATCCTGTCCGGCGTGTCCAAAGATAATATTTTACCATTCTGGATCAATGCAACCCTGTTGCAGAGCGAGGCTTCATCCATATATGGAGTGGATACTATCGAAGGAATTCCTTCTTCTTTTATTCTTGCCAGAATATTCCAGAACTCTGTTCGTGATACAGCATCAACTCCTGTGGTTGGCTCGTCCAGAATTAGAATTTCCGGTCTGTGGATTAATGCACATGACAATGCCAGCTTCTGTTTCATGCCTCCGGAAAGATCCCCTGCCCTTCTCTTTTTAAAGGGTTCAATCTGAATATAGATATCCTTAATAATATCATAATTTTGCTTAATTGTAGTACCAAAAACCCCCGCATAAAACTCCAGGTTTTCCTCGACACTCAGGTCCTGATATAAGGAAAATCGTCCGGGCATATAGCCTATCATGGACCTTATCTTCCTGAAATCTTTTACAATATCAAATCCTTTTAAAGTAGCAGATCCGGAATCAGGAAGAAGCAGAGTTGCCAATATTCTCAGTAAAGTTGTCTTACCTGCGCCATCAGGACCGATGATTCCAAAAATTTCATTTGATGCCAGATTAAAGCTGATATTCTGTATGGCTTTAATGCTTCCATAGGAACGGGACAAATCATTTACCTCCAGTGTATTCATTTTTTCAGTTCAGCTTCGATTTAAAAATATCATGTAATCAGATCAGTACCTTGATCAATATCACTTATTTACTTAGGCTAACTTCACCCGGCATACCAATTTTAATTTCTCCATTATTCTTCACAGAAACCTTCATCGCATAAACCAAATTAACACGTTCCTTTCTGGTTTGAATAATTTTTGGCGTAAATTCAGCTTCAGAGGAAATCCAGATAACCTCACCGGTCAATTCCTTTAAACTATTGTCCTTTCCATCTATCCTTACAATGATTGAATCACCCGTATTTACCTGACTTAGCTGATCTCCGGAAATAAACACACGAAGGATCATTTCATTTAGGTTGGCCATTTTAAAAATTGCTTTTCCAGGTGCGGCAAGTTCACCTTTTCTTAAATAGACTTCTAAAACGGTCCCTTCGATTGGAGCCGTAATAAAACATTTCCTGATTTGATCCTCTATCTGGCGCACCTGGATTTCAGAGGATTCCATCTGGGCATAGATACCTGTTTTTTTTGCTTTCAGCGCTGAGGTTTGAGCTTTGATCAGTGCAATCTGGCCATTCATATCATCAATCTGCTTAGCCGTTGCAGCACCATCTTTCAGAAGATTTTGTGATCTGAGCTGTTCTCTTTCAAGATTGTTCTGATTTACGCTGTTCACTCCAATTTGCGCATCTAATTCCTGGAGTCCGGATTTTATTACCGAAGAAGCAGAGATCAACTGAAGCTTTTTAAGAAAAAGTTGTGTTGAATCTATAAGTCCAATTACATCGCTTTTTTTCAGCCTCTCCCCTTCCTCTGTAGAAAAGCTAAGTAACTCACCCATAACCTCTGAGGAAATAAGAATGTCTTGCGATTCAAAATTACCATAGGCGAAAGCATCATCTTCCGTTGATTTACAAGAATAAAGAGATAAAATCAGCAAAGAAAGACTTAACAGTATTGTATGTTTCATGTTTTATAATTTTTTGTCAGATGCGATTCATGATTATTAAAAAGAAGACTAATATAGATTTTTAAAAAAATTTATAATTTTCCTGAAATGAATTTATAGTCGGCTATAGCCTTCTGAACTAGCACCTCTTCCGTTTTCAATTGCATTCTGGTCCTGCGTTCATCATTCAAGACCTTAAGGTAATCGATAGTTTTTATACTGCCATTTTCCATCATTGAACGATAAGTTTCAGTGATTTCCACTCTTAAAACAAGCATTTCCTGTATTTTTTCAATTGCTGATTGATGGCTGTGAATTTCTGACAACTGACTTATCAGGGCTTCATTTACCCGGTTTGTGAAATCAGTTTTTTGATGTTCAAGCATTTTCACCCGCATGTCAATATTTGCTCTTTCTCTTTTGGATGAATTCCAATCCCAGATATTCCATGTTAAGCCTGCGCCAGCCAGATAGTATGGTTCAAATTCATCTTTAAGCATGTTCAATCCCGGGTTCCCATATCCCAATTGTCCGAAGGCAAATAGCACAGGAGATCTTGTAGATTTAGACAGATTTGATGTCATATTCAGCTTTTGAATGTTAAGATCTAAAATTTCCATTTCTATGCGATCAATTTCCTCAGCTTCAGGCAAAGTAAAGCTACTTAGAATAAAACTGTCGGCAGAAGAAATTTGAAGGCCGGTATTACTCTCCAGCACTGCTATGGAAGATTTTTTAAATGAACTTACAGAAGCCAGTTGTTGTTCAAGATTTAACTTTTCAAGCTTTAGCAATTGCAGATCAGATTGAAGGATTGTTCCCGCTTTAAATCCAGCAGAAAGCACCTGTTCATTGGCATTTAATTCTGCAATACTTAAACGGAGAATCCTTATATTTTCCTGTAAATTTAAAATTGAATAAAAAAGATTCTTTACAATTTCCTTATTGCTCCTTAATACATTTTCAAGTTCCTTTTTAGAAGATTGATTTCCAACAGCCTCAATCTCCTTTTTATTTTTGGTAACTCCGGCATCAAATATAATTTGTTTAACATCCATTGATAGTCGATACTGATCCTTTGAAGGAGTAGGGAAATCGAATCCGGGAATAGCAATATTACCTATGTTGATTACATCCGATTGATATGTTGCTTTCCCATTTACTTCAAAAGAAGGATACCAGGAGTTTTGAATGTTTTTCAGACTGTTGTTAGAAATGCTGTCCAGGAGAAGGAAATCATTCTGCCGGGGCTGATGGAGTGCAGCTTCATATAAACAGCGTTGCAAACTTATTGTATCCTGGGAGAAACCTGCCATCGGAAGAAATATTGCGGCAATAAAGAATAAACTTTTCATTTTCAAACAGATATTGATTCTATAAAAAACTCTTTAAGGTATTTTTTTCGTTGAATTACAAATGCAGCAAATGAATCCTTGTCGTTATCAAACAAAAGACCTTGAATAATAGGTTGTGCAACGAATGGGAAAATGATAAGTCCCAGTAAATTAATCATTAAGTTTCGCGGATCAGTCTTTTTTAAAATACCATTTTCCATGGCGCTTTCTATTTCTAAAAAAAACGTTTCTGGCTTGAAACCTTCTCTTCTAAATGAATTGATCATCAGTGATGGGTTTACGGCGATCTCATGTAGAACAAATAAGGGAATAAAGGGATTGTTAATGAGCATGTTGAAGAAATCATCAATAAATTGAATGAATTTCTCTTTTACAGGAACATCGGAAACAATAACTTTCATAAATGTAGGAACAACAGTTTCTGTTACCCTGTTAAATACAAGTTCAAACAATTTATCCTTCGTGCGAAAATAATAGTTTAGAGATGGACGACTAATTTCGGCTTCATCTGCAATATGCTGCATTGAAGTACCGGCAAAACCGTTGCGGGTAAATACTTTCGTTGCCGCATTAATAATTTTGGTTTCCATCTCTCCACTAAGTTCATGCTTCCTTTTCATCATATAATAACCTGTTTCCATGGGATAATAGACCGCATTACATTAAGTATCAGTGTTTGCAAAACCGTGGAATTTTTATATCTCAATTTAGTATCGCTGAACCCGCTAGCCTTGCTGAGCTTATGAAACTTGTTATTTGCATAAAAAACTCCATTTCTCCATTCATGTTTGACATCGATGTTAAACGAAGTTGTAAAATTATCCAAGGAAGTTGGATTATACAAGTCGTAGAAGCTGAATATTAAAATAAGTTCATTATTTTTGACATCTTAAAAGATATACATATATGAAATCATGCATAGCTTATATTATTCTCCTTTCACTTCTTGGATCCTGCTCACTTAAATTTAACCCTTCGATAAATGAGAACGATCTTAAAGTACATCTTTCTTTTCTGGCGTCGGATAGTCTAAAAGGACGTGACCCGGGAACTCCGGAAGATTCTGTTACAACATCATACATCGCCGGAGAGTTCAAGAAATATGGATTAAAACCTTTTTTTAATGAATCCTACATTCAGCATTTTGAGATTATCAGCAATATTTCCGCAACTGAATCCAATGCCTTGGTTTTTAACTCTAAATCATATACTCAGCATGAAGATTTCCTTCCCCGTAATTTTTCTGCCAACTCAAGTGTAAAAGCTGACATTGTTTTTGCCGGATATGGATTTGAATTTCAAAATGACACTATTACCTGGAGTGACTATGGAAATAAGAATACAGAGGGGAAGTGGGTAATGATCCTTTTGGGAGAACCTAAAAACAATGAAGTTTTCATGTCACGGAGTCGCGAAATGGACAAAGCTATGCTTGCAGTAGACAAAGGAGCTGCCGGAGTGTTGTTCGTAGCAGGAAAGGAATATGATCCTCAGGATAAAATTGATCATTCCGGAGGCAGGGAACCAGCAATAAACATTCCTGTTATACAGATTAAACGAAACATGGCTGATGAAATACTGAAGGGTTCAGCTACAAGTATTGAAGAGCTTGAAAAGAAAATAATTTCTTATGGACCGGTTAAACCCTTAGTTGTTGGTAAAGAGCTTGAGGCCAGGGTGGAAATGGAACGGAACTATTCGAAAACTTCAAACGTCGCAGCCTGGCTTGAGGGCTCCAACCCTACCCTGAAAAATGAATGGATAGTTATCGGCGCCCATCATGATCACCTGGGCATGGGAGGTGAAGGTTCTTCATCACGGAGGCCCGATACCATTGCTATACACTACGGTGCAGACGATAATGCCTCGGGAGTAGCAACGATGTTGGAAAATGCAGCCTGGTTTGCGGGTAGTAACATTCATCCTGCAAGAAGTATTTTATTTCTTGCTTTTGGAGCTGAAGAAAAAGGGCTTCTGGGTTCAAGATATTTCATCGAAAATTCCAATATGAATATGCGGGAAATTTCCCTTATGATCAATGTTGATATGGTGGGACGTATGAAACCGGATTCAATCCTTCAGATTGGGGGAGTTGGAACCGCCCTGGGAATGCGTCCGTTCCTTCAGGAAATAAATCAAAAATACCACTTTAGGCTGGAGTTTTCTGACGCTGGTTATGGTCCTTCCGATCATGCTTCGTTCTATAGTAAGGATGTCCCGGTAATATTTCTGTCAACCGGCCCACATAAAGACTACCATACGCCATTTGACAGATTTGATTCATTGAATATCCCCGGGATTTTAATGGTAAGCGAATTTGTTGCTGATGTTGCAAAGAATGTTGCTCAAATGGACAGCATTCTGACATTTCAGGAATCAGGACCAAAAGAAAACACTTCCAGAAGTTACCGTAACCGTATTACCCTCGGGATTATGCCGGATGTTTCAGGTGATCCAAAAGAAGGGATGGAGGTGCTGGCAGTGACTAAAGGAAAGCCAGCTGATATGGGAGGAATGAAAAAAGGAGATCTTGTCACTGAGATTGAAGGAAAAGAAATTAAAAATGTTTATGATTATATGTACCGCCTTAATTCTTTCAGACCTGGAGAAACTATTGTGGTCAAAGTAAAAAGGAATAATGATTTTATTGATTTATTGATACAATTATAAAATGAACTGGAATAAAACTGCTTTTTGGATAATTGCTTTTGTAATTACTATTTCAACCGCAATTTATCAACGGAAAACCGGTCCGACGCACCCGAAAACTGTCCTCGTTGAACTTGAAGGAAAAGAATTTAAATTTAGTCTTCCACGCAGCCAAAATGGTTATAAGGATCTGGATATAAAGCTTCAGGATGCGGAAAACAACTTTTCAGGGAACCTGATTTACCGCAGATATAATAGTCAGCAAGCATTCGACACTATTCCATTCATCAGAAAAGGTGATTTTTTACTTGCCAGTCTTCCAAAGCAACCGGCAGCCGGTAAGCTGGAATATAGACTTCAGCTTTTTTCAGGAGCCACTCCAGTCTCCATTCAGAACAATGAAATGATTGTCCGTTTTAAAGATGAAGTACCAGCCTGGGCATTAATACCACATATCCTGTTCATTTTCACGGCTATGCTCTTATCAAATCTGACAGCATTTTTTGCTCTGGCTAATTATTCATCCTACCGTTTTTATACAGCATTGACTCTTATTACTTTCCTGATCGGCGGAATGATTCTGGGCCCGGTGGTACAGAAATTTGCTTTTGGAGAGTTTTGGACAGGCTTTCCCCATGGAAGAGACCTAACTGATAATAAGTCTCTTATAGGCTTCATGTTTTGGGTTATTGCATGGCTTGGAAACCGTAAAAACAGTAACAAAAAGTATCTGGTATATATAGCGGCCCTTGTAAATATTGCAGTTGTTCTAATACCGCATAGTGCACGAGGCTCTGAACTGGATTATGATTCAGGGAAAATTCAGACTGGATTCCTATACTTAAAGAGCTTTTTTAGTTGAAATCTGAAATTACAGAAAAAGATATTACAGCCTTCTGTCTTATGCTGCTGAAAGAGAGAGAAAGATAAAGTAAAATCCTTCGGTTTCATCAAAACACAGAAAAGAAACTGTCTAACTTATAAACAGATATTCTTTTATGCATCTTTAAAAATTATCTTCAGAACAATTGCGTACTGTTATTCTCCTTTATCAATCCTTTCATGTCAAACTAATCTAATAAACTTAATACCTGTTCAAAAATCGGCTGTCCTACAAATTTTATTTTCTTATTTTTGTTCATGTTGTTTTTTATTTTGGCAAAAACAAAATTACAACATAGAGGAGAAATTTTCGAGGTGTATTCTTCTTTTCTATTATTTTAGTCGAAAATTAATAATAAATTTTCGAAAAATAATGTAACAACAATGAATTTCCGGGTTTTAACCGTAATTTAAGATAATAAAAGGCATACTCGAAAAACGTTCTCAGACCACCTTCAAAAAATGCGGGTTTTAAATTTAAAATGAGCAAATAATAGCTGAATAACTGAAATTTTATATCATGAACAAATATTCAAATTCACCATCCTCGCGACGCAGTTTTATCAGAACCACTGCAACTGTTTTTGGAGGTATAAGCGTGGTTCCAAGTCATGTCATTGCCGGTTTAGGCCATATTCCACCAAGTGATAAACTGAACATTGCCGGTATCGGTGTGGGTGGAAAAGGAAGAGGGAACCTGCACGCCATGTCCAGTCAGAACATTGTTGCTTTGTGTGATGTGGATTGGGACTATACAATGCCCGTTTTTGAAACCTATCCGAAGGCCAAAAGATGGAAGGATTTCCGAGAAATGTTTGATTATCATAAAGATATAGATGCTGTAATAATTGCCACGCCTGATCATACCCATACACTGCCTGCTGCAGCTGCAATGGATTTGGGAAAACACGTTTACCTTCAAAAGCCGCTGACGCATTCGGTTTGGGAATCGAGGTATTTAACTGAACTGGCAAAAAAAACCGGGGTAGTTACTCAAATGGGCAACCAAGGGCATTCCGATGACACGGTGTATGAAGTAGCCGAAGTGGTGCATAGCGGATGTCTTGGTGATATTGAAGAGGTTCATGTATGGACAAACCGGCCCGTCTGGCGACAAGGAATGCCTCGACCTCTGAAAGAAGTAAAAGTGCCTAAAACATTAGACTGGGGCTTGTTTGTCGGACCGGCTAAAATGCGGCCCTACAATCCAGAGTATCTCCCTGGAGTTTGGAGAGGTTGGTGGGATTTTGGAACAGGAGCCCTGGGCGATATGGGGTGTCACTTACTTGATGTTCCATATTATGCGCTTCAGTTAGGTGCGCCAAAGGCTTTTCAGGCCAGCTCTTCATTGGTGAATACAGAGAGCGGTCCTGTTGCAGCAAAGGTATCTTACCTGTTTCCAGCTCGCAAAAATTTGCCTTTATGCGCATTGCCTGAACTGCAATTAACCTGGTACGACGGAGGGTTAATGCCTGCACGCCCATTTGATTTACCTGTTGATGTCCCGATGAAGCCGGGAGGCGGATTTATGTTTATCGGTTCAAAAGCAACACTCATTGCCGAAGGCTATGGATTAAACTGGAAAATGTATAAAAACGGGCAGGAAACTATCCCTGAAATCAGAGTCAGCATTGATAGAATTCCTGATGATCCGGAAGTAAGTATCAAAGGGAGCCGTCATGAAATGAATTTTGTGAATTGCTGTAAAAATGGAGGTAAGCCTGCGTCCAGTTTTGAATATTCCGGGCCTTTTAATGAAATGGTTGTTATGGGCAATCTGGCAGTGAGGATGCAATCACTTCAAAAAACATTGCTCTGGGACAGCGAAAACTTGAAAATAACCAATATTTCACCCAATGAAACGCTGGTTACCACCCGGCTGTTGCCTTTCTCTTCTGATATAATTACCTCAAAAGTGTCTGAGGAATCGAAAGAAACGGTTAAGTGGAATGCACAGGAAATGTGCGAAGAATGGATAAAACATACTTATCATAATGGCTGGAGTTTGTGAAAATACATAAGAGTCGCAAGAAGGATCATGGAAATCCGGTTAGCTTCTGGAATATATGGATAAGGGAATTATAAAAGAAGAATTGTATTATGATAATAGAAAAAAACAGTGTAATGAAAAAAAAGTATATTGGATTAGTGGGATTGATAATTTTATTTGCATTTACCAATTGGAGCAATACCGGTACAATAGAATTTCGACTGGAAGTTGAACCTACCAGCTATGCCAGTTTAGAAATACCTGATCATGTGGATGTGAAGTTACCGTCTAAATTGGACAAAATACCTGTTGAACAGTTATCAGTCATTTTAAAGTCTGCTGATGATGAATTTGGAATGTGTAATATTAACTGTAATCAAATGGATAATAAACTTTCAAGAGCTGAAAAAAAGGATAATTGGGAGTTATTATTTGATGGTAAGACATTAAATGGATGGCATAAATTTCTTGGTAGAGATGTCACAGGTCCTTGGGTTGTAAAATCCGGGTTATTAACAGGTCTGGGGAAAGAAAGCAGTAAAAGAGGATTCCTAATATCAGATAAGCAATATGAAAATTTTATTTTAGTATTTGATTGGAAAATATCTAATGATGGAAACAGTGGTGTATTTTATCATGTAGTAGAAAACCCATGGTCTGGAGAGCCACCTGCTACAGCTCCAGAATATCAAATTATGGATGAGCTTGGTCGTACAAGAGAAATAAAAGATTTAACTAAACTTGGTGCTGATTATGAAATGCATGCACCTAATAATGAGAGGTTGGTTATTAAAGAAGCAGGCAAATGGAATACTTCTAAAATTGTATTCGATAATGGACATGTGGAACATTGGTTAAATGGAGAAAAAATTCTGGAATTTGATGCATGGACAAATGATTGGTTTTTACGAAAGCAAGAAAGTGTGTTTGTTAAAGCCAGAAATTCTCTGGAATATGGGTTATCTCGACGTGGTCATTTTTCACTTCAGGATCATGGAGATAAAGTATGGTTTAAAAACATTAAAGTAAAAGAGTTGCCTCGTAAACCTAAAAAGACTGAAATGTTGTTTAATGGTAAAGATTTAAGTGGATGGGAAATTTATGGGAATGAACATTGGTATGTGGAAAACGGAGAATTAATTTATGAAAGTGGCCCTGATAAACAATATGGTTACTTAGGTACAAGAAAATATTATAATGATTTTGATTTAACTCTTGATTTTAAACAAATTTCAGATAGTAATAGTGGGGTTTTTATTAGATCAGTAATTCCGAATGACGCTATGGATGAAAGAGGGCAAGTAGAGATAGCTCCACCAGGTAAATGGCCTGTAGGTATTTATGAGCTTAAAGGTCGTGGATGGATAATTAAACCTCCCTTTGGGAAAGATAATATCTTAAAAATCGGAGATTGGAATACTTTACGAATTCGAGCAAAGAATGATAGTATGAAAATCTGGTTAAACAACGTGGAAATGGTGGAAATAAAAGATGAAATGATAGGCGAAGTAAATCAAGGAAGGATATTGCTTCAGATTCATTCTGCAGGGAATAATGGAGATAATATAAAAATCAGATGGAAAGATATTATAATCAGAGAATTATGAATTCCGGAGAAAAGAAAAACCGATACTTACCGTTTTGAGAAAGGCATTCTCAACACGTGAATGAAATACAATGAGTTAGAATAATTATACGATAAAAAGTATTTATTATGAAAAGAACTAAATTTATAAACAATTTTCTTAGTAGTGTTTGTATATTATTGATTCTCATTAACGTACAAGCAATTAATGCACAAACAGACCCTGATGCAAAAGAAAGTAATAATCATGTAAAAGTTTTTAAGGCAGGCTCAGCAACAACTAACATCACTCCTTTACTGGGTGGTGGAATTGTTGGTGAATTCGGGACTCCCCCCCCGGCCGCTCATGTTCACGACGAGCTTCATGCCCGCTGCCTTGTACTCGACGATGGCGCAACAAAATTGGTGTTTATAATTGCGGACAATATCGGCTTGAAACGTGATTTAATTGATAAGGCCAAGAGGCTGATCCAGGAAGAAACAAGTATACCACGAAGCAACGTGCTTATATCAGCCACACACACCCACTCCTCGGTAAGTGCCGGTGGAAAGGAGAAAAAACGTCAGGAGGTGGACAACGCTCAGGAATTCGACTGGTACCAGGAATTTCTGATAAGACGTTTTGCAGATGCTGCGAGGATCGCCGTCAACAACCTTGAACCGGCGCAAATAGGATGGGGGTCTGGCAGTGTACCCCAGCATGTTTTTGTGCGTCGTTGGATAATGAAGGAGCCGGTACTCAATCCATTTGGTGGATATGACAAGGGGGCTGGGAATCCTGGTAAGGATCCCAACCTGCCTGAGCCAGCCAGCCAGCCTGATCCCGAAGTTTCATTTATATCCGTCCAATCGACAGATGGCAAGCCGATAGCTCTGCTTGCAAATTATTCTCTTCATTACGTGGGCGGGACTCCACGCAATGATATTTCAGCAAATTATTTTGCCATGTTTGCCGACCGCATCCAGGAACTGCTAAAAGCGGACAGACAGGAACCTCCTTTTGTAGGGATTATGTCCAACGGAACTTCTGGCGACGTGAACAATGTCAACCATGGCGCACCTGCCTTACGAAAAGAACCTTATGAACAGATAAAACTCGTGGCTGAAGATGTTGCCAGGGAAGTTTTCCGCGCCCATAGTGCGGTTGATTTTCACGATTGGGTGCCGTTAAAGGCTGCCGAAGAAGAATTGACCCTTCAGGTGCGTAAGGCATCCCCGGAAATGCTGGCAAATGCCAGGGAGGTAATTGCCAGGCCCGAAACAGTTAAGCCCAAACACCCGCTTGAAGTGGCGTATGCCAACCGGATACTGAATTTGGAGGAAACATGGCCAGACAATATCGACATCGTTCTGCAGGTATTTCGTATAGGCGGATTGGGTGTGGCAGCCATACCCTTTGAAGTATTTGCCGAAACAGGTTTGGAGATAAAGGCAAAAAGCCCGTTCCAGGCATCTTTTACCATTGAATTGGCAAATGGAAGTTATGGTTACCTTCCAACGCCAGAACAGCACGAACTTGGGGGATACGAAACATGGTACAGCACAAACAAGGTTGAGGTTGAAGCTTCCAGGAAGATTGTTGCAACATTGCTTAGATTATTCGCAACTGTAAATCAAAATTAGTTTTGATTTCTACTTGATTATTTACGCATTGAGTAAATAAGAAAATAAAACTGTCGAAGTCAGGAGCTTTTTTAGTTGAAATCTGAAATAATAAAAGAAAGATGCCTTGAAGTATGAACTGAATTCAATTTCAAGGCATCTGATATGAAAAACTTGTTCCAGGGTAATATTAAAACTTATAACGAACTCCAATATATGCAGCCGTACCATAATCCTCCCTACTTGTAATCCGGTCAGGATGGTGAGTAAGGATTACGTTATTAGTATTGTTGGTAAGGTTATTCACATTCAGATAAAAAGTCAGTCCGGGAA
>CAJDXG010000030.1_pt1 | contig 13873 bp, 10 predicted proteins | sample 7391801 | NCBI WGS metagenome assembly CAJDXG01 (sample SAMEA7055713, study PRJEB34461) | soil metagenome | biome: terrestrial ecosystem; feature: Peninsula; material: soil | place: Antarctica | collected 2016 | reverse complement strand
GTGGATTGAATGATGAATACAATACATCCTCTGACCGATTCCTCATAAAAAGGCTGAATTTCTCCGTCGCTGAATTCCAGAACCGCTGTTTTACCCAAGGGCTTTCCAAAGGATTTTGCGATCTTTTCAGCGAGAGGTTTTGATCCTCGGCCGGCAAAAAATTTTACGGGTGCGTTATTTCTCATTTTTTAGAAAAGGATAATTTTCGCTTGCAAATGTACGTATTAGTACGGCAAAAATGAATGAAATAGTAAAAGTTTTATGTCAGAATGCCTAAAATGAAATCAAGAATATCTTTCCTCCCTATATTATCAACAGAAGAGCTGAGAAAGTATTCGGGAATTGTTTCCCAGTCCTTCAATAATTCAGTTTTAAAATTCTCAATATTCTGGTGAAGTTCTTTTTTATTGGGTTTATCAATTTTGGTAAATATTATTACGAAAGGCACCGAATTAACTCCCAGCCATTTTATGAAATCCATATCCGATTTTTGGGCTTTGAGGCGACTGTCGATTAATATAAAAACGCATTCCAGGGATTGGCTTTGGCTGATATAGGCTTCAATTAACCGACCGAATTTTGAACGGTCTTTTTTGCTCACTTTAGCATAGCCATAACCCGGCAAGTCAACAATGTACCATTTTTCATCGATAATAAAATGGTTAATGAGTCTGGTTTTTCCTGGGGAAATAGAGGTTTTTGCCAGGTTTTTCCTGGAGGTAAGCATGTTTATCAATGAGGATTTCCCAACGTTCGACCGTCCGATAAATGCAAATTCAGGCAATGAAGTCTTGGGACAATCTTCCGGCCTGGTGCTGCTTTTAACGAATTCGACACTTTTTAAGATCATAATTTTTTAAATGAAATTTTTCAGATGATTTAAAGTTAGAACATGCAGGAGAACGTCATTTTACATAAACCTCTATTAAATTACACTCCCCATTTGGAACTATTTCAATATTTTTTAGCAATGCCGGGATTAAAACTGTTTCGCCTTTTGTAAGGGGCACTATACTCTCTGAGCCCGATTTAATAGTTAAGCTTCCTTCTGTACATATATAAATGATAAATGAATCGATTAGATTATAATCTTTTTCAACGGGTTTATCGAAAGACATAAGGTTTGTTGTAAAGTAGGGACAATCCACCACATTCACTGCCTTGTTCTTTGCTGTTTTAAAATCTTCCCGATAGGAGGGATGCTTTTTAAAATCAATGACTTCCAATGCATCATCAGTATGAAGTTCACGTGTGTTGCCTTGATCATCTTTGCGGTTGAAATCAAAAATCCGGTAAGTGATATCGGAAGTTTGCTGTATTTCTACAAGTAAGTTTCCGGCACCAATGGCATGCACTCTTCCTGCAGGAATGAAAAATACATCGCCCGGATGAGTTTTTTCATAATTCATAATCTCTTCAATTTTTCCGTCCCGGAGATGTTTTACGTAAATTTGCTTGTCCATTTCCCTGTTGAAACCGGAGATGATGGTTGATCCGGGATCCGAATCCACAATGTACCACATTTCTGTTTTTCCAAATGAAGAGTGTTTTGGGATAGCCACTTCATCACCCGGATGGACCTGGATACTCAATATATCCGCGGCATGGATAAATTTAATGAGAAGTGGAAAAATCATTCCAAATTTTTCAAATATTTTATCCCCCACAAGATCACCCATATATATTTCAATGAGCTCTTCGAGGTTATTTCCTTTCAAAAATCCATTGCTAATTATGGATATATCATTTTCATAACAGGAAATCTCCCAACTTTCTCCGGCTTTATCGCCAGCTTCTTTTTTGTTGAGGACCGTTCTTAATTTTTCTCCACCCCATATCTTGTCCTTGATGATGGGCCGAAATTTCAGGGGATATAATTTACTCATTTTAATCAAGCGGTTAATAACTATAAATATTATATTTTATAATCACATACTACAACTTTATATCCGGAATCCTTGATGAATTCGATAAACTTAAGATGCCTGGGATGGATTAGGTACACTTCCAAATCTTCCTCAGTGTTAAATTCACTATAAAGTGCAAGGTCGTAAGCTGCTCCCCTCTTGCTGAAGTTAATACCTACCTCGATGGACTTTCACTTCTTTTAGAAATTCCTCTTTACCCTCAGTCATCGGAAAACGGAATAATACAATATGTTTTATCATTTTTGAATTACTTTTAAAATGAATTTTGTAGTTTTATGAACTGACACAAAGTTAATTTTAAATTTTTAAAAGCACGCTTTTATGTTTATTATAGGGATTGCCGGGGGTACTGGATGTGGAAAAACCACCGTAGTAAGAAAAATTATTGATAAACTGCCAAAAGATCAGGTCGCGGTAATTGCTCAGGATTCCTATTATCGGGACAATAGCCATATTCCTATCGAAGAGCGCCAGATGATTAATTTTGATCACCCTTCGTCGCTTGAGTTCCCGCTTCTGACAGAACATATTGGCAATCTGAAATCGGGGATTCCTATTGAACAGCCGATATATTCGTACTTAAGCTGCACCAGAAATGCTGAAACTATACGGGTCGACCCCAAAAAAGTCATCATCGTCGAAGGTATTCTTATTTTTACCCATGAGCCCTTGCGTGAAATATTTGATCTGAAGATTTTTGTGGACGCTGATCCGGATGATCGTCTGAGCAGAGTTATTTACCGGGATATTGCAGAAAGGGGCCGAACAGTCGATCTGGTGCTTGACCGTTATCATGATACCATAAAACCTATGCACTTACAGTTTATTGAGCCTACAAAGAGGTATGCTGACATTATTATTCCGCAGGGAGGGAATAATGAGGTTGCTATTGAGTTACTTACGAATATTATTCAACAGAGATTGCAGCATAAGTAGATAAGGGTTCTTTATTTAGCGGACCAATTGACATCTCGTATTGTTAGAAAAAATAAAATGTAAGCAAGATGCTATGAAAAGCATTACATTACTTGTATTAGGATTTTTAATTTCAATAAATGCAATTCCTCAGGGCAGATGGACTAGTTACCGTTAATTCCTCATTTTCAAAACAGTATATCATCTCGTTCGCAATACCATCTCGGATCTAAGTCGTTTGTTACATCAGTATTCATATAATATTTCCCATTAACTATTGGTGAATAAATCGTATCCCCATTGAAAATTTTCCTTGTCACAATAGGAGGGTCAGTATACACTGCTTTATATACCTTGTTAATCTTTTTGCATTTTGGGCAAATAGCTTTACCAAATCGCATTTCGTAAGTTTTTGGCAAAGTAATTTCAATGAGTCCAGTGGTCTTTGAATTAATAGTTGCTAAATATGTTCCATTAACTCCTATTGTCGTTAAAAATAGATCATAATCAACAGAATCTCTTAATAAACCAGGTGGAATCTTTACAATCCCATCTTTATCAGACATTATTCGCGAAACAATCTCTTTCTTGTTTTTAATAGTAATTTGTTCAAATCCAAAATCGCAATGACTTTTATTAATCAATCGAATTTGAATTTGCTGCTTATTGTCCAATCCAAACGAAGTCAAAGCGATTGAAATAGCAATAATAAAAATTATCTTGATGCTAGTCATTTGTCTTTTTAATTGTTGCCAACTATAAATCAATCTTAGTAAATACAAGTAAATCAAACCATTTTGATATATATTTCAAGACAGCAAAGGCAGAATTTGGACAGGTGCGAATCATGGACCTATTGCCGTATTAGAAAATGCAGTCTGGAATACATTTTCAATTGGAACCACATAAATACTCACTATAGATGAAGATAATATAGAAATGTTATGGTTTGGCACTACCGAGGGATTATTTTGCTTCAATGGTGAATGGAAGAACTATAACAGTTTCAATTCGGATCTCAAAGATAACTATATCACTACTACTTTTGCTAATGCGCGCTCATAAGGCATTGAAGATGATTTGGTTAAATTAGTTCTATTTATATTCGAAATATTATTTCTAATTTTTTACTAATTATTTCTTCCACTTCACTTCAAAACAGAAGAAAAACGGTAACTCCCCGACTTAACCTCAAACACTGCTCTATCTTCTTCCATCTTAATAAATTTAGTTCCTGCATTGAGTTTCTCCTGTTGTCCGGTTTCTGTTACTTCGTCCACAGATTTCGCTGGTACATAAATCAATGCTGTAGTATTGGCGGGGACAGTTATTTCCCAGTTGAAGGAAGAAGCTTTCCTGTGCCATTCGCTTTTAATGACCCCCTGGACCGATCGATAAGAAGTCTTTACGAACTCAAGATCGCCTGCAAGGATTGGTTTCATTATGATGCGCCTGAAGCCGGGTTCGTCGGGATCGGATTTAATTCCAGAAAGGTCTTCGTAACACCAAATGATGAAATCACCAAGCAACATCACATGGTTGTGGGAGTTCATGGCAGGATCAGCCGTATCGCCATTCCAGAGTTCCCAAATGGTAGTGGCGCCTTTTTTTATCATGTAACCCCAGCTCGGATAACTGGTGTTGGTGGCCAGCTTGAAGGCAATGTCGTTAATCCATTGCGCACCCACCAGCCCGGTACTGATGTGGCCATCAAAATCATTCATTGTTTTATCCACAATGTTCTCAAAAACAGCTTTTCGATCCGCTTCGGGAACCAGGCCGTAAGCCAGCGATAGCAGATTAGCCGTAGCCGTATTATTGTCATAATAGCTTTGAGCTTTGTTGAAGAACTTATCGTTGTAAGCCTTGTAAATAGAATCAGCCAATTGCTGATATTCAGCAGCATCATCAGGTTTATTCAGCAGTCCGGCAAATTTCTGCATCAGCGAAAGCACATGATAGTAATAGGTTGTGCTTAAAATTTCACCGCTGGTTTTTCGTGATGGGTCCTGCGAATGAATCAAATCTTGTCTCTCGGGAGGCATACACCAATCCCCGTAAGTATCTTTAACCAATATGTAGTTTTTGAGATAATTGGTTTTCATGTAGAATACCCATTTTCTGAATGAGTCATAATGAGCTTTTATTGGCGCTGTATTGCCATATTGCTGATAAAGCATGTTGGTGATGATGGGATAAGCCCCGGGCCAGGTCAAATTGTCGGAGTAGACCTTATAGTAACTGGGGGCTACGTCGGATATACTGCCATCGGCGCGTTGTGTATCCTCGATGTCCTGCATCCACTTGGCATACAAGCGGGAGACGCCGAAGATAAAACTCTCCCCCTTAGAGCCGGCAGCACGGTCGCCCAGCCAGCCCTGCTTTTCGTCCCGCTGAGGGCAATCGGTGGGGATGCTGCGGTAATTGCCCCGAATGCCCCAATAAGCATTTTTATAGATGGCATTGATCATGGAATCAGAGGTCTCAAAGCTTCCGGTAGTTTCCAGGTCGTCGTATACTACTTTTCCTTCCAGTGTAGAGATATCAGGCGTTCCGGGGAAACCCGTTAGTTCAATAAAACGAAAGCCATGATAGGTGAACCGGGGTTCATAAATCTCCACCCCATCGCCTTTAAGAGTATAAATACCGGTGACATTGGCGCTACGGAGGTTGTCCAGAAAAAGATTGCCATCTTCTTTTAACGCTTCTGCAAACCTCAACTTAACTTTTGTACCGCGCTCTCCCTGCACTTTTAAGCGTGCCCATCCCACCATGTTCTGGCCCATGTCATAAATAAAAACATCCGGGCTTACCTCGTTCATTGCTATGGCCTTTAGTGTTTCCTTAATCACAATAGGTGCAATGGGCTGGGCATCTAATTCCGGAGAGCCCGGCTCGACCTGTTGGGCTGTCATCCATGCGGAATCATCAAATCCAGGCTTGCTCCACCCAGGCATCTCTTTCGTGGCGTCGTACTCTTCGCCATCAAATTCGTTGTTTGCAATGATGGGCCCGTTGGCTGTCAACTTCCAGGATTCATCCGAGATGAAGGTCTCTGCAGTGCCATCGGCATAGGTTACCTCCATCTGAAAAATTAATTTAGGGAAACCATAATGTGTGGTATAGTTTCGTTGTGCGAAGTAACGTCCGTTACCTAATATCACTCCGAAAGCATTTTCTCCTTTTTCCAATTGACCGGTTACATCAAAAGTGAGATAGTACGCCCGCTTATTGTATTCCGAAAGAGCAGGAGCCAAAACCTGGTCGCCTATTTTATTACCGTTGATGTAGAATTCAAACGAACCCAGACCACAAACCGAAGCAATAGCCTTTTTCACCGGTTGAGAGATATTGATCTCTTTACGCAACTGTCTGGCCGACAGACGTGTCTTCTCCTGATCGGGAGCATCGTCGCCAACCGCTTTATCGAGTCCAATCCATTTTGCTTTCCAATCGGAAGCGTTCAATAGCCCCATGGTCCAGTCGGCTGGCTCACTCCAGGCAGATTCATGGCCCTCGGTATCCCATATTTTCACCTTCCAATAATAGTGTGTACCCGAAGAGAGCTTTTCTCCAGTATAGGGTATAAAAATATTTTCCTGATCATCAATCTTTTCAGAATCCCACATATCTCCTTCATCATCTCGCAGCAAGCTTTCGGAAGAGGCCACAAGAATATGGTAAGCAGCTTGAATAAAAGCAGGTTTAGAGCTTTCTATCACCCACGAAAACCGGGGATGCGGGTTGTCAATACCCAGAGGATTTTCCGCAGACTCAAGTGTCACCTGAACAGGCTTGAAATTAGTTTCGTGAGAGGTCTGGCAGGAGAAAATAAAGCAGGTCAAGCATACCAGGAGTAAAAAAGGAACATTTAATTTCATCTCATTAGCTTTAAAATGGTTATAGTGATTAGTAAGTATTCTCAAAACCTGCCATGTTTTTTGGGAGATTGTTTTATTTATTTCAAAATTTAATTGATTTATTACCCTTTCAAACGGCATACTTTCCGTAATTCCCAACTAAAAATTGCTTCTAAAATTAAGGAGAATTAACGGATTTCTGCTTATATTTATACTGTATTTAACTAAGGCTGTCTAAAAAGTCGTAAGCTTGTTCGACCTACTTATAAATTGTAGATAGTTTTAAAATGGCACATGTTTTTTAGATAGCTTCATGTTATTAATATTCAAATGATTAAATCAACAATAGATTTTTAGAAATGGCCAAAATCAAGACTATGCGATTATCGTTAAATTTCATTAAGATTATTTTAATTATTGGATTGGTGCCGGTTTTGTTTTCAAATTGTACCAGGTCTTCTGATTTATCCAAAAAGCATTTTGAAGCCATTCAGACTGGTTTTGAAACCCCTTCTGATACCAATAAGGTTTGGTGTTATTGGTATTGGATAAACGATGATATCTCTAAAGAGGGAATATCAAAAGATTTGGAAGCAATGAAGAAAGCTGGAATTGGTGCTGCCTTTATAGGAAACATTAATCCTGCCGGGGTAGATGGAAAAGTGCCTTTATTCAGCAACGAGTGGTGGGGTATGATGGTGCATGCGATTACAGAAGGTAAAAGGTTAGGCGTTGATATTGGGGTGTTTAATTGTCCCGGCTGGAGCCAGTCAGGTGGGCCATGGATAAAGGCAGATATGGCTATGCGTTATCTTACATACAGCGAAACCGGTGTGAAAGGACCTGGTGAAGTCCGTGTTAAACTGGCACAGCCTAAACGCGATTTTCAGGATACGCACACGCTGGCCTTCAGGTCTCCTCAATCCACAATGGGTGACTTAAAAAAGTTGATTGAAAGGGCTGAAAGTGACCCTTATATTTCAAATTTGAGCAATATTTTTGACAATGATACTGCTACGGCAGTAAGCTTCGGAATTCTGGAGGAAAAGGACATTATAATAAAGATAAAGCTTAAACGAGCTATTCAGGCGAGACAAGTTTCTTTAACGCCGGCTGAAATACCTTTCAAATGTGACGTTTCTCTCTATGCTAATGTAAATGGTGAGGAACAATTGCTGAAAGAGTTTGTTTTTGATCGAAGCAATTTTTCGGTTAATGTGGGACCTGTTATACGTGGTCCTTTAGCCATTGCCCTTCCCGGCATTCTTTCAAGTGATTTTAGACTTGTCATGAAAAATTTTAAAGGACCTCAAAAGAGCATAGGTTTTTCTGAAGTTAATATTTCTGAAGCACCGGTTCTGGACAGGTATATGGAAAAGCAATTAGGTAAAATGCATCCAACTCCAACTCCTTCCTTTGACACTTACGTCTGGCCAATGCAAGTGGCGGATATCCCTTCAGAATTAATTGTGAATAGCGGGGAGATTATTGATCTTACAAATCAACTTGATGAAAATGGTCTGTTGACATGGGAAGTCCCTGATGGGGATTGGATTATTATGCGATTCGGGATGACTCCCACTGGAACTAAAAATTCTCCTTCCGCCCCTCAGGGTCGTGGATATGAAGTAGATAAAATGAATAGTGAACTGGCACGTTTTCACTTTGAAAATTTCGTAGGTGAACTTATAAAAAGGATTCCCGAGGATAGCAGATCGGCCTTCAAGTATGTAATTGCCGACAGCTATGAGATGGGCTCTCAAAACTGGACAGATAATTATGAGGTGAAGTTCAGAGAAGAATTTGGTTATGATCCGGTGATTTATCTCCCGGTTTTGTCCGGGCGAATTGTTGGAAGTGTCGAAGAATCAGAACGGTTCCTATGGGATTTACGACGTTCAGTGGCTAATGATGTGGCATACGAATACGTTGGTGGTTTACGTAAAATAAGCAATGAACACCATCTTAAATTGTGGCTTGAGAATTACGGGCATTGGGGATTTCCTTCAGAATTCCTCATGTATGGAGGGCAATCTGATCTGGTGAGTGGAGAGTTTTGGAACGAAAGTGATCTGGGGGATATTGAATGCAAGGCATCGTCTTCCGCGGCCCACATTTATGGGAAACCCTTTACTTCAGCCGAAGCTTTTACTGCTTCAGATAAATCGTATCTGAGGCATCCTGCATTGTTGAAAACAAGGGGAGACTGGAGTTTTACCGAGGGAATTAATCATCTTGTTCTTCACCTTTATATTCAACAACCCGATGACAATCGTGTACCGGGGATGAATGCCTGGTTCAGCACTGAATTTAACCGGCATAACACCTGGTTCGGACAGGCCGATAGCTGGATCGATTATCTCAGACGTTGCCAGCATATGCTGCAACAGGGGAATTATGCAGCTGAGGTTTGTTATTTTATTGGCGAAAATGCTCCTATTATGACTGGAAGCCGGATACCGGAAATCCCCAGGGGTTATTCTTATGATTATATCAATGCAGAAGTAATTTTAAACAGGCTTTCAGTGCAAGATGGTAAATTTGTATTACCCGATGGAATGTCATATAGAATCATGGTCTTACCGCCCTTTAATACCATGCGTCCGGAAGTTTTATCGAAAATAGAGCAATTAGTTTCTCAGGGGGGTATTGTTTTAGGCCAAAAACCAGAGAAATCTCCCAGTCTTCAAAATTATCCTGATGCCGATCAAAAAGTGAAAGAACTGGCCTCACAATTATGGAGTGGACAATATGATAATGGAAAGATGATTAACGCATACGGCAAAGGATTTGTCCTTGATGGCCAGGATCTTACAGAAGCTTTGGATTGGATGAAAATCAGAAAGGATGTTGATATTCTGCCGGATGCTCCTGTTCTTTGGACGCATCGTACAATGCCGGGAATGGATATCTATTTTTTGACTAACCAGAGTGACGAAGAAGTGGAGATCAGCCCTCTTTTCCGGGTAAACAATAAATTGAGACCCCAGTTATGGGATGCAGTAACCGGTGAAATAAGATATCTGAACCAATTTACACTTGAGGAAGATGGAATCTCACTTTCCCTGACCCTTCAACCCAGCCAAAGCTGGTTTGTTGTATTTACTAAGGGTACGGCTCCCGGAATTAAGAAAGGCTACTCTCTAAATTTTCCGGAACCTGAATTAATTCAAACAATTAATGGCCCATTTACAGTAGATTTTAAAAATAAGGCTATTGGTCCGGAACAAGATGTTGTTTTTGATGAGCTCCAGGATTGGTCATTGTCTGCCGATGAGAAAATAAAGTATTATTCAGGAACAGCTATTTATAAAACTACATTCAATATTGATTCATATCCTGAAAACAGTCAATATTTTATCAATTTGGGCAATGTAGGTGTTATGGCTAGAGTGAAATTGAATGGGACAGAGGTTGGGACTACATGGATAGCACCTTATAGGCTTAATATTTCAGGTATTCTGCAGCAAGGGACCAATGAACTGGAAATTGAAGTGGCTAATCTTTGGCGAAACCGAATGATCAAAGACAAGACCCTTCCGATTGAGGAGCGATACACCTGGACCGTCATAGATGATGTGAAAGAGGATGAGAAACCTCATCCTTCAGGATTGCTTAAACCGATTACCTTAGAATATATACAGAACCCGAAATAGTTCCTTATCAAATATACTTAACCATGGAAGCCTGAATTCAGATGACCGGTAAATTCTAAAAAAATGAAACGAAAATATATTTTTTCAAGTGCTCTTGTTTTTCTTTTACTGTCTCTATTGCTGTATTTTCCTGCTCAAGGATATTGTTTAGGCCTTAAAAATGAATGGCATCCAGATAAAACTAATGATTTGAATGTTTTTGCAAATACTTTTTTCTCTACCAGAAATGATGGAACAGATTCTGCAAATAATGTATCGGGAAGAACATTGAATGGATTAAATAAAAAAAGGTCCATTCGCCCGGGTCAGAGCGGCGGAATAGCCAAAATGCGATCATCCAGACTCATAGAAAAATATCTGACTCCCACACGGATTGTTTGGGCTTCTGATCTGACCGGTAAGTATATTCAGAATGCGGAAAGCTTGTTAGTGCCTGGCATCGGACAGGCAGTACTTAATGATGACACAGGTTTCGTCCTGAAAAGTACTGAAAGCGAATTTCCGATGGTTATTCTTGATTTTGGGAAAGAAATACAGGGTGGATTGGAAATTGTAACTTCCTATAACAATTCCAAAGAAATGGGGCAAGTGCGCATCAGGTTTGGAGAATCGGTAAGCGAAACATTAAGCACTGTAGGTGAGGATGGCGCTGGTAATGACCACTCAACTAGGGATTTTGTTGTAAAATTACCCTGGCTTGGACGCCTGGCAATAGGGAATTCCGGATTCCGTTTTGTAAGCATTCAGTTAATAGACCCAAATGTAAGATTGGACATCAAAGAGATAAGTGCGATTTTTAAGTATCGGGATATTCCTTATTTGGGATCCTTCAATAGTAATGATGACCGGTTGAATGAAATTTGGATGACGGGAGCATATACTGTCCATCTTAATATGCAGGATTACCTATGGGATGGCATTAAACGGGACAGATTGGTATGGATAGGTGATATGCAGCCCGAAGTCATGACGGTGAATTCAGTTTTTGGTTACAATGAAGTAGTACCCGCAAGCCTTGACCTGATTCGTGATCTGACCCCACTTCCAGACTGGATGAATAGAATCAGTTCATATTCCATGTGGTGGGTTATCATTCACCGGGATTGGTATAAATATCAGGGCGATTTGAATTATCTTGAAGAGCAACAGGATTATTTGTTCAGTTTGCTAAACTTGTTATCGGCTCAAATCGATGATTCAGGAAAAGAAATTCTGGATGGCGTAAGGTTTTTAGATTGGCCTTCGAGTGAAAATATTCCTGCGATTCATGCTGGTCTTCAGTCTCTTATGGTGATGACCTTTCAGGCGGGAGCCGAAATATCTCATGCATTAAAAAATAAAAAACAAGAGGAGTTTTGTGAATCAATAGTCTCTAAATTGAGGCAACATGTCCCGGATCCTAGTAATTCCAAGCAGGCTGCTGCTCTTTTGGCATTGTCAGGCTTAATGCTTCCTGAAAAAGCAAATAGCGAAATATTGGCAAAAAATGGTGTTCATAATATGTCTACTTTTTATGGATACTATATGCTCAATGCACGTGCCAGGGCAGGAGATTATCAGGGTGCAATGGATAATATCCGTGAATATTGGGGCGGAATGCTCGATTTAGGAGCAACTACTTTCTGGGAAGATTTTAATATTGATTGGATGGAAAATGCTTCTCCCATTGATGAAATAACCCCGGAAGGTAAAGTGGACGTTCATTCTACCTATGGAGATTATTGTTATAAGCAGTTGCGACATAGTCTTTGCCATGGTTGGGCATCTGGCCCCACCTCGTGGCTTACGGAATATGTGCTTGGTGTTAAAGTAATGAAACCTGGTTGCAAAGTCATTAAAATTGAGCCATTTTTGGGCGATCTTGAATGGGTGGAAGGTACTTTCCCTACCCCTTTTGGAGTAATAAAGATAAGACACGACAAGATGGATAATGGGAAAATTAAATCCCGGATTGATGCTCCAAAAGGAGTAAAAATTCTAAAATAATATTTCATGCTTTGCGAAATCCGTTAATGTTGTTTCCATTTTGTTATTTCTTGATAGTAATTTCGTGCAGTTTCGTTCCTTTCGGATCTTTAACCAAAAGAATCATTTCGCGAGCGTCAGCTTTTACATCAAGGTAAGTTTCGTTATCATTCACAAGGATTGGGAAAACAACCTGACTATCGGGCTCCATGTATCTATAGTTGTGTTCGTGTCCACAGAGCATTATATCAATGTTCGCCTTGTTGAGAATGGGCAAAAACTTTCGTTGCAAGTCCTGGTAGCTATGCCATGATCTGCCCGCGACAGGAATATGAATTATGACAACACGATAAAGTGCATTTTCAAAATCCTTTGTTTCTACAATATTCTTTAGCCACACTGCCTGCTTATCACGATAAGCATCAAATTGTGCCAACTCAGAATATTCAATGTCAGAATCGGGCTTATCTTCGCCTCCATCCAACACCACAAAATGCACCGGCCCATGGGTGAAATTGTAGTACAGCTTGTTGTTGATGGTCGGAAAATAGTCTGGAAAGCGAGTACTGAATGGGCCGCGTGTTTCATGATTTCCACGGGCAAAAAATACAGGAACCTCAGATGCAAAGAGCTTAATGGCAACATCCATAAATCCGTCGAAGATGCGTTTTTCACTTGAAACCACTGAAACCATATCGCCATTGAAAAATACTAAGTCGGTATTTTCGCGGTTCACATCTCGTAACATCTCACTCAACATATCGGAGCGGTCGTGAATATCGTTGACCATCTTAAAATTTATGCTCGATTTCCTGACATCAAGCGTGGTAAAACTAAGTGGTTTCTTGCTATATACATTAGTAGATGCAATGAAACCATACATAAGTCTTCCCCCTTGATTACCCACCACTTCTTTCGAAAAAATCCGATATCTGTAAGTAGTACCTGCATCTAAGCCCTCGACTCTCACTCTGTGCAAAGTGTCGACCACTCTGATGCCATGTTCAGTATCGAAATATTTTATTTGTTCTTGCGAATAGAAGCTATCTGTGCCATCCGGCGCCATCTCTACCCACGAAACCGCTGGTTTGCTGGTTGTCCAAACAATGGTAACCCCATTTTCATCAATGGCTTGCAGGTATGGACCATGAGTAATGTCAATGCTTTGTGCGGCAACTAGAAAAGAAAGAAGAAGAAGTGTGTTGATAAGAAATAACTTGATTTTCATTGAAATAGATTTTAAGTAATATCAAATTCAGGGTATTACCTGTCCATTTTTTAGTGTTGAATTTAGTCTTAGGTCAAGAACCAGTGTAGTCATCAAAATTTAACCCTTCAAAAAATACTTTACATTCTTCAAAAACAACTCCTGCTGCTCGGCATGCACCCAATGTCCGGCATTTGGGATACTCACTATTTTCGCCATGGGAAAGATGGTCTTTATCAGAGGATAGTCTTGCTCATTAATGTATTGGGATTCTTCCCCCCTGATAAAAAGAACCGGAAAGCCGGTAATGCCGTTTCCATTTTGAAATCGTTTGATATCCAA
>CAJDXG010000034.1_pt1 | contig 13895 bp, 9 predicted proteins | sample 7391801 | NCBI WGS metagenome assembly CAJDXG01 (sample SAMEA7055713, study PRJEB34461) | soil metagenome | biome: terrestrial ecosystem; feature: Peninsula; material: soil | place: Antarctica | collected 2016 | reverse complement strand
TACGGATTTTATTAGCAAAGAAAGCATAGATATGATGACAGATCCTTCTAAATCCGGTGAAGGTCTTTATGGATGGCGAGGTAGCGATCAGTATGGTACCTGGTGGAGGACCGGCACACTTTCAGGATCAACTGCCCTCGTGATGCGAATGGAAAATGGCTTAAGCTGGGTAGTCCTTCTAAATGAATCCAGACATAAGAGTTATAGAATCCATAATAAATTGTCTCACACACTTTTCGCTGCCACATACCAAATTAAAAACTGGCCGGATCGGGATCTCTTTAAATTAAGAAAAGAGCAGGTCAATGAGCCACTGGCTTCAATTCCTATGGTAAACCCGGGGTTGTGAATTAGTCTGTATAGTCTATATAGTCTGTAAAGTCTGTATAGTCAGTATAATTCGTATACTTACATTCGTCTTTTATAGTTCTTTTTGTAGAGACGCACGATCGTGCGTCTCATAGATATAGCCCGTATTGTCCTTATTGTAAATGCAATTTATTGCGTCTTAACAGATGTAGCTCATATAAATTCAATATCCGCAATATTTCACATCTTATAGTCCGCTGAGGCTAACATTAAAGAATCATTTCCGTATCCATTTATTTATCCTGTTTTTATCGGATCTTTTTTTATTCGAATGGAATTCATTAATTCAAGGCAGATAGGTGTAGAGATAGTTGAAAAAGAGCACTTTGATATTTTTATTGTGGCAGCCGGTTATGAGTCAAGATCTGTTTCATTGGTCGAAAACTACGAAGTAAAAGCTGAAAATAAAATTGCATTTGCATATTGCAAATATGAAAATAAGTCTGCAAGAGAGAAAAATAACAAGATCCTTCAAAATCATGGTTTCTCTTTTATTACGCTTCCCGGTCATGAATCTGCATCCATCGGGAAAGAAATCCTAACGCTTTTAGAAAATCTGAAAAAGAAAAATATTTCTATCCTCATTGATTATTCGTGCATGACCAAATCATGGTATTCCAGTATGATCAATATTTTTTTAACTGAAACAGAGGATGAGAGGAACCTTGATGTTTATTTCTCTTATACATCAGCTCTTTTTAGTAGATTAAAAAAATTTAGTTTTACTCCTAACTTTAAGTCTGTTTCTATTGGCATAAACATCATTGATCCTGGAAAGCCTACTGCGCTTATTGTAGGGTTGGGAATTGAGAAGGGAATCGCCGATGGATTCATAAAAAAATTAAAACCTGACCTTATATATCTTATGTGTGCAGATCCATATCCGGATGATGCTTATATTCATAAGGTTTTACAAAATAATCAGGATTTGATCAATCGAATTGATATAGGAAACTTGTTAAATTATCCATTGAACGATTTGAACCGGATAACTGATATACTTACCGTTACTGCTTTAAAACTCAGATTAAAATACAATGTTGTAATCGCATCTCTTGGACCCAAAATTTTCTCCCTCATTTCATTTCTTCTGGCATCCCGCTGCCCTGATGTTAACGTGTGGAGAATGGAAAGTGGCCACGGAAATGGTTTTGTTGACAGATTGGCGATTACTGAACCCCTCATTCTGAAAGTAAGGTTTTCCAATGTTGAAGAAGATTGAATATCTTTGCATGTATTGAAATCTGATTGGAATCAGCTCTTTAACTGAATTTATCAAGCTATATCAAGCTAAGGGCTAAACAAATGATATGTTTTATTGTTATTCTCGAGTAGCATGTTCGTTTATAAAATCAACATTTTGTTTCTTTGTTTAAACAAAAATGAGGTTTCATGCCGGATTAAAAGTTAAATTTGAACCTTAAAAAATACTGCATAAATGGCACAATTTGAAATCATAATGCCCAAAATGGGAGAAAGCATTGAAGAAGCTACTATTACTAAATGGTTCATAAAGGAAGGCGATGTCATTGAAGAAGATGATGTTCTTCTTGAAATTGCTACTGATAAAGTTGATTCAGAGATTCCCTCACCCGTTGCGGGTAAAGTTAAAAAGATCATGTTTAAGCAGGATGAAACTGTTCCAGTGGGTACTGTCATAGCCATAATTGATTTGGGCGGTGAGGAAACATCTGAAGAGGAAGTAGATGAGCAGGTTACACCTGAAAAGAAATCCTTAAAAGACGACGAAAAATCTGGTTCTCCGGAAGATGATAGTGAAGTTGCGGTGACTGCAGAAACTGAAGATGAAAAAGAAGAAGAAGAAGAAGAAGACCTGGATGATCAGCAAAAGGAAGATAAAGGTTTATCTAAAAAATCTTCTGACCGGTTTTATTCTCCCCTGGTTCGTAAAATAGCTGACGAAGAAAAGATAACAAGGGTAGCGGAGCGAACGGACGTGTGCAGAAAAAGGATTTGCTCGAATATATTGAGGATAAAAAATCAGGAAAGAAGGATCTTGCTGTATCCTCTGAAACCCGGAAGGAACCCGAACAAGAGCGTGTGTCCGATCGGAAAACTGAATCTAAAGTAAGCGCCAGTGTTTCAACCGATGATAAAGTGGTTGAAATGGACCGGGTACGTAAGATTATATCTGAGCACATGATCCGTTCAAAGCAGACTTCAGCGCATGTTACGAATATGCTTGAATGTGATGTTACGAATGTTGTCAACTGGAGAAATAAAATCAAAGATGAATTTCAACGTAGGGAAGGACAGAAAATAACCTATCTTCCAATATTTCTTGAAGCTGCAGGAAAGGCTATTAAGGATTTTCCGATGATTAATTCATCTGTGGATGGTACTAAAATTATTATAAAGAAACGGATTAATATGGGTGTGGCTGTTTCACTTGAAAATTTTAATCTGATAGTCCCGGTCATTAAAAATATTGATAATTTAAGTCTCACAGGGGTTACAAAAGAGCTAAAACGTCTGGCAAGTGATGCCAGGGCAGGAAAGCTTAAGCCTGACGATATCGCTGATGGTACCTTTACAGTAACGAATTTTGGATCTTTCGGGAATACCATCGGCACACCCATAATTAATCAGCCACAAGTCGCTATCCTTGCAGTTGGTGCTATTGAAAAGAAACCTGCCGTTCTTGAAACACCTGATGGGGACGTTATCGCCATCAGACATAAGATGTACCTTTCCCTGACCTATGACCATCGTATTATCGATGGTTCTCTGGGAGGAGCATTTTTAAAAAAGATCGCTGATTATATCGAAGGTTTTGACACTTCAAGAGAAATTTAAAATATTTTTTATCATAAAACATTTAAATCAGCTTTAATAATGACTGAAAAGAAAAAGTATCATATAAAACGAACAGATAAGAAAACCCTTGAAAAATGGTTCCGGCTCATGACACTAGGAAGGATTCTCGATGACCGGGCCCCAAATTACCTTAAACAAGCAATTGGCTGGTCCTATCACGCTCCCTATGCAGGGCATGATGGCATACAATTAGCCATAGGGCAGGTCTTTGACCGCCAGCATGATCATCTGTTTCCATATTACAGGGATATGCTTACCGCTATTTCCGCAGGACTTACCGCCGAAGAAATTATTTTAAATGGAATATCCAAAGCTGCTGATGTGGCCGGTGGAGGAAGGCACATGTCTAATCACTTTGCAAAACCTGAATGGAATATTCATAATACCTCTTCCAGTACAGGAAATCATACTCTTCATGCTGTAGGTGTTGCAAGAGCTATTAAAAAGTATGGAGTTGAAGGTGTTGCAATAAGTTCTCAAGGTGAATCTTCTGTCTCTGAAGGGTACGTTTATGAAGCAATTAATGGTGCATCGGTAGAAAGACTCCCTGTACTCTTTGTTATTCAGGATAATGGCTACGGAATTTCTGTCCCAAAATCCGACCAGACAGCTAACAGGAAGGTTGCAGATAATTTTTCCGGCTTTAAATATCTGAAAATTTTCCATTGCAATGGAAAAGATGTTTTTGATTCCATGAATACCATGGAAATGGCCAAAAAATATATTAAAACTGCGTTCGTATTCATTCTCATTCCAATTCCGATCGGCACGAGTTGTACCGCGACGATTATGAGATCAACTATGCTATTGAATATGATCCTTTTGCAAAATATCACAGGCTTCTTTTACGCTATAACCGTTTTACTGAGGAAGAACTTCATGCTATCGAAGAAGAGATTAAGGCAGTTGTAAAAGCTGCCCATCGCGTTGCACTTGCATCTCCCGATCCTGATCCGAAATCAATTTTTGATTTCGTTCTACCCGAAGCCTATACTTCCGATAAATACCCCGACGGGATCCATAATGAAGAAGGAAAGAAGAAGAAATTGATCGAAGCTCTGAATGAAACTCTTAAAGCTGAATTTCGGCACAATCCGGATACTTACTTGTGGGGACAGGATATTGCAAATAAAGATAAAGGAGGTATTTTCAATGTTTCCAAAGGTATGCAACAGGAATTCGGCAAAGAAAGAGTTTTTAATGCACCCATCGCAGAAGATTTTATTGTTGGTACAGCCAATGGGATGAGCAGGTTTAGTGATAAAATTCGTATCGTTGTTGAAGGTGCTGAATTTGCCGATTATTTCTGGCCTGCAATGGAGCAGCTTATCGATACTTCTCATGATTACTGGCGCTCAAATGGACAGTTTTCTCCCAATATCACGATTAGACTGGCTTCCGGAGGGTATATCGGCGGCGGTTTGTATCATTCCCAGAACATCGAAGCGACATTAACTACTATTCCGGGAATACGTGTGGTTTATCCTTCCTTTGCTGATGATGCCGCGGGATTGCTTCGGACTTCCATGCGTTCACGAGGAGTGACGTTGTTCCTTGAGCCCAAATCTCTATATAACAGTCCGAAGGCGGCTACAACAATTCCAGATGATTTCGAAGTCCCTTTTGGGAAAGCAAGAATCCGGAAAGAAGGAACGGACTTATCGATGATCACTTATGGCAACACCACTTCTATGTGCTTAGCAGTTGCTGAAAAATTAGAAAAAGAAGAGGGGCGAAGCGTAGAAGTTCTTGACCTAAGATCCCTGAGCCCACTCGATGAAGAAGCTGTACTCGCCACAGCAAAGAAGACAGGCAAGGTTCTGGTTGTGCATGAGGATAAGGTCTTTGGGGGGTTTGGCGGTGAAGTTGTTTCGCTGATCAACGATAAAGTATTTGAATATCTTGATGGCCCTGTAAAGCGTGTAGGTTCAACTTTTACTCCTGTAGGCTTTAACCCTATCCTGGAAAAAGCAATTTTGCCCTCGGGTGAAGACATTTATAATGCAGCTCTTGAATTATTAAATTATTAAACCGGGTTCAATTAAAAAACCGTTTATAATTATAATTCAAGACCTAAACTTTAATTTATTTTCTGATGAACATCAAAATTATTTATAGTTTTAATACTGTTAAAACTGTTAAAATTGCCGATAAAATTGCTGAAGCTTTCGGATCGGATCAAATCGAAAAAGTGAATGCTGAAGACATTACTTCAGAGAAATTCCTTGAAGGAGATGCCCTTATACTTGGTGTAGCTACCTGGTTTGACGGAGAATTGCCAAATTTCTGGGACGAATTTTTACCCGATTTGGAAGAATTGGATCTGAAAAATAAAAAAATTGCACTCTTCGGATTGGGGGATCAGAAAGGCTATTCCGATAACTTTGTGGATGCACTGGGCATAATGGCCGAAATCCTTGAAGCCCGTGGAGCTACTATTGTTGGGCAAACATCTGTGGAAGGCTATACCTTTGATCATTCCAGAGGGCAAAGAGGAGATAAATTCCTGGGTCTGGCACTTGACTATGAAAACCAGGCATCCTTGCACAAAGAAAGAATAAAAGCCTGGGTTGAACAGTTAAAGAAAGAATTTAAGTGACGGAACATAGTTGTCCTGTTAACATGTATTTCATTCCACGTGTGTCTGATTTCTTACTTTTGAAAATGTAAAATACGACTATTGATATAAGTATTTAATTGTCTTTCCAAAGTTTTTCAATAGGGTACTTTGAATATTCTTCAGGATGTGATTCCCATCTAAGATTTTCCTTTCTCGGGGTTCCGAAAATATTAGAACGCCATAAGCCTTTGGTATAAAAACCTGTTCCATCCCATTCCAATTCTTGTCCATGGGCTTTTAACATTGAAGTCAATTCATTGCGATCTATATCTTGTACAGCTTTGTTTGTCTTTATAGCAAGCGCAGCAGCAATACCAGCCGATTCTCCCATTACCATATAAGTGCCTTCCATTCGGATCGAAGAATAAGCCACATGAGTAGCTGACATCATCATAGGGACTATAAGATTTTTAACTTCACTCTTTTTAGGAATTAAAGCTCCATAAGGAATTTGATATGGGCCTGGTGAAGCTAAAGTAAAAACATCGCCTTCCTGAACCAGAGTCCCTTCTTCATTTACCGCTAACCTGCATGGATAAATATCAATCTTATAGTACCCCATGCCAATGGGTGTAGGAACATCAGTTTGTAGTTGAATATCCTGTTGCGTCATAACATATTCTCCAATCATCCTTCTTCCGCCTCGCATGTATAAAAAGGGCCATCCATTCGTTTCATTCCGGTAATCTGATAATAGGCGAACGTCTTTCCCGGTAAAATCAGTTAGCGTTTTAATGTGTTCAATAAACAACTGCCATATTTTAGACCGTGTAGCCCAGTCGCCATCGGGATATTCTGTCTGCATTCCGGGAATAGCGCCAGTCATTAATTGATTGCGATCAAAGTTTGCATCTGGCCAGGTGGTTACATACCCCGCTTCGTCGTACCTACTTAGTAATTCATAAACATCCTCATCTTTGTCTTTTGGTGGGGATATAGGAATCCCGGGATATTCTGCCGTAGGATTTGTTTCCCAGGCAAGTTTAAAATTCCATCCCATAAAAAATCGACTTGAATCCCCTTCTTCACCTATAGGATCAGGACGAACTGGCGAAAGTAATCCACTTGCAGGATTTCCTTTTTCTTTATAAGGATCCACTCCCGGAAACTCGCGGCTTACAATCACACCGGCCAGAGATTCATTATAATCACTTCTGGATTCCCGACTTATTCGATAAGATACGCCGGAATAAGCCATTAAATCCCCTTCATAACTTGCATCAATAAAAATCTTTGCTTTTACACTCGTCAGGTTATTCGTTGCTCTTTCGGGGGTAGGAACTCCATTTTCATCTGCTGGTGCAAATTCAAAAACAGCACTTTTTATAAATCCTTTATCGGTCTTTACGCTATGAACTCTATGATTGGTAATAACAGTTATCAAATCCGCATATTCATCTATATATTCCTGCAAAAAAGCGATGTTATCTTCGCCTGCTCCCTGGTAATGTCTTAATGTTTTTGCATGTATTCCGACATGGAGTGCAATATCTTTTTCATAAAAATCACGTGTGATCCCACCAAGGTGCTGAGGGTCAGGAACATCTTGTTGCATTCTGAATCCTGAGGCTAACAAGCCACCAATTGTATAGGTCGGCTCAACGATAACAACAGAATACCCTTCTCGTGCTGCAGCTTTTGCCGCCAGGACCCCTGAGGCACTTGCCGAATACACGCACACATCGGCTTCAATGGTTTTTTTTAGGACACCATTTTTTATATCTTCAAAATTTTGTTTTGTAACATTATGTGAGTTACACGAAACAAAAAAAGCCAATAAAAACAGGACTCTAAAAGGATTTAAATTATTCATATTACATTGTTTTTAAACTTAATAATTCGCGTAAGTGCAGATTCTATTTTAGCTTTATCCATCTGTTTTTATTATAAAGATAAAGAATAAAAACCCTATTCTATACTATAGTCGCTAAGACTATAAATATCATGTTCTCGGGGACAGCGATGATTTCATTCCGAAAGGAACTTGAATTCAATTAAACTTGTGAAGACTATCTCAAATTAATCCTTAAAATTGCTTGAGCTGGTCTGGCTTATATAATTAAGTGCATTGATTTTGAAATAAAATCTCTTCTTTGACTTAATTGATAGAAATAAACGCCTTATGGCAATTATTTGGACTCAAAATTAATGGTATAATTTCCAGGTATCATTTCAGCATTAAGAATTGTTGAGACTTATTCCGCTTCGGAACCATCATTAGAAGAATAGTTTCATCTTGATATGATGTTAAGAAGTTTAAAAGGAAGAGAAACTGATAAATACCTAAACAAAAATCAGGAATTACTGTTAGATTATTACCTTTTTAGAGTTTTAAACTTTTAAAAGTAACTTTTTAATAGATTATTTCTTTTTTTTGTAGTCTCTTAACCTAAATTTGTATCGGTTGGAAACTGATTAATAATCCAGCCGGTATTTTTTTTATCTAAATATTAATTAATATGGCAAAAGATAGAGTTTTTGTTTTCGATACCACGCTTCGTGATGGTGAGCAGGTTCCGGGTTGTCAGTTGAATACAGTTGAAAAAATCGAGGTTGCTAAAGCTCTTGAAGTTCTTGGAGTGGATATTATTGAAGCCGGCTTTCCTATTTCCAGCCCGGGCGATTTCAATTCTGTAGTGGAGATTTCAAAAGCTGTTACAGAACCCATTATCTGTGCTCTTACCAGGGCAGTAAAGAAAGATATTGAAGTGGCTGCAGATTCCTTAAAATATGCAAAAAGAGGTCGGATACACACAGGGATTGGAACTTCTTATTACCATATTTACCATAAACTTAACTCAACTCCCGATGCAATAATCGAAAGGGCAATTGAAGCTGTTAAATACGCCAAATCATTCGTAGAGGATGTTGAATTTTACGCTGAAGATGCCGGTCGTACGGATAATAAATTTCTTGCCAAAGTGGTTGAGGCAGTAATCAAAGCCGGTGCTACAGTTGTGAATATTCCGGATACAACCGGGTATACCCTTCCTGAAGAATTCGGCAAAAAGATTAAATACCTGAAAGAAAACGTAAAAAATGTTGACTCTATTGTTCTTTCGACTCATTGTCACAACGATCTTGGGATGGCTACTGCCAACACGATTGCAGGGGTTATCAATGGTGCCCGTCAGGTTGAAGTAACGATTAATGGTATAGGCGAAAGAGCTGGAAATACCTCGTTGGAAGAGGTGGTGATGATTCTTAAATCCAGAAAACATCTTAATCTTCAGACCGGGATCAATACCAGAAAGATATTTCAGACAAGCCGGCTGGTGTCTACGCTTATGCGAATGCCTGTTCAGGCTAATAAAGCTATCGTTGGTCGTAATGCATTTGCCCACTCTTCTGGCATCCACCAGGATGGCGTGCTTAAAAGAAGGGAAAACTACGAAATAATAGATCCTAAAATGGTAGGTATCTATGAATCATCTATTGTACTTACTGCCCGTAGCGGAAGAGCAGCATTAAAACATCGTCTTGGAAAACTTGGATATAAATTTACCAAGGAAAATCTGGATCATGTCTATGATCAATTCCTTACTCTTGCAGACCAAAAAAAGGATATTACTGATGAAGATCTTAAAATTCTTGCCGGTCAGGAAACTAAATCGGATTCAGGACGCATTAAACTTAATAGCTTACAGGTTATCTGCGGGATGAGCATTACACCGGTAGCAACTGTCGGTCTGTTAATCAATGGGGAGAAACATGTGGTTACATCCGAAGGCAATGGTCCTATAGATGCCGCCTTCTCTGCGGTTAAACAAATCGTAGGAAAGAAAGTGAGACTGGAAGAATTCCTTATCCAGGCCATAACAAGAGGAAGTGATGATCAGGGTAAAGTGCATATTCAGGTGGATTTCAAAGGAGCGAGGTATTATGGATTTTCAGCATCAACGGATATTGTAACTGCTTCGGTCGAAGCTTTTGTAGATGCTCTGAGTCAGATAATTTAATTTGCTTGTATTTAATCTGTGTTAGTATGCAGCATCCGCATGATCAGCGTTACATTTAGTGCCTGAGGTTTAAGGCTGTATGCAATTTGAATTGTATTGTCTTTTTAGGCAGACTTCTTTTTTGCGACAACTATCTTCATTAGGTTGGTTATCATAACTATGTGGAAATATCCTCTTCATGAAAAACCCGGTTACTCTTCACCGGGGTGCTTTGAACCCCTTTCTTTCAAAATTTCTTCATAGTTCATTTTGCTATTTTATTAATTGTTTTAAAGAAAATTTACGTGGATATATCCCGGTGAACATTATTTGTAGAATAACAAACCTTCTGACCGTACATAATTTAAATATTTATTTAAATTTGCCCGCGTTAAGCTATTCTTAACTTATACATGGAGTTTACCGTTTTAAAATATATAGTAATTATTCTGGCGCTTTCAACCTTTGTGAATTTAATATTTACAAAACTGAAAGTTCCTACGGTAGTTGGTTATCTGCTAACGGGCGTGATAGCCGGTCCCCACCTGCTGGGATTAATTGGTTCCGGGCATGAGTTGGAACTTATGGCTGAAATCGGCGTGGTTTTGTTGATGTTTTCAATAGGCCTGGAATATTCAATGAAACATCTTTTCAAGATCAGAAGAATTGTATTTTTTGGCGGATTTATTCAGGTTAGCGTTACTGCTGCAGTTTTTTTTGTGCTTACCCGGCTTTATGGGATGGAATGGAAACCGGGTATTTTCATGGCATTTATAATTGCCCTTAGTAGTTCTGCTCTGGTATTAAAACTTCTTCAGGATCGTTCTGAGTTAAGTTCGAATTACGGAAGAACAGTATTGGGAATTTTAATTTTTCAGGATCTTATTTTTGTTCCGCTTATTCTTTTCACCAATGTTCTTGGAAGCGTTGACGTGGATATTGCGAAAGAGATCATTAGTCTTTTGCTTAAAACCACGCTTATCATTGGATTTGCATATGTTGGGAATAAATGGTTTTTCCCTAAACTTCTTTACTATATAGCGCAAACCAAAAATCAGGAGCTTTTCATGATGAGCATTTTCCTGATTTGCCTGGCTATAGCTCTGCTCACTTCAAAATTAGGAATGTCGCTTGCTTTCGGAGCTTTTTTTGCCGGACTTATGGTCTCCGATTCAGAATACAGCCATAACGCTTTTGGTACCTTAATTCCGTTTAAAGATACCTTTACCAGCTTCTTCTTTGTCTCTATAGGAATGTTACTCGACCTTCATTTCGTGATAGACAACTATGTTCTTGTAATTGCTACTGTATTTCTTGTAATTTTCGTGAAAACAATAATTGCAGGAGGTACCGGTTTCATCCTTGGTCATACCTTTAAAGGAACGATTTTGATAGGTCTCGCTTTGAGCCAGGTCGGTGAGTTTTCTTTTGTACTCGCAAAGATTGGGGTCAACACAAATATCATTTCAGAATATTTTTACCAGCTTTTCCTTGCTGTTGCAATTATTAGCATGTCTGCATCACCGTTTCTTATTAAATCGGCCGAAAGAATATCCGAGTTCTTCCTCAGATTTGCCATGCCAGATAAATTACGAAACGGACTTTTCCCCTTGAAAGAATTACCTGTTCCAAGATTGAAAAACCATTTGGTTATTATTGGAAAAGATAATAGTGCCTTAAAGATTCCTGTACTTGCCCAGTATGTAAATCTACCATATGTGTCGATTGTATTTGATCCTGCATCTGTTAAAGAGATGCAGGATAAGGGCCAGTCTGTGATTTATGGCGACGCAGTTCATGAATCAATCTTAAGAAAAGCGCATGTCGATACCGCAGATATAATATTAATTTCAATTGGAAATATTATAATTACGATGGAGGTTATCGATTGTATCCGTCGGGTAAACAAACATGTTTTTATTTTGGTGCGGGCAGAGTCGATCGAACATCTCGATCAGATTTATAATGCTGGAGCTGACCAGGTTTTTCCGGAAAAATTTGAAATTGCAATCAATCTTTTCGATCGGGTACTAACAAAACGTCTTATGCCAAGAAATGAAATTAACCTTTTGCTGACACGTATCCGGGATGATTATTATGGGATTTTCAGGGAGGAAGCAATGCATTCCAAAAATTCAGTCCTCGATGAGCTCCCAAGTCTTGAAATTGAGGCGCTTACGATTGGAGGGCTTTCAAAAGCTGTAGGGAAAACTCTTGCTGATATAAGGTTGCGTAATACGGTCGGGGTAACCTTGCTTGCTGTGAAAAGAGATGCGAAAATTATTGAGCACCCTTCGCCCAATATAATTTTTAAAAATGCGGATATCGTTTATATTTTGGGAAATCCTGAAAATATTAACAGAGCTTATGAATTTTTCGGGAATGTGGATAACTAAAAAATGACACTACGGATAATCAGTTGATTGTGGACTTACCTATATGCTGCGGGAAGTGACAAAATTTAATCGATATGTATAAAAATGATCTGTAACCAGACAGTACAGCGAGGGTCTTACTTCGGGAATATTTAGCTATGCTGTTTGGATATCGATTCGTTGGCAAACATTAAAAAAACGAATGAAAGGATTAATAACAATATTTGGATTTTTAATATGTCTAAATGGAATTTCACAAACGAAAAGTGAAATGTGGACGGTAACAGACACCATTTCGACTGATATTTATCAATTTCAAGTTCCAGTGTCTTGGAGACATTATGGGAAAATGCTGGGTGGAGGAAATGGTCCAGAACAGTATTTTGACGCAAGTGGAAAAGGTCTTCCAACAAGTTTCAATGGAGGACCTGTTATAATATCTGTTTTTCTTGTTAAACTTGACAAAGTAAAGAGCCTGAAAGAAGCTAAAGAAAGTACAATAAGCGGATACTTTGAAAACCCCGATAGAGTTTTTAAAAAAGAAAATGATTATTCAGAAAAGACTTTCAAACTATCGGATAATAGCAAAGCAATTTTATTAAGCACTCAATTTTACAGAACTTCGAAAGGGCTTAACCAAAGTCGCTATGACTTAATAACATATTCTAAAGAATATAAAACAGCATATATGTTTACTGTTTCGTTTCAATATCTTGACAAGACTTACGAATTTGAAACTGATAATAATTTAAAAGATTATGCCCAAATGTTATACGAAACTTACCAGTGGAAATAAATAACGATTTGCCAACATTCTGCATGGTGCATAATCTTCGGGATACGCAACATACAGTTGGCGTCGATACGGACAATACGGACAATACGGGCAATATCTATGACACNNGACTATACAGACTAAATATACTATTCAATAATCGATTTAATTCTGGCAATTTGGTTCTGCTTATTCACCTCCCTTAATTTGCGGGCTGTTTTTGTAAAATATTGATGCCCTGAAATGAATTTCAACTGTAATTTGTTCCAATCGTTTAGGTTGGCGATTTTATCCTGTTCATTTAATTCTTTATAAAGAGTATTTGACACAGGGATCATATCACTTCTTCCAAGATAATCAAGGTCTGCGTCACATATAATTCTTTCAAGTAGGTTTTTAGGTCTGGGAGGAAGCTTTGTAGCCATAATTATCTCACTGATCCGGTCAATTTCCACATTGGTGTATCCAAATAAGGGCAACATTTCCCTGGCCAGCACGGTACTATGATATTCGTGATCGTCATACGAGATGATATGCCCTGTGTCATGAAACAGGGCAGCGGTCTTAAGCATAAGCATTTCGCTATTTCCCAGACCTTCCGTAAATCCGATCAATTCCACCTGGGTGACTACATCGACGGTATGTTTAACATTGTGATAATAAAGCTTTTCGGGCAGTTCCTTTTCAAGCTTGTCCAATAATACTTCCTGAATATCATGTAATTGAATTAATTTCAGCTTGATATTAAATTCATCGTTTGGCTCTTCGGGATCGCCATTTAAGCGGAACTCTGGTTTTAATCCTTTAACATTAAAAAGTTCAAGCTGGCCTTTATATTTCACAGGCATTTTCCCGTAGTATTCACAATCGAAGAATTCTTTAATCAGTTCATAACTCATCACAGATACAAGGATATTCCCTTCTGACATGGATTCCATCCTGGAGACAATATTAACAGTATCGCCTTTAATGTCGTAGTT
>CAJDXG010000059.1_pt1 | contig 14022 bp, 10 predicted proteins | sample 7391801 | NCBI WGS metagenome assembly CAJDXG01 (sample SAMEA7055713, study PRJEB34461) | soil metagenome | biome: terrestrial ecosystem; feature: Peninsula; material: soil | place: Antarctica | collected 2016 | reverse complement strand
AAATAAAAATTCCTGGATTTTCTGTGATTTTTTTATCAGGAGATCTTTCAATATATATTTCACCTACGTATAAACAACAATAAACCCCTGAACGTATCCAAGTTCGACAGCTCTTTCTAATCTAACACGCTACATTCAACACTTACTTGTGTATTGCAAACCTTCAAGGCATATTTTTAAAAAGCTGTTCCCTTAAAATTGATTTACTTATATAAATAAATTAAGGGAACAGTCTACAAAAGTTTATTCTCTATTAGAGCTAATATTAATATGACATTATTTAGCGTATGCCAGAATCACTTTTCTCAGTGCATCGCCAATTTCTTCGCAATCTTGCGGAGTGAACGTAGGAAATGCAAAACAAGTAAAGGTATGTTTTTCATGCCATATAGCATTTGGAACATCTACTTTGGAATAATCCACGCTTTCGGGATTAGTGAACTGCTTGGAAGTAAAGGGGAAACCACTTTTTCCAAATGCCTGATGTTTCTGGAAAGCTTTTTCCACATGACATTGTGGCCAGAACACTTTCCAAACAGGAGCACCCTCGGCAACAGCTGCATTAGTAAATTCATTAATGTCGCAGTTCATCTTATCCACATCCAGTGAAAATGCCATAACGAACCATCCGTTTTGTCTATCCTTGGTATCAATTGGCATATGTAAAACTTGTGGAAGGTCCTTAATTTTATCCATAATGATATGCGCATTCCGGTGACGGGCAGGCATATTCCAATTATCGATCCTGTCAAGTTCTGCAATACCCATTGCAGACTGCATTTCAGTAAGCCTGTAATTCCAGCCAACCATATTATGAATATAAGGAAGTTTTTGCTCCAATTCCAGCAAACTTAACCTTTGTTTAACATCATAACCATGATCTCTGAAGCTTCGGGCAATCCACGCGTACTCCTCATTATCAGTAGTTAGCATTCCACCTTCACCACCAGTGGTAAAAGTCTTATTCTGACAGAAACTACAACCAGCTATGTCTCCTAATGTACCGGTTTTCTTTCCTTTAAATTTCCCGCCATAGGCTTCTGCATTATCTTCAATAACCAATAGATTATGTTTTTTTGCAAAAGCATTAATTTTATCCATATCGCAAACATTCCCGTATAAATGTACAGGCATGATGGCTTTTGTACGCTCGTTTACCAATTTTTCAGCAGATTCGACGCTAATACAATGGTCATCGAGGTTAACGTCTGCGAAGCGGGGAATCGCTCCAGCCTGAACAACAGAAAAACTGGAAGCAATAAAAGTATAACTTGGAACAATTACCTCATCGCCAGGTCCAATGCCCATTGCTGTTAAACCAACATGCAATGCAGCGGTTCCGGTATTCACAGCTACGGCATATTTACTCCCCTGCCATTCGGCGAATCTCTTTTCAAATATTGACTTTTCCTGAACGTAAAACATCTTCGACGGCTTTAATTGTTTTTTCATCGAAATTTGGCCATCCTATTCTGGGACTGCCTGCAGCCTTAGGGCCGCCATGAATTGCAAGTTTTTGTGACATTTTGTAGGTTTTAATTATTAATAACTGTTTATTATCTATTCAATTACGTTTTAAAAATTACTTCACACATTTCGTAACTATGATTCAAAAATACAATTTTAGAACAAGAATCTTTAATACTTTTCCTTTTATGTCCAATACTCTTTAACATTTTCGCCACTATTTCCTACCTGATAATAAAAATCAAACGGTTTTAAAGAAAAAGTTTAAAAAATACTTTTCGTTGCATATTTATCATATAAATGCTAAATTTACAACAATAATAGATGAAATGTACCACAAAAATCATTGAAATTTATTAAATGAATTTATCTGATATCCGTTTACAGCATGACATGGATAAGTCATTTATCGTTTATCGGGAAAATAAACCATTCGATCGCTGGCATTTTCACCCGGAATATGAACTTGTCTATATTCTGAATGGTTGTGGAAAGCGAATGATTGGTGATCATGTTGACCGGTTTCGTAATGGTGACCTTATTTTTATGGGTTCTAATTTACCCCACGAATGGCATTGCGATAATAAATATTATCAGGATCAGAATATTTTCCTTGGAGAGGGGCTTGTCATTCAGTTTTTATACGACTTTCTGGGAGATAAATTTTTTGAAATTCCGGAAAATCAGATGTTGAAAGAATTTTTCCGGATCTCAAAAAGAGGAATTGAATTTTTCGGTAAAACTAAACAGAAAATCATTTCCCTGATGATGAAACTCGAAACAGCGGACAGCTCCGATCGATTGTTTTATCTTTTTTCATTATTTCGGATATTTTCACATACAGAAGAATATAGACTGCTTTCCAGCCCTGCTTATATAGAGCCTTCTCATATTAACCATGAAAAACCAATGCAGAAAGCTCTTAAATATATCCTTGAGAATTTCCAATCTCAAATTTATATTGACGATCTTATTGAGATCCTAAACATGTCGAATACTGCTTTTTATATGGCCTTTAAAAATTCATATAAAGTATCCTTCAAACAATATCTATTAAACCTTCGTATCGGCTATGCCTGCAAATTACTTACCGAGGGAACAAAAAGCGTAACAGAAATTGCCTTTGAATCTGGTTTCCAGAATATTTCCAATTTTAATCGCCAATTCAAAAAAATACGAGGTTTAACTCCTACTAAATATATGAGAAAAATCCATAAAGAAAGGGACCCTTTTGAAATTGAATGACAATCAATTTCCTCTTGACTTTGACACTTTCGAATCATACGTTTACTCGCATGGTTGCTTACTCATGAAATTTCTAACACTGAAATAAATATGAAATCAATTACTACTATTCTCCTTTTGTGGCTATTGTCTCTAAATATTTATGCATCTCAACCCCATTTTGTTATAAACGAACAAGATTATCCTCATGCAGCCATTGTCTGTGAAGGTAAAAACGCAATTACCCGTTTTGCGGCTGATGAATTGCAAAAACATCTTGAATTAATAACAGGATATAAATTCCCAGTCGTTGCCGTTAAGGGGACTTACAAGAAAGTTTTTTTTATCGGGATAATTCCCTTATCAGATGCCAAACTTCTTGGCGCTGAGGAAGCACGGTATTTGGTAACCAAAAACGCAATATATTTTTATGGAGAGGATTACATAAAGAAAGAATCTTCAACTGCTGCAGCCACTGCAGCAGATTTGAGCATCAACAGGGTTGGAACACTTTTCGCCGTTTACAATTTCCTTGAAAACGAATTTGGTGTAAGGTGGTTTGAACCAGGCGATGATGGAATATACTTTTCAAAATCGGATAAAATATCTATACCAACCAAATCTGATTCCTGGTCATCGTATTTTGAATACCAGAGAGGTATGCGCTCCTACACCTGGAATTTTAAAAACTTTGAAAAGTATGATAAATATATTCCTGACGAGTTTAAAATGACCGAAGAACAGGTAAATTCCAGGAAACTTGAAACGGATATCTGGCTCCGGCGAATGCGAATGGGTAATAAAAGCACATACCTACCGTTCAGCCATTCCTTTACACGGTGGTGGGAGGAATATGGACTGGAGCACCCTGAATGGTTTGCCTTAACCGGAAATGGGACCAGGGCCCCAATGGGCGATGCCGACAGGATTAAAATGTGTCCGTCGAACCCGACACTAGTTGACAAAAAAGTTGAGTTATATCGAAAAAAGGAAAGTCCTCATCATACCGATGGTACTATTGATGGAACAGAAAATGATGGCGGAGGTGGCGGAGTGGCTGAATATTGCCATTGTGATAAATGCATGGCACTCGACTATCTTAAACCTGGTGAAGCGTTTGGAGCAAACCTTACCGACAGGTATGTATATTTTTGGAGCCGGCTTGCAAACCAGGCCAGGCAATATGATTCGAGTATTATTGTAACTGGTTATGCTTATGCCGATATGATGAATCCACCGCGAACGGAGCGTTTGGATGCGGCATGTGCCATCGAATTTGTTTCCCGGTTTAACGAAGATTTTTCAACAACCGAAAGCCTTTTTACGGGTTGGAAAAATATGGGTATGAAAAGGATGCTGTTCCGTCCGAACGATTTGTGCTGCGACTTAGGTTTGCCGCTGGGCATCGAGAAAAGAGTATTCGAACACCAGGAAATTGCAATCAGGAACAATGCTGTCGGGACGGATCACGATTGCATTTATGGCTTCTGGACCGGCATATCCGGTATTACCTATTACATTCTTGCAAAAGCACATACTGACCCGTCTAAACCATTTGAGTATTGGGAAAATGAATACTATTCCATGTTTGGCAATGCCAGTTATGAAATATCAAAGTTCTTTCGGCATTGGAGAGATGAGGTTTTTAACCAGCGATTGTATCCGGCAGACGTTGAGGGAAGGAAGAAAGGGAATAATGAAGAATTGCTGGCATGGCAAAGAGTCGGTGCTTATGGGAGGGATGTTGGCAAGTATTACAAAAACAGTGACTTTGATATTACGGATGGATATCTTAAAACAGCCCTCACGAAAAAACTTTCACCGGTACAGAGGAGACTTGTTGACCGACTGATCATATCCAATCAGCATAACCGGCTATCCTACCTGGCCATGCTTTCCAAAAGTTCAAAAGGAAAAGAAACAGATGTAAATGCATCTAAGACTTTGCTTCAGTACAGAATACTTCATAAAAACGATTTGTATATGAACTGGCCTTTATTATTTATTAAACAAGTTGAATATGAAGATATTTGTGGCATGGCCGGCCTTATGCTTTCGGAACGAAAGAGAGAGTTTGATTGTCTAAAAATAAATGAGACTCCTAAAATTGACGGAGAACCGGATGAAGCTTTCTGGCAAAATACTGAAGTTAAAACGCCTTTCCTTGTTATCCCAAGCTGGAATAATCCTATAGCCCCTACTTCAGTCTCTCTGGCTTATGATGATGAAGCACTCTATATTGCTGTTATATGTCAGGAGTCAAAGATGAATGGGCTACGGGAAGATGCAACAGCCCGTGATGGCGCTGTTTATGATGATAACGCAATTGAACTATTCTTTGACCCTTTGAAAACCAGCACGGATTTCCTCCAGATTGTAATCTCCAGCGGAGGTGCTCTGTTCGACGGAATTAAACTAAATGATTCCTATAACTCTGATTTCAATCTTGAAATTGGGAAGGACATTGTTTATGCTGTTGATAAAAAGTCTGACTTTTGGTCTGCCGAAATTAAAATCTCCTTTGTTGCATTGGGGATAAAATCTCCAAGACCTGGAACCAGTATAAAGTTTAATATTTGCCGGAATCGGAAAGTCAAGGATGGAATAGGAAACGAGAACAGCAGTCTTGCCGCACTTTTCGCATCCTACCAAAAGCCATCCGAATTTGTGACTTTGGTTTTTAAGTGACAGATAGTCTCAAAGGTTATTTTTTCCCTATTTCTTTAAAAATCCCGAAAATATTTTCTTAAAGAGAGTGAAACAGGTATTCTGCTAATTGATAGGAACTTTAACTCAACTGTGTATAATCCAATGAGACTATCATCAAATAAAATCATTATTCCCTCGGAATATAATCTGTCCTCAAAACTTTAAACTCTGTCCTCCTGTTTACCTGATGTGCCTGCTCCTGAAGCTCCTGTGTCAAAGTATTAATAAATTCTTCCGTAAGTACCTGTCCAACCTTCAATCCCGGGAATGCAGCAACGATTTCCTGATCGACAATCTTTGGAACACTCTCTCCATAACCGACTGCATTCAGCCTTTCTGCAGATACCCCTCTGGAAATAAGATAATTAACAACAGACTGGGCTCGTTTTTGGGATAAGGTCATATTATCTTCATTCGTTCCTCTGGAATCGGTATGCGACATCAACTCTATGGTAATGTTTGGGTTATCGATTAACGTTTCCACGAGATTATCAAGTGAAACCATGGATTCGGGTCTGAGTTCCCATCGTGCAAAATCGTAAAAAATATTTTCAAGCGCAATGACCTGGTCAACCGGGGAAAGATAAATAGTGGTATTGAAATCTCTGGACTTTTCCTGTCCTTTAGTAGTCTCTCTTTCCTTCCCGTTAAGGTACCTGTCTTTGGATGCGATAAATACGTAATCAGTATTTGGTTTCAGCATAAACCTGAATGCACCTTCATCATTAGTTTCGGCCTCAACGGTTATTCCATCGCTTCCTATAGACTTAACGGTAGAGCCCGGAACCAGCTTATCTGTTTTCTCATCCCTTACTACCCCGGTTATGTTGAATTTTAAAGGAGGCCCGGAACCAGCTTATCTGTTTTCTCATCCCTTACTACCCCGGTTATGTTGAATTTTAAAGGAGGCAGGTAAAATGAGTAAATCTCATCATTCCCTCTGCCTTTCCTGGCGCTGCTAAAAAATCCTCGTTCTGTTTCATGTTCGAATACGATTCCAAAATCATCGTCAGGCGAGTTTATAGGTGCGCGAAGGTTCTCAATGGTCCAGCGGCCATTGGCTTCCTCTTTGGCTTTATAAATATCCAGTCCACCAAGACCAATGTGGCTATCTGAGCTAAAGTACAATGTCCCATCGGAATGAACATAAGGAAACATTTCGTTACCCGGAGTATTTATTTCGTCTCCTAAATTTTCTGGTGCACTCCAATCGTCCCCCTCATTGGCCCGTGTTATTTTCCATATATCTTTACCTCCATAGGAACCAGACATATCAGAAACGAAATATAAAGTCAGATTATCGGGCGAAATGGCCGGATGAGCAACTACAATGCTATCACCCACCAGTTTTAACTTTTCCGGTTTGGCCCATTCCAGCCCATTGCGTCGTGATATATAAATCTGGCAGCCGAGCTGTTCGTTTTTTCCTTTGGGACAACGGGTAAAATACAATGTATTAAAATCGTGCGATACATTAGGTGTCCCATCGTCTGACTGGGAACTAAAATCCTCGCCAAGGGGAACTGGTGTACTCCATTTTCCTTTCCTGTCCTGCCGGCTAATAAATAAATCTGAGAAACTTCCACCTGTTACCCCACTCGTTGCATTTCCTTTTGCATCCTCTCGTGTAGAAGTAAAAACTATACTTGAAAAATCATCGTCATTATATGCTGGACTAAAATCTTTTTCTCTTGAGTTGATATACCTCATTTCCTCTATCTCATATCCAATCGGGTTTTCAACCCATTCAACTGCTACCTGGCATGACTGTATCCCGGTTTCGCCACGTGGGTCATCGGGCACGAGTTCTTTATATCTCCTGAACTGCTCAATAGCTTCAGCATAATTTTCATTCATCATCAGCATTTCTGCATAATGCAGGAACACTGCCGGATCCTGATAATTTTGGGCTATGGCTTTTTTATACCATAATTCTGCTTTTCTCGGTTCCCGAACCAAACGATAGCACTCAGCAATTTTGAATACGATTTCATTCTTCCTATCCCGATCCTTGATCTTATTATAGGCGCTTTTATAAAGATCAATGGCTTTATAATATTCACCAGCCTTAAATGTCATTTCAGCTTTATAATCCTTATCTTTTTTATTTTGGGAATAAGATTCACTAAAGGATAAAAGTCCCAATGCGACAATCAGGAGAAACTTGAAATTATTCATTCTGTAATCTTTTTGTTAAACTGTAAAATTAAGTGTTTTTTTCATATAATCTAAACACCAAATTTCCTGACCTTTGAAACGAAAGAAATAATCTGTTTGTTGTGAAGGTGATGTACGAATAAATAACGATATCTTCCATATTTAGGTTTCGAACTGGAAGGTATCAATTATAACTCGCAAGAATACAGTACAAAAGTCATGCTTTTCTCTACCTGGTAAACAGGAGCTCTCTGTATTTTGGAAGAGGCCACTTTTCATTATCCACAATCATTTCAAGTTTATCAACATGATATCGGATATCATCCAGAAACGGAGCTATTTTTATGGAATAGGCATCGGCCTTTTTTCTTGCGTCTTCAATAACATTGGCCTCTTTACGTGCATCTATCATCTCCCTCACTTTAGATTTTATATAACTGGTATGGAGAGAGATCTCCTTTATCAGGTCAAGTCTGGATCCGGCATGCTCCTTAAATTCACTTTCATTAAATATTTCTTTCAGTCCTTTTACGTTTTTAATCAGTGAAGTCTGATAATCAATGGCTATAGGAACAATATGATTCATCACCAAATCTCCAAGGACTCTCGATTCAATCTGTATTTTTTTTGCATATGTTTCAAGCTTAACTTCAGTTCTTGCGTAAAGTTCCCGCTGGGATAATACGTTCTGACGTTTAAAGAGCTCTAATGATTGTTTTGAAACATAGTGCTCCAGTGCCTCCGGAACATCATTGATGTTCGATAGTCCTCTTTTTTTCGCCTCTTTTACCCAATCATCGCTATAATTATTACCATCAAAGCGTATAGGTTTACATTCGATAATATATTTTCTCAATACCTGAAAAATTGCTTCATCTTTTTTCACTCCCTTATCGATGATCGAGTCTACTTCTTTCTTAAACTGCGTTAGCTGATCTGCGACAACAGTGTTAAGTGTAATCATCGCGGAACTGCAATTCGCAGATGAACCAACAGCCCTGAACTCAAAACGGTTGCCGGTAAAAGCAAACGGAGAAGTCCTGTTCCTGTCCGTATTGTCAGGAAGGATTTCAGGTATCTTTCCTATATCCAGTTTGAGCTCCGTCTTTTCGTCGGGTGTCATCTTTTTAGAAGATACTTTTTTCTCAATCTCATCCAGTATTGCGCTAAGATGGGTTCCAAGAAATACGGAAATTATCGCGGGAGGTGCTTCGTTTGCACCCAGACGATGTGCGTTTCCTGCGGAAACTATGCTCGCCCGCATGAGGTCAGCATGTTTGTATACAGCCATAATCGTGTTCACCAGAAAGGTCAGAAACATTGTATTGGTACGCGGAGTTTTTCCCGGAGACAATAAATTAATCTCTGTATCTGTGCTTAAGGACCAGTTATTATGTTTTCCGGATCCGTTAATTCCGGCAAAAGGTTTCTCGTGATAAAGAACACGGAATTTATGCTTTTTGGCAACTCTTTTAGCGAGATCCATAATCAACAGATTATGGTCTATAGCCAGATTACACTCCTCGTAAATGGGAGCACATTCGAATTGATTAGGAGCAACCTCATCATGTCTTGTTTTTACAGGAATGCCCAATTTGTATGCCTCTATTTCAAATTCCCACATAAAGGCCTTTACCCTCTCCGGTATGGAAGCGAAATAATGATCCTCCAATTGCTGGTCCTTTGCTGAAGAATGTCCCATAAGAGTTCTTCCTGTAAGGGCCAGATCAGGCCGGGCATTAAATAATGCTTCATCAATGAGAAAATATTCCTGCTCCCATCCTAAATTGGAAAAAACTTTCGTTACACTTCTGTCAAAATACTGAACCACCGCAGTCGCGGCTTTGTCAACTGCATTCAAAGCCTTTAGGAGAGGAGTTTTTGAATCGAGAGCGTCTCCGGTATAAGAAACAAATATTGTTGGGATTACCAACGTCTTATCAACTATGAAAGCAGGAGATGAAGGATCCCATGCCGAGTAACCGCGGGCTTCAAAAGTGTTTCTTAAACCCCCGCTTGGAAATGAAGAAGCATCCGGTTCCTGCTGTGCCAGTACTGTGCCACTGAAACTCTCCACTACCCTGCCGTCTTTAACAGTTTCAATAAAAGCATCATGTTTTTCAGCAGTACCATCTGTAAGCGGATGAAACCAGTGGGTGTAGTGCGTAACCTCATGCTCCATAGCCCATGCCTTCATTCCCGAAGCCACCTGCCCTGCAACTTTTCTGTCGATTCTGGTACCCTTATCTATTGCATCCATCACTTTTTCGAAAACCTCATCAGTGAGATAATTACGCATTTTGCCGTAATGAAAAACATTGCATCCGTAGAATTCTGAAATTTTTGATGCCGGTGCTGTAACAATTCTAGGCTCCCTGGTAAAAGCTTCTTTAAGTGCCTCAAATCTGATTAATGCCATTAAATTATATGTTATATGTAAATAATAGGGGCTAACGGCACAAATGTATGTATATTTTTGTTATACGAGGGTATTTAAGGGGGGTATTTTTATTATTTAGACGTAATTAGAAATAAATGGATTTATCGCAGAGGAAATTTATGGGTTTTCTCAAATTCATGGCAGATCGGAAATAAATTTTCAGAATATGCACTGGTTGGACAGAATTCAAAATCGTTGAGAAAATGCAGAAGTTGCATTATTGTAGAGAAAATTCATGAATTTTCTCTACAATAATGAAATGTGAGTAATCAGGAGTTAACCGTATATTCCGTGAAATATTTATAAAACAGAGGAATAGTTTCTATTCCCTTATAAAAATTAAAAAGAGGATAATTTTCATTGGGTGAGTGAATAGCGTCCGATTCCAGACCAAACCCCATCAGGATAGATTTAATTCCCAGCACTTCCTCAAAATCAGATATGATCGGGATACTCCCCCCGCTTCGGGTGGGGATAGGAGCTTTGCCAAAGGCTTCCTCCATGGCTTTACTTGCTGCCTTGTATGCTGAAGTGGTGACGGGCGACACGTATCCCTGTCCGCCATGAAGACTTGTTACTTTAACTTTTACTGTTGGAGGGGCAATTTTTCTAAAATATTCTTCAAAAAGCTTGTCGATTTTTTTTGAATTTTGATTTGGCACGAGTCGCATACTGATTTTAGCGTAAGCTTTGGAAGGTAAAATGGTTTTTGCTCCTTCACCGGTATACCCTCCCCAGATACCGCATACATCGAGGCTGGGCCTTATCCCGGTCCGTTCTATAGATGAATAATTCTTTTCCCCTTCCAGGGCTTCCAGCTCTAGCGACTTTTTATACTCATCCTCATTAAATGGAGCTCTGGCCATTTCATCTCTTTCCTGCCTGCTTATCTCAATCACATCATCATAAAAACCAGGGATGGTAATGCGGTTATTACCATCTGTAAGCTGAGCAATCATTTTGGCCAGGACATTTATGGGGTTGGCAACAGCACCCCCGTATAGACCTGAATGTAAATCACGGTTAGGTCCTGTCAGCTCAACCTCTAAATAACTTAAACCTCGCAGTCCAACAGTAATGGATGGGATATCAGGTGCTATCATAGTTGTATCCGACACAAGGATTATATCTGCTTTGAGAAGCTCCTTGTTCATGATACAAAACTGTTTAAGAGAGCTGGAGCCGATTTCCTCTTCTCCTTCAATCATAAATTTAATATTGCATGGCAAACTACCGGTTTCGACCATCATTTCAAAAGCTTTTACATGCATATAGAACTGGCCTTTATCATCGTCTGCCCCCCGTGCATATATTTTACCTTCCCGTACTTCCGGTTCAAAAGGAGGGGATTTCCACAATTCAAGTGGTTCTACTGGCTGAACATCATAATGCCCGTATACCAAAACAGTGGGAAGGTTTGCATTAACCATTTTTTCAGCATAAACAACAGGTAAGCCCTGAGTATTCATTACTTCAGCCCTGTCGGCGCCAGCCTTCAATAAACTACCCCTGACTGCATCAGCCATTCTCAGCATATCCTCGTGATGTTCGGCTTTTGAACTGATAGATGGGATCCGAAGTAAATCAAATAGTTCATTTAAAAACCGTTCTTTATTTTCTTCGATATACTTATTTTTCATGATCGTTGGTTTTATTATTCAAAGGTAAGAAATCCCGAAATAAAATCCTATTCTCCACTCCGTAAGGAACCACGGCACCTTTTTACGCTCAAAGTATGTATCCCTACAACTTTATGTTGAAAGCTTTAGATAGATCCTTCTCGTTGACGGAGGATATCACTATAAACAACTTCCATCTCCTCATAAAACCTTTCCCCAAAGACTCTTGTGATGGAAGCTTTCAGAAACCGGAAGACAGGCATTTGTTTTTGCTTTCCTAAAATTCTGGCAGGCTCACAAACATTCCAACGGTGATAGTTTAAAACAGTGTACTCTCCCATTTCGCTTACACGAATAGGATAAAGATGGCAGGATGAAGGTTTTTGAAATTTAGTATGTCCGGCATGAAAAGCCTTCTCTATTCCACAGAAAGCAATGCCATTTTCAAATACAGCGTATGCACATTCATTTCCACTTACCAAAGGGGTTACTTTCTCCCCATCATCCTCGTCCACCAGCCATTTACCCTGTTGATTAATAGCTTCAACACCTTGTGCTGCAAGAAACGGTTTTATGCTTTCAAACTCCTTTTCCAGAATATGCGTTTCCCTTTCATTTAATGGTGCCCCTGCATCTCCATATACACAGCAGAAACCATTACATTTCCCCAGGTCACATATAAATTCGGTCTCAAAAAGCTCGGAGCTGATAAGCTTATCTTCTATCTGAACCATGAATTAAAAATTAAAGTCCTCAAAAATAATAGTTTTTTTAAATATATCTTCATCCTGAATCATTAAACAGAATAGGGAGGTATTAGATTAAAACACTACTTTTGACCTCAGGATATATTCAATCTAAAAAATAAGAAATCCCCAATGTACCGCTTATTTTTCATCATAAGCATTCTTCTTATACCATCCTTGCAATTCGCACAGGACAACTTATTGAACGATCCACAGGTCCTGGATATTATACATTCCGGGATAAATGAAAGTTATGCCGGAAATTTTAGATCTGCTGAAACTTCAATTGAACTTATCAGAAAAACATACCCGGAGCATCCAGTTATTCCTTTCCTTCAAGCAGTAAATATCTATTGTGAAAACTTCCCTATGCCCCCTGCCAGCATTGCAGCGGAACATTTTAATAATGCCATTTTAGATTGTCTTAATAAAGCAAAAAACCGCGTCGATAGGAATCCCTCTGATCTTGAAGGGATATTTTTTGATTTATTCGGAAGGGCCTATTATTGCATGTACTGGTCAGACAATGGAAAGACTTCGAAAGTGTTTCCTCATCTTAATTCAATGTATAAAAATACCATGAAAGGTTTTGAATTAAAAGAAGTGTTCAATGAATTCTACTTCTCCACGGGTCTTTTTAATTATTATATTGAAGCCTATCCGGAAAAACATCCTATCTATAAACCAATTGCCAGGCTTTTTTCCCGAGGTGATAAGAAACTCGGCCTTCAGCAGCTTGAATATTGCGCTGAGAATTCTATCTATGTAAAGGTAGAAACCATATATTTCCTTTCCCATATTTATATGAATTATGAAGAGGATTTTGATAAAGCTTCTGAATATGCCGCTGAGCTCTATAAAAAATTCCCAAATAATTCTTTTTATACTGTGAACTACCTGCAGATACTTCTTTTTAACAAAAAATATTCTCTGGTTCCCTTACTTTTACAAAGACTGGAAGACCAGGGAAACCGTTATTCCCTTGCCATAAAGCAAGTCTTCACAGCCATGTTTACCGAAAAGGAGGAAAATAATAACCAACAGGCTATCCAGGAGTATCACATTGCTCTTGAAAAACTGGAGTATTTGAATGACTATGGGCCACACTATCGGGCGATAGTATATATGGGACTTTACCGCTGTTATTCTAAAGATGGTCTGGACTTATTGTCAAAAAAATATCTAAAAATGGCCCGGTCTTCTACAAATTATGGGTATATATTAAATGACAAATAAATTGACCAAAGATATTTTTTTATCAACTGATTTAACTCATGACTTCACAAATAACTGCTGATCAGCTACAACGGGATGAATCCTTTGAAAAGCGTGAAGTAATCCCATACGATAATGTACTTTCATTTGTATTCGGGAATATGCGGCCGGTGCGCTCTTCCATGATTGTATATTATGGATCAATAATCATTTATTTTTTTCTGGTGGGATACCTTGGAATTATAGGTTTCATCTCATCAGAATTTACATTTTTCCGGTTTGGAGGAATTTTTTTAGGTGGTGCCATCGCAGGAAGCATTATAGTAATCCCTTTTCACGAAGGACTTCATGGACTTGCATATTACATTTTAGGTGCACGAAAAATCTATTTCGGCGCAGACCTGAAACAGATGATCTTTTATGTTTCAGCCAATAAATATGTCCT
>CAJDXG010000008.1_pt1 | contig 14081 bp, 13 predicted proteins | sample 7391801 | NCBI WGS metagenome assembly CAJDXG01 (sample SAMEA7055713, study PRJEB34461) | soil metagenome | biome: terrestrial ecosystem; feature: Peninsula; material: soil | place: Antarctica | collected 2016 | reverse complement strand
TCGTGATCCTCAAATGAGACCTTAACCGGAGACATGGAAACCTACTAATACAAAAATCATGCACCTGATGGATCTTCGTTTCCAGCCAACAATAAGATCAATCCGATATTTACCAATATGTGAATTATGTAATAAATGGAGGAAATTATGTAACACATTTCCAGGAAGTAATCTGACATTTATTGTTGATTATTAAGGCATTAACAAGCTTGAAGTTAAATCGGTAATTGCATTAATAACAGTATATTACATTAAAAGGTATAGCATCTAAGTATAATTCGGGATCCATGATTACAACAATAGTCAATGTTTATAAAAAAGTCCTGAGGAATTACAGATCAAGTAAGATCCTCAATAAAATTGGAGCAGGTAGAAGAATATACTTTGAAGATCCTCTTGAAAGAATCGCACTCAGATACATGCCGGGCGAGATAGGGAAACTTTCAAAATACTATGTGAAGCCTGCGGGTCAAAGTGAATATGAGATTGACTCCAATTCAAGTTTCATAATCAAGGCAGCATTGCATGGTAACCCGATTAGCAAAGCGAGGTATGACAAATACAATTTCATTGAAGCTATCCCATGGGATTTAGATATATTAGGAACTCCTTCAATAATTAAAATAAAGGGTTGTATAGTTTAGGAGCATAAGTGGTTTGTAAGGGAGTTTCGGAAGTCCGGGGGAAAGATAATTATACCGGACTTCTTTTATTTAAATAGCTTCAAGAATAACTCCAGGTTCAGAAAATTTGTTTTCTGAATTCAACATAAGGAATTGATAAGAAAATTACAGTAGAAAAAATAATAGTAAATTCCGAAGGCATTACTTCTTTGATAATTTTCTGAGGCAATTCCATGCCTTTTTCAGCCATAGCCGTTTCATGTTCTTGTGTTAGTCTTTTCTTTGACAAGCTCAAGAACTTACTCGCTACTTAGTTTTTCGAGAACCGCAGGAGCTAGGTCAAATGACCTGACGATGGAATCATTTTGAGCCTGAGTAGATAGAATCGAGACACTAAGCAAAATGAATAGAGCCAACATTATTTTTTTCATAATTGTGATTTTTAAATTAAACACTTGTTATATTGCTTAGACATGAGTTTTAGTGATCTTGGATTCAAACATAGAAAACCTCCCTTAATCGAAAGTAAAGAAAGTTTTATATTAAACTGCAAACACCACGCGTTGTGAGCCTTTAAAAATTAATAATATGCAAGAAGAAAAGCATTATGTACAAAGAAGTGGTTGGTTAAGAGCTTCGATTTTAGGTGCTAATGACGGAATACTATCAACCGCCAGCATAATAATAGGAGTTGCTGCTGCATCTGATATAAGAGAACCAATTGTTCTTGTTGGAATAGCTGGACTTGTAGCAGGAGCATTATCTATGGCAGCGGGTGAATATGTTTCTGTTAGTTCACAATCTGATATTGAAAAAGCAGACCTTAAAAGGGAAAAGGCAGAACTCGAAGAAATGCCAGAAGCTGAACTCCTGGAATTAGCCGGTATATATGAGAAAAAGGGGTTAGATAAGGAACTTTCAATTAAAGTTGCTGAACAATTAACTGCCCATAATGCTCTTGAGGCACATGCCCGGGATGAGCTCGGAATTAGTGATATAACAGAAGCAAAACCTTTACAAGCTGCTTTGGCGTCTGGCACATCATTTATTTCTGGTGGTATTTTACCGGTTATTGCCGCTTTACTTGTTCCAGTTAAACAAATGGTTTATATACAGTATGGAGTTGCATTACTCTTTCTAATTATTTTGGGCACAATAGCCGCAAAAGCGGGTGGTTCAAGCGTTGGGAAGGCAATAACACGGATTACTTTTTGGGGGACAGTTGCTATGGGAACAACTGCATTTATAGGACATCTATTTGGAATAAATGTAAACTAACTCCTTTGAAATATAACGCCACACAACAGCGCGTATAAATGGGCGCGGGCTTTGCTGACGATTATCATTGCGACCCGTTTCGGCTTCGGTTTGGTTCGGCTGGAACGTAAGTCGGAAAAAGAATTCTTAAGTATTGTGTGATATTTTGACCCTTTGTGCGAATAATTAGGAAAATAGAAAGATGAACTCAAAATTATTAATCTATCCTGCTTACACTCTAACAAATAAGGAGAATGAACAAAATAGATAAATCCGACATTTTTCTTTCAGTTATTGAACTAAATAAGGGGATCATTTATAAGGTTGCAAACTCTTATTGCAAGAATGTTGAAGACCGCAAAGACCTTGCTCAGGAAATAATTATTCAATTATGGAAATCTTTTGACAATTATGACGATAATTTCAAGCATTCAACCTGGATGTATCGGATTTCATTGAACGTTGCCATCTCATTTTACCGGAAAGAGTATAGTAGAAGGAAAATATCAAATCCTCTAACGGACGGAATTATCAACTTTCCAGACTACAACAGACTTGAAGATAAGGAAAGCAATCTGGATATTTTACAACAGATGATTTTGCAATTAAAAGATCTGGACAAAGCATTGATGCTACTCTATTTAGAAGAGAAGAGCCATAAAGAAATTTCCCAAATCATCGGTATTTCAGAAACTAATGTTGCCACTAAAATAAACCGTATCAAGAACGTTTTGAAACAAAAATTCAATCAGATTAAAAATCAATAAAATGGAAAATACAGAATTAATTGGCATTTGGAAAGAACAAAATGCCAAAATAGAAAAAACTTTGGCAATCAATAAATTGCTGTTAAAAGAGACAATTAATAACAAAGCCAAGACTTCTTTAAGGTCATTGATAAAATTAAAAACTGCTGGCATTATTGCTTTTGTTTTTTATCTATTGCTTTTGGGATACGTATTGGTTTATGCCTTCTCTAACTATTCATCGGCCTGGAATTATTTTATTATTTCAGTTTCGGCAATTGCACTGGTTAATGTAAAAGGCTTTTCGGACTACATCAAACATCTCGTTTGGACCAATAAAATCAACTACAATGGCAGTGTAATAGAAATTCAGCAACAATTATCCCGTCTGCAATTATCCATAATTAACCACGCCAAAATAATGACCTTGCAATTTCCTTTCTTCACAACATTCTATTTATCCAGTAGCTGGTTTCCACAGGATGTCGGAATTGGATACATAATTCTTCAGGTATTAATGACAGGTTCATTTGTTTATTTCAGCTATTGGCTGTATAAAAATACTAAACCCGAAAACCTGGACAAAAAGTGGTTCCGAAATATGATTGCAGGTTCAGGCGGGAAATCGGTTCTTGAAGCTATGGCATTTTACAAGGAAATGGAAGAATTTGAAAAAGAAAACTAGTTGAACGAGAACGCCAGCACATAACAGTGTATAAAAATAAATAGCGACTTTGGTGTATAATCAAAGTCGCTTTTTTATATTTACAATTGGTCATAAACAGAAAGAGCAGCGTTTCACATTCCGCTACCATTCTTACAGTAACCGTTGTGTGCAATTAAAAAACATCAAAAGTTGGAGCTTAATCAAAGAACACTAAAAGTTAATCTTGACATGAATATAGAACAGGTTAGATCACTATTTCCAATCACAAAGCAAGCTGTTTATCTGAATAGCGCCTCACAGTCTCCTCTGAATATATTGGTATACGACAGACTTCAGGCTCATTTAAAAACAGAATTAAATCCTGTTGGTAAGAAATCGTTCCCTCGCGATAATACACGCGTTTTACTATCGAAACTATTGGGTGGTTCGCCAGAAGAATATGCTTTAGTAACAAGCACTGGTGTAGGTATAGGCATCGTGGCGCAGGGTCTGGATTTAAGAAAAGGCGACAATATTGTACTCCCTGAACGCGAACATTGGAATAACACCTTTCCATGGTTACAGCTTGAAAAAAAGGGTGTTGAAATTAGATTCGTAAAACTTAATGAGGACAATAGTTTTGAGCCTGAGGCAATCGAAAAACTCATCGATAATAATACACGCGTTGTGACAATAGCTGCTGTAAGATTTAACAGCGGCTTCAGACCAAATCTGTCCAGAATCGGAAAAATTGCTCACGCGAAAGGTGCATTATTTGTAGTGGATGCAGCTCAGGCAGCGGGTATGATTCCAATTGATGTTGAAGAGGATCAGATTGATGTTATGGCGGGCTGTGGCTTCAAATGGCTGCTCGGAATGTTCGGAACAGGATACTTATATGTTAGCAAGAGAGTAGTGAAAATGATTAATCCGGTAATACCGGGAATGTTTGCCGCCGAGAACCATTTCGACAAGCTTTCTTATTATGATGATTCCAGAAAATTTGAGACCGGCACAATTGCATACTCGCTCTTTGATGCCTGGTCTGCGGGGCTCGAATTGCTTCTTGATGTCGGTGTCACAAATATTTATAAGAAAGCTCTTGAAAACACAGACCTCCTGATTGATGGGCTCCATAAAAAGGGATATCAAATAGTGACGCCAACAAAAAAACGAGAAGAGAGAACAGCAATCGTTCATTTTAATACAGGTTCATTTGAAACTACCAAAAAGCTTTACCAAAAACTTATAGATGAGAAGGTTCTGGTCACATTACAGACTGAGAATATTAGAGTTAGTCCAAATTTTTTTACAACAAAAGAGGAGATTGAGATTTTCTTAAATTTGATCTAAGCCTTTTTTTTGATCCCTCAGAGCACTTTGAGAGCCTGATACCCATGTATCGACCTATCCAAGCTATGTCGTAGTAGGGATCATTTTATTTCATATCGCCTTCTTAGGTCTTCGCTCACTTGAAAGGAGCAAGCGCTAATTATTTCTCCTTCCCTTGCGTGGTGTATTGAATTAATGTCAGTTTCAGCCCTGACCCGGGTTTTCATATGGTAGCTGTTCTTAGAGATTCCTGCTAGGTTACCTGCTCTCTTTCTGATGAATATTTCAGGAAGAGCTTATCTCCAACGATATTCCTGATCTCCCTGACAGCCATAAATAATTCTGTGTATGTAGTATATAAAGGAGTAATCCCCAGGCGGATATTATCGGGATCTCTAAAATCCGGAATGATAACAGTTTCTCCCATATTCGGGTCGATCAGGGCTTTGCAGATACGGTAGCCTTCCGGATGGCGCAGCGACAGGTGAGATCCACGCATTTCAGGATCCATCGGAGATCCGGGTTGAAAGCCCAGAGCATAAAGAAATTTCTCTGCAAGTCTTAAAAGGAATTCAGCTTGGGAAACACTTTTCTTCCGAATTCTGTACATCCCAATCTCGTTCATCATATCGAGAGTGGGTTCTATAGCTTTTAAGGATAATATGGGTGGAGTACCGGTAAGAAAACGTTTTATGCCTTCACCCGGACGATATTTCAATTCAAAATCGAAGGGATTCTTCTCTCCAAACCACCCCCATATGGGTGAAGATAGTTTATCCTGGAGATCCTTTCGTACATATAGAAAAGCAGGTGAGCCCGGACCTCCATTGAGGTACTTATAAGTGCAACCCACTGCAAGATCTGCATTTGATTCGTTTAGCTCACCGGGCACCGCACCAATGCTATGACTAAGATCCCATAGTATCATCGCTCCTTTCTCCTGGACGAGCGATGTGATCTCCTTCATGTTGTACCGGAAAGAGGATTTAAATGCCACATGCGAGAGTGATACCAGCGCAGTATTGTCATCAATCATTTCCTGAAGATCTCTGGTATCGATCGATATGCCATCCCTGGAAGGAACAAGGATCAATTCATATCCCTCCCCAAACTCCTTTACCAAACCCTGGAGAATGTAAAGATCAGAAGGGAAGTTCAATTCATCTGTCACTACCCGGGTCCTGCCCTTTTTAAGATTAAGTGCTGCATGGGCCAGTTTGTAGAGGTTGACTGAAGTGGTATCAGTTATAACTACTTCGCCTTTGGAAGCTCCGGCTATCTGAGCTATTTTATCTCCCAGTTTACTACTTTGTGTATACCAGCCCTCGTTCCAGCTTCGGATCAGTCTTTCACCCCACTCAATATTAATAGAGCTTTCAAGTATGGCTTTGCTTTCTGCAGGCAACTTACCGAGAGAATTCCCATCCAGATAGATCAGCTTCTCATCCCCTGAAATGAACTTTGATCTATATGCGGAAAGCTCATCTAGCTCATCCAGTTCTATAGCCTCCTTATGCACCGATTCCATATCCATTATTCTTCCACTTTCACCATTTTTACAATCGCCGGGATAGCCAGTCCGACCCACTCTGTATACATCTTTCCCGATGGATGCAGACCATCACCGGCAATGAGTGTTTCATCTTTCTCAGCAAGCCTTGATATTGCTGTTACATCTATCCAGATAATACCCTTAGACAGCGTTATTTCTTTGTTTATCGAATTGTAATGGTCAATCTCCCTGCCAATTTTCTCCCTGTCTCTGCCCGACGCGTACGGGGTTACTCCCCAGTCTGGAATAGAAAGAACAATGACCCGACCAGTGTCATTGCCTGCAAAATAGATCGACTGATTTATCAATTCCTCGAATTCTGTCCTGTAAATATTGATGTCCATGCCCCGGTACTGGTTATTTACCCCTATCAGCAGGCTAACCAGATCATAGGGGCCCTGTGGATTAGCAGTTTCTATGCCAGCCTTCAGATTTGAGGTAGTCCAGCCGGTAACTGCAATGATCTCGGGTGTTTGCATGTGATATCCTCTCTCTTTCAGGGCATCTGCTATCTGAATGGGATAGCGATGGATGCTGTCAACGCTTTCACCGATAGTGTATGAGTCTCCCAGCGCAAGGTATTTCAACCTGTCTTGCTCTTGCTCCATTTTTTCACTGGCATCTGTAGTTTTGGTAATCCTTTGCTTCTTAACCTCACTGCTGCAGGATAGAATAGTGAGAAAAATCAATAAAGTCAATACGTTGATTCTCATAGATAATAGCTCTTTGAATGAAAAGCCAATATACTTGTAAATAAGTAATTATTTTCCGAAATACTTTTGAATCAATAATAGTAATTCGGCTTTGTTAATGGGCTTTGCAATATAATCGTTGCATCCGGCTTCAATTGCTTTTTCGCGGTCGCCAGATAATCCATAAGCTGTCTGCGCTATTATGACAACATCTTTATTAAAGACCCGTATTTGGCGTGTTGCCTCATATCCTCCCATACCGGGCATCTGACTATCCATCATTATCAAATCTATATCAGGATTCTTTTGGCATGCTTCAATGGCTTCAACGCCATTCTTTGCTTTTAGGATTTCTTTGGCAAACATTTTTAATGATATATCAATCAGCTTTTCCGATATTTTATCATCTTCGGCTATCAGTATTTTTAGTTTTCCAACTTTATCGGTTTTATCTGAAGGTACAGATTCCTGAACAACTGTTTCTTTTGCTGCTACAGCAATGTATGGCAAGGTGAAATAAAATGTCGATCCTACACCTTCCTGACTTTCGACCCATATTTTACCACCCAGCATTTCGAGATAAGCCTTGGTAATAGACAATCCCAAGCCTGCTCCTTGCCGAGCCCACTCCTTAGGAGTATCTGCCTGAATAAAACGCTCAAATATGACATCCTGCTTGTCATAAGCAATCCCGATCCCTGTGTCTTTCACATAAAATTCAAGGTTTTTATCCATTTTTTTATAGCCAAGCTCTATTGTCCCTTCGTTACTATATTTAATGGCATTTTTAACAAGGTTGGTAAGTATGGCATATACTTTTTCGCGGTCAGTTTTTATAATGACCTCTTTTGCAGGTAATGGGATATTAATTGAGAGTATCATCCCTTTGGCATCCACCTCGGGTTTAAAAAACGTATAGATGTATTGAATTTGCTCGTTTATATTTGAATCCTGCATTTTAAGCTTCATTAGGCCGGCTTCAATTCTCGAAATATCAACAATATCGTTAATGATGTTGAGCATACGGGCACCACTTTTTTCGATAATCCTAATGTAATCTTGTTGTGTCTCACCAGAGAGACCAGGCTCTTTCAGTAATTCGGAGAAGCCAAGAATTCCGTTCATTGGAGTTCTGATTTCGTGGCTCATATTGGCGAGAAAAGCAGACTTAAGCCGATCACTTTCTTCTGCATGTTCTTTGGCTTTTAACAGTTCTTTGGTTCGTTCTTCTACAGTTATTTCGAGGTTTTTGTTAGCAGCCAACACAAGCAATCTTTCATTGTCAAGCCTCTGGCTCAGGAAAAAATTGCGTCTCGTAAAATACTCGATGTTATATGCCGCAAACATCCCTATAATATTTGCACTGATATAAAAAAAGTTATTAATAATAAGTAGGTCGTAAGGCGTACTCGCAAAATATATTGCTCCGATATTATATATAAGAAGTATTGACCAACCTGCAATTGAAGCAAAGAAGAAACGGAGTTTGATAAAAAAGTAACCTGCAGAAAAGACAAGCATCATCCCGGCAACATATACATAATTTTCAGGTGCAACCAGTGTCATAATGCTGATTCCGGAACCACCCACAATAACACTGATAAGCAACAACACCTGCCAGACTTTCTGAAATATCGGGGTGAAGGATAAAATAAATACGATTAAGAGAACCGGAATAACAAATAAAAAGCGGATAGTATGAAATGCCGCTGCATATTCGGGAACTACTCTCGAATCGAGATAACCAAAGGCACCATAAAGTAGTATAACCAATATAAATGCAACTCTAAATTGAAAAATAGATTCAGAGAAGTATTTTTTCAAAAAAAGCCGTTCATCCACTTCTGAGAAAGCCAACGTAATTTTATTAAAATTCATTGGCGCGTCTGTTGAGTTGTGAATCATTCTGATTTTTTTATAGACGTTGAGCATTGGCTATAACGTTGTGCAGTTCTGCTCGGTAAAGGGTTTTAAAACAGCAACTGTTTCAGCTTAGTATAAAGTTAATTTGAAAATCCGACATTTACAAACCGGAGCTCCCCGCATTGGTCATCGGTATTGTTAACGCTATGTAGCCTGTTATTATTTCTTCACAGGGAACCGAAAAATCGGTGTTGTGGGAAAAGCTAACTGTTCGAGTGTTTCTTGGAACTTTTATAGATGAAATAGACCCTATCTTATCAATCCGTTTTCTTTAAAAGTCTAAGTCGAATCCTGGACTGATAATATTTTATACAGAAACTGTGATTTTTAGAAGCTTAATGCGAATAATAAAGAAAAGACGAATAAAACAATAATCATTAACAAATAAAAATGAAATTATGAAAACACACACAACCCATTCAACTATTGCAAGGATTATCCATATCACATTTTTGGCTACGACCTTAATATTAACTTCTTGCAATGGAAATAAAGCGTCTGCAAAGGAAAATCCTGTTGGACAATCTACTGTCAAAAAGCCAAAGGTTGACATACAAACAGCAATAATTACTAATAATGCTAAGGCTATCGAACAACATATCCTGGCAGGTTCAAATCTAAATGAAAAAGAACAGTTTGGGGGTTCAACACCATTAATTACTGCTTCGGTATTTGGCAAAACGCAAATTGCTGAAATGCTAATTAACGCGGGAGCTGACTTAAATATTCAAAATAATGATGGCTCTACGGCACTTATAAATGCGGCATTTTTTTGCAGACCTGAAATTGTAAATATGCTATTGAAAAAGAATGCGGACAAAACAATAAAAAACAAATATGGTCAAACTGCATACGATGCTGTATCAGGTTCATTTGATGGTGTCAAGAGCACTTACGAAGGCTTGGGTAAAATGCTTGAACCTATGGGGTTGAAACTAGACTTCCCCTATTTAAAGATGACAAGACCAGAAATAGCAAAAATGCTGCAATAAGTTTATTAACTGTATAATTCGACAAAAATGTCATCAGCAGTCAGAAGGTACGATATTGATTGGTTACGTGTTATTGCTATCGGTCTGTTACTATTATATCACGTAAGCATAGGTTTCCAAAAATGGGGAATAATGATTGGATTCATAACAAATGGCGAGTCGTGGGATTCGTTATGGCCACCAATGACTATGCTCAATATATGGAGGATACCCTTATTGTTTTTTGTGTCTGGAATGGGGGTTTGTTTTGCAATCAGAAAAAGAAATTGGAAGCAACTTATTAAAGAGCGCACTATGAGAATTCTTGTTCCATTTATTTTTGGGATTTTCACAATTGTTCCACTTCAGATTCTTTTAATACAGAGGTTTTATCACTTAGAAATAAGTTATAATGCGAGCCCTGCTCATTTATGGTTTCTTGGAAATATATTCGCCTACGTTGTTATCCTTTTGCCTGTTTTTTTATATTTAAAAACAAATGAGGAAAATAGGGTTATGGTTTGGGTAAAAAAAGTGTTGGGTAATCCTTTGGGCCTATTACTAATTATTGCAACCTTCATTTTTGAAGCAATATTGGTAAACCCTATCACATATACTATGTATGTGATGACTTGGCATGGTTTTTTTCTTGGACTGGCAGCCTTCTTTTTTGGATTCTGTTTTGTGTTGAGTGGTTCTTCTTTTTGGAACATGATTTTAAAATGGCGATGGTTATTTTTGAGCCTTGCCATTGTTTTATATTCCTATCGATTATATGAAATTAATGTCCCTAATTTCCAATTATCTATTGAATCCAATTTATGGATATTTTCGGTTTTTGCATTTGGTTATAAATATTTGAATCATTCAAGCAAAACTCTAAATTACTTAAGTCAAGCTGCTTATCCAATTTATATCATTCATATGATGTTTTTGTTTTTGGCTTCCTTTATCATTTTCCCATTAAGTATTCCGGTCCAGTTAAAATTCTTAATTGTATTGTTGTTTACGTTTATTGGCAGTTTTACTTTTTATGAATTTATCATCAGAAGAATAAACTTCATGCGACCGCTTTTTGGAGTAAAAATAAAATAAACCTTGTTAACGTTTAGTTTGGATTTTTTCAAATGGGAGGCAACAACATAGCGTTTAGGAGAGGATTACTTGTCGCACTGCTCCTCGTGACCCAAATTAGGAGCACTTACAAAGAAAAGTTAGGCCTGCTAACGCAGTTCCTTTGGTCTTTTTCCCTGTAGAGAAGAGGTTTGAAATATCTAATATGAACTTCTGTTTAGCTTGCTTGTTGTACCTATTTAGATATCACAAAGAGAAGAAGACCATATCTGATGTAATGGGAAATGAAAATGTGTAACTGTAGTCAATCCATATGGTGGGCAAGAAACAAATTACCAGACTGCGAGCTTTTCACAAACGCTTGTATTTATGAGTAATTGTAAAATGCGAGAATATAAAAATGAGTTAATATAAATTCATCAAACTATACTATTGAGACAAATCTTCCAAATACCGAAGACAATTTATTCAAGTACAGCAATAACCTCTCACTTTTATATGGAGGCTGATACTTTAGGACTTAGGGAGACTTATGCTGACGTATCCGTTTATTCCTTGTCTCAAACAGAAGTAACCCTCCAAGCTATTGCCTTGGAAAAACATATTATTGAAGAACAGAAAAATAGCAACCTTAAAAACCATTCATTATGAAACGAATTCCAAAACAATTAAAAGCTACGATAAGAGTAGGAGCTATTGCACTACTATTGATAAGTGCGGTAGCCTGTGAGAAATACAATGGACCAGATGTTTTTAAACCTATGTCTGATCAAGGTGTAGACTTAAAATTAACCTATCCAGACGGAAAAACTGAAACTATAACCGGAGACTTTATAGTTGGATGGTACCACGGGGCGTTATTAGATGGTAATTATTTTAAACAAATAAGGACTGGCGCTTCAGGAAGAACAGTTTGGATAAGGATCAATGTTCCTAAAGGCACCAAAAAAGCTGCAGTTGTTGGGAAAATACTAGATTTAAATTTTGTTAGATTAAACCTTCAAAATACATCAGAATTGGGAGAAGTTCGCTCGGAATTGTGGATTCAGGCAGATGATTTTGATATATCTCAAAATGCTTCCGGAAGTATTAAAATAATTGAAACCGAGAATTATGATATTTTAGGAGAAGTCCTTGCGACAATCAGAGACATTGGTGGTAGAGCCGTAACAATATCAGGACATTTCTGGAAGAAAAAGGCAGAGCCATATGGCGAATATAACTAGGTGTAAAATAGTAGCCTTAATTAATAAATTTCAACTTAACCAGTAGTCGATATCTTGAACGGTATTTTAGTATTATATAAAAGCTCATCCGTTTTCGCTTTGTAGCTGAGGGAGATCACTCTCTTCGCTAATGATCCTCTTCAGAAGTGATATACAATTAAAAGCCTTGAAGCGCTAACGCGCTACTCAGGGCTTTTTGCTTCGTGATTATCTTAAAGATTTACAACTGTAAAAACTGATATGGTGAATGCTTCTAACCCCCAAACTGATTAAGTCAAAATACCCAATAGAAAATTAATTACTTTTGCGCAAAACCATTTACAAAGTAATATGAAATACAACCTATATCAGGAAAATGTAGGTCGATTGAAAATTGAAATAAATTGTCGACATAAATTCTTAGTATATGTGTAAAACGGCTTCAAATCGTTGGTTTATTGCGATTATGGGAACCGTTCTTCAATTAGTATTGGGTACTGTTTATGCTTGGAGTTTTTTTCAAAAACCAATTATTGCTGAGTATGGGTGGACTAACGTACAAACCATATGGATATTTAGTATATCTATACTATTTCTTGGCTTAGCTGCTGCCATTGGAGGGATGATCCTTCCCAAATATGGGCCCCGCAAATTGTCCTCATTCGGAGCATTACTTTATGGTGGAGGCTATTTGATTAGTGCGTATGCTATGCTCATTAATAGTTTGCCCCTTTTTTATATTGGTTTTGGCGTAGTTGGAGGAATAGGCTTGGGTTTAGGCTATGTAGCCCCGGTGGCAACTGTCTCAAAATGGTTTCCCGACAAAAAAGGTTTTATTACCGGGATGGTTATCATGGGTTTTGGGTTAGGTGCACTTGTAATGTCTAAGGTCATTGCTCCCATATTTATAAAAATTACTGATAGCAACATGGTACAGGTGTTTCTGTATATTTCCCTGGTAATTATGGCCATTGGTATTCCTGCTGGTTTATGTATGGAGAACCCTCCAGCAGGGTTTGTTCCTAAAGGTTATATCCCATCTGTGAAAAATGCTGTTAACCAAGGATTCGAAGATAGCTTAACGGTTAAGGAGTGTTTGTTCTCTACAAAATTCCTGGGTATGTGGCTTATATTTTTCCTAAACATATCGGCCGGGATAATATTTATTGGCCTACAATCGCCAATGATACAGGATTTACTAATAATAAAAGAAGCCACAATGAGTACTGAAATCCTTGCAGTGGCCGGTGCTACTCTTATCGCCATCAGCTCATTATTTAATGGGGTTGGTCGTTTCTTTTGGGGAGGACTATCAGATAAGATTGGAAGGATTCAGGTTTTCCGCCTGATTCTTGGTTCTCAGGTTTTGGTTTTTATCATTCTGGTGTTTACAAGTAGTCCCTGGCTCTTTAGTACTCTTGTATGCTATGTACTACTTTGCTATGGTGGAGGCTTTGGTGTAATGCCGTCGTATGTGCTTGATGTTTTCCCCGCAAAATTAATGCCTGCTATTTATGGCGTAATTCTTACTGCTTGGTCTATTGGTGGAATTGTTGGCCCACAGGTTGCTGCTTTTATTAGGGATTTTTATGTTAATAACCCTGAGATGATTGGACCAAGGACCTATATGACAGGTGTTGTTTTGCTGAGCATTGGCTTCATTGTAACTTTAATGCTTACAAATAAATCGATTACCACCGTAAAGGTGTGATCCTTTTGCTGTACTTAACTATTCAAAATAGGCATAATTCCCTTTCAGGAGATTCGTTTTGCACCAAAAATCACTAACAATAGGCTAAAGAAACGTGGCTTTATACTTTCCCCTCTTGCCATAGTGAAACTGGCACTTTTATCCTCTCGTATTTTTCAACTGGCATTTTTCTAACCAGCTTATAACCTCAGCAAGCTCTCTTAGCGGAGAGGATTACTCGTCGCTCTGCTCCTCGTGATCCTCAATTGGGGGCACTTACTAAGAAAAACCAGACCTGCTGGCGCAGGTCTTTCGGTCTTTTTGTTTCCATCCTCTTACATGAGCAAGCTCATGACGAGTCTGAAAACAA
>CAJDXG010000011.1_pt1 | contig 14158 bp, 13 predicted proteins | sample 7391801 | NCBI WGS metagenome assembly CAJDXG01 (sample SAMEA7055713, study PRJEB34461) | soil metagenome | biome: terrestrial ecosystem; feature: Peninsula; material: soil | place: Antarctica | collected 2016 | reverse complement strand
ACCACCTGTTTCCTTCCTGATCTTTTCATACTGCTTGTAAAACTCATTACCGTAGAAATTCACTTCTTTTGTCCGATGGCAATCAATGCACCATCCCATGGATAAATCTGAAACCTGCTTAACCTGATGCATTTCCTCAATCTTCCCATGACATTCGGCACAATCAACCTGACCCACTGAAATATGTTGTGCATGGCTAAAAAACACATGATCCGGAAGATTATGGACACGAATCCATTCAATCGATTTTCCTTCATTATAGCTTTCTATAACTTTAGCGAGTTCAAAACTACCTGATCTTGTTCCACTGCGCACGATAAGATGACAATTCATACAAACATTGGTCCCGGGGATACCTGCAGTTTTGCTGAATTCTACAGAGTTATGACAATACTTACAATCAATATGATTTTGCCCGGCATGGATCTCATGAGAAAATTTTATGGGTTGAGTAGGAGCATAATTCTGCTGTTTCCCAAGTGCTACAGCTTCATTTACAGTAATATTTGTAATGTAGCCGGCGGTTGCGAGAATAACAATAAGATGTATCCACTTCATTCTCAATTTCTTGAAAAACAAAAGATCCAGGATGGCCAGGAGCATCAGGATAATAGCAAAAACAAAAAGTATTAAGGATGTAAAAACGGGTTTTTCCTCATTCATTCCTGTTTTCACAAAACCATCCATATAGGACTTGAGCATCACGATATCTGCATCGGAAAGATCGAACCCGGAATGGACCTCAGCCATTTTATTCCCCCGGGGTTTTAGCAAAACAGATTGCAGGGAGAAATTTCGTACGCACTTGGATTCCAGTTTATGGTATCGGTAACTGTTGTATAGTGACAGGAAGAACAATTCGCTGACTTCTGTTTGGTGTACACCAGACCGTAAAATAATCTTTCACCCCGAACAAGCTCTGATGCAGTAAGACTATCAGAATAGTTTTCATCCTGTGCAAAAATGTCAGGCAGGAAAAATGAAAATAATAGGATAAAAATGATTTGGATTTTATAATACCTGAAAAAGTTAGGCCTTATCATTAGTATAATTTTTAAAAATTTAGTTAGTCATGCCCACTATACAAGTACATACCGGAGAGATCAAACATAAACACTAATCAATCCGGTATATCGGAATCAAATATATGTAAACTGATTGATAACTAATCCGGTTTAGAAAAAATAAATCCTTATTTAAAATTAGTACATTTAAACTGTACCGCATTCTATCTGAAAAGATGAACGAAACCCTTTCTCGTAATTGCTTTTCCTCCTTCTCTGCCTTAGAGGCTTCTGCCATCCCAGAAAATTTTTGGAGATTCGGAGCTGTATACAAGAACACCTGAGCGTGTATAGACAAATAATTTATATCGCCCCCCCTCAATCGTGTGAAGAGTAAAATAGTCATTAATTCCATCCCCGTTTGGAGTGAAAACATTCGTCATTTTGGACCAATCGGATGATTCGGCGGAATCGGAATTGAGGGACTGCATCTGAAGATTCGTAATCTGAGGCGCTGAGTTGTTCATAGCAACATTTTGGGCAATACCCCGCAAGCCTGTAAAGAGAGACAATATAATAATAAGTAAAAATTGCTTCATCCTTATAAATTTATTTTCAATTTTAAAAAAAACGTGCCCGGCTCATCGTGCACAAGCCCTATAAATCTATATTTTCTCTAAAAAAGATTATCCATTATACGGTGAAATATCCAAAATGATACGTTTAAATAAAGGTTTGTTGCAATACGGACATACTTTTTTCAATTGAAATTTTAAAGTATTTCAGATTCATGATCCATTGTAAACCTGCACATTTTAGCGAATTTGATGTAAATTCCGGTTTATTCTTTATCCATTTTAGTCTTCGGACGATGAAATAGTTTTAAAAAAGAATCTAATTATCTATTTTTATAGCCTATAAGTTTAAATAAATACTCAAAAACAGGAAACTTTTGAAACAGTATCTCGCACTTCTAAGTCACGTCCTGGAAAACGGGGCTGAAAAAGAAGACCGGACAGGAACCGGCACTCTTAGTGTATTTGGCTATCAAATGCGCTTCAATATGGCTGATGGATTTCCCTTACTGACAACCAAGAAGCTCCATACAAAATCAATCTTTCATGAATTATTATGGTTCCTGAAGGGTGAAACCAATATTAAATACCTGAACGATAACGGGGTAAAGATTTGGAATGAATGGGCTGACGAAAAAGGAAATCTGGGGAATATCTATGGGTATCAGTGGAGATCCTGGCCGGGTCCTGATGGAAAACCGACGGATCAAATCAGGGCAGTCGTTGAATCTATTAAAAACAATCCCGATTCGCGGAGGCATATCGTTAGCGCATGGAATGTTGCAGATTTGCCTAATATGGCCCTTCCCCCCTGCCATATCCTGTTTCAGTTTTATGTTGCAGAAGGGAAATTATCCTGCCAGTTATACCAGCGAAGTGCGGATATTTTCCTTGGAGTACCTTTTAATATCGCATCGTATGCCTTACTGTTAAATATGGTTGCCCGACAAACGGGTCTTATTCCCGGTGATTTTGTTCATACCCTTGGAGATGCACATATTTATTTAAACCATCTTCCGCAAGTAAGACTTCAACTCGAAAGGACTCCTGTTAAATTGCCTGAATTACTAATAAATGAGAAGGTTAATTCAATTTTTGACTATAACTACGACGATTTCTCTATTATAAATTATAATGCTCAACCACATATAAAAGGAGATATTTCTATCTAAGAAATTAAGAACCGATTAATACTTCAAATATGGGTAATGTCAGAAATAAAAAAATTTCAATTATCGTTGCGTTAGGCGAGAATAACGAGATTGGCAAGGACAATAAGCTACTTTGTAACTTACCTGAAGATCTTAAGCGATTTAAAGCCCTCACCACCGGGCATAAAGTAATTATGGGCAGGAAGACTTTTTTATCACTTCCGAAAGGAGCGCTGCCAAACAGAACAAACATCGTTATCTCTGACGTTCCTGACGAACAGTTCGACTCCTGCACAATGGTCAGCTCTATCGAAGAAGCTCTGACAATCTGCGAACAGAACGAAGAATGTTTCATCATTGGTGGTGGTATGGTTTATAAACAATTCCTTCCTCATGCCACAAAGCTGTACCTCACCAGGATACATGAGAACTATGATGCAGATACCTTCTTTCCAAATATTAATTATGACGAATGGGAAGAAGTCAGCAGAGAAGAATTCGCAGGAACAGATATTAATCCGACAGGTTATTCCTATTTAATATATGAACGAAAATTGTAATCTTGCATATTAATGAAAATGATAAAGTAAAACTCTAATAAAAAGCTCAAATAAGACGTTTATTCCGCACAATTATTTACTATATATAAACCCAACAAGGGTTATCCCTCCTTGTTATAACTAAACCACCATGAAAAAATCAATTTTACTTCCTTTTCTTCTATTCTTTGCAGCATCACTTTATGCTCAGGAAACTAACAGGATCATTGGCAATTGGCTAACCGACAAAGGCACTTCCGAAATTAGCATTTATAAGGCCCAAAATGGTAAATTTAACGGGAAATTAACCTGGCTTAAGGAACCCAATGAATTCGGCGCACCAAAAAAAGATAAAAAAAACCCGGATGCTGCGCTGAAAGAAAAACCTCTTGTGGGGTTGCTGATCTTAAAAGATTTCGAATACGATAACTCCGAGAAAAACTGGTCGAAAGGTACCATCTATGATCCTGAAAGTGGCAAAACCTATGATAGTTATATGTGGTTCAAAGATGGAGACTATGATGCACTCAAAATAAAAGGGTTCGTTCTCGGGATGAGATTCCTTGGGAGGGAAACTACATGGACAAAAACAGACGGCAAGACTTCGAAATAAATTATACGATATTAGTATTTCGTAACCGTTCATAGATTAAACAAGTTTATCCGGAAAATACATTAGTAAATTGCTGACAAATAGTCATTTAAATTGATTGGCACGTAATTTGTTGCTCTTTGTGTTAATTAAAGAAAAGAGCTATGAAAACGATGAAAAATACCTTACTAATTATTTTTGGACTATTATTCTTAGGATTTAACCTTAATGCCGGAGATAATAAAACAAAGAAAACAGGAAAATTCAAATCCATTACTAATAAAATTGATTCAAAATTAAAATTTGAAAAATGGATGATCGAACCTAGATGTTTCGATGCTACGGAATTATCCTTTAAGGAAGAATTAATGGAATTAGAAAAATGGATGATTGAATTGAAATCTTATAATACAAGCGAATTTTTGTTAAATGAGGAACAAATGATTTTGGAGAAATGGATGATTAATCCTTTTTCTTCAAATACCAGCAATAAAACATTAATCGATAAACCTCTGGAATTGGAAAAGTGGATGATTAAATCATTTTAAAAAACATAAATTACAGCAAAATTGCTTTAGGCTTAAGTAGTTAGAAATGAAGGGGTATCTCCCAGAGAGGTATCCCTTCTTTCATTTTTAACTTTATCTTCATTAAAAATAGTTTCGCAGACCAACAGGGAAGTGCCAGTAGAATCATTCATCACACACCCCCCGGTAAGAGAATGTTATGGGGAATTTGAGCCAATAAAAGATTGGGAGTATCTTAAAGCTTAATAAATAAAGGTGTCAGCCTAAATCAGCACTGACACCTTTATTTCTTTTATGGGTGGAAGACCGGGTTCGAACCGGCGACCTCTGGAACCACAATCCAGCGCTCTAACCAGCTGAGCTACATCCACCATGTATTCTCATCGTCAAATGGCATTTAATCCATTAGGGTTGCAAATTTAATCAAATTTTTGTTTAGAAAAATAGGCTTACTGCTTTTTTTAAACATCCATGGAGTTTATTATTAAATTGATACGAACATTTCAAGAATAATATTTCTTATATATGAATAAAAAAGATGAATATAAATGACTATATAAATGATATACATGATTTATGCAAAGCGCATAAAGTGAAGTCGCTATCTGTTTTCGGATCTGTAATAACCAATAAATTTAAAGCAAACAGCGACATTGATTTTGTGGTTGATATCAATTCAAACGATCCTATTGATTATGCAGAAAACTATTTTGATTTAAAATTTAAATTAGAGGATTTACTTAAAAAACCGATCGACTTATTGGAACAAAAAGGTATTAGAAATAAATATTTACTCCAGAACATTAATCAAAACAAAAGACTAATATATGAAGCCTAATATAAAAACATGGCTTGAAGACATTGATAGATCAATTACTGAAAAATTATCGATACAAGGAACAGAATAATCCATGGATATGATAGTGTTACCGCAGATATTCTATGGTTAATCATATCAAAACATCTATCAGTTTTACATGAGGAAGTAAGCAAATTACTTAATCAGTAATTCCCTAATCTTTTTAGCATACCATTGTATAATCAATGAATTATAAGAATTTCCGCTTATCCTGATATGAATTCCCTTTTTTGCCAGGTCGTTTCGGAAATACCGTGTAATCTCGTGATAAAAAAGATCATCTTTTCGTTTCACGAAAACTCGTTTAAAACCCTCAGGAAGAAAAAACTTTACCTTGTTTTTCAACTTTGCATGCCGTATTTCCCTTTCAGCCGGTTGCAATTCCCTCTTAAAATTGATCCCAAAAGCTTCAAAAATATCGTTGGTAAGCAAATCATCGTATAGGTACTTGTTAACTTTAGCATGCATGGGCAGCCTCTGGAAAAACTCTACCCATTGCATATCACATAATGCCAGTCTGAATTCGTAACCGAAGAAAAGATAAATAGCTGTCGAATTGGCAATAAATTTAGCATACTTCTCTTTATAGTCCCAATCTTCGTGAATGGAATATGCCAGATCAGTCTCCTTCTGAAACTTCGCCTCGAGATTTTTCTGAATTCGATCTGCTAACACAGTTTTCATCTTTTCACCAGGCTGTTTATAACAGTATTTTATTCGATAAATCCTTTCAGCTATCTGTTCAATATTTTCCTTCTGATAAAGATTCCCATGCTTGTTTAACATCCCGCCGGCTATAAAGTCACCATATAGTCCGGGTACAAATATAGAATCTTCCGGAATGAGGTTGTTTTCCTGAAGATATTTAACCGCGAAATATTCCTGCATATAAAACATTGAACTTGCCCTTCCCGAAAAAGGATAGTATGAAGCAAATTGCGGATCGTTTATAAAATTCTTTATCAATTCAGGGGTGTATTCCACAAAAACCCACTTAAATCCGAGTCGGTCTGCAACCTGCTTGGAAATGTTAATCTCAGGATTGCCTTTACGCCCATAGGTAATGCAAGTCACCTTTTCATACCCAAAACGTCGAAGCATGGAAGCAATTAAGCGACTATCAAACCCTCCGCTTAGAGGAAGTACCACATGACGATTTTCAAGGCTGACGATAAACCGTCCGAAAGATTCTTTCAGAATTTTCATTGCCTTGGATTTCAACTCAATGTACTCGTCATCAAATACATAATGGGTGCGATAATTATGATAAAATTTTGTTATCGCCTGATCTTCCTGAAAGCGGATGACTTCCCCGGCCTGCACCTGATAAACGCCCTCAATAAGCGTCTCATTACCAGTAACGTAAGCAGCAGCCTGAAATTCCACATCTGCAAGCTCATTGATCCGGACGGCACCAGTTGCTGAATCAACCAGGCTAAGAGGATCATCACTGATATTCCAGCTTTCGTCGGTATATCTGTAAAACAACGGAAAAAGACGGTTCGGATCTACAGCTACAAAGAGGTCATTGTCATTAGCATAAATCACGGAAAAATGCCCGTTGGCATATTTAACCCGCTCCTCCAGATCGGGGAATGACTCTATTCCCCCGAAGTATCGAAGTATATCAGATCCGGCAAAGTAGGTGCCATCAGGACCAAATAATTCTCCCCGTGCAATGATTCTCTCCGACTCATGCCATGGAAAGGCTTTATTCTTCTGAAGTTGAATTCTTTTCATGAATAATATCCCTGATTAATTTATGGTATTGTTTCCTAATCACCTCAACCGAATAATTCTTTTTTACAAAATTCCTGATTTCTTCAGGATTATATTTAGCATAATTAAGATAAATCTGTTCCATCGCCTTTTCAAGTTCAACAGGATCATCAGGTTGAACGAGTATACCGGAATGCTCTTTTACAATACTTTCCGGGCCACCCGAAAAGGTTGATATTACAGGACATCCGGTTGCCATAGCTTCAATAAGCACAACCCCGAAGGCCTCGAAGCGACTAGGCAAAATAAAGAGGTTGGCCAATTCCATTTCGCGTTTTACTTCTATACGGGGCACATATCCATGCAGGGTAACAAGATCTTCTACCCCGAACTTCCTGCTCAAAGCCTGCAACTTCCTAAACTTACTACCTCTTCCTCCAATACGTAGAAAAAACTCACCTTCATTCTTTTTAACAAAATTGGCAAAGGCTTCAATCAGAATATCGAAACCTTTTACATCTTCAAGGATTCCAAAGCCCAGAAAAACAAATGGCTGCTTCTGTCTGGGAATTGAAGGAGGAGTGAAAAAATCTATGTCGATGAGATTGGGAATCGTGCTGATTTTATTCCTGATTCCCGGTGAAATACTGATTAATTGGTTGTCGATGGCTTCACTTACCGTAATGATCTTATCAGCATAAGCAAGTGAATTGCGGATATAGGGGAAATACCATTCCCTTATCATCTTTTGCGTAGCTGCAATATCTCTGGCAAACCGACTGCGGTGCTCAACCAGAATATAAGGTATTTGATATTTTTCTTTAATGAGTGAAGCCACATATCCGGCCCAGATGGAGCTATGACTAATAATAATATCAGGCTCCCCGTATTTTTCCCTGTAATATTCAAATAATTCAAGGTAACGGTCAACCCATCCGTTAACATTTACCTTTTCCAATCCCGGCCAACGCACATAGGCAGATCGTATGACACGCAAGGGACCCTCCATTTCTTCGCTGATTCTGCCGGAAAAAATTAAATCTCTGAAAGGATGCCTGGAAATCCCAAGTATCCGGTTTACTAAAACATCTACTTTAAAGTCATTATGATTTAAGGCCTCTGCATGGTCTTTGAAGAAACCCCCTCCATCCGGTGGATACCAGGAGGGCAAAATCAATATCTTTTTCTCCTTATTCAATTGTTTTCCTTTATTAAATTGTAATTCAAAGAATTAACCATAAGACTATATTAAGGGTTGACTTTCGGCCTTTTTGAATTGTCAGCATTTCGTGACAAAGTTAAGTACCAATAAAGATTATATGAAACAATAACTACACTTATTCCACTAAAAAAAATAATAGCTAAATATATGTCATTTAAAATTACTCCAAGAGTCAGGGCGAATATTCTTAAAATAAATTTTAGAATATCAAGCCACATGGCTTTTCTTTGTCTGCTGAATACATCAGGAAGAAAGGAAAGGGGTGATGAAAGAAAAACAAGAAAAAACCAGGGTAACATCACTTGCATAAACTTTCCGGCGTCGTACCAGTTATCCCCAAAGATAAAGGCAAATACGGGTATTCCAAAAATTGCCACGGCTATGAATGGGACAATACCAATAAAGAACAATCGCTTTACCATGTTCTTAACATCACCATGAATTTTAGTTCCACTATTATATTTTTCGATGATCCTCTGGGAAAAAACCTGTGTAAAAGAACTTGTGAAGAGGCTCATTGGCCGGTTAACCATCATAAAACCAATGGAATAAAAGCCAACTACTTCAGGACTAAAGTACCGGCTAAAGACGAATATTGGTAAAACAGTTGAGAAATTATTAACCAGGTAATGGATCATATTAAAACGCGGAAAAAAACTGAATTTTTTAGCCAGAGAAAGAAAATTGTAATTTCTAAAACGCCTGAAATGTTTAGCCTCGTTCCTCAAAACCGAAGAAAGAAAATATATGGACCCTACAAGTTGACCGGCAATAGCCCCCAAAATCAGCCCCCCTGCAGGGACTTTTAACCCTGAGGTGCTCACTTTCACCCCTGAGTTAATTATGGATTGGCTCAAATTGGCACCGGCAATACGCATGTACTTTTTCTTCCTGTTAGACCAATATGATAAAATGGAAGAGATACCGATTAAAAAAGTTGAAATTGGCACAAAATAAAGCCATTTGGCAATTTCAACATTTCCTAAGAGACGGGTAAAAAAAGCGTTAAAAAGAAAAACCGGAATAATAAGAATTATACTAAATAAAAATAAAATACGTGATGATAATATACAAAGTGCGGCCCCATCCCTGTCATCCGGGGGGATCATTACCGCCAGTTCATACTTCCCCGTAGCAACAATAGAAGTTATAGAGATCACACTCATGTACAATGCAAACAGTCCATGTTCAGAAGGTGAGTAAAACCGCGTAAGAAGTGGATATATACCTATGGCTATAGCCTGCGCGATGGTAGAGCCGGATACCAGGGTGAAAATATTCCTTAGAAATTCACTGTTCCGGTATCGGTTAATATTGCGTAGCATAGATAGATTGAAAAAACAAAGGAACAAAATTAAAAGAACGGGACAAAATTACAGGAAGTATCTGAAAAAGCAGAGTTTAACGCTCTTTAAATTGTTTGGCATATCCTTTGCTGAAAAAGAAATCAACAAAAAACTTAGTATATTTGTCACAAAATAATTTTAAAAATGAGCATTGGTAGATCATCAAATCCTGCATTAAGTCAGAACACCTTCACTAAAGCGGACAGTTATGCCGGAGAAAGCATAATGACGGTGCGGGGAACTATAAACAAAACATTTCTAATGCTGCTCCTCGTAGTTTTAGGAGCGGCTTACACATGGAGGCTGCTTGGAACAGGTGCTGTTGATACCATGAAGATATACATGATAGGTGGCGCTATTGGAGGATTTATTGTTGCAATGATCACAATATTCAAACAGACATGGGCGCCTTTTACGGCTCCTATTTACGCAGCCCTTGAAGGACTATTCCTGGGAGGCATCTCTGCTTTTTTTAATGCACAATTCCCGGGAATCGTGCTGAATGCCGTTACACTGACATTTGGCACTACCTTCGCATTGTTGTTTGTCTATAGATCAGGCTGGATAAAGGTTACCAATAAATTTAGGCTCGGTGTGGTAGCAGCCACCGGCGGCATTGCCGTAGCCTATTTACTAAGTTTCATCCTGAGCCTTTTCGGTGTAAATATTGGATTTATGCACAGCAGCGGACCACTTGGAATCATTATCAGCCTGGTAGTTATCGTGGTAGCTTCCCTCAATTTAATCCTTGATTTTGATTTTATTGAACGTGGGGCACAGGAGGGTGCGCCAAAGTATATGGAATGGTATGGTGCATTTGGATTAATGGTTACACTCGTTTGGTTATATATTGAATTTTTAAGGTTATTATCAAAAGTAGGCAGTCGTAACTAATTAAAAATCATGCAGGATCTCGAGAGCTATTTCAAACCTTTCAGAGAAAACATTATCGGCAACCATGAAGAATTTACCAGTCCTTATGGAAAGAAATCTATTCATTATGCCGACTGGATAGCCAGTGGTAGACTTTATATGCCTATTGAAAGAAAACTTCTCGAGACTTTCGGCCCTTTCGTAGCAAATACCCATACCGAGTCAAATATTACTGGCACTATGATGACAAAAAGTTATCATTATGCACATGCTTTTATAAAAAAACATGTCAACGCCTCCCCTACCGATATCATTATTACAGCAGGCTTTGGCATGACGGCAGTGGTGAACAAGCTACAACGCATATTAAGCCTAAAAGGCTGCGGAAGCCAGTATAAAAAGGATTGTGTAAAGATGAAGCACCGGCCTGTTGTCTTTATTTCTCATATGGAGCACCACTCAAACCAAACCTCATGGTACGAGACCATTGCTGATGTAATTCAATTGGAGCCGGATGAAAATTTACTGGTTAACCCGGAGGATCTTCGGGAAAAACTTGAGGAATATAAGGACAGGGAATTCAAAATAGGTTCATTTACTGCCTGCTCAAATGTAACCGGAATACATACCCCTTATCATACACTGGCCGCAATCATGCATGAGTATAAAGGGCTATGTTTTATCGACTTTGCTGCATCTGCGCCTTATGAAGAAATAAATATGAATCCGGGAAATCCAATGGAAAAACTTGATGCAATCTACTTTTCCCCACATAAATTTCTTGGCGGACCCGGCTCTTCAGGCGTGCTAATTTTTGATTCAGCCATGTACCACTCGGCTGTTCCGGACAATCCCGGAGGAGGCACCGTTGACTGGACCAATGCATGGGGGAAATATAAATATATAGACGACATAGAAGCACGGGAAGACGGAGGCACACCAGGATTTCTTGAAGCCATTAAAGCTGCTTTGGCAATCGGGCTAAAGGAGAAAATGGGCGTTGAAAATATCGCCAACCGCGAAAAAGAACTTATCTCTCTTGCTTTTCCCCTCCTCAAAAAAATTCAGGGAATTAAAATACTCGCTGATAATAACATTCCCCGCTTAGGTATACTTTCATTTTACCATGAAGACATTCACTTCAACCTTTTAGTGAAATTACTGAACGATAAATTCGGTATACAGGTAAGAGGCGGTTGCGCTTGCGCCGGAACATACGGACACTACCTTTTGCAGGTGAGTTACAAAAAATCGAAGGAGATAACGGATAAAATCAATCATGGAGACCTTTCCGAAAAACCGGGTTGGGTTCGATGGTCTCTTCACCCTACCATGACTAATGAAGATGTAATCTATTTCATCGAATCTCTTAAAGAAATAGTCGAAAATATTACTGCCTTAAAAGAAGATTATATATATTTATCTCGTAGGAACGAGTTTGTACACCTTAGCGAAAAGGATAAAAAGAATGAAACTGAAATCATTGAAGATTGGTTTTCTCTGTAGTATTTAAATAAAAAACCTGAGATTGAAAATACAGCAAGTCCTAACTAAAGCAGATGAGAAAGATTTCCTCTCGGTAGCAAAAGTAATCTATCATAACGATCCGTTCTGGGTTTGCCCTCTAAAAGAGGATATTATCAATCCATTTAAGCCCTCTTTGAATCCCTTTTTAAATGGCGGAGAAGCTATCCGATGGATCTTAAAGGACGACCATGGATCTCTAATAGGAAGGATTGCAGCATTTTACAATCAGGAAAATTCCAGGGCCGAATTAATCCCCTCGGGTGGATCCGGGTTTTTTGAATGTATAAACAATCAAAATGCAGCGACACTTTTGTTTGACACTGCCCTTAACTGGCTTCAGGAAAAAGGATTAAAAGCTATGGATGCCCCTGTTAATTTTGGCGAAAATGATTCCAACTGGGGATTGCTGGTTGAAGGTTTTACCCAGCCTGTCTATGGCATGCCCTATAATAAACCCTACTATCAGGATCTTTTTGAAAATTATGGTTTCGAACTTTACTTTAAGCAATACTCCTATCACCTCGACTTGCTGAAAAAGTTCCCTGAACGATTTTGGAAAATTGCTGAGTGGATAGGTAAAAAACCCGATTTCAGCTTTAAATCATTTAACTGGAAAGAATCAGAAAAGTTCATCGAGGATGTAGTCGTTATCTATAATCAGGCCTGGTCTGACTTTAAAGTTAATTTTACTCCTTTAAAGTCCGATGAAATTAGGTTGATGCTGGAAAAAGCAAAACCAATACTTGATCCGGATATAATTTGGTTTGCTTATCACAAGAATGAACCTATAGCCTTTTTCATCATGTTTCCCGACATAAATCAAGTTCTTAAGAGAATGCATGGAAACTTAAATCTAATTAACAAACTGAGATTCTTATATTATATAAAAACAAAATCAATTACCCGCATCAGGGCGCAGGTTGCTGGAGTGATTCCCAAATTTCAAAACTCAGGTGTTGAGTCGGGCATTTTCTGGCACATGAACGAAAGGATGAAACACAAAAAACATTTCACGGAGATGGAGCTTTCATGGGTAGGAGATTTTAACCCGAAAATGATCTCCCTGTATGAGGCAGTGGGGGCCCAAAAAACTAAAACTCACTATACCTACCGATACATGATCGATAAAAGTATTCCATTTGAACGATATATGCCCGGAAATCTGGAGAATCCACTGAATAAAAAATTAAAAGCTGATGCTTAGGGACTCTGTTTAGAGTCTGCCCTTAAAATCAGTTACCTTGATCAACTTTTATAGCTACCGGGGCTGAGATATCTTTTATTGTAACTTCTTTTCTGCTTTCATCCCAGGAATAATTATTTTCAGGAACCTGTTTCCCATTAAGACTGATCAAGACAGGTCTTCTGTCAGAGTGCATTATAATATTCCATTTGCGGTTTTCAACTTTGCCTTTAAAATTTCCTTTTGATTCACCAATTTTGATTTCAGCAATGTTATTCTCCGTTTTTGCTATAATATGGGTTGTTGAAAATTCACCCTTTTGATTTTGAAAACTGACCCCGTCATCTTCATATAAGTCAAATATAGATTCCTTAACATCAGGGAAAATATAAAGTGTTATCTCATCAACAGGTTTTTCACCTCTGTACTGCATTAATGGCCCAAACGGGATGATCCCTCCTTCGCGTACATAAAGTCCTCCTCCCCGGTTGGATGGCCAGTTAACTTCCTTCTCCTGGGCCCCGTCAACAACTTCGCCTGTCCAGTAATCCTTCCAGCGTCCTGCCGGGAAGTAGATATTTTTATTATAAATGCCTATCATCATATCACGGCCGAGAAGATACTGGTGCAGGTTCTCCCGACAATTTTCATCTTCAGGAAATTCCATTGTAAGAGGTATCAGCATGGGCCATCCGGTGTTTGTGGCAAAATATGCCCATGAATACAAATATGGGATTAACCTTGCCCTGAATTGTGCATAAAACTTATGCATGGCTAAAAGTTCCGCTCCCTGTACCCATGGCATTCTGAAATAGTTCCAGCTGTTGATCTGGCTCCAGGGCTGAAGGTAGCCGAAATGTATGCCTTCTTTTTCTGATACCTCCATATCGTTTGTTGACCAGCTGTGACCTACTATAGAGGTATTAAGCATTGCGCCCAGAGTAATCAATCTGCCACCCGTATCTCCTGTCCATGTCCCTGACCATGCCTGAAAACCTATCCAGCCTGCAGGAGTAAAAATCACCGGCCGCCGGTTAGTAT
>CAJDXG010000331.1_pt1 | contig 14371 bp, 10 predicted proteins | sample 7391801 | NCBI WGS metagenome assembly CAJDXG01 (sample SAMEA7055713, study PRJEB34461) | soil metagenome | biome: terrestrial ecosystem; feature: Peninsula; material: soil | place: Antarctica | collected 2016 | reverse complement strand
ACTCCGGTTGCAATGACAAAATCTTCAGGAGTATCCTGTTGCAACATTAGGTACATAGCTTTGATATAATCCTTTGCATGACCCCAATCGCGACGGGCAGATAGGTTACCCAGATACAATTTATCATTCATCCCCATTACAATCTGTGCTACTCCACGGGTTATTTTTCTTGTTACAAAAGTCTCCCCCCGTAAAGGCGATTCATGGTTGAAAAGTATGCCATTGCATGCGAATATATTGTATGCTTCACGATAATTCACAGTTATCCAATAGCCATATAATTTAGCTACCCCATAAGGACTTCGCGGGTAAAAGGGTGTTTTTTCCGTTTGCGGGACTTCCTGCACAAGGCCGTAAAGCTCGGAGGTAGAGGCCTGGTAAAACTTGGTCTTCTTTTCAAGTCCGAGCAAATGGATAGCTTCCAGTAAGCGTAGTGTTCCGAGAGCATCGGAATTGGCGGTGTACTCCGGAGTCTCAAAGCTTACCTGTACGTGTGATTGAGCGCCAAGATTGTATATTTCATCGGGCTGGACTTCCTGAACAATACGAATAATATTGGTACTATCAGTAAGATCACCATAATGCAGAACGAATTTCGGATTCTTCACGTGAGGGTCCTGATACAAATGGTCTATACGATCTGTATTAAACATTGAACTACGGCGCTTAATCCCATGAACGACATATCCCTTATCTAAAAGAAATTCTGCAAGATAGGCCCCATCCTGTCCTGTGATGCCCGTAATTAAAGCGATTTTTGACATAATTATAAAATTTTACTTAATTAATTATTTTTATAAAAATTCAGCTAAAAAATTATACAAACTATTCAATCAATTCCTCTGGAAAATATGATAGTAGCTTTTCATCATTGCACAAATATAGTAAAAAAGCTCTTTAACTCTCTCACTTCCACTTTACACCTTCGTATTTTATTTTTATCTTCGCAAAGAAATTTAAGAAAAACATAACATCTTTTTCTCTCAGTTGAATACACTAATTTATCAGAACATGCACAATTCTTATACTTTAGCTGAAGTTATTGACAAACCTACGGCAGTCCGATTTCTTGATCTGCCCGTTTCTTTGTACATCAATGATAAAAACTACATACGGCCAATCGATGCGGATGTCAGCAAGATTTTCGATTCTTCACAAAATAAGTTTTTTAGGAATGGTGAACTCATTCGGTGGATAGTTTACGACAAAGACTCAAATACCGTGGGCAGGATTGCTGCATTTTACGATACAAAAACAGCTCAGAATAATGAACAGCCAACAGGAGGAATAGGTTTTTTTGAATGCATAAATGATCAAACGGCTGCCAATATTCTATTTGATGCTTCCAGGAAGTGGTTAGCGGAAAAAAATATGGAAGCAATGGATGGTCCCATCAATTTTGGGGACCGTGATCGTTGGTGGGGATTACTTGTAAAAGGTTTTTATCCTCCCAATTATTGCCAGAATTATAATTTCCCTTACTATCAGGAACTTTTCGAAAAGTACGGATTTAAAATTTATTTTGAACAATATACTTATTATCGTCCTATAAACGACAAAGGCCTGGATCCAGCAATAATGGAAAAAGCCGAGCGTATATCCAAAAACCCTTCTTACAAATTTGTGACAATGCGTAAAAAGGAAACGGATAAATTTGCGGAGGATTTTAGGATAATTTACAATAAAGCATGGACAAAGCATAGTGGAGTCAAGCCAATTACAAAAATGCACGCACAATTGCTGATTAAGAATATGAAGCCTATTCTCGATGAAAAGCTTATGTGGTTTGCCTACTATAATGATGAACCAGTGGCTTTTTTCATTATGCTCCCTGAATTAAACCAAATATTCAGGCATCTCAATGGAAAGCTTGATCTGATCGGAAAACTAAAAGTATTGTATTATAAACTAACTAAGTCTGTAACAAAAGCATTTGGAATCATCTTTGGCATAATACCCGAACATCAGGGTAAAGGTGTGGATGGAGCTATAGTTATGGCTTTCGCAAAACAGGCAACAAAACCGGGGTATCAGTATAAAGAACTTGAAATGAACTGGATTGGAGACTTTAATCCCGTAATGATGAGGTTGGTTGAACAGATTGGAGGCAAAATACGAAAAACTCATTTTACCTACCGGTATTTGTTCGACAAAACAAAAGAATTCGAAAGAGCAAAAAAATTGGAGTGAACAGTGAATGAAAAAACGTTGAAACGATGTTTGGCATTGAATTTGCACTAATGTAGATCATCGTTCAATCTGAAATATATCCTGAAGTAAATTCAGGGCAAACCGGGCCAAATAGCCCGGTTTTTATTTGGAATTAAGTTTAAAATCTTTTCGAAAAATCGATTTCTTTGTATTAAAAAAACAAAGACATCATCTAGAAATGTCTGAAACCGATGATTTCCCTGACTTCACGCAGAGTTTTTGACGCACTTTCCCTGGCCTTTTCAGCACCCATTTTCACAACTTTCGAAAGATATGCTTCATCATTTAAAATATCATTTATCCTTGCCCTTATTGGAGAAATGTATTTATTAATATCATCTGCCAGTTGTTTTTTCAAATCTCCATAACGTATGGAAGTATTGTCATATTGGCCTTTAAAATGCTCATAAACAGAGGGCTCAGAAAGAAGCTTTAATATATAGAACAGATTTTGAACGGGCTCTGACATCGGATCCCCGGGCTTCTGGGGACCAGTATCAGTAACGGCCCGCATTAATTTTTTCCTGATCTCTTTCTCACTATCCACAAGGAACAACCCGTTACCTTCCGATTTCCCCATCTTACCAGTACCGTCTAATCCAGGTATTTTAACCAGCTCATGACCAAAGTTGAAGGCATCGGGCATATTAAAATATTCAACCCCATACAAATGATTGAAACGACGGGCGAATTTTCTCGCCATCTCAAGGTTCTGCTCCTGATCTTTGCCCACTGGAACTTTATTGGCGTTGTGAATTATAATATCTGCTGCCATTAAGACAGGGTATGTGAGCAATCCGGCATTTACATTATCGGGCTGAAGCCTAATTTTCTCTTTAAAGGTAGTTGTCCTCTCCAATTCACCAACGTAGGCATTCATGTTCATGAGAAGGTAAAGCTCCGGGATTTCAGGAACATCACTCTGAATGTAAAGGGTAGCCAATTCAGGATCGATTCCACAGGCCAGATATTCAGCAAGAACCTGTCTTACATTACTATGTAAATCGGCAGGTTTAGGATGAGTTGTTAGCGAGTGGAAATCTGCTACGAAAAAAAAACAATTATATTCGTGCTGCATCTTCACGAAATTTTTAACCAAGGTGAAGATTACCGGTTGATCTTATCCCACTTAATACTGTTTCCATAAAATGCTTAAATATATTTTTCTGAGGCTTACAAAACTATAAAATGCCGGCGAATTATCAAATTCGAATATTTGGCCAATTCAAAAATTTTATAGATATTTGAGTACTTAATTACTTAATTAGATTTTGTGATGATCAGGGAGATAATACATATTGATGAGGATCTATGCAATGGTTGTGGTGAATGCATTCCAAATTGCCATGAAGGCGCGTTGCAAATAATTGATAATAAAGCAGTTCTGGTTTCTGAGCTTATGTGTGACGGACTGGGTGCATGCATAGGACACTGTCCAATGTCGGCACTTACCGTAGAAAAAAGAGAGGCGGAGGCCTACAATGAAACTGAAGTGATGGCCCAAATGGTAAAAAAAGGACGAAATGTAGTTGTTGCCCATCTTAAACACCTGAAAGATCATAATGAGAAAGAATTTCTACGTGAAGGAATCAAATACCTGTGGGATCATGATGAATTTCTTCCTTTTAAAACTTCTGAAATTGTAGAAGAAGTTCATCAACTTCCACCGCTTACAAAAGAATTTAAGTTACAAAGAAATCTATTACAAAAACAGAATTCCGGATGCCCCGGCTCCAGGGAGGCTGTATTTCAAATTGAACGTCCGACAACTGAAATGCCGGTAAAGTTAGGTTCAGAACTTACACACTGGCCTGTACAGCTTCATCTTATCAATCCATCTGCAGCTCACTTCCGGGATTCGGATTTACTCATAGCCGCCGACTGTTCTGCCTTCGCCATGGGTAATTTTCATTCTCAATACCTTAAAAATAAAAAATTGATTATCGCCTGTCCCAAACTTGATCAAGGATTGGATTCATATCTCTTAAAAATTAAAAGTCTTATCGACGATGCCAAAGTGAAAAGTATCACCGTGTTAAGAATGGAAGTTCCTTGCTGTGGAGGACTTTCACAATTGGTTCAGACTGCCATTAGCCTATCTGCCCGAAAAATTCCTGTAAAAGTAATCACTGTTTCTACAAGGGGAGAAGTAATAAGTTCAAGCATGAATTGACATCGGTTCCAGTTAGCGTCTATCCACAATCGTACCATGAAATAGCATTCCCTTTTTCTTTTGCTCTATCAACTAATTGTCAGGTTAACGCTTTTTCCAACTTCAATCTATTAATTAATTATAGATAGTCTGAAATTTTCTGCTGGGATAGATAATCCCTGAAATTGATAGATAAATCCGTCATCACATTATTCATGATGCATTTATTAAAAGGACAAACTTGCTTGTCCATCGGGCACTTCTGAATTTCGATCTTTCCTTCAATGGCCTCATAGACCTCAAGTAAAGTAAGACTATCAGGCGAACGAATTAAAGAAAAGCCGCCAGCAGGACCCCGAAGCGAAGAAATCATATCTGCTCTGGCCAACCGTTGCATTACTTTTGCAACATGATGCCTTGAGGTACCTGTCAACTCAGCTATACGAGTTGCATTCAAATGCACCGGAGACTGCGCAATCAGGATTATTCCATGGATTGCAATTGATGCTGCTTCAGAAATGGATACAATTTTTGACATTTCGATGTTTAACTGTACAAATGTAAGGTTTATATGGAAATCTTAATTCAATACCCCATCTTTGTATAATAAAAAAGAAAATGGACAATTACAAGAACATAAAAAATATAATTCTGGATTTCGGAGGAGTAATCATCGATATCAATTATCATCTTACAGAAAAAGCATTTGCTTTATTGGGAGTCGAGAATTTTGACGATATTTTTAATCAAGCCCGTCAATCCAAGCTATTCGACCGTTGGGATAAGGGAGAAATCTCGGAAAATGAATTCTTCATTACTCTGGAAAAACATCTCCCTTCCGGTACATCGCGTGATGAGACACTCTCAGCGTGGAACGCGATGCTGGGTGATTTTCCAAAGGAAAATTATGATCTTCTTAATCGTCTTAAAACCAGATATAGGACATTTCTTCTAAGCAACACGAATGATGCCCATCTTAGACATTACTTTGACAAGTTAAATGAAATGTATGACCTCAGAAACATGGATAGTTTTTTTGAAAAAACTTATTTCTCCAACCAAATCCATATGCGGAAACCTGATGTGGAAATTTTTGAACACATTATAAGGGAAAACATGCTTGTTCCACATGAAACTCTTTTTGTAGATGATAGCATTCAACACGTTGAAGGAGCACGTAAAGCAGGCCTTCAGGCCCATCACCTTGAAAAACCTCAAAAACTGACTGAACTTTTCCCTTTATAATTCTAAAAATAAAAGGCTATTTTTACATTTTATTTAAAATTTAGGATTTTCATATTCGTTCTCCTTCAAAATATTATTTTTATGGAATCGACCCGGCAAAAAAAAGTATCCCGTTTGCTTCAAAAAGATCTTAGTGAAATTTTACAACAAACAGGCAGAGAACTTGGAAATAAAATGATCACTGTTACGGCAGTGAGGATGAGCCCCGACCTAAGCGTAGCAAAAATATATCTCAGCATATTTCCTGTAAAAAAAGATGAAAACCCACTGGAAAAGATAAAAGAGAAAACTTCACACATCAGGTACGAACTGGGAGTCCGGGTAAAAAACCAGCTGAGGATAGTGCCCGAATTAATATTTTATATTGATGACAGCCTTGACTATATAGAGAAAATTGATAACATTCTAAAGAAATAATGTAAATGCAATACGACCCTATTAAACAAAGCCTTGGAAATGTCTTCAATAAAGCGGCTTTTTTAAGAATATTTTTTTACAAACTTCTTGATCTTCTCCTTCTTCGTACATGGCATGTCAAATCTGAACTCCGAAAATTGAAATCAGATTTATCCGGGAAAATCAACATTCTGGATGCAGGTTCAGGTTTTGGTCAATATTCATTTTATATGGCCAGGAAATATCCTTCCTCAACAATCCTCGCGGTTGATATAAAACAGGAACAAATTGATGACTGTAAAGATTTCTTCAAAAAAATAAACCTCTCTGATCGCGTTCGATTTGAAAACCAGGATCTTACAACTTTTACTTCATCTAATGATTATCACCTTATTCTCTCCGTGGACGTGATGGAACACATTGAAGAAGATGTTATTGTATTTAAAAATTTTTATTCTTCCTTAAAAAAAGGTGGTATCCTCATCATTTCTACGCCTTCAGACCAGGGAGGTTCGGATGTTCATGAAGAAGGCGATGCCTCATTCATAGATGAACATGTTCGTGATGGTTACAATATCCTGGAAATAGAAGATAAGCTCAAGGAAGCTGGGTTTTCAACCGTCATAGCCCGTTATTCGTATGGCCCTCCGGGTCAGATTTCCTGGCGACTTTCCATGAAATATCCGATTCTTATGCTTAATGCCAGTCGCCTGTTTTTTATTATCCTCCCATTTTATTATATTGTTGTCTTTCCCTTTGTATTAGTTTTAAATTTCATTGATGTGCGACGCATGCAATCTTCAGGAACAGGTCTTATTGTTAAAGCAATAAAATAACAAGGTGCAACTTCCTCTTTATATAGCCAAAAGATACCTCCTCTTTGCACGAAAGAAGAGGAACGCAATCAATATTATCTCTTTCATTTCCATGCTTGGACTGGCAGTGGGAACAGCAGCACTCGTCGTAGTATTATCAGTTTTCAATGGCTTTGATCAGGTAGTAAAATCTCTGATTAATTCCTTTGATCCGGACCTTCGTATTACTATATTAGAAGGGAAGGTTTTTCTCCCCGAAAACGCAGAAAAAACCAAAATCATGACATTACCGGGCATTAGCGCGGTGACTGAAGTTTTTGAAGAAAACTCCCTTGTACGTTATGACGAACGACAATATATTGCAACTATGAAAGGAGTTGATAGCGAATTTATCCATGTAAGTGGAGTCGACAGCATGCTCAGAGAGGGTAAATTTATTTTGGAGGAAGAAAACCGGCCATACGCTATTGTCGGCCAAGGTGTTGCATATAATTTGCGAATGGGGCTTAACTTCATCAAACCTCTTATATTCTATGTTCCAAAAAGAACCGGAAAGGTAAACATGCTTAACCCGACTGCTTCTTTCAACCGGCAGGCAGTTTTTCCTTCAGGGATTTTTAGTATCGAACAGGACTTCGACTCTCGCTATGTAATACTGCCCATTAATGTAGTGCGAACTCTTCTGGAATACGATAAGGAAGTAACTTCATTGGAAATAAAAATAAAAGATGGCTTTAATAAGGATGTAATTCAATCGGAAGTAGAGCAAATCGCAGGGCCTTCATTCGAAGTAAAAAACAGATTTCAGCAAAATGAAGTCTTTTATCGCATCATGAAGTCCGAAAAATGGGCAACTTTTCTGATCCTTTCATTAATATTAATTATTGCATCATTTAATATTGTAGGGTCCCTTACAATGCTCATTATAGATAAAAAAGAAGATATTGCAACGCTTCGAAACCTTGGTGCTTCCAATTCACTTATACGCAAGATTTTTCTCACTGAAGGCTGGTTAATTTCAATAATCGGATCCACGGCCGGAGTGGTTTTGGGAACAATAATAATGGTGGAAGCGGGACTTTTGTGATCGACTCCTATCCTGTTCAATTCCAATTACCTGATATTCTTCTTGTATGGCTCACTGTTACTGTAATCGGATTCCTTGCTGCCTGGCTTCCTGCACATAGTATTGCCCCGGGGGGCATGATGTTCCGGGAACGGGAATTATAATACATCAAACTAATCCAAAATAACATCCTTACTTTTTTATAATTAATATCTCTGGATAAAACGTCGGAAAAGCTTTGACATAAACCAATACAGAGTATTATTATTGTAACATATTCCGGAGGGCCTCGTAAACAATCACTGTTTCAATAGCTTCGAAACCTTTTACCGGAATAAATGAAGAACTCTCTATTTTATGTTATCTGCCTGTTTATCTGCACGATAAATCTCAATGCTCAGGTAGAAATCCTGGAAATCACTTCAACCAACATTTCCTGCTTTCATGGTAATGATGGCTCAGTTACTGTATCTGTGACTGGTGGGGCAAAACCGTATTATTATTCATTGCAAAAGTCCGGGACAATAATTAGCTCATACGTCACTTCAGACACCATTTACACCTTTAACAATGTAAGTGTACCTGGTAATGAAAGCATAACAACATATTTAATTCTGGTCGAAGATAATCTTTCTTTAGGAGAGGTTGCAAACGTCAAAATTTCTCAGCCTAATCCAATATCTATCACTTCAGAATTCGTCACTCCCATAAGTTGTACAGGCTTCACGGATGGTAAAATTGCCGTCACTGCCAATGGAGAGTCCGGATCGTATATATTCACCCTCAATCCAGGTGGTGTAAGCAATACAACAGGGATTTTTTCCGGACTCGTTCCTGGAAACTATAATGTTACTGCAACAGATGCAGGAAGCTGTATGTCTTCAGCAGTCTCAAGTTCTTTTTTAATAAGCGAGCCCTTAGCTCTTGATGTTTCAATTATCGATTATTCTAACCTCACTTGCAAGGATGCAGGAAATGGGACAATAAGCGCAATAGCCTCCGGTGGTACCGGAGTTTATACATTCAGCCTTAATCCTACTTCCGGACCTTCAAATTCAGATGGTATTTTTACCGGACTGGATGCCGGAGTTTATTTTGTAGAGGTAACGGATGTTAATGGCTGCCCAAATGCCGCCAGCCTCCCACAACTTATTACTGAACCTGTTGAATTGATCATCGACTCGGAAGATTATATCGATATAAACTGCTTTGCAAAAAATGACGGATCAATCACTATTAAAGCAAGCGGGGGAATAGCACCTTATAAATTCACTATCTCACCGGGCGGGACTTCTAATTCCAGCGGTGTGTTTGACAACCTTGGCCCGGGCACATATACAATCCAATTAACGGATGCCCAAAATTGTGGACCAGTTTTAAGTAATCCGATCACGATATCCGAACCTCCTGAAATAACTATCCAAAGCCTTACCTTTGAAAGCCTAAGATGCAATGATTCCAATGACGGATCTATAACAATAGTTGCAAATGGCGGCACAGAACCTCTGACATACAACCTTAATCCTACGAGCATCAATAATTCAACAGGAGTATTTGAAGGATTGTTACCTGGTAGTTATTCCGTGGATATAAGCGACTTACATGGATGTGGTCTGATAATGAGTGCTCCCATTTTCATTAATAACCCACCTGCCATCACTATTGCGGAAGAAAATGTTACGAATATTAGCTGTAATGGATTCGAAGATGGGTTGATCGATGTTCGGGCCATTGGAGGAACCGGTACATTATTATACACAATTACCCCGGGAGGACTGACAAACTCAACGGGACTTTTTAACAATCTACCAGAAGGTATTTATAGTGTAAGTGTTACTGACGAAAATGCCTGCTCTCCGGCTCTGAGCAACTCCCTGCTAATCACCAGCCCAGATCCAATAATTATAGGTTCGGCAAATTCCACAGACGTCACCTGCTTTGGAAGGGCAGATGGAAAAATAAATATTACTGCTACCGGAGGAACAATGCCATTACATTATACCATCCCTGGTTCAGGCTCAAATTCAGATGGTCTGTTTAACGACCTGGGACCTGGCACATACACCGTATCTGTCAGCGATTTACTCGGATGTCCTGCTATATATAGTGACCCCTTTGTTATTACAGAACCCTCCCCAGTAATTGTTCTTTCAGAGAATTCTGTAGATATTACCTGTAATGGAGTTAATAACGGACAAATAAATATTGTTGGGACAGGAGGTACAGCTCCGCTGAATTATACATTAAATCCATTGGGTATCAGTAATTTTACCGGAACATTTAACAACCTTCCGGAAGGTTCCTATACCGTAACAATTGAAGATGCTCATTCTTGTCCACCGGTAACATCCGCCCCTGTACTTTTAGAAAACCCGCCGCTCATAAGTATTGTCTCAACAAACCATACAGATATATCTTGTTACGGAGCGGGAGACGGTAGTTTATCTGTAACAGCTACTGGAGGCACAGGAACTTTAACGTATACCTTATTGCCGGGAGGAATAACAAACACAACAGGGATATTTACTGCTCTCGCACCCGCTGATTTTACAGTGAGCGTAAGTGATGTAAATGCTTGCAGTCCGGCTATTACAGAAATTATTACCATTAATGACCACTACCCTTGATCCTGGTTCGAAACTCGCCATGAACTGTCACGGGGATAACAATGGAAGCATCAAAATACTTCTAAGCGGTGGCACAGCACCATATATTTACACATGGACCGGACCAAATGGTTTTACTTCAGGGCAAAAAGACATCAGTGGCCTGATTGCGGGAAATTATAATCTTGACATTGTAGATTCGAGAAATTGTTATGCCAGCTTTCCGGACATTGCTGAAATTACGGAACCCACTGAGTTGCAGATAAACTTAAGCAAAACTGATGTAGTGTGCAACGGAGATGCCAATGGCGCAATAAACGTTTCAGCAAGCGGAGGCACAGCACCTTATACCTATTCCAGAAACGGAATCAATTATTTTCCTGTCAATGTTTTTTCGAACCTCGTACAAAATACCTATAGAATCTATGTCAAAGATTCTAAAAATTGTATAAAATCCGATACGATAAGTATTTATGAACCTGAGGAATTCACTGTAGCCAGTGAAATAAGAATTGATAACAACAAATGTTTTGGAGATAGTCTGGGTGAAATTCGTATTCTTATCGTAACTGGAGGATCAGAGCCTTATAATTACTCAATAGACGGAGGAAATAATTTCCAGTTAACTCCTATATTTTACTTTCTACCAGCAGGAAATTATCAAACTGTAGTAAGTGATGCGTCAGGTTGCGAAGCAATGGGGAACAATAACCTGATCAATCAACCACCTAAATTACGAATAACAGATTATGCCCAGGTGGATGTCAGCGATTGCTTTGGAAACAATAACGGACAAATTGCCATTGAGGCAACCGGTGGCACAGGAAATAAAAAATATTCTCTCGATGGTGAAAATCCTGCTTCCATAGGGATGTTCAATTCTGTTGGAGGTGGATCTCACCTTATTTCAGTGAGCGATATGAATCTTTGCAGATATGATACAACGGTTACTCTTACTGAACCCGATGAAATAATCTTCACTGCAATTACTGTTACCGAAGTTACAGGATGTAGTGGTAATTCAAATGGCGAAATTTCAGTTTCAGTCGATGGCGGTGCCGGTGGCTATTTGTATAGCATCGACGGAGGTCCATTGCAGTTATCATCTGTTTTTACCGATCTTAAATCAGGATTGCTTACGGTTTCAGTATTTGATGCCAACAGTTGTCAGAAAGATACTATAATTGAAGTGAAAGAACCTGCTCCTGTTAGCATTACTGAGGAAAATATTGCGAACGTGAGCTGTGCCGGATATAGCGACGGCAAAATTTCAGTTTCAGTTATTGGCGGTACCCTGCCATATACCTTTATCCTCCACCCGAACGATATCTCCAATAACACAGGAAAATTTTCAGGGCTCTTGCCGGGAATATACACTGTTGAAGTAAATGATAATTTCGGATGTGGTCCTGTTATTAGCAACAGTCTCGAGATTACTGAACCTGCAGCTATGATTATCGATTCGCTGCTGATTTCAGAAATAAAATGTTCTGGTGATGAAGACGCGGAAATTCACGTGTATGCATCCGGAGGAACGGGTCCTTATGACTTTAGCTTTGATGATGAGCATACCTGGTACCGCTTTCACGATTTTACCGGATTGACGCAGGGCACATATCACCTGAGTATTAAAGATGCCAATAATTGTGTAATGCGGATTGATACGATTTCCTTTACTGATCCGGATCCAATAACTGTACTTAATGAATCTGCGACAAATATCACAGGATGTTTTGGTGATGCAACAGGCTCCATTGTATATGAGTTACAGGGAGGTGTAGGTAATATTGAATATTCAATTGACCAAGGCTATAATTATCAATCCACCGGCTCTTTTGATGATCTCAAAGCAGGAAATTATAAAATCATTGCGAAAGATGAACGTTCGTGCATGAAAACTTCTCCTGAATATCTTATTGAACAACCCCTGCAGATAACAGCATCAATGATCAGCACACCGGATTTTGATGAGGACAATAAAGGTAGCATTATCATTAGCAATGCAACCGGAGGCACTGGGATCTTACAGTTTTCAGTTGACGGGCCAGACGGTATTTTTGGAACAGATACCATATTTACCGGTCTCGATGCTGGATTTTATGAGGTAGTGATTAAAGATGAGAACTCCTGTGTTTATAAACGGGGTGTGGAGGTAGTCAAAATTCTCCCCCTTGAAGTGATAATTACATCTGAAAATATTACCTGCTTTGGCATGAACGATGGGAGTATTTCAATTAAAACAGAACATGCCCTGGGTGCCGTTGAATTTTCAATTGACAATGGGATAATCTGGCATGATTCAGGTGTTTTTGATCCACTTACTCCCGGCGATTATAATGTTTCTGTCAGAGATTCTGCAGGTCGTATTTTTACGAATATTATAAACATCTCAGAACCCCCGGAAATAAAAATATTTTCTACGGTTACTCCTGCCAGCTGCAATTCATTCAGTAATGATGGATCCATTGACGTTACAGTTAGCGGCGCGCAAGGAAAGGTAAGTTACTCATGGTCCAACGGAAGCGCTGAAAAAAACATTTCAGGATTGGGCGTAGGTTACTATGAATTAAGTGTAATCGATGGAAAGTCATGTTCTACCAGCGAAAGTTTCGAAGTGTCTGCCATTACTACCATTAAAGCTAATGCAGGTGCTGACACCTCCGTTTGCGAGGGGACTGTTTTCAGGCTCAACGGATCAGGGGGCACCGACATTCTTTGGGAACCTTCCGAAGGATTAAGCAATCCGACGATTTACAATCCAGAAGTAATGATCAATAAAGACACTGAATACACCTTACGGGTTGAAGGTGTCGATGATTGTTATGATATAGACACCATCAGAATAAAGGTATTCCCGTTCATGGGATTATCGGCAGGAAAAGATACTGCGGTGCTCGAAAATCAGGAAGTTGTAATTGCTACCACAGGAGGACCCTATGTCGATTATACCTGGCTCCCTGAAACCGGTATAGATAATCCTGCCTCCGGAACTGTAACAATCTTCCCGACCCGCACAACAATGTATATTGTTCAGGCAACCGATGAAAATGGCTGTGTGAACAGTGATACGATCCTGATTTCCATCGTTGAAAATCTAAAAATATATAACTCATTCTCTCCAAATAATGATGGTGTAAACGATTTTTGGGATATAGATAATGCCAGTTCTTACCCTGATATAACAGTAGAGGTATACACCCGCTGGGGAGAGAGGATTTTCAGTTCAGTAGGATATAGTGACGATAAGCGCTGGAATGGCAGGTATAAAGGGACTGATGTTCCCATTGGCACATACTATTATGTTGTAATTCCTTATAAAGGATGCGATGCAATTACGGGACCTTTAACAATCGTAAGGTAAATGAAAAAATTAATTTATATATCCGCACTGCTTTTTGTCTGGTGGATTTCAGCGAATGCACAGCAATCGCCACATTATACTCAGTACATGCTGAATGAGTTCGTCGTAAATCCGGCCGTAGCAGGTACAAATGATTATTATCAGATCCGCTCAAACCACAGGTTTCAATGGGTAGGATTAACTGATCCTCCGCTTACCAATACATTAAGTGTATATGGTCCAAGCGCTAAATTACCAATGGGTTTCGGCGGACAAATTTACAATGATGTTACTGGCCCGACAAGTCGCACAGGCTTTTCAGGAGCTTATGCCTATAACCTGGCGATTAACCAGGATATCAGATTGTCTATGGGACTTTCTTTCGGTATGCTTCAGTATAAAATAGACGGAACTCAATTATCGCCCAAAGATGCGAGCGACCTTGCGATACAGCCAGTGGTTTACAGTGCATACGTTCCCGATGCATCAATGGGGTTTTATGCTTATGCAGAGAATTGGTATGCAGGACTGTCAATATCA
>CAJDXG010000078.1_pt1 | contig 14375 bp, 8 predicted proteins | sample 7391801 | NCBI WGS metagenome assembly CAJDXG01 (sample SAMEA7055713, study PRJEB34461) | soil metagenome | biome: terrestrial ecosystem; feature: Peninsula; material: soil | place: Antarctica | collected 2016 | reverse complement strand
GTACTCAGAAATTCAGGAGGTTGTGCACCACCGGCAGATGACATACGTTGCCAGAAAGGAATTGCTTCCTGAGGATCATAGCCGGCCATGGCTGCAAAAATCAACCCGAACTTGTCGGCTTCAGTTTCCTGTTGACGCGACCAGGGCAACACCGCACCTACTGTACTTCCAATACCATACGCCTGCATAAATAAAGACTGAGTCTGCTGTGGTTGTTGTGACAATGCAACCTCCAAAGCCACTCCACCCAATTGTTGCACCATTGACTGGCTCATCCTTTCACTGCCATGCTTGGCAATGGCGTGGGCAATTTCGTGTCCAACAACAATCGCCAGTGCGGTTTCGTTTTGGGTTATGGGTAGCAATCCGGTGTAAACCACCACTTTTCCGCCGGGCATGCACCATGCATTGGCCTCTTTGCTGTCAATGGTGTTAAACTCCCATTTGTATCCTTCTATTACCGATTGCTTTCCCTCTCCCTGATAATACCTGGTAATTGCGTCTGATATGCGCGCCCCTACCCTGTCAACCATTGCAGCGTCTTCATTGCTGGCCGGATTTAACACCTTATGTTCTGATAAAAAGGTACCATACTGACTGACAGCCATGAGTTGCAATTCTGATTCCGGAACCAGACTCAGTTGTTTTCGACCTGTTACCTGATTGAGTATGCATCCGCTTAAAATCCCGGCAGTTGCAATTAAAAATAAAATCTTTTTCATTTTGTGGGTTTATTAAATGAAAAAGTGGGATTTCTCCCCCAATTTCAAAATTTAATGTATGATTCTGCTGGCTTCGGATTCCCCGTTTCCAATCGAAGGTTACATAACCTTTCTTCCCTGAATTAGCCTGACGAGAATTGCAATAATTGCAATCACAAGCAGTATGTGAATCAGGCCACCGGCACTGTATCCGATAAATCCAATTGCCCAGCCAATAATCAGGATTACTGCGATGATGTAAAGTAAATTTCCCATAATTTTTTTTGTTTTATTTGTTAGGTATTTGATTGGCATTGCTTGCCCTAAACCGGCTAATGCTTTTCCCAATTTATTGTACAAATGTATTTCCCTTTACCCTGCAAAGCATTACACAACTTTGTGAATTAATTACATCATTCACACCTTTTCAAAATCAACTTAAATGTTTAGAAACTAATTCTAAAAGTTCCTTGCGATTTATTGGTTTTGATATATAATTATTACAGCCTGCATTTATTGCATCTTCGCGATCGCCGTTCAGTGCGAAAGCTGTTTGAGCGATAATGATCACCTCCTTGTTAAAACTGCGAATTTGACGCGTAGTTTCATAACCATCCATTCCCGGCATGTGTATATCCATCAATATCAGGTCAATATCCGGAGTATTGCGACAAATCACAACAGCTTCATGGCCTGATGTGACCTGAATGATCTGTCCATTAAAGGTCTTGAGCATCAGACCTGCTAATATCCTTGAGGTTTCATCGTCATCAACCACCAGAAATTTCAATTTTGAATCCAGCATAATTTCTTCTGCGACGACAGTTTGAAGCTCTTCTACCTTTTCAACCACTCTAAGATTAGGTAGGGTAAAACGAAAAGTTGAACCTTCTCCATCCCGATGATTATCGGGACTACTTTCCACCCATATTCGACCTCCCAACATTTCTACATAAGCTTTGGAAATAGCTAAACCCAATCCCGAGCCTTCATAATTCCGGTTCAGGGAATCGTTGCCTTGTCTGAACCGTTCGAATATGAAATCCTTTTGCTCATCAGGAATTCCGGCACCACTATCTTTTACATAAAATTCAAGGAAATCGCCCTTTACTTCGCAACCCAATTCAACAAAGCCTGACTTTGTATACTTAATCGCATTTTTAACCAGATTTGTTAACACTGCAAACACTTTTTCACAATCAGTACTGATAAATGCCTCATTCTCTGGTAATGAATTTTTGACAGTGAGTCGCAGGCTTTTTTGTTCTGCTTCCGGCTTAAAAAAGTTATAAATGTAATCAAGCTGTTCACTAACATTTATATTTGAAGTAACAACTTCTATCTGTTGTGCTTCTATTCGTGAGATATCGACTATATCATTAATAATATTGAGCATTCGGTTACCGCTTTTCTCAATAATTTGGATATAGTTTTGTTTCTCGGTGCCAGTTAGATCCATGGACTTAAGAAGTTCAGTAAAACCCAGTATTCCATTCATGGGCGTTCTTATCTCGTGACTCATGTTGGCCAGAAAAGCTGATTTTAGTCTGTCATTTTCTTCTGCTTTCCATTTGGCATTTATCATTTCATTTTCCACCTGCTTATAGCTGGTAATGTCGGTGAGTGTGATCAGACATTTCTCGGCAATTTTACTGAGGATGCCATTAACCAAAACACTTTTTGAAGAAAATTATTATAATCGGACCTCATGTCGATGGAAACCAAAAAGCCGAATCTGCTTTTTATCAAACTTGAACGTTTTCTTTCCAACAAACGTTCGGTGCTAATATTCAAATCAGTAATTTCACCTGATTTTGTTAGAGAAAGGTAACCCGAAGGCGAAAAATCATAAAATTCCGTGAATTTCCTTTCTGCAAGTTCCGCGGTTTCCTTTGCCACCGTTAACTCTTCATTTTGCAATTCCAGTTCAATCTGATGTACTCTTAGCTGGTGAATGAGCTTAAGATTATCAGCTTCGGAAAACGAAACTTCAACTTTATCGCCTTTTTCATTTAACAACTTCTCTGCTATTTGGCGCAGTCGGCTGCTCACGTTTATATTATTTCGTTTTTTCATACCGATTAATCAATAGTTTTATAGTAAAACTATGCCATATTAAATATCAACATTGAGAAAATCGGAATATTTTGATTCTTATCATTAGGTGTAAATGCATGTCAATAAATAAGATAGCTATTCTCAGATAGCACTGAAATCAACATAATCGGCTAAAATCAACAATACCGTTTTGGGTAAATCCGATGGCATTTTTTAACCAGGCTGGGTAGTATTGTATACAATTTCTATTTGTCAGTTCGTATAAAGGAATAATTTGGGTTCAGCCCATTATTCATGTGAAAATTTATTGTTGTCCGGTTAAAATCATGAGATTCTTCGCTAAAATGAAAGCTCCGGGCTATAAGGATATAGTTCACATATGAACACAAACAAGATAACTAAAACTTACCCACCCGACAATGCTTTCAGAAGCGCTAATGGGGAAAGTTTTTTATTAATATAAGGGCAAACTAAATATAAAAGAACTGCCTTTACCTTGTTTGCTTTTAACGGATAGTGAGCCTCCATTTTTCTCAACAAAATCTTTGCATAAAACCAATCCGAGTCCGGTACCTTTTTCTCCTTCCGTCCCTGTTGTACTTTTTGTATATGATATTGAAAACAAGCCTTCTATTTCCTCTGGATTAATTCCAATCCCGTTGTCTCTAACTGTTATTTCTATTTTTTCGTCAAAAGCTGCATCAAGCAAATCTATATGTCCATTCTTTGGTGTGTATTTTATTGCATTTGAAATTAAATTCCTAAAAACAGTTGAAATCATTTTTTCATCAAATATAGCTTTGGCTTGGCGACTTATGTTATTTACAATCTGAATATTTTTCTTATCAGCGATTAATTCTAAATGTTTAACAGCAAGTTGAGCAACATCAAATACTGATAATTCATTCGGTTGAAGTTTAAACTCCCCTTTCTGAAAAGCAGCCCATTCTAACAAGTTAATGACCAATGCATACAGATTATGAGTTGAAGCAGCAATTTCGGTTAGTAAAGCTGTTTTTCCGGCAATTGAGGGAACATCTGAAATTTCATTAAACAATGAATCTAAAGCACCCAAAGGACCCCGAAGATCATGAGCAATTATAGAAAGCATTAAGTCCTTATTCTCGTTAAGCCTTAATAACTGAGTATTTTTTGATTCTAATTCCTTTTCAGCATTTTTTTGATAAGAGATATCGAATACAATTCCCACAAGTTCTATTGGCTTGTTATTTATATCACGCTTTACAATAATTCCCCTGTCATAAAACCATTTCCATTCACCATTTTTACAAACTATGCGATATTCACATTCATATGCTTCAGTTACACCTCTTAAATGATTTCGCATATTTTGCATAACCATTTCATAATCTGCGGGATGTATCTTTGATGTAAAAAACTCAAACCCTATCTCGCCTGGAATTTCCTGCAAACTATATCCTAAAGATTCAACTTTTCGTGAGTTAAAATGAACTTTGTTCTCTTTTACATTCCATTGCCATTTCCCAAGATTTCCGGACCATTCAAAATGTGCCTCCTCCTGATATATCAACTCATTATTTAATTGGACTATCTGTTCTTCTAATACAGATATCTTATTGATAAGCTCATCGTTTGATAAACTATTTAAAGTATTGTCAACCATGATTTAATTATTTTTTTCCATGAAGCATCAAAATCTTTTTAGAAACAGCAACTTTGAATGACAGCGTATTGCACAATTCTGAATAACATCTGCGTCATTCGCACATTATCAAATTCAATTTACATATTGGTTAATCAAATTTAACAGTGTCTCACTAATCAAGGGTTTTTGAATATAATTATTACATCCTGCATTAATTGCATCATCGCGGTCGCCACCCAATGCAAAAGCCGTTTGTGCGATAATTACAATCTCTTTGTTAAACTCACGAATTTGGCGTGTAGTTTCATAACCATCTATTCCCTGCATCTTGATATCCATGAGTACCAGATTGATGTCGGGGTTTTGCCGACAGGTCTTAACAGCATCAAGGCCGTTAGTAACAAAGATTATTTGACTCTTTAAAGGCTTGAGCATTAAATTTATTAAAAATCTTGAAATTTCATCGTCATCAACCACCAGAATTTTCATCCCATTCGGATTGACTTTCTTTTTGGCAACAACTTTAAGCACTTCTTTCTTTTCAATTTCACTAAGAAGAGGAAGGGTAAAACGAAAAGTTGAACCTTTTCCATCCAGATGGCTATCTGGATCACTTTCCACCCAAATCTTACCTCCCAACATGTCAACATACCCTTTGGCAACAGCCAAACCCAATCCCGATCCTTCGTAATTCCGGGTTAGCCCGTCGTTGCCCTGTCTGAACCGTTCAAAAATGAAATCTTTTTGTTCGTCAGGAATTCCATCACCACTATCTTTTACATAAAACTCAATAAATTCGCCCTTTATCTCGCAGCCCAATTCAACAGAACCGGTTTTTGTAAACTTGATAGCATTTTTAACCAGGTTGGTTAGCACTGTGTATAGTTTTTCGCGATCAGTTCTGATAAATGCTTTATTTGCTGGCAATATGTCGTTAATGGAAAGGTGTAAGCTTTTTTGTTCTGTTTCCGGCTTGAAAAATTTATAAATATGCGCGATCTGTTCATTTACATTTGTAACTGAAACTGAAATTTCATTTTGTCCTGACTCTATTTGGGACATATTTACAATGTCATTTATGGTATTGAGCATTCGTTCGCCACTTGTTTGGATGACCTGAATATAATCCTGCTTTTCTTCACCTGTTAACAATGGAGCTTTCAACAGTTCTGTAAAACCCAGAATTCCATTCATTGGAGTACGGATTTCGTGGCTCATGTTGGTCAGGAAAGCTGATTTTAAACGGTCGCTTTCCTCCGCTTTCAGTTTGGCTTTTATTAATTCTTCCTCCTTTTGTCTTCGTTCTGTAATGTCACGAATTATTCCTGTAAAGAATTTTTCGGAAGATTTCCCCCACAACGATAATGAAAGTTCAATTGGAAATTCGTGGCCATCTTTATGTAACCCAGCCAATTCGATAGTCTTTCCTGGAACAGGGTGTTTTCCACCAAGTACAACGCGGTTGGTACCATCTTTGCTGATCATGCTATAAGATTGCGGTATTATATTATCCAGCTTCTCACCAATTATTTCAATTGCGGTATAACCAAATATTTTTTCAGCAGCCAGGTTCCAGTCTACTATTGATCCATAATAATCGGTGGTAACAATAGCATCTGAGGCAGCTTCTATAACGGAGCGATATTTTTCCTCGCTGTCATGAATTAAAATCAGTGTTTTTTTGCGCTCACTTATATCCCGGCAACTACCGTAAATAAAACCGTCGGGCAACAAAATTGAATTAACGTCAACATCTAGCAATGCACCATCTCTTTTTACAACTTCTGTCTCGAAATAAGCTTTGCCTTCCTCGAGCAATTTATGAAACATTTTACGATTCACCTCCATTCTTTCCGTCGGAGATACGTCTGCAAAAGTCATGTCCAGCATCTCTTCTTTGGAATACCCAAACAGGTTAATTGCCTGTTTATTCACATAAACATATTCTCCCTTCACGTTAGTAATAAATATGGCGTCTGCAGAGTTTTCTGTGATGACTTTAAATTTTTCCTCACTTTCACTCATTATTTTTTGCGCAGATTTAAGTTTTGTAATGTCAGTCAGAATCACCAGGCATTTTTCCTCAGTATTACTGGTGATGCCGTTTGCAAGGACACATTTTACCGAATCATCATCTGTTACCAGTTTAAACTCACAAGTTTGTTTTAAATTGGTTTTGAATATTTGTTGAATAAAATTGTTGTAAACAGCTCTCGTTTCCGGGGAAACAAAAAAACCAAAATTACTATCTATCAAACTTGAACGTACTTTTCCCAAAAAGCGTCCGGCACTTAAATTTAAGTTGATAATAATACCTGATTTTGTAAGAGACAGGTGTCCTGCTGGAGCAAAATCATATAATTCTATATATTTCTTTTCAGCAAGTTCCGCCCTTTCCTTTGCCAGTTTTAATTCCTGGTACTGTGCTTTCAGTTCCAACTGGTGTAATTCAAGATCGCGAATAAGACGCAAATTATTGGATTCATAAAATGAAACCTCAGATTCATTCACGTTTTCAATATGCAGTATTCTATCTCGTTTATTCATTTCGTTGTCTTTTCATATGAAGCACTTTTGCTTTTTCACGTTGAATTGTCAATAGTATCTTTCAATAAATGCTTTTCGTAGTAAATAAAAGAGTTGTCCCAATCGAGTTCTGACATGTGATACAGCGGGACACTTTAAACCTTAGCCAGATTGTGCATTCAGGATCAAAACTCATGAGATCTGGCTATCTCTCCGAATCAGACCGGCTGCATGATTTTGAAACTAAACTATAGTTTCAAACTGTATTAATAAGAAAAAGCCTTTACGCAAGTTGAAAAAATGAAATTAAACGGTAAGGTTTTCCAAACTGCCCAGAAGACCATTTACTTTAAGCAACCAAATCATATGAACAATTACCTCAACAGCAGTAAGTATGTCTTTTAATGGTATTCTGCATAGGAATGTAACTATTAATAAGTCACAGGAGAATTTCCAAAACCAAAATGACAATGACAATTTTCAAACCAGACATACGTAAGGTTCAAATTTGCGAATAGATCCTATTTCATAAAGCTCAGGCTCATTATTGTAAAAAGCGTTATACAATTACGACCATGAGTTACAGCATTCACACTTTCGTCACAATCAACTTAAATATTGAGTGACTAAGCCTCTCAAAGCCACTTGATTTAGAGGTTTTGAAATATAATTATTACAGCCCGCATTAATTGCCTTCTCGCGATCGCCATTAAGCGCCATGGCAGTTTGCGCAATTATTACTACGTTCTGGTTAAACTCACGAATTTGGCGGGTGGCTTCATAGCCGTCCATTCCCTTCATCTGTATATCCATCAGCACCAGACCAATGTCAGGAGTGTGCCGACAAGTCATAACGGCATCACGACCGGATGAAACCTGAATTATTTGACTTTCAAAATCCCTGAGTATCAGGCCTATTACTACTCTTGAGGTTTCATCGTCATCAACCACCAGAATTTTCAACTTTGGATTTGGAATAATCCTTTCTCTGGCCCCAGTGTGAAAATGCTCTTTCTTAATAATCTCACTAAGATAAGGCAGGGTAAAACGAAATGTTGAACCGTGTCCGTCCCGATGGCAATCAGGATCACTTTCAACCCAGATTTCACCTCCCAGCATTTCAACATAGGCTTTGGAAATTGTCAAACCCAATCCAGAACCTTCGTAATCCCGGTGTAAAGTGTCGTTGGCCTGTCTGAAACGTTCGAAAATGTAATCTTTTTGTTCATCAGAAACTCCCGAGCCGCTATCTTTTACAAAAAATTCAAGGAATTTGCCCTTTACCTCGTAACCCAGTTCAATAGTACCGGACTTCGTGAACTTTATGGCATTTTTAACCAGATTGGTTAATATTGCATATACTTTTTCACGATCAGTCCTGATATTGGCTTCCTTCTTTGGTAATGCGTTTTTTATGAGGATCTGCAATTTTTTATGTTCTGCTTCCGGTTTGAAAAAGTTATAAATGTACTCCACCTGTTCATTTATGTTGGTGTTTGAAACAACAACTTCAGTTTGGTGAGCTTCTATCCGCGAGATACTGATTATATCGTTTATGATATTGAGCATCCGCATGCCACTTTTCTCAATAATATTTATATAACTTCGCTGCTCCTGGCCGGTTAAATCCAGATCCTTAAGGAGTTCGGTAAAACCCAGTATCCCATTCATGGGTGTACGGATTTCGTGGCTCATGTTGGCCAGAAAAGCTGATTTTAACCTGTCGTTTTCTTCTGCTTTCTCTTTGGCTATTATCAATTCGTTTTCTACTTGTTTTTGATTTGTAATGTCAACTATAGTTACCAGACATTTTTCCTCAGTGGTACTGGTGACGCCGTTAGCAAGGACATATTTTATCGATTCATCACCCATGACCAGTTTAAGCTCACAGGTTTGTTTTAAATTTGTTTCAAATATTGTTTGAAGAAAAGAATTGAAATCTGACCTCGTATCCTCGGAAACGAAAAAACCAAACCTGCTTTTCAGCAAACCTGAACGTTCTTTTCCCAGCAAAAGTCCGGCATTAATATTCAGATTAACAATATTACCTTCTTTTGTAAGTGAGAAGTGTCCGGCAGGAGCAAAATCATACAATTCAGTATATTTTTTCTCTGCAAGTTCTGCCTTTTCCTTTGCCAGCTTTAATTCTTCGTTTTGCAGTTCCAGTTCTATCTGATGCACATTAAGTTCGTGAATGAGTTTTATAGAATCAGTTTCAGTAAAGGCCACTTTTGACTTTATTTCATTTTCACCCAGCAACCTTTCAGCTATTAGCCGAAGTTCGCCGGGTTTTTCAATTTTTTGTTTCTTCATATCGGATTGTCAATAAAGACTTTTAAAGGGAACTATCCCCCAATAACATCGAAGGATCATCCTAATGAAATTCTGGCATGTCATAACACGGAATATTATAAACATCCCGGTAAAACAGTCATGCCAATACTCCTGAGACCTATTGATTTTTGATCCGAGTTCAGTCCTGTCGGTGTATTTGAAACCATGATTACAGCTTCAATGAAACGATTGTTCTTACCAACAGCTCAGATTGCAACTAAACAGTAATATTCTGCAGACTGTCCAGAAGGCCAAATACTTTCAGCAGCCAGATCACAAGAATTATGACAACAACAGCATTAAGAATGTTTTTAATGGTGCGTTGCATAGGAATGTAGCTGTTTATCAGCCAAAGAAGAACTCCAACAACCAAAATGACAATGACAATAGTTAAAACGGACATACTAAAAAGTTTAAGTTTGTGAGTAAATGATATCTCACAAAGATCTGATTATCAATCGCAAGAAATATTACACAATTATGGATAAGAGTTACATTATTCACACATTTAGTAAAATGCACGAATCCAAGGACTTACATTTGACCTTTTAAAAAATATAATTGAATTAGGCGCTTTATAAATATTCAATTCTATTAGCGATTTTTAATAAGGTTAAAAGATAGAATACTTATTGCTTCTTCATAACACTTCGAGAGCCTCAGTGCATAGCCTCAGTAATCAGACTGCTCCCCCCTACACTTGCTACCTTATTTCTTCTTTCAACCTTATTGCATTAACGTTTAAACAGTTAGGGCTTTTGATCACATAATGGTTTACGCCTGTCTACCGGTCGGTAGTAAGTCAGGTGATGGCAAGGCCCAAAGCTATTTCTTTTATTAATGAGGTTTCATTTCCATATTGGCAAGATGCCTAATTCAAAAATATAATACGTAAATAATTAGGAAACTGCAATTCAATTCACAGCCCAAAGTCTCACCTTTACCTTACTTAAAATTTTCCAGTCGTTAATACGATTTCTTCTCCGGGATATTTCAAATTTGCAGTTTTCTCGGTTGTAATAAATATTTCAACCGGTTTATAGGGAGACACAGTTTCCAGAGATGCATTGTGACGTTCTGACATGAAACTGGTTAAACTTTTCAGCTGCCCCAGGTTTAACACCTTGTCTTTGTCGGTTTCCATCCAAACCACATAGGTGGATTTAGCAGCATTCACCCGCTCAACCTGTGCCAGGTCAGACACTTCTACTTTAACACTATAATTTTTATTATTGTCTCTCTTTACCTTCACATATCCTTTAGCTCCCGGAACAATAGGAGAGGTTAAGAAATTGATTTTTTTTGTCCTTGATGTGAAACGAGTCACTATCATAACTCCAAGAGTTGTCAGAAGAATGTTTCTTATCGATTTTTTCATAGTTTGCTTTCTTAATCAATATCTATTAAATACCTCATAACTGCCGGAGCAGCTGAGAGTGGATTTTACATCATGCAAAAATCGTACCTTTCAGAATAATAAGATACCGTCTCCAGATAAACATTGTGACGTTTTTACATGAAACTTTCTGAGCTTTTTAACTGCCCATTAATATACTGTCTTTGTTCGTTTTCATCCAGACCACGTATGTGGATTTAGTATTATTAACCTCCTCCACTTGTGCCAGGTCAAATAATTCTACTTTAAAACTGTAGTTTATGTGATTGTTCTTTTTCAAACCGGCAAATCCCTTTACTTCAGGAAAAACAGGCACATTTATGAGAGTGGAACTTTTTGTCCTTGATGTGAAAGGATTTAGTCTCAAAACTTCAGGAGCTGTCAGATGATTGGTTTTTACCGGGCTTTTCATAGTTTGCGATTTTACAATCCGTGGCTATCAATGGTTCATACCTGCGGGGCAGTTATGAGATGACTACAAAGACCGCACATTTAAGGACAAAAAGCATTACACAACTATGAATTAAACTTACATCATTCATACATTTGGTCAGGGAAAAGCACTTATCTGTTGTTACGCAATCTCAACTTGTTAATTGCATCTATAGAGAAAACAAAACGAATCCTGTTTTTGAAAATTCCGCTGACCGAATCAATGTTTTGGGAAACCAATAAGGGAACATAAATCTCGAAAAAATCCCAAATCCCAACTTTTAATCCGGCTTCATAAAAAAATGGAGAATTTTTGGCTGATGTCATTCCGTGATCGTTCAATAAGAAATTGAGAAAAGGTTTTACCGGAAATCGGGCAGCTTTACCGGGCAAATTTGTTGTCAGAGAAAAGGAGAAAAGCCATTGACTGTATCCCAGACTATCGTTCAACGGTGAAACCAGTCCTCCTTCAGAAAGCGTCATTTGTCGTGAAAAGAAGTTTTCGGGGAATGCAGTGAAACGGTCGGGGTATGTACCCTGATATAGATATTGTTCCCTCCCACTCCTGCCGCTTGCCGCAAATGCATAAAAAGGAATTTCGGAATCGGTGTTCAACATTGTTCCGGCAAAGAACCGCATATCCAACCCATTGTTTTCACCACTATAACTTAATCTGTAATTCAAATCAAGCGATGTCTTTTGGTATGATTTCCCGAATTCAAATGAAGCCAGCAAAGAATAAGGATTTATTATGCTGGTTTTTTCAATGAGGTATCCAAGTTGCACGTAGGAATTCATCTTTGCCTTTTCCTGATGTTCAATCTGAAAAAGATTAGAAGCAGCAAAGTAATTTCCAAATGCTTTTTGGTATACCGGAAGTGTCATCTTTTTATTTCGAAAATTAACTTCCAATCCGGTTTTTAACTTTCGGTAATTTTGATTTCCCGGTGCCCCGAATTGTACTGTTTCCATGGAGATGGTTGCCAGCCGGATAAAATTAGCATAAGGTGCAATGTTGTACGCAATCCGGCCAAACCCAGCCAAACCGGAGTTTCCGAATGCATAAAAAGGCACCACAAGATATTGAACAGTCTTGGGAAGGATGAATCCGTTGTGAAAAGCTATGCCAAGCATAATTCCGTTTTCCCGGGACCAGTTAATAGCCGGCATATAAATAAGCGTGTATGTTTCAGGATCATCAACAGCAAAGAGGAGTTGAGTCCGAATGGGATCAGCCCGGGGGAAAGCACCGCTCTTTTTGATGTTGTTGTTAATTCTGAAAATCTCAGGTGTTACATGTCCCGGATCGATGACTATTTCAGCATAGTCACCGAATGGAAGGTCAATCCATTGTTGTCCTTCAAAACCTTCTATCCATTTTTCAAACAAGATTGAATCACCGGTCATACCTGCAATAAGGAGAGGTGATACCAATTCCCCCTTGTTTTGTATCAGAATTTTCTGGTTCTGAATGCGCACCATTTTGTAATCCAAGCGTTTAGTGCTGCCCAGTAAATCAGTAAAAAACCAGGTTAAATCCTTGCCGGATTGAGTTTCAATAATTTCACGTAGATTTTCGGGTTGCGGATGCCTGAATTTCCATTGACGAAAATATTCCTGCATTGCAACGTCAAATTCAGCATCACCAAGATAAGTCCGAAGGTAATTAAAGGCATTTGGTGCTTTATTGTAAAGCATCAGTCCATAATTTAATTCGGTATATTCGGTTGCCGGAAGGTTAATGGGCTGTTCAAGATTGTTTCGGGCCTGAATGAGCCATTCCAGTTCATGCATTCGCCGGATTGGCATTTTATCGATTTGTATAAACTTTGCCAGCTTTCTGTTTTTTATATAAACCTCCCACAATTTTTTATCGGGATATTTATCATTCAAATATCGATCGGTGTAAAAGCTGGTGATACTTTCGTCCATAAACGGCTGGTTTCTCTCATCCGACCCTAGGGCACCGTAAAACCAATTGTGGAAAATCTCGTGCGTAATTACTTCGTCAAGGGAGTAGGCATCATTGGCCAGACCAATCACTGTTATTCCGGGGTATTCCATCCCGTCGCCGGAAGTGAGGGCACTTTGAACTGCTGTAAAACTGGAATAGGGGTAATCACCAACTTTGTCCGAAAGCCAGTAGATTGCTTCATTTACATAGGATAAGGCGTCTTTCCACAGGTCAGATTGTTCATTGGTAAACAGAACCATTGTGGTAACTTCTTTTCCGGAGCGCGGGAGTAACAACTTCCCTTTTTGCACGTGAAACCGTTTGTCCGCAAACCAGGCAAAATCATGGGTATTATCCGCGGTATAGCGGAGCGTTTTAAATTGTTTGGATGAAGCCGGGAAGTCATTTCCAGCAGAATGGACATCTTTAAGCCATGAAGTGTCGGCTGATAGTTTGTCCAACACTTCGATTTCGCTTTCGTTTTGAAGGTTTCCCGAAGCACCAACAATGTAATTGTCCGGCAAAGTGATGCGCACATCAAAAGTTCCAAATTCAGAAAAAAATTCTCCCTGGTCGAGATATGACATTGGATGCCAGCCATCTCTGTCGTAAACAGCAGGTTTGGGATACCACTGGGATATTTGATAGGATTCGCCAATGTGACCCAATCTGGAAGTTACGCCTTTGGGGATTTTCACACGGAAAGGAGTGGTAATATATATGCTGTTTCCCGGAATGAGTGGGATTTCCAAATAAATACGGCATACATCGGGCTGACCGGACAACAGTTCCCAATAAACTTTCTTATCGTTGACTTCAAAGTCCAGCGAATCAATACATCCGCTTAGTTCGGGATCGTTAAATAATCGTTGTTTTCCGTATGATTGGAACAATTGCCCGGCTAAAGGTGTATTGTTATTGGAATACGCATTTGGCCATAGATGGAAGTATAAAAAATGGAGGGTATCCGGAGAATGATTGATGTATTCAAGTGTTTCAAACGCAATTAATTCATGAAGGCTGTCATTTAGTGAAACATGAATCTTGTAATTGACCTCTTGCTGAAAATATTCCTGAGATAGAACTTTAGAGAAAGTCATTACAAAAATAAGGCAGGTAAACAATACCTGCCTTATTTTTATGTACCGGGAAATTTCTTTAGGTTGCATGCACAACAATTGATTTCTCGGAATTTGCTACTATCACACTAAAAGAATAACGAGTAAAATAATCAAAATCAGCGCAGCGCCACCAATATAGATGGTTCCTCCACTATTCTTTACATTTTTCTTGGTCTCTTTCAGTTCTTTTCTAAGTTCCATCCGCTCACTGACAGTCATTTCTGAC
>CAJDXG010000009.1_pt1 | contig 14409 bp, 14 predicted proteins | sample 7391801 | NCBI WGS metagenome assembly CAJDXG01 (sample SAMEA7055713, study PRJEB34461) | soil metagenome | biome: terrestrial ecosystem; feature: Peninsula; material: soil | place: Antarctica | collected 2016 | reverse complement strand
AGAAATCGCATTGCAGGAATTTACGGAAAATGAACAGTGGGCTAAACGGACCAGAGAGCTCCTGGAATTACAAAAATTATGGAAAACAATCGGTTTTGCACCTAAAAAGGAAAATAACCTTATCTATGCAAGATTCAGGTCTGCCTGCGATAGTTTTTTCAACAAAAAGAGGAAGTTCTATGCGCAGAATATGGAACTTCAGCAAAAAAGCCTTCAGCAAAAAATGGAATTATGTCAGCGGGCTGAAAGCCTTCAGGAAAGTACTGATTGGAAAGAAGCAACTGCTGAATTTATCAAACTTCAAAAGGAATGGAAAAAAACAGGTCCTGTCCCCAGAAGACAATCCGACGAGCTATGGAAAAAATTCAGGACTGCCTGCGACCAGTTTTTTAACAGGAAGTCTGAATTTTTCTCCAACATAGGTTCCAGCTATGAGAAAAATCTGGAGGAAAAGTTAAAATTAATTAATGAGATAAGTGTTTTTAAGCCGACTGACAATCTGAAGCTGAATCTGAAGTCATTGAACGATTTTCAACGCCGATGGTCCGAAATAGGATTTGTTCCTATTGAAAAGAAAGAAGAAATCACACAGGAATATCGTGTTGCACTAAATAAACAATACGATCTCCTGGAAATGGATGATAACAGGAAGAATATGCTCAAGTTCGGAAATAAGGTTGATAGCATTAAACAAAAACCTCATTCCGAAACTAAATTAAGGTTTGAGCGGGAAAAACTTATGAACAGGCTTCAACAAATGAAGAACGATATTGGGGTGTGGGAAAATAATATTGGCTTTTTCGCAAGTTCTAAAAATGCTGAGGCTTTGGTTAAGGATTTTGAAATTAAGATTGAATCTGCCAAGGAAAAAATCAAGTTATTTGAGGATAAAATAATTTTTTTGGACAAGCAGGATCCTGATCAATAATTATTTTCTTTCAGTAATATTACCCCTTCTAAGAATTAATTATTTACTTTGCGGTTTAATTCTAAATAGATTCCATTGGCCGCAACTAAATACATTTTTGTAACAGGAGGGGTAGCATCGTCTCTTGGAAAGGGTATAATATCTTCTTCTTTGGCTAAATTGCTCCAGGCCAGAGGTTATCATGTTACCATTCAAAAGCTTGATCCATACATCAATGTTGATCCTGGTACACTCAATCCCTATGAGCACGGCGAATGCTATGTAACTGATGATGGCGCTGAAACTGATCTTGATCTCGGACATTACGAGCGTTTTCTGGGAGTACCTACTTCTCAGGCAAACAATGTTACCACAGGAAAAATCTATCAATCGGTTATTAATAAAGAAAGAAATGGTGACTATCTGGGAAAAACCGTTCAGGTCATTCCTCACATTACCGATGAAATTAAACGAAGAATAAAAATTCTTGGCTCACGGCATAATTATGATGTTGTAATTACTGAAATAGGGGGGACCGTTGGTGATATTGAATCTTTGCCATATATTGAATCCGTACGTCAGTTAAAATGGGAGCTTGGTCATGGAAACTCTTTGGTTATTCATCTTACCCTTGTCCCTTACCTGGCTGCTTCAGGGGAACTAAAAACAAAACCTACTCAGCACTCCGTAAAAACTTTGTTAGAGAATGGGGTGCAACCGGATATACTTGTACTAAGGACCGAAAAAACTCTTACCCGGGATATCCGGAAAAAAGTGGCACTCTTTTGCAATGTGGAACTCGACTCTGTTATTGAATCTATCGACGTTTCAACTATTTATGAAGTTCCATTGCTGATGCAAAACGAAAAACTTGATGTAATAACTCTTCGCAAACTGAACCTGCCTGCAGGTACTCCTCCCGAACTTAAACCCTGGAAAGAGTTTGTTGAAAGGTTGAAAAATCCTAAATCGGAGGTGAATGTAGCCCTGGTTGGAAAATACGTAGAGCTTCCGGATTCCTATAAATCAATTATTGAATCGCTTACACACGCTGGTGCTGTGAATGAGGTAAAAGTTATAATTAATTGCATTCACTCGGAAACTATTGATGCTGAAAATGTTAAGGTTAAACTTGCAGGTCACTGCGGAATCCTTGTAGCACCAGGCTTTGGGGACAGAGGGGTTGAAGGGAAAATTCTTGCAGCCCAGTATGCACGGGAAAATAAAGTGCCGTTTATCGGAATCTGTCTTGGCTTTCAATGCGCTGTGATAGATTTTGCCAGAAACGTACTGGGCCTCAAGGATGCTCATTCTACCGAAATGACAAGGATGACAAAGCATCCGGTGATTGATCTTATGGAGGAGCAAAAAGGAGAGACTGAGAAAGGAGGAACCATGAGGTTGGGAGCTTATCCTTGCGATGTAAAGAAAGGTTCATTGGCATGGGAAATATATAAAAAGGAACATATCAGAGAAAGACATCGTCATCGCTATGAGTTTAATAATGATTTCCTTAACGATTTTGAAGCTGCAGGGATGAAGGCTTCAGGAGTGAATCCGGATAACGGTCTAGTTGAAATAATGGAAATTCCAGATCACCCCTGGTTTATAGGTACGCAGTTTCATCCTGAGTATCAAAGTAATGTCCTTAACCCACACCCATTGTTTGTTAATTTCGTTGAGGCAGCAATCAAGTATAGAGAAGAAAATGAAAGGAAGAAAGAACCTAAACTTAAAAAAAGTAAAAGCCTTTCAGTTAAGAAATAAAGTATAAAAAAGATATATGGATAAGAATTCAATTACAGGTATTATTATTATTGCGGTAATCCTTATTGGCTATAGTTATCTCTCAAAACCTTCAAAGGAAGAAATCGCCCAAAGGCAGCATACAGCAGATTCTATTCAGGCAGTGAAACAATATGAAGCTATTCAACAGGAAAAGGCCTATAAGGCAGATAGCTTTTCAAATGATGTGACCTCAGATTCCTTATCAACACCTCTTAGAACCGGAGAAAGAATAAGTAAAATTGATTATGGCGTTTTTTCTTCACTCACTGAAGGTTCTGATGCATTTTACATAATTGAAAATTCAAAGTTGAAGCTTACGATTTCGAAAAAAGGGGGTAGGCCTTATACTTTGCAGCTTAAAGAATTTAAAACCTGGGACGGTTTACCATTGATATTGTTTGATGGTGATTCTACAGTTTTCGGAATGGAATTTTTCTCTGACGGTAAACATATCAATACCAACAATCTTTATTTCGAAAAAGTTGGAAGTGGAACGAACCTGAACGCTGAAAATGCTCCCGTCAATCTTGTTATGCGGCTCCCGATTGATTCATTAGGAGCTTTTATGGAATATTCATATACACTAGATCCGGACAAATATCTGGTTGATTTCAATGTCCGTATGCATGAGATGGATGCATACCGTACTGATAATGTTAATCTTAATTGGGAAATTTATTCTCCTCAACAAGAACGTGGCAGGCAAAATGCAGAAGCCTACACAAATCTCTTATACAGATATAATGAAGGTGACGTTGAGAAATTTAAGGCGAGAAGCAAGAAAGAGTTACAGGAAGCCAATGAATCCACTCGTATACAATGGGTAGCTTATAAGCAGCAATTCTTTGTTTCTATTCTGCTTTCTGAAGATAAACCTTTTGAAGGAGGGTATATGTCTTCGCAACGCATGCCGGAAAATAGTAAATACATAAACCATTTTAAATCCGAATTTCCTATTGCCTATGATCGAAGCAGCGATTTTAATCTTCCGCTTAAAATGTATTTCGGCCCAAATGATTTTAAAATACTCAAAAAAACCGGATTCAAACTTGAGCAACTTATTACCCTTGGAGGCTCTGTAATTGGATGGATAAATCGTTTCGTAATTATCCAGATTTTTGATTGGTTGGGTAAATATATTGCAAGCTATGGTATAATTATTCTTTTGTTAACCGTCATTATAAAAGTTGCTCTTATTCCGCTTACTTATAAATCGTATATGTCGCAAGCGAAAATGAGGGCACTCAAACCTGAGATTGATGAGATAAACGCTAAAATCCCCAAAGACAAGGCTGCAGAGCGACAACAAGCCACGATGGCACTTTACAAAAAAGCAGGGGTGAACCCGATGGGTGGGTGTCTGCCCATGTTATTGCAGATGCCTATTTTGTACGCCATGTTCCGGTTCTTTCCGGCTTCTATTGAATTAAGGCAGGAGAAGTTTCTTTGGGCACATGATCTTTCGACTTACGATTCTATTCTTCAACTTCCCTTCAATATTCCTATGTATGGTGACCATGTAAGCTTGTTTACTCTGCTGATGACCGTTACCACAATTTTATCGATGAAAATGACATCCACAACCGGAGGCAGTGATGCTCAACTTCCCGGGATGAAGGGAATGATGTACATTATGCCCCTCATGTTCATGCTGATACTTAACAATTTTTCAGCCGGGCTTACCTATTATTACTTCCTGGCAAACGTTATAACTTTGGGTCAGAATCTTTTGTTCAAGCAGTTTGTAAATGAAGAGGCACTGCGGAAGAAATTACATTCCAGAAAGGCAAAAACCGTTAAGAAGTCTGGTTTTCAGAAGCGTTTGGAAGACATGGCCAAGCAGCGGGGATATAATCCACCAAAAAAATAAACTGTAATTTATGGCAAGTAATCTTAAAAACCTTTCATCCTACAATCCGGAAGAAATTCCTGATGCCTCAAAAATTAAATTCGGTATTGTTGTTTCCGAGTGGAATTGGGAAATTACCGGTTCCCTGCTGAAAGGGGCAGTAGACACACTATACAGACATAAAGCGTTAGAGGAAAACCTCCGGATCAAGCATGTGCCCGGGAGCTTTGAATTGCCTTTAGGAGCTCAGTATTTCGCGGAATTTACAAACGTGGATGCCATTATTTGTCTTGGTTGTGTTATTCAGGGAGAAACACGGCATTTTGACTTTATCTGTCAGGGGGTCACACAAGGAATTATAGATGTTGGACTGAAGTATAAAAAGCCTGTTGTCTTTGGGGTCCTGACAACCAATGATCTGAAACAGGCTAAAGACCGGTCAGGCGGAAAACATGGAAATAAAGGCGACGAAGCAGCAATAACAGCCATTAAAATGGTGGCTTTGCGTAAAGAAATGGAATGAGCTTTATTTAGATTTTAATTCCGCACGGGCTATGTATTTTTCAATGTCCATGGCCTCTGGTGAATCAGGGAAATTTTCTGAAATTGATTTATAGGTCTCAACCGCTTTGGCATACTTTCCGGATTCTTCGTAAACAAATCCAAGTTTTTTAAGAATAATAGGAGTGCTGAAATCATTCTTAAATTTATCAATTCCTTTGTTATAGGCTTTAATGGCAGATTCGTATTCTGCGAGGTTTGTATAGGCATCGCCAAGTGAGCTGAATTTGGCTGATCCAAGCAGGATATCCTTCGTGCTAAAATCTTTTAGATAATCAATGGCTTTTTTATTGTCTTTGAGACTCAGATAACAAATCCCGGCATAATATTGTGCAAGATTAGCTGATTTCGTGATGCCGTAATCATCAATTACCTGGAGAAATCCCGGATAGGTACCAAATCCGTTCAGGGCAAGATCGAAAGAATCAAGATCAAAAAATCGCTCAGCCATAAACAATTGTCCGGCAGCTTCTTCTGCTAAAGGATTAATATAAAACCTTTTGGTGCCCATAAAAATTAGCACCACGAGAACAATTCCAATAATAATATAGGACAATAGCTTTGAATTGTCCTCAATAAACTGTTCGGTCCTGGTCAATGCTTGTTCAATTCCTTCGAAACTCTTATCGGCATCCTGTACTTTAGCTTTTTTAGCCATTTTGGTTTATAATATTTATGGGTTTTCTAAAACAATCGCAAATGTAATGGTTTTTTATTAAGATTTCACATTTACTAATTGAATTTTCATAAAATTGAAGGCCTTAAAGTTCTGAACGCTTATGATATATAATAATTCACTCCAGACTGAAATTTATAATTTGATCTTCTTTTCTGAGCTTTATAAAAATAGTAGAATTTGAATCCTTATTAATTTTCAAAAATGATGGAGAATTAGTAAAAGACTTTTGAATTTTCTATAAAGACTATAATAATGAATTTAGAGTCAATTCTGCGTCTTAGTGTATCTATGCGAATCAAAATGCAAGAAGAACTTATTATTTGTCAGACAATATTTGCTTTCTATCTTTGTATTATGAAACAATTCACAAGAGCATATTGCCAGTTCCCGGTTTGTGGCCCCTCACGTGCGTCGATGATGTTTGGTTATTATCCAAATGCAACAGAATCTTATGGATATACAAGCGGTAGGGAAAAGGTAGGAGAAGAACGGATATCATGGTCACAGCTTTTCAAGAACAATGGCTATTATACAGCCCGTGTAAGTAAAATTTTTCACATGGGTATTTCCGGTGACATCCCTGATGGGGCCAATGGGGGGATGATGAGGCATCCTGGACAGAACGGTTCAATAGCCAGGGGCCCGAATGGATGGTGGAAGGCGAAGCGGAACTGGTTCAAAACAATACAATAACCTGGCATACAACCCTGGATTTCAGAATATCGTACTAAAACTTCAGGCAAAACTTCAAGACAAACTAAAAGAAGTCAGGGATAATGACCTGTAAAATCTGTTTTGAATGTTACCCTTCAATATATTTTAGTTAGATTTGGAGGACGACCAAAATTTATTCGATCATAATATAAAGTACCCTAATATAATGTTTCTCAAATCCCTCTCTCTTTTAAACTTTAAAAACTATCAGCAGTCGGAACTTCAGTTTAACAGCCGGATTAACTGCTTTACCGGGAATAATGGGGTAGGGAAAACAAATATTTTGGATGCCATTCATTATCTTGCTTTGTGTAAATCCTATTTTAATGTCCTCGATAGCCAAAATATTACCCATAATCAGGAATTTTCAGTAATTCAGGGTGAGTTTGAAAGAGAGAATAAGACGGACCTGGTTTATTGCGGAATACAAAAAAACAAACGTAAGCAGTTTCGACGAAATAAAAAGGAGTATCAAAAGCTTTCTGAGCATATTGGAATTTTCCCTTTGGTTATGATTTCTCCTTCAGATAGTGTCCTTATTTTAGGTGGGGGAGAGGAACGTAGAAAATTTTTGAACGGGGTCATTTCCCAATACGACAAAAATTATCTGGAGGATGTCATTAGCTATAACCATACACTATCTCAACGAAACAAGTTTCTTAAAACAATTTCCATGCAGGGGAGTTCTGCTTTGGATATGCTCGAGATTTATGACGGTCAGCTTGTTGACTTTGGAACACGTGTTTTTGAAACAAGAAAAGAATTTATTGAAAAAATCCGTCCGGTTTTCTCAAGGTATTATAATTATATATCCGGGAACGGAGAAAATGCAGATTTAATTTATGAAAGTCAATTGCTAAATAATTCCCTGCAATCCTTATTGGAATCTAACCGTAACAGAGACAGGATGTTACAATATACATCGAAAGGGATTCACAGGGATGACATGGAGATGCTTCTGGAAACTTATTCTCTGAAAAAGGTCGGTTCTCAGGGGCAGCAAAAGACCTATCAGGTGGCATTAAAGCTAGGGAAATTTGAATTTATCCGGCAGATATCCGGAATTACCCCTATCTTACTCCTTGACGATATTTTTGATAAATTTGATGCTCAGCGGGTGGAGCAAATCATCAGACTGGTATCGGAAAACACTTTTGGTCAAATCTTTATAACGGATACCGACACGGAGAGGATGAAGAATATCCTGGGAAGAATAGGTATCGACCATCGGATTTTTAACATAAATAAAGAGCAACAAATTGAAGTAATAAAATGAGGCGAAGTAAGACACTCAACATATCTGTAATTCTCGAAGAATTGCTCAAAAAACAAGGTCTTGACGGCAAATTAAGAGAACACCGGCTGTTGAATAGCTGGGAAGGATTATTGGGTAAGACAGTGGCAAAACGTACCAAAAACCTTTATATCAAGGACAGAACCCTCTTTGTTACATTAAGTTCATCCGTAGCAAGAAACGAACTTATGATGATAAAGGATGAGCTTATAAAAAAGCTTAACGAACAAGCCGGAGCTGTGCTAATAGATAATATTGTTCTTAGATAAGAGGTGTCTGCAAGCTTCCGGTATTATTAGCAGCAATCTTCTTCTTTGTAAAATCGTTCATTTGTCGCAAAGAAAAAATCACATTCAATAATTGCATTTTCATCTGAATCTGAACCGTGAACTGCATTATTTTGTACAGACCCGGCGTATAATTTACGGATCGTTCCTTCTTCTGCTTTGCCTGGATCCGTTGCTCCGACAAGCTTTCTGAAATCAGCAACTGCATTTGTTTTTTCCAGCATCATAACAACAATAGGACCTGAAATCATGAAATCTACCAAATCCTTATAGAAAGCTTTGTCCTTATGTACAAGATAAAATTGTTCTGCCTGGTTATTTGTCAGCTGTGTCATTTTCATAGTTACGATATGAAAGCCGGCATCCTGGATCATTTTTAAAATAGGCCCGATATATTCATTTTCAACAGCATCGGGTTTAATAATACTAAAAGTAATTTTCCCTTTCATAGAGTTTGTAGGTTTTAAAATGAAGCCGAAGATAGGATTAATAAATGATTTGGTAAAACAAAATAAACAGACTCTGGCAGTCTGCACAAAAACAACTCAACTGGAAAAATATATTAAAAATATGCTTTATAAACATTCCTTAATGAAAATGGTTTAGGTCTTATACCTCATTTTATTATATTTACAATCAAAATTTAGTTTCGTGGAAAAAAAAGAAAATATTGATATTTTTCGAGAAAAGATTATCGGATCAAATGAAATCCTTATCACCAGCCATCACAATGCCGATGGTGACGCTATAGGCTCGGCTACTGCTCTTGCACTTCTTCTCAAAAAATTGAATAAAAATACTAATATTATAATCCCAAATGATTTTCCTGCATTTTTGCATTGGATGCCCGGGGTTGACATGATCACTGTTTATCATAACAATGAAGAGAAATCTGCTTCTCTTGTCAAATCTGCTGATTTATTGATTAGTGTCGATTATAACGAGCCCACACGGTTGAAAAAAGCCGCTGATATAGTTTTTTCTTCTGAGGCTTTTAAGGTAATGATCGATCATCATCCAAATCCATCTGATGTTTTTGATCTTCACTTTTCAGAGACCGGTTATGGTTCAACCGCTGAATTCCTGTTTAATATTATCTGCGAACTTGGATATAGCGATTTGATCGATAATGAAATCGCAGAATGTTTATTTACCGGAATTATGACAGATACAGGGAATTTTAGTTTTTCCTGTTCTTACCCCGAGGTATGGGAAACTGTGGCAAGACTTATTGATCTGGGTGTTGACAGGAATAAAGTTCACTCATCAATCTATGATAATTACACTGCAGATAGAATGAAGCTCATGGGATATAGTCTGAGCCAGAAAATGACCATAGTTCCGGAACTCAATACAGCCATCATTGTACTAAAAAGAAGTGAACTTGATAAATTCAATCATCAGCCCGGGGATACCGAAGGATTCGTTAACCTTCCCTTCAGTATAAAAAATATTAAATTTTCCGTTCTTTTTATTGAAAAACGTAACCATGTTAAAATATCCTTCAGATCTCGTGGAAATTTTTCTGTAAATGCTTTTGCATCATCACATTTTAATGGCGGGGGACACATGAATGCTTCGGGTGGCGAGTCGGATAAGTCCATTGATGAAACCGTGGAATATTTCCTGAGTCTGCTAAATGATTATAAAAATGAACTCCAGAACTCCGATTAAATACACCGTTTTAATCATCGTTTTTTGCATCTGTATCATGAATATTTCTTGTTCAGGACCTGTTGGAGAAAAGAAACCGCCAATGAAATCTGAAAGGGAAATATCAGAGAGATTAATGGAAATTAACCGTTATGTGGTTAAACGGAATATTGAATTGACCGAAAATTTTGTCCGTCGTACAGGTTGGGATATGAAGAGAACTGAAACGGGACTTTGGTATATGATTCTTAAAAATGGAGAAGGCAGAATTCCGGGGAAAGGAGACCGACTTGTTATAAGTCAGGAAATATGGCTGCTAGACGGCAGTCTGGTAGAATTGAAGGACAGCGAGAAAGTACGGAGTTTCACTGTTGCCAACGGGGAAGTTGAGGCAGGCATTGAAGAAGGTGTTCTTTTAATGAGAAAAGGAAGCGAGGCAAAATTTATTTTACCACCATACCTTTCTAATGGAGATTATGGATACAGTAACAGAATTCCCTCCGGGTCGATCCTTATTTACGATGTGAAACTTCTGGAGGCTTTTCCAAATGATTGAACTATTTCTGTGCAAATTTTTATTCAACCGAAGCAACCTTCTTTCTTCCTTTTGCATCTGCATGGTATTATCTCTTAACATATGAGGAAAATCATTGCCCGTTGTAGTAAGAAGATCATTATATAAATGCTTTTCCAAAGAGAAATAACTAATTTTGCGACCGTTACCGCTAATGTTTAATTTAAATTTTAAGAAAAATGAGTTTTAAATCGTTTAGAAGATTAGTGTGGATTTCAATGGCGTTATTGCCTCTTTTGACCAATTCATGTAAAGATCCGGGAGAGAAGGAAAGGAATCATGAAAAGAATGTTCTTCAGGCCTATATTGCTGAAAAAAATATTACAGTTGCCCCAACAAGTTCAGGATTGTATTATATTGAAGAAGTGCAGGGAACAGGTTTGAGTCCAAAGCGGGGCGAGTTTGTACAGTGTAGTTATTCGATGAGGATACTTGAAAAGGAAGTCCTTCTAAACACAACAGATTCAGCGGTTGCCAGAGCTGACAGTTCTTATAATGTCCATAAATTATATGGCCCCGAAAGATTTCCGGTCGGAAACCTTCTTTCGGGTCTTGAAGAAGGCCTCAAATTAATGAAAGAAGGAGGTGAGGCCAGCCTGATTGTTCCATCAGAACTTGCCTTTGGCGCGACTTATATCATTGTTCAACCTTATACCCCTTTGTTGATAAATGTTAAACTGGAAAAGGTAATCCCTGACCTACCTGGTTATGAAAGATCTCTTCTTAATCAATATCTTTCAGATCACGGAAAAAGTATAGAAGATTCAACTGCTTCCGGAATTTACATTATCCATTTACAAGAAGGAATAGGCTTATCTCCTACGAGATTGGATGTCGTAAAAGCTTCTGTAAAAGGATCATTATCTGACGGCAGAGTGTTTCTTAAAGACGCAGATCTTAGATGGACACTTGATCAGATGCGTAATTCTATAACCACCAAAGGCCTGCATGAAGGTGTTGACAGTATGAAAATAGGAGGGAAAGCGAGGATTATTGTTCCCTACACACAAGGGTATGGCAGCTACGGTACAGGTGGAACAAATTTCGTAGCTGAGGATATTCGTAAAGGGCCTATTCCACCATACGCAACTCTTTATTATGATGTGGAACTGGCTGGTATTGTATTTTAGTTTATCCTGGTCCAATCAAAAATATACAGGGCCGCTTATTCAAGTCGGTCCTTTCTTTTTTCCAGTGCTGCACGCGCTTCGTATGGATAAATTCAGTTTCGAGGGTTAAATCACATGCGACGCATAACATAGTATTGTCCTGACAGGTTGCAAGAATGTCTGAAAATAATTTATTGTTTCTGAATGGAGTTTCCATAAAAATCTGTGTTTGCCTGAATTTTGAAGCCATCATCTCAAGATTGGCGATTTTCTTGGAGCGTTCCGGATTGTTTATCGGCAAATAACCGTGAAAAGAAAAGTTTTGCCCATTCAGGCCTGAAGCCATTAAGGCAAGCAATATGGATGAAGGGCCGGTTAGTGGAATCACCTTTATACCTCTCTCATGCGCCATAGCTGTAATATACGCTCCCGGATCGGCAACTCCCGGAACGCCGGCTTCAGAAATCATCCCCATATCCCGGCCGGATGAGCATGGGGCTAAATAGCCTTTAGTATCCTTTATCTTTGTATGTTTCCCGATTTCATAGAACTTAATATCATCAATAGGCTTTTCATAGCCAAGACGTATAATATATCTTCTGCAGGACCGGATATTTTCAACGATAAAATGATCCAGTTGTTTAACCACGCTTGTTACATAGGGAGGTATTACACTTTCGATGTTATTACCACCAAGTGTGTTTGGAATAAGATACAAAGAGCCTTTCATTTTTTGATTTCAAAAATAAGCAAGATATTTCATAACAGCCTATCGTTCTCGATGCTTTTTTGTTATTTTAGCAAGGTAAATTGAATTATTTTGAAAATTACATTTCTTGGAACAGGAACATCCCAGGGTGTACCGGTAATTGCTTGTGATTGCAAAACATGTAAATCAAAGGATTCCCGTGACAAAAGACTTAGGTCTTCTATCCTAATAGAGACTGATGACTCGACCATCGTGGTTGATACCGGACCTGATTTTCGCCAGCAAATGCTCAATTCAGGAACGAAACATCTTGATGCAGTTTTGTTTACCCATGAACACAGGGATCATATTGCCGGACTTGACGATATCAGAGCTTTTAATTATATCCAGCAAGAAGCTATGAATGTATATTGCGAAGAAAGAGTCCTGAAATCACTAAAAAAAGAGTTCCCGTACATTTTTGCTGAGAATAAATATCCTGGTGTTCCTCAGATTATCGTTAATATCATTAATAATAGGGAGTTTTATATACGAAACACCAGAGTATTACCTATAAAAGCTATGCATTACCGGTTGCCTGTGCTGGGCTTCAGAATTGGGGATTTTGCTTACCTTACAGATACTAACTATATTTCAGAAGAGGAAAAGGAAAAGTTGTTTGGTATTAAATATTTTGTGGTTAATGCACTTCGTAAAGAAAAACATATCTCACATTTTACACTTAGTCAGGCGCTTGACCTGATTGCTGAATTAAGTCCGAGACGTTCTTTTTTGACTCATATTAGCCATCAGATGGGTACTGCCGAAGAACTGGAAAAGGAATTACCAGCAGGTGTTTCAGTTGCAGTAGATGGTTATGTTCTGGAAACCTGACAATCCGGGTTTTGATAAGTGAATGCGGGAGAATTAACACGCAAAATGTTGCTGATAAAGTAACTATTATAGCCAAACCGGGGTAAGCTGAAAAATGTTTGACCCGCTTAAATGTTTTATCGCACACTAGTGAAATTAATTAAGCAAATCTTTGATTATCTGGTAATATTGTAACAAAATAACCAGTTTTTGTGAAAATTATTAGTTACTTTGTGTCCTTAATATAAAACTTGTTACAATTCTGCCTCAGATTGAAAAGATTTTATAATTGTCATTCAGCCTAAATTAATATATTCCGTTTAGTTTTTATTAAAATCGAATAATTTATGAAATTAATAATTCCCAAAGGGTATAAACCCATTCTTGATCTTAAGCAAACGGAAAAAGCTATAAAACTTGTTAAAGATACGTTTGAAATTTCACTTGCTTCAGACCTTCGCCTACGGAGGGTTACAGCGCCTTTATTTGTTCTGAAAGGAACCGGAATAAACGACGATTTAAATGGTATCGAACGTCCGGTTTCATTTAAGATAAAGGATATGGACGATCAGGTTGCAGAAGTAGTCCATTCTCTGGCAAAATGGAAAAGGATGGTTCTTAAGGATTATGATATTCGTAGCGGATATGGAATTTATACCGATATGAATGCATCCATTCTATTTATGTGGATCAATGGGATTGGGAGCGGGCTATTTCATCTTCCGACAGAACACTGGAATATCTTAAAGAACAGGTTAAACGAATTTATGAGGTTATTAAAAGAACCGAGTTTCAGATTTATGAATATTATGCCGAAATTGAACCTTCATTACCTGAAGCTATAAAATTTATTCATGCTGAAGAACTGCTGGAAATGTATCCGGATCTTTCGGCTAAGGAAAGAGAAAACCGAATTACAGAAAAATATGGTGCAGTATTTATTATTGGTATCGGAGCCGACCTTGCGGACGGAAAGCCACATGATGGAAGGGCTCCTGACTATGATGACTGGTGGACACCAACAGAAAAAAACTTCAGGGGCCTAAACGGTGATATCCTTTTGTGGAACCCAATTCTTAACATGGCGTTGGAAATTTCTTCGATGGGAATCCGCGTGAACAAGGAATCACTTAAAGAACAGCTAATCATTAGGGATTGTACCGAAAAAGAAGAATTATTTTTTCACCAACGGTTATTAAAAGGGGAATTGCCCGATGCAATAGGAGGAGGTATAGGTCAATCGAGATTATGTATGCTCCTTCTTCACAAAGCACATATTGGCGAAATCCAGTCAAGCATCTGGCCTGAAGAGATGATCGATCAGTGCCGGAAAAAGGGTATTGTTCTGATTTGATAGAATTGTTGTAGAGAGGCCCAATCTGGATATCTTTGCAAGAAGATTGTCCAATAGATCTTCTCCCTCAAACTGAAAC